>Ga0315274_10013178_pt1 | contig 11768 bp, 11 predicted proteins | sample YL17G02_20_MG_FD_203700 | JGI IMG/M metagenome (GOLD analysis project Ga0315274, IMG submission 203700) | Sediment microbial communities from Yellowstone Lake, YNP, Wyoming, USA - YL17G02_20 | ecosystem: Environmental > Aquatic > Freshwater > Lake > Sediment | place: USA: Wyoming | collected... | reverse complement strand
CAAACTATATAGTGAGATATAGAGTGATAGAGAGAGAGAGAGAGAGAGAGAGAGAGAGAGAGAGAGAGAGAGAGAGAGAGAGAGAGAGAGAGAGAGAGAGAGAGGGAGCGGTAAACAAGAACGAGCGACAACTGAGTAGAGCGAGACGAAAACACCAAAACTTTCCTTTCTTTTGACAAAAAAAAGAGCCTGTGCAAACAAGAAACCGAAACGAAATGGAGGCACGATGAAAAGGGACTGGAAGGGGGGGGGACGAAGAAAGGAAAAGAATTGGGAATGAAGACGAAGAAGAGGGGCGCGCCCCTAGAAGAACAGAAAAACACTCTCTCTCTCTCTCTCACTTGTCCTTGATCTCTCACTTGTCCTTCTTCTTGATCTCGAGCACCTCGACCCGCAGCTCGAACGACGCCCCGGCCGGGATCTCTCCCAAGCCCCTCTGCCCGTACCCTCGTTCGGGAGGCACCAGCGCCGACCGGATCCCGCCGACGCGCATCCCCAGCACCGCGTCCGACAGCGCCGGCGGTGGCTCGGGGCCCCCTGCGCCGGAGTAAAGCCCGCCGCCCCCGGACTCGCCGGCCCTCTTGGGGCTCAGCGCGCGCACGGCCCCCCCCGCCACGAAGCTGTAGGGTTCCGCGATCGTGCGGTTGGCCCCCAGCAGCCTCGCGGAGCGCGAGGAGGCGACGTCGAGGCCCCTGTATAGGACGTCAAAGTGCACCGTGACCGTGTCGCCCGCCTGGATTCTCTGGGACGAGCTGCCGCCGGCCTCGCCTCCGCGGACCTCGTAGACGCGGAGGCCGCCGCATTCCTCGGACTCGACGTAGTCCGACTCCGGGATCTTGCGCTTCTTCATCTCCTTCTTGAAGCTGTGATGGCGGTGGTGGTTGGGTGTCGAGAGAGAGAGAGAGAGAAAGAGAGAGAGAGAGAGAGAGAGAAAAGAGAGAGAGATTTTGATGCTCCGAAAGTGAGAGGTTGAGAGCGGTTGCCAAAAAAAAAGAGGCAAAAGTCAAGATTGGGGTTCGTCCAGCGGCAGCAGCTCCTGCCTTCGAATCGTCCCGCCCAAATTACCCACCCCAATGCCTCAGCGGGGCCAGCATTAAAGGTCGAGACCGACAACGTGGAAATCAGCGCGCCCGCCGCCGCCAGGAGGGAGCCGCGGCGGGAAACCGAAGCCGCTCCGGAGGTTTCGTCGATGACGTGGACGATCTGGCGAAGAGGCGATGCCCTGGGGGCGGCCTTGGCTGCCTTTTCTCCCCTCGTCGATCTCGCGGCGACACTTGCGCCGTCGCGATGGGATGCTGTGCGCATCGAGGACGAGGATCGCATTTTGAAGATGCGCCGAGAAAGGAGGTGTCGAGGGTCTTGTGTTGCTTCTTTTTGTCTTTTTAAAGTGATCAAAAAAATCTCACTCTTTTATTTTCAAGACTCGTCTTCCTCCCCCTCAAGCGAGCACTGGATGCTCCTGCTGGCGTCCCGCTGCCGCGTCCATGCGGCGACTGCAGCTGCTGCGGCGGCTCGCTTGGGGGCCTCCTCCTCGTCTGGGAGCTCGTGGGCGGTAGCAGCAGCGGCGGCGGGGCGAAGCAATGCTGGTCGAAGCACCTCGATTCGGTTTTTCCATCACCGCCACCAACTCATCGCCGCCCCTCCTCCTCCCAATCCTGCTGCTTCTCCTCCTCCCAAGGCTCCTCCACTGCTAATGCTCGCGCGACGACTGTCTATCTCCGCTGGCTTGGCGGCCGTGACAGCAACAGCGGGATTGAAATCGGCTGCTGGAGCGCCTTCACCTTCGTCGCCGATGACCCCGCCCTCCACCTCCTCCACCTCCTCCACCTCCTCCACCCCCTCTCCACCTCCTCTCCCGCGCGCCCCCAAGTCCCTCTCGGCCTACCTCAAGGTCTACCGCCAGCTCTCCAAGGCCCGCCTCTCGGCACTCGTCGTCGCCACCGCGGCGGCGGGCTACGTCGCGGGCTCGCCCGAGGAGATCGACTGGGGCGGGCTGGGCTGGGCGTCCCTCGGCACCGCGCTCTGCTCGGCCGCGGCCAACGCGCTCAACCAGGCATACGAGGTCAGGACCGACTCGCTGATGGCGAGGACGGCGGCGCGGCCCCTGCCCGCGGGGAGGATCACCCGCCTCCACGCCGTCGCGTTCGCCGCGGCCTCGGCGGCGGCCGGCTTCTCCGCCCTGCTGCTCGGGGCGGGGTCGCGCGAGGCGGCGGCCCTGGGGCTGGGCAACGTCCTCCTGTACGCCGCGGTCTACACGCCGCTGAAGCAGGTGCACCCCGGGGCGACCTGGGTCGGGGCCGTGGTCGGGGCGGTCCCCCCCCTGATCGGGTGGGCCGCGGCGTCGAGCCGAGCGGCGGCGGCGGCGGCGGCAGGGAGCGCCAGAGAGGGGGAGGAGGGGGAGGCGTCGGAGCCTCCGGCGGCGGGAAGAGCGCCGGCGGCCGAGCCCCCGCCGCCGCCGCCGGCGCTGCCCCCGGCGGCGTTCGTGCTCGCGGCGGGCCTCTACCTCTGGCAGCTCCCGCACTTCATGTCCCTGGCCTGGCTCTGCAGGGAAGACTACGCCCGCGGCGGGCACAGGATGCTCTCGCTCGCCGACGCCACGGGGAAGAGGACGGCGGCCTGCGCCCTGCGGAACTGCCTCTACCTGATGCCGCTGGGCTTCCTGGCCGTCGCGGCCGGCACCGCGTCGGCGCCGTTCGCGACCGAGAGCGCGGTCGCCTCCGGCGTCCTCGCCGCGCTCGCGGCCGCCTTCTGGGCCCGGCCCTCGAGCGGCACGGCCAGGGCCCTCTTCAGGGGGTCCCTGGTGCACCTGCCCGTGTGGATGGGGTGCCTCCTGGCCCACAGGGTGCCCAACACCGCGGCGACCAGGGAGGCGCAGAGGCCAGCGAGGGTGGCCGAGCGGCTCGGGCGGGGCCTCGCCCGCGGGCGCGCGGGGCTCGGCCGTCCCGACGGGGGGGGGCCGCCGCTGCCCCTGCCCGGGCCGTTCCTGCTCCCGCCGGTGATGCCCGGGCTGGGGGGGGACACGGTCTCCTGGGGCGGGCTCTCGGGGGTCGGCGGCCGGGGGCGGGGGCGGGCGGCGGCGGCGTGCCCCTCGAAGGCCGCGTGCGACAGAGACGACGGCGGAGGAGACGGGACGGAAGAGAGCGGGTCGTCTGAGAGCAGACGCAGGGCCACCATGACCGCCACGAACAGCAGCAGCAGCAGCAGCAAGCGGTGGTGGCAAGTCTGGCGCTGAGAGAGGGGGGGGAGAAAGGATGGGAGAGCACTGACTGTAAAAAAGGAACTTGGAAATTACACACTCGAAAAAAAAGGAGGAGAGAAACTCGAGCCTTATGCTCCTTCCACTTCCTTCTTAAACTTCAAAGCCTGCTCGCCATCATCCCGCCCGCAACCACCAGGCACTCCCCCGTGACGTAGCTCGCGTCGCCGCTCGCCAGGTAGGCCACGGCCGCCGCCATGTCTTCGGGGGTGCCCAGCCTCCCGAGCAGGGTCCTCGAGATCGCAATCTCCCGCGGCGAGATGGCCCACCCTCCGCTCCCGTTGCCGCCCGCCGCCCCCCCGGCGTCGTCCGTCAGCGCCGCGGCGAACTTCGTGGGCACCGTCCCGGGGGCCACACAGTTCACCCGCACCTGCGGCGCGAGCTCCTCGGCCAGGGCCTTGGAGAGCGCGACCAGCGCGGTCTTCGACACGGCGTACATGCCGAGGGGGGCCTCGGGCCTGAAGGCCGTGACGGACGAGACGAAGACGATCGAGGCGGTGCCGTCGGTCGGCATCCGCGGCACGACCAGCCTGCAGAGCATGATGGCCGACTTGAGGTTGATGTCCAAAACTTTATCGATGGCCTCCGGTGGCGTGTCGAGGATCGAGCCCGCGAAAGGATTCACCGCCGCATTCGAGACCAAGACGTCGATCTTCCTGCCGCTGCCGAAGGAGCGCCGCGCCAGTTCCAAAAGCTTCTCGATGTCCTCTTCTTTCCCGACGTGCGCCGCCGTCCCCACCGCGCGGGAGACGCCCCTGGCTTTCAAGTATTGGAGCGCAGCGTCGACGTTGGCCTGCCTGCGCGAGCAGAGCACGAGAGAGGCGCCCTCGAGGCCGAGGCGCTCGGCGACGGAGAGGCCGATGCCCGCCGTGGAGGCGGTAACGAGGGCTACTTTCCCCTCGAAGCGGCGGCAACGGCCTGAAGGGGAGGCGGCCTGTTGGAGTGAGGGAAAGCGGGGGGTCGGAGGAGAGGGTCGTAGGTTGAGGTTGAGAGAAGAGGTTGAGAGAAGAGGTTGAGACCGTCACGATCGAGACGCGACTCTTCTTCTTTTCTCAGCCCACATTTTCTCACTTACCTGTTCCTCGCCGTGCCTCGAAGAGGACGCCATGACGCTCAAGATGTCACGCTCACGGACACTCCTCTCGAAAGGCTCGGAGACGGAGTTGCACAAATGACGGAGGATTTGGTTTTTTGAGCTCTTCTTCTTTCACAAGAAAAAAAATGACTTTGACTCAGAATTTCTTCGGAGGAGAGAGCTCTCTCAGCCAAAAAAAAAAAAACCACCCTCTCTTCTTTTTTCTTTCGTGATGTCCGCCCGAAGGGAGGGCCTCCGCCTCGCGCGCGCCCTCTGGGGTGGGCGAGCGACCGTCGCTGAGGCCCTGTGCGGGCCCGCACAGGGCTCCTTTGCCGCAGCGGAGGCGACGGCAGGGTGAGAATGGATGGATGAAAAGACAGAGGGAAAGGGCGACGCAATGGCGAAAAAAAAAGCAGCAGCAGCAGCACCCCTTTTCCTCCTCCTTCTTTTTCTCCCCAAGCTCACCTCCAGCGCTCGCTCTCTCCACCCCTTTGGCTCCCACACACTTTCCAATCAACAGATTCGCCGCCGAGGGAGTGCGACACGCGTCGCAGCTTGCTGGTACGTCGAAAAGAAAACGAACAAAAAAGAATCCCTGGAGGCTCTCTCTCCCTCTTCCTTCCTCCCTCAATCGATTGCTCCGATTCTCGGCACCTTTCTCGGCTTGCCTCACGCCGCACACTGGCCTGAGTGTAGAGCGCGTCGATGACTCGAGCTTGGAGGCGAGAACGGGCGGAAACAAGCACAACCAGGCAGTGATTCGCGGCCTCGAATGAAGGGAAAAAAAGAAACACGCGCGCGGATCGAGCCGGCGGCAGCTGCGTCTCCTCCTTCGTCGCCCTCTCTTTTTTACTCACCCCCAACCCCCTCTCTCTCCCTCAACGCGCCCCCCCCAAAACCGAAACCACTCGCGCGCAGTCAAGCAGCGCATGCGCTCCGTGCAGAACATCCAGAAGATCACCAAGGCAATGAAGATGGTCGCCGCCTCGAAGATGCGCGTGGCGCAGGCCGCGACGCTGGAGTCGCGCGGGCTCGTCCGCCCGCTGGTGCGCCTGCTCGGCGACACGCCCGACGCCGACGTCGAGCGTAACCTGACCGTGGCGGTGACCACCGACAAGGGCCTCTGCGGCGGGATCAACTCGGCCGTCGCCAAGTACAGCCGCGCGACCGTGAAAGCCGTCGCCACCGGCGAGGGGAAGATCGCCGAGTACGTCGTCGTCGGGGAAAAGGGCCGGTCGCAGCTCGTGCGCGACTCGCGCGACTCGATCGTCGCCACCGTCGCCGACGTGGGCAAGGTCCGCGTGACGTTCCCCCAGGCCGCGGCCGTGGCCGACATCCTGCTCAAGACCGAGTTCGACGCCGCGAGGCTCGTCTTCAACCGGTTTGTGTCGGCGATCTCGTTCAAGCCGACGATCGCGACCGTGCTCTCCCCGGCGGCCCTGGAGCGCCGCGCCGAGGCCGGCGGCTCGCTCGACAGCTACGAGGTGGAGGGGCCCGACAGGGCGGAGATGCTCCAGGACCTCGCGGAGTTTACGCTCGCCGCCACGCTCTATAACGCGCTCTTGGAGAACGGCTGCTCCGAGAATGCCGCGCGGATGTCGGCGATGGAGAACTCGACCAAGAACGCGACCGAGATCCTGGGCCAGCTGACGCTGACCTACAACCGGAGCAGGCAGGCATCGATCACGACGGAGCTTATCGAGATCATCTCGGGGGCGGCGGCGCTGGAAGGGTAGAGCGATCCTCAGAGAGCGGTTCGGGGGAGAAGAGAAGGGAAGACAAGGTCGGGAGGGGTGAGAGGGGGGTTTCCTTTCGTTTCTCCCCCCCCCCCTCTTGTCTTTTGCTGCTATTTTGTGTAACCAGTTTTTTTTCCTGTTTTTTTCAGGCAATTTACTCGAGAGCACAGAGAGAGAACGGAGGAGAGCGAGGGGCGTTTGGAAGCCATCATAATCATTTTCTTAAAATCGACCTTTTCCCGTCTCATCTCTCCATCCTCTCTCCTCTCCTCCTCCCCCTTCTTCTCCTCCTCCCTCTTCTTCTTCTTCTTCTTCCCATCCATCCATCCATTAAAAAACTCAATAAATGACCTTGCTCAAGTCCGCCAGCAGCGTATTGACGACGAACAGCAGCAGTGCGCTCCCAAGCACGATCCCGACCACGAGCACAGTGTCGCCCAGCGCCTGCTTCAGAGACGGCCACTCGATGAGCTTGGCCTCGGCCAGGACGTCGCCGAAGAAGCCAGATCCGATCCCTGCGCCGGAGGACGAAGAAGAAGGAGAGGCTCCTCCTTCCTTGTCCGCTGCTCGCGCGGCCCTGATCCTGGCGAGGTCGGCGGGGGAGAGGCCGCCGCCGGGCGTGTCCGCGCCGGCCGAGGCTGCGCGTGCGGCGGCCTGGAGAGAGGTGGTTTTTGGAGTTTTTGGTTTTTGGAGGAGGTTGGGGTTGAGAGAAGAAAGAAGAGCCGCCGACCAGGACGAAGGGCTGCTGATTCCCCGCACAATTTTCCGCTCTTCTCTGCTCGTTCTCCGCCCTACGCAAAATGCAGATCACTCTTTCCTACCTGTTGCTCCCGTGCAGCCGCAGCAGCAACAGCAGAGTCGTCGCTGTCGTTGCCGCTCGCCGCCTCTGACGAGGACGACGGCGATTCGTCCACCTTTTTTGCCGGCGCATCGACCGAGGACTCGGCCGCGGCCTGCAGGGCCTCGGCCTCCGAGCCCTCTTCCCCGGGGCCACGCTTGCGTCCCGGCTGAGAGGGGGCGCCGGCGGCGCAGGGGGGGCAGCGGAGGGAGTGGTAGTGGTGGTGTTTTTGTCGCGGAAGAGGGAGACGAGCAGCAGCGGCTAGACTTTTCGTCGGCGGCGATGGGATCGTCGCGTTTGCCGCCGTACTCCGCCTGATTGACACGCCGCCACGTGGAGCCGAGAGTTGCGATGATGCCAGAGCACGCATCATCGCTGAGAGGATCTACAGAAGAAGAACCGAGTCGGAGAAGAAGGTGGAAGTTTTTGAATTCTCAATTCTCTCGCTTGTTTGAAAAAAAAGTGAAAAACTCTCGCGTTCATTCACTAAAAAGTTTCAACGTCGGGACCAATCGAACGATGCCTGCTCCTTCGCCGTCTCAGCAACAGCCTCCTCGCACGCAGTCCCAGGCCACGGCGCTCCGCGTCGCAGTCTCCGACGCAGCGGCGGACGCGGCCCGCGGAGCCTGCGCCGCCGTCGCCGCGGCCTCGCGAAGAGAGTCGGGCACCGCCTTGGTCGCCGCGGCGGCGAGCTCGACCGCCTCCGCCAGGGGCGACGCCGCGCTGGAGCGCGCCTGCCGCTGCTCGCGGGTCCGTGTCCCGGAGCAGCTCGCGGCCGGCTCCGCCGCCGCTGCCGTGGTGCTGCACAATTTGGAGCCGCTGATGGACTTGATAGGAAAAGGAAAACGATGAATGATGAGGAGGACGAGGAGGTGGAGAGAGAAGAGCCAAAGAGAGCTCTCTTTGTAATTTCAAGGTTTTTTTGTCCTTTCTGTATGTTTGCACTCGTTTTTTTGATTGTCCCTCACCTCTCTCTTTCTCTTTCTCTCCCGCGCGCGCGCTTTCTTCGATGTGCAAAATCAAGGGAAATAGTGGTGTCAGTGTGTATCTCTGTGTTGTCTCTCTGTGTTGTCTTTTTTCATTTCTCTCCTTGTTCTCGTCTCTCCACTCTCTCTTGCTCTCACTTTCTCGTCTCTCGGCAACGAGCTCTCTGTCCCTCTCTCTCTCACTCTCTCTCGCTCGCGCCCACTTTTTTCGATATGCAAAATTGGCTGACGGCGATCGTTTGATATAAAGTCTACGGATTAGGCAAATCGGGAAAAAAACTCAGGCAAAGCGTTTCCCGTCAAAATTCCACCTTAGTCGCCGCTCCCGCCTCGGGCGGGCCCTCGCCCGCGCTTGGCCGGAGGCGCCGAGCCGCCACCGCCGGCCGCCGCGGCGGGTAGCTCGTCAGGGTAGTCGTCCGCGTCCTCCCCCAGCCCCTCGGCGTCGGGCCTCGCCCCCAGCCCCTCGAGCTGCGCCCGCAGCGCGTTGTTCTCGGTGCGCAGCATGGCGGCCACCGACGCCTCGGCCGCCGCGGCCTCCATCGCGGCGGCGACGCCGGCGGCGCCCTCCCCCGCGCCCGCGGCGGCCCGCAGCGTCGCGTTCTCGGCGGCCAGTCTCGCGAGCCGGTCCTCGAGCGTCGCGAGGTGCTCCTGCTTCCGCCTGCGAGACCGGCGCGCCGACTCGCGGTTGCTCAGCATCCGGCGCGCGCGCCGGATCTCGGCCTTGGTCATGCCCTCGGTGTTGAGCAGCAGCTCGGGCTGCTCCGACCCGTCAGAGGTGTTCCCTCCCCCGCCCCCGATGTCCGCGGAGGGGCGGCGGTCGCTGGTGTAGGGCGGAAGGCGCGAGGCGGCCGCAGCGGCGGCGGCGGGGGCGCCCCCCGCACCGCCCCCCCCGGGCGTCGGTGCCCGGCCGACGGCGGCGGCGGGCGCGCCCCTGCTCGAGCCGCCGGCCCCGGCGCCAGAGGCCGAGCGCCCGCCTCCAAAGTCCTGCGGGGGCGCCGCGGCGCGGAGCGGGGGCTTGGAAGCGCCCAAACCGCCGCCGCCGCCGCCGGCGGACGCCGGGGAGGCGCTCGAGACGCCCGCGGGGCCCTGCGGCGAGCTGCCCTCATTCCCGCCGCCGTTGACGGCGACGAGCTGCCGCAGCAGGTCGAGCGAGGGGACCCGCGGGATGCCCCCGACTTTGAGGCCTCCCGCGGCCTGGAGGCCGCGGGCAGCGGGGGCAGAGACCCCTCCGGGAGCGGTCGCGGGCATCGGAGGCGGCGGCGCTTGCTGCTGCTGCATCTGCTGCTGCTGGCGCCGCGTGCCGCGGTTCACGCCGCAGTCGTTGCCGCCCACCCCGGCTCCAGCTCCCTCCTCGCCCCCTCCCTCGTGCGACGCCAGGTTGCCGGCCGAGGGGATCCTCTTGATCCAGTCCTGGAACGCCATCTCCGAGTCGGTGCGGGAGAAGCCTCCTCCCTGGCCGCCGCCGCGCGCGTTCCCTCCCCCTCCGCCTCCTCCCTGCTGCTGCTGCTGCTGCTGCTGCGCCCTCCAGGTCCCAAACTCCTCGACGCTGAGCACAGAGTTCATTCCGCGGCCGCCTCCTGCGTTGGTGGCCGAGGGAGCGGCCCCGGAGTCCTCGCGGTCGAGGGCCAGGGTGCCCGAGGAGCCCAGGCCGAGCAGCGACCCGAACGAGCCGCGGGAGCCCGCGGCGGCCGCGCCGGCGCGCGGCTGGAGCGGCGGGGGGCCGCCTCCTCCCCCGGTCGTCGCAGCCGTGCCGGTTGCTGTGGCCGTTCCGGTCATTGATGTTGTTGTTGTCGTTGTTGTTGGTGGTGCGTGTCACAGTTGTGCCGCGCCTCTCCTCTTTCGGTCTCTACGTATCTGCGGCACAGTGCGTGAGCGAGGTGTTTTGTAGGGAGGGGTCGGGGCTGAGTGAGAAAGGAAAGAAAGAGAGAAAGAAAAGCGACGCCGTCGTCTCTTCCAAATTCAAGCGACGTCAAAAGAATCTGTCGCGCAAGCGCTCGGTGGCACGCATTCCGCGCTTTCCCGGTCTCGTAGGAGAGATCTCGGTCTCGCGCGTCACGCGACGGAACGACGAACACGCGAAAGAGAAAGGCGCGAGAGGCCCACGAAGGAATCGATCACGGGAGCTGGAAGGAGGCTCTCTCGCGCGTCTTCGACCCCAACTCCATGGGGCTCGTGCGTGCTCCTTTTGTCGTGCGAAAACATGTTTTCACGCGCAAGAAAGATTGCATTGTGCGTGAGACGTGAGGCCAGGGGTTGCATGCGACGGTGCCTTCTGCGATCGGTCCGAGAGCGAACGAGATTGGGGAGACGTCGCCGTTTTTTTTTTCTCGCGCCGTCTGCTCTTTTTTCTTCGCCGCCGTTGCGACTCTGATGCACGCCCTCCGTGTTCGCAGCGTTGGGTCTCGCCGCGCGACAGTCGCCGGAGCAAAGGGACGGGCGTCGGAGGCCTGTGGGTGGGGGCAGCACGTACCGTGGGTTCGCGATGGCGTCGTGCGAAGCGGGCTCGAAGGGGATGAGAGGGAAAAAAGCAGCAGTCCTCGTCACCGAGCGACTTCTTTTTTTTCGAAGGCGAAGTGCGCAAGAAATTTCGTTCTGAACCGTTCAGTGAATCACTCTTTTTTCCCCTTTTTTCTCTCAGAGATCTTTCTCTCTTCCTCTCTTTCTCCATTTCTCCCCCGTTCCTTCGAGGGCAAGAGAGGAAGAGCACGAGAGAGAGAGAGAGAGCGATGTCCTCCTCGCGATTCCTCGCGCCCCTGCTCCTGGCTCGCCGCCTGGGAGCCTCGACGCAGCAGCAGCAGACAGGGAGCTGGCTCGCCGGCGTCGGGGGAGAGATGATCGTCGTCGTCGGCGGCCTTTTCCCGACGTCGATGATTGCACCGAGCTTCCTCCCTCCCGCCGCGTGCGCCGCGCTGGGTCAAGTGCGATGGTACGTGAAGTTGCGATGCCCTGCTTCCCCTCGAGGACGAATTGTGACGAGGAGATGCGCGCCAGCTGCCCTCTTTGCTCTCTCTCGCGATCGAAAAAACGATGCGTTCGATCAAAGAAAACTAAGATACCTCGACTCTGTTTCTTCTTCACCGCCGCACTCACCGCGCTCTCCCACTCCCCACTCCTGCCCCTCTCAACTGCGCACGCACGCACCCAATCAACACCAATCAACAAAAAAACAGCGCCACGAAGAAGCAGGGCGGCTCCACCAGCAACAGGGGCAACCAGCTCCCGAAGATGCTTGGCGTCAAGCTCGGCGGCGGCGCGCCAGCGAAGGCGGGCGCGATCGTCGTGAGGCAGCGCGGGACGAGGGTGCACCCGGGCCCCGGAGTAGGCATGGTGAGGATATATACCGTTGGTGTTTTGCTGTCTCCCGGCGAGAGCGCGCGAGAGAGGGAGAGGGGATGGGCAAGAGAAGAGAGAAAGAGAAGAGAGCCGCTCCGGGAGGACGAGACCTGACACCCAAAACTAAAAAAAAACCCTCAAAACTCGAAACAGGGCCGGGACCACACCCTCTTCGCGCTGGTCGCCGGTCGCGTCTCGTTCGAGTGGGACCGCCGGGCACAGAGGCGGAGCGTGCGGATCGTCGAGGACGGGGGCTGAATTGTTGTTGTTGGTGGTGGCGGTGGGGGAAGGAGCGCACTTGAAAATGTAAACTAGGCAAAAAAAAGAGCGAAAGGAGGATAGAATTCACAAAAAAGTTTCGCCGCGGAGCTAGCGCTCCTTTCGAGGCACCGTGGGCTTTTCTTTCGTGCTTCCTTCGGGAGCGAAGCGTCCAACACTGCCTGGCACTTATTCTCTCAAGGGGAGAGAGGCCGAGAAAGCCTCGGCTCGGCGCGTCCGGGTTGCCGGAGCGGAAAGGGGGAGAGAGATTTGAGGGACTTCGTCG
>Ga0315274_10013177_pt1 | contig 11769 bp, 8 predicted proteins | sample YL17G02_20_MG_FD_203700 | JGI IMG/M metagenome (GOLD analysis project Ga0315274, IMG submission 203700) | Sediment microbial communities from Yellowstone Lake, YNP, Wyoming, USA - YL17G02_20 | ecosystem: Environmental > Aquatic > Freshwater > Lake > Sediment | place: USA: Wyoming | collected... | reverse complement strand
TGGCAATCCTGGAGGTGGTAAACCTACCGAACCATTCTCCGTGAGCGTATATTGGGCTGAGTCGGTCTTCATGTTGATCCAGTAGGCCTTCTTTTGATCCATCGTACTGAGGCTGCCACCAACGCCCGGGCTCCACGATAGCCAGGGTGTCGTACCATCGTAGTACCACACCGAGATAACGTGGCTCGAGACGCCGGACAGAACCGTTGCGATAGCGCTGTTGGTCGGTATCAACGGCAGCGATATCAGGTTCCATCCTGAGTTCAGGGTGATGTTCACTTGGGTCAGGTCCGGGCATTTGCCCGTCAGGCTTTGTTCGATTGTCTCGCTGGCAGGAATGATGAACCTGCTCTGGATCGGCAAGCCAGCAAACTGCACCCAGTTGTACTGCGGCTCCGCCTCTCCGTCGCTATTATCATAGCCGACCAGGGCGTGCCAGCCGCACTCATCGTCGCCCGACGGCGCTATAGTAAGCGTGCTCAGGCCGGCCGCCGTGCACTGCAGTTGGAAGCTGCCCTCAACGGACTTAAAGTCGCCCCAGCCCCACCCGGCTACCGTGCCCAGGGGCTGAGTGTAACCTCCTGGCCCTGCGGCCAGACTCACTTTGCTATCCGCCGACAGCGTAACTGATGCATTCCAGGCATCCGCTACGCCGTAGTTCGTAACTGTGTAGTTCACCGTGAACTTGTTGCCCAGAACGATCCCGGTGGACGGGGTTATCGAATCTATTGTCGCCTTCAGGAACGCCGCTGGGTATATCGAGACCTCTACCTCGTCATCAGATGCTTCACGACAATTATTGATTGTATCGGTCGTTGCGTTGACGCAGATATGCGCAGTGCGCACATTGCAGTCCTTCAGACCCCAGTCGCTATTGCCCCCGCCGACCAGCGTAAAGGTCGCTATTTCAAAAGTCCCATTTCCTATCGTGTCGTAGGTTCTATTCCCTGTCTCCCCCTGGGCCAGGGTCACGTATCGCCCCTGGGTTAGATCTGGGGTTGGACCTGGGCTTGGCTCTGGCCCATTATCGTAATAACAGCCGTCGGGATATAAGGTCACCACAACGTTATCAGCAGGTGCGGAACCCCAGTTGGCGATCTTGGCCGTTACCGCGAACTGCTGCCCGGTGGCAATCATTGCTTGCTTACGGCCCACGTCCCAATCCTGACCCTGTTGATGCTCGTCAGGAGACAGTATAGTCACTCTGAGGCATGCCTCCGGCGGCTGTATCTGGTGCACATTCACTATATCCGAGAACGCAGTGAGCATGGGCGTCGTCGAGCTTGCGCTCACACTGATGTACACCTCGCCGGGACCGCTGCACTCCAACACCCAGGTTATCTCGGTGTCTAAGCCCGCAGTAATGTTGCCCACATACTTCAACTGCGTTTGGGACGGCACCAGGATGACAGTACCACTCGTTAGGTTTATCGGTGCGCCAGCTCCATCCGTGACGATGAGGTTGGCGTACACATCGTCAAAATCCTGGGCAACTGAGCCGTTATGTATCAATGCCTTCACCGCGAAGATGTCGCCGGTAGTAAAGGTCTGGCATTCAAAGGGGTTCTCTATTTCAACTGTGAACGGAACTTGCTGAAAAACCATGGGGCACGGCGGTACATGGATGTCTTGCTGCTCACCGGGAACCTTAGCCGAAGGAACCGGCTCGCCCGTGTTGGCATCATTGGCCTTCATTCCCGGATAGCCGTTGGGCCAGCCAGCCACTCCTTGCATATGCTCCGGTATCACAACGCTGACTTGCCCCTCGCAGAGGCAGTGCAGCAGCAGTATGGCCTTCTCAGCGCTGCCGCCCGGGATATAGTCAAAGGATGCAATGCCTATTCTGATTCCGTCCTGATTCGGAAGTGATAAGCTTATACTTGCGTCCCCGGAGGCGCTCACAAACTCATAGCTCTTGGTGCAGGGAGCCGTGGGCTCGTCGGTAATGGTGAAGTACACCTGTACGTCCTCGGCTCCGGCATCGCCGGTGTTGATCACGGGGATTACCACGTGGAAGTCGTTCCCCGGTACCATGGCATCCTGCTCAATCATTACCTTGTAATCGTTCTGAATGAAGAAGGCGACGTCAGTCCAGAGCTCCGCCTTCCACTCCTGGTCCACGCACACTATCTCGCTGGTGTCGCTACCGGTGAAAGCCGGACTAGCTTGATTCACGCTTACATTGCCCTGGAAATAGACTCTCTCCTCACTCGTGCACGTGAAGTGCCATTTTACATCGAAGGCGCAGCACTTGCAGATCGTTTCGGGCATAATCTCGCAATTAGAGTTATCTGTCGTGATCGGGCTCAAGTCCAGGGGAATGAATTCGCCCGCCGCCTGTCCGCTGAGGATTTTTCTCCAAGACACGTTCCCCAGCGTCACATTGCCCGGCGACCCACTCCAATCGATACAGGCTGTGACATTGGGGTTAGCCCAGTCGATGCCGCTCCAGTTGTAGTACCTGAAGCTGACATCGAAGCCGTCGGGGTCGCATATATTTACATCATCCGGAGGCGTCAAGCCAGGGGTGACTTTAGCTATTACCTTTTGCTGGCTTATGGTCACAGTATCTGTGTCTTCGGCAGGAGGATTGGGGTCCTGCAAGCTATAGCCTCTGATCGTGATGTTGCCCACCACGGGATTCGTCCCGAGGCAGGTCACGTTGCCAAAGACCACCTCGACAGGCACCCCTGACTGCAAGGTGCCTGTGCCTACCTTCTTGTCAGTACTGGCAGGCAGGGTCACCCATCCCGAGCTGGGGGAGGCCGAAATTTGCGCCCGAACATCCGTTGCCTGCCCTGCGCCGGTATAGGTGACTGTGGCCTTAACGTCGAGTCTCTGCGTCAAGCAGCTAGACGTGGCTGGCTGTTTGATCGGGTCATATGTGTAGGTACACCAATTGAAAGTCTCGGCAGGCTGCGTGATATGTACCACAAGACCTCCCGGGGTCTCCTGGTGCACAATCACTTCAGCGGCATCGTTGTCCTGATCTAAGTCGGGTATGTAGGTGACTATATTGGCAACCGATGGAGCCGTCACGCCGACATGAACGTCTCCTTGGTCGTCGCAGTGCACCGTCCAGGCTACCACCGCGGTCTTATTTCCCCCCAGAACTCCGACAGGCCAGTAATTGAGGTCGCCGCCTACCAGGCTGGCGTTAATCCAAGTACCATTGTTAATGTACACGTTGCCAATATCCTTGGGGTCGGTGCAGAGATTGGTTATCTCCGCCTTGATGCCGAAGTTCTGGCAGGGCTGTATCGTGTCCGGCATCCCGCTGTCGTACACAACGTGTAGACCAGTATCACTGTTTATGAGTCGCCCCGTCACGGGCCCCAGGCCCGGCGCCTCCACGATCTTGACCTCCACACACCTGGTCGGGCCGGTCACCTCCTGGATGACGGCGCTACTACCGACCGCCGGCCATATTTGGTCACACTGGGAATCTGCTGTAACGTTCACCCTTATGGGAGTATAGCCAATATCGTCATTGCAGCAGACCTTCCACCAGAAATCTGCTATGCGGCCCGGCAGGAGGCTGTCTGTGCCTTGGGTGCCCGGCCAAATCTTTGAGGCGTTGCCCTCACCTACGGCCAGTTGGGCACCGCCCAAAGGGAAAGAGATTGTGGCGTTGATGGGGGCATCAGCGGTGCCATTGCCGTCATTGACCACCACCGCGTTCACATAGAAACAATCGCCAATCGTCTCACCAACCTCAGGTGGATTGAAACTGTACTGAGGAATGAAATTGCCGTCTGCATCCTTTGTATAGGTGCTCACTGCCACACTGAGATGGCAGCCGTCGTACACTACCGCTCGGGGACAAGCTTCATCTGCAGCGGCTATAGGAGGTGCTACTAGTATTGCCGATAACGAAATGACCATCGCAAGGACCACTAATAGATTTAGTGCCCTGGCTGGCCACTTACTAATTCCTTTATTCATAATCTTATCTCTCCTTTACCTTTGGTATTTCCGCATCCGGAAAACCCACTTAGACTGCTCTCCAAGATCGGCTCCCTTTCACATGCGCACCTCCTTAAAACGTAAGAATTTTTTTATATTAGCCACAAGCCTGCCCCAGGCTGGCAGTCAAAAGCCTTGGCGAAGTATAAACAGTATTGCATTCTTTGTCAATAGTACACAGATGCCTCCCAGACCTCCGTCAGGAAGCACCACAAATCACTTATTCCCCTGGTTTGTCTATGTATCCGGTTGTTTGCCTGTTCTTGGAGCACAAAGCAAGTTGCCTCATTCTAACCACGTTTCTGCCCACTTGTCAAGGGTTTTCTTAAAGTATCATGACAAAAGTACCGCAAACCTATCACGCCTGCGTACTGCCTCGAGTGCCCGCTCGGTTTCACTCAACCCCCCCGAACTTACTACCTCGAAGGGGCTAGCTTCTGCGCACCATATTCAATTGTTAATCTACACGGACTAACGGACTGCCATCTTGAATTAAATTGTATATGTCCCTAGTCCGTTTTCACCTTAATTTACAGCGGACTGTAGAGTTTTTACCACTTTTCCTCGGGCTTGTCAAGCCCCCTACAGGCAAATTTTGGAATTTCTTTATCAGCCCGCTGACCCTTTGCATTTTGGGAACCCCACCAGCCAAGTCCACCCCGGCACATCAGGTCTATCCCGCCTGCCTGACATGCCCTGTTTTTAAGACGAAATTGGGACTGAAAAAGTTCCCGTCAAAAAATCCGCAGGGGCACGGTGTACTGTCATCTAGTGTCTTTGCGAGTCCGCCCTTTCCCCATATCATTGCGAGCCCTTCCGAAGGAAGGCCGTGGCAATCTCACCGCACCCCTTCGTACTCCCTTTCGTTCCATGTCATTGCCAGCCCTTCTTCTATTTATCCATGTCATTGCGAGTCCTTCCGAAGGAAGGCCTCCTCGCAACGACACGACAGATAATGGTGTCCTTCTCGGTGCATAGCTATGCGACCTTGCCCCTGAGGGATTCAGGAGGTTGACCAATCTGTTCGCCCTGAGCCTGTCTCAGGTATCCCCCCTTTTGCAAAGGGGGATGCCGGGGGTTCGGGGGTGTCCCCCGATTCTTCCTTCTCCCCCAAGACTGGGGGAGACAGAGGGGGTTGAAAAAAGATTTATAAACAAACCTCTAATCCCCTCTTTTGTAAAACGCGGTTAAAGGGGATTATCCCAAAATCCCGTGCGACATTTTCTTCTTGACAGTAGTAGAACATATGTGCTATTATATCGTCTGCGTAAATCCCGCGGGAGTGAAAACATGAGGCTTTTGAGACTGGCGATTGAAACCCGGAAATGGGAGCTGGCAGCGCATGTGTTGATCCTGGGAGCTATTAAAGCAAGGCAGAGTGAGAATGACAAGCCCGGTGGCAAGGACAAGAAAAGGCACCCCCGGGGGCAGGGGAAACAAGTCTAAGCAGAGCTTCTACTTAAAAGCCCTGGACGAAGCCGAGGGGCTGGACTTCGAGCTGGCTCAGGACGTCGAGGGTATAGACGACGAGATCGCCCTGCTCCGGCTGAAGATAAAGTCCCTCCTTGAGAACGACCCTGACAATATAAAGCGTATTACGGAAGCGACCGACGCCCTATCGCGTCTGGTTATGGCGCGCTACAAAATGGGCAGTGCCCATAAGAAAGCCCTGGCCAATGCCATAGGCGGCGTGCTCAAAGACCTGGCCATACCCCTGGGCATCAAATATTTGCCTTAATCCGGGTAGCCTGGAGCACCCGCTCCAGGCACGGTCGGCGCGGGTGCTTCGCCCACGCCTGGTATTGCTGGAGAGTGCAGAGGGGCGAAGCCCCTTTGCCAGGGGTCTGGGGGTGTCCCCCAAATTCCCAAAGTCCCCCAAGACTGGGGGATTTAGGGGGTTGAAAAAGAATCTATGATTTCCTTAAGGCCCTATCAACTGGAAGTAGCCCGGGCTGTCGCCGACAGCGTGATAAACCGCAGAGGGCTCACCTTCTCGGTAGAGATCGCCCGTCAGGGTGGCAAAAACGAGCTTTCAGCACAGCTCGAAGTGCTTCTGCTTACCCTGTTCTTCACCAGGGGCAGCAACTCCGTAAAATGTTCCCCCACCTTCAAGCCGCAGACGGTTATCTCCATGATACGCCTCAGGGAGAGGCTGAACGATTGGGGCTACGCCAGAATCTGGAAAGCCGAGATGGGCTATATCCTGAAACTTGGCAACGCCAGGCAGATTTTCCTCTCCGCCGATGAGTCAGCGAATGTGGTGGGAAACACAGCCCACATCCTTCTCGAGATTGACGAAAGCCAGGATGTATCTAAGGAAAAGTACACCAAGGAATTCAAGCCCATGGGTGCAGCGACCAATGTCACCACAGTCCACTACGGCACCACCTGGGATGACTCCACCTTGCTTGAAGAGGTGAAGCAGCTCAATCTGGAACTGGAGAGAAAGGACGGCATCAGGCGCCATTTTCGCTACGACTGGCAGGAAGCAGCAAAGTATAATCCCGATTACCTCCGTTACGTCGAGGCAGAGAGGGCAAGGCTGGGCGAGAGCCATCCCCTGTTTTTGACCCAGTATTGCCTTGAGCCGATACATGGCGGTGGCGGGTTCTTGAACTCGCAGCAGCGTGCCCAGTTGCAGGGAGAGCACAGCCGCCTCCATCAACCCGAAGGCTCCAAGATATATGTCGCCGGCATAGACCTCGCAGGGAAGGTGGAAGAGGGAGAGGATGCAGCGTTGCGCGCCTTGAAGCGCAGGCAGGACTCCACGGTAATCACCATCGGGGAGCTCGACTTCTCAGTCTGCAGCGAAATAGTGCCTTTGCCTCAAATCAACATCGTAGAGCACTACTGCTGGACAGGTAAACCTCACGTTACGCTATATCCCCAGCTCCTTGATGTGCTCAAGAGTGTCTGGCGCGTTAAAAGGGCAGTGGTGGACGCCACTGGGGTAGGCGCTGGCGTTGCCAGCTTCCTATCCGGTGCGCTGGGCATGTCTGTAGTTATCCCCTTCATGTTCACGCAGTCATCCAAATCCAGGTTGGGCTTCGAGCTGCTGGCAGCGATAAATTCGGGACGGGCCAAAATGTACGCCCAGGATGATTCAGAGGAATACCGCGAGTTCTGGTTCCAGATGGCTAAAGCCAGGAGCAACTTCAGGGCCAATCAGACCATGAACTTCTACGTTGACCCCGCCGTGGGACACGATGACTTTCTCTCCAGCATCGCCCTGCTGGTCGAGGCAGCGCGATACACACCCAGGTCAGCCCGGGGGCATGTCAGAGAGGTGACTTTATGAGAGAAGAGATCGAACTTGTCCCCGACCGTCTACCCGACTATTCCGAATACCGCGACCAGGGCTGTGACCTCTCCCCATCCTGCCTCAGGTGTCCCCTGCCCAAATGCCGCCATGATAAGCAGGAAGGAGGTAGGCGCGTATCCAAGAGGCTTAGAGACCTGGAGATTTTCAGGCAGCGCACCGCGTCAGGCAGAAGTATATCTGAGCTGGCCACAGAATTCGACTTGAGCAAACGTACTATTCAACGAATTATCAGGAGGTCGTCCGGTGGATAACACTAACATTGTAGAAACAAAACGGGGCTACGCACGGGAAACTTCAAATAATAACCTGACCCTGCCACAGCAGATAAGCCGCATGGACCCTGAGAGGCTGAGAGCGTACCGCGAGAACCTGGAATTCTATAATGGGGCGCAATGGTCATGCCGTTCTCGCTCCCGCGAACGACGTCTTACCTTCAACTATGCCAAGGTCTTTGTGGATAAGGTAACGAGCTATCTGATGAGCGGGCTCAGTTTTGCCATAGACCCCGTGTCCGCCGAGGACAAGGAAAAGGCCCGTCGGGCTGAAGACGCTATATATGCTGAAGACGCTATATATAAGGTATATGAGTCCAATAATCTGGAGCAGCTCGACTTCGATACTGAGCTGGACACCGCTATTCTGGGCGACGGCTGCTACAAAGTGACCTGGGATTCGCGAGAGCGGCGGGTGCGGGTATCAGTGCCCGATGTGCAGGGTATTTTCGTCTGGTGGCTGGGAGATGATGTCACCAGAGTATGGCGTGTCGCCAGCCGCTACCAGCTTTCAGCCGATGAGGTCAAATTCTTTTACAATGCAGGGGCGACCCGACGAGTCAACCCTACCGCGGGCAAACCCCAATCAACCATTATCGAGGTGTGGACAGAGAGTAAATTCGAGCTTTGGATTGACAATACGCTGTTCGAGCGAAAAGCTAATCCCTACGGGTTCATCCCCCTCGTCATCTACCCCAACCTCAGAGAGCCCAAGAAGTTCTGGGGAGTCTCCGACATCCCGGCTCTCATGGAGCCGTCGCGAGAGCTGAACCGGGCGCTGTCCCAGCTTTCCTTAATACTAGAGCTCTCAGGGAACCCTATCGCTGTACTGGAGAACATCGAGAACGCCCAGGACATAGCAGTGCAGCCAGGGGCGGTGTGGGAGATACCGGAGCGCGCCAAGGCATACCTTCTTGACCTGCTGCAAGGAGCAGGGGTAAAGCTGCATGTGGACTACATAGACTTGCTTTACCGCACGCTTCACGATCTCTCCGAGTCGCCGCGTACTGCCTTCGGCGACAACGAACGGGGTTTATCCGGCGTCGCTCTGGAGATGGAGCTTCATCCGCTGCTGCAAAAGGTGAAGCGAAAACGAACTATCAGAACCTCGGTGTACCGGCGACGCAGCGAATTGATACTGAGGGTTCTGGAGAAGATGACAGGCGAGAGCTTCGGAACCTACCGCTCCCGAATCATCTGGGGGCCGATTTTGCCGCAGGACAGGGGTCGTCTGGTTCGGGAAGAGCAAATACTGGTGGGTGCTGGAATCCACTCGCGTCGCAGGGCGATGGACGAACTGTGCATAGAAGACCCCGATACTGAATTCGGTCGCTGGCTGGAGGAGGAAGAGAAGATACCTCTAACCCAAAGGAAGACGACGGGCGAGGATGGAGAAGGGGCTTAAGGCCCTTCTCCATAAGCTCATTGTCCACATAGGGGCATCTGCCTGAGGCAGATGCCCCTACTTAAACTCAGGCGCGTTTTCGATAAACGTCTTCACCTCGTTCACCATTGCCTGATACTTGGACCGATTGAGTAGCGTATACCAAACACTAGCGAATAGAAGCGCCATCAGCATCGAAGGAATCATGTCGGTGTATATGAATGTGGTTTTATCTTTTTCCTGCTTCAACTTCACCGCAACTCCAATCATGCTGCTCTTTTTAATAGTGAAATCCCTCAGACCAGACTTGGCCATGTAGACCTGGTACTTGCCAGCGAAGCCCTTCTTGAATATCTCCATCGCTTTTTCCGCAGTTAACTCCGGCTGATGCTTTACATGAATTACTGCCATGATAACCTCCCTCGAGCAAAATCTCGGCTGCGCCTGTCCTTTGCAATCATAACCTACCTGTCAAACGCACGAAAAGCGACGGGGGGCGTTCCTTAGAACGCCCCCCGTACTTATTTAGTCGTCCGCTTCGAAAGAGTTGCTACCGAGAACCGCCTCGTTTAACTTCTTATTCTATATTATGCTGGTCACTCGGTAATGGGGGTATTAATCAGCCACTTGCCATCCACTTTCAGCAAATCTATATTATCACTTTGGTGGTCCTTATTAGTCTCACCAAACGCCTTCATTTCTAAATCATACTCGGCATCAACGATAGCAGTGTCGTCTGTCTGTGAAGCCACGGTCGTTTTTAGATTAGTTATCTTTATGCTATCTACAAGTGCGAAGGTAACCTTCATGGTAGAGACAACGTCTTCTCTAATATCCTCTGTGCAGTAGCTTCCCACCTTGTCTGCATTTTTTGCCGCCATTGCATTGAACATACTCTTCACTGTGGCTTCGGGCCCCGAACCTCCGCCACTGCACCCTATTACCACACCCCCCACCAATGCCACCAGCGTCAGCACCAGGACTACCTTGAACCAGCCTTTCATCAACTATCTCTCCTTTCTCGAATCGTGCTCCTCGGTAAGCTACGTGGTTTCATGAGTACCGCCACATACTATATCACGACAGAGACGCTGCTTCAATACATCACAAGTCATGATTAGCATCACCTATCGATAGGGTTGACAAGTTTTGTTATTTGGAGCAATATATTCCAACTCGGATATTTTGACCTCGGAGTTTGAGATGACAAAAAGTATCGCTGAAATCAATGAGAAAATCGCTAAGGGGCAAGCGGTGGTGGTGACCGCCGAAGAGGTCATCGACCTGGTTAAAAAGAGGGGCGTAGCCAAGGCTGCCCAAGAGGTCGACGTGGTGACCACGGGTACGTTCGGCCCTATGTGTTCCTCAGGTGCGTATTTCAACCTGGGGCATTCCAAGCCGCGCATAAAAATCGGCGGAGGCACGGCTTTCCTGAACAATGTGCCTGTTTATACAGGGCTTGCTGCAGTGGATGTCTTCCTCGGCGCAACAGCCATGCCTGATGATGACCCCAGGAACAAGATCCACCCTGGTGACTTCCCCTACGGCGGAGGCCATGTAATCGAAGAGTTGGTAGCCGGTAAAGACGTCAGACTGGTAGCTACCGCCTATGGCACCGACTGCTACCCCAGACGGAAAGTTGAGACGCTGATCAATCTGAAGAGCATTAACGAGGCTGTGCTATTCAATGTCCGAAACGCCTATCAAAACTACAACGTTGCGGTTAATCTCAGCGACCGGACAATTTATACATACATGGGTGTGCTAAAGCCTCATTTGAGCAATGCCACCTACTCCACCTCAGGTCAACTCTCACCGCTGTTCAACGACCCCCACTATAAAACCATTGGCATCGGCACAAGGATATTCCTCGGTGGAGGCATCGGCTACGTTGCCTGGCAGGGCACACAGCACAACCCCAACGTAGTACGCACAGAAAAAGGCGTGCCCAAGCGGGGTTCAGGAACCCTGGGAGTGATAGGTGACCTGAAGCAGATGACACCGCAGTGGCTGGTGGGGACAAGCTTTTGGGGCTACGGCGCTACTCTGACCGTCGGCATCGGCGTGGCCATACCCATCCTCAACGAAGAGATAATGATGTACACCACAGTCAAGGATGATGAGATCTTCGCCCCCATCGTGGACTATTCTGGCGCTTATCCTCAGCGGAATCCCGATATATTGGGAGAGGTAGATTACGCTCAGCTCAAGAGCGGCAAGATTAAGGTTCAGGGTAAAGACGTGCCCACTGCTTCGCTTTCGAGCTATTCCAGAGCGCTCGAAATCGCCAACATTCTCAAGGACTGGATTAAGAAGGGGGAATTCCTCCTGTCCCAGCCTGTAGCGCCGTTGCCGGGAGTCGAATCCGGGATAACCTTCAAACCCATGCCGGATCGCCCTATTGAGAAAGCAGACTGATTCGAAGGAGATGTACGATGAACACTGCCAGAAAAATAGTACTTCGTTTCCCGCCCCGGCTTGTGGACCAGCCCATACTATACCGCCTGGTCAAGGATTACGACCTTCAGTTCAACATACTGAAAGCCTCGATCACGCCTAACGAAGAAGGCATCCTGGTATTAGAACTGAGTGGCACGAACAAAAATTATGACGATGCGATTCGCTTTCTGTCCGGAGCAGGAGTAGAGGTACAAGCACTGCTAAAAGATATCTCTCGCATGGAGGACAGGTGCACTCATTGCGGCGCATGTGTCACCATGTGCCCTGTGGGAGCCCTTGTTGTCGACCCCGCAACCAGGCGGGTCGATTTCCTCGATACCAAGTGTATTGCCTGCGGGCTTTGCATCAAGCCGTGCCCCGTCAGA
>Ga0315274_10013175_pt1 | contig 11770 bp, 11 predicted proteins | sample YL17G02_20_MG_FD_203700 | JGI IMG/M metagenome (GOLD analysis project Ga0315274, IMG submission 203700) | Sediment microbial communities from Yellowstone Lake, YNP, Wyoming, USA - YL17G02_20 | ecosystem: Environmental > Aquatic > Freshwater > Lake > Sediment | place: USA: Wyoming | collected... | reverse complement strand
AAACGGCATACTCCACCTTTACATTCATCAGCGAAAAATGTTCAGCTGAGCCTCCTGCGAACTTAATCATGTTCCATGCTCCGGGGCTAGGGGTTGTGCGACTTGATGTGAATATTATTGGCTGCACCGCTGTTCCGGTGGCATTAAGACTTCCATCAATTATAAGTGAGAAGCCATCAGCAAACTGAACATGGACATCAGGCTGAATGGTCAAAGTCACGCCTAGATCAACATACGTGTCATTAATCACTCGGTATATATCGCTTGGCGTCCATGTAGTGTCTGAAGTTATGTGTCCGCCAATCCATATCACTGCATATCCTGGAGGAATACGATAGCACATAACGATCCCAGCAACTCCTAGAATCACAAGAATCAATAAACCAAACCTTCGGTTCATAACGCATCAACTGTTATAGTTTCTATCGCAGTTTTTATGATTTATGGAGAAATCTTCGATTGCTGTAAGCGTTAAAACAGGGATTTTCCCATATACTATATTATATGGGGTTTTCGCTGTTTTGAAAAATGCTCATAGAATGTTGATGCTCAGGGGAGAGGATTCTTGGGGATAAAACTTTGCCCCCAAACCCAAACGCGCGCGTATTGTCTCAATTTTCGTCTTTTCAGTATCTTTTTGGAAATTCAATCTTAGACAAATCAAAAACGCTAGACGGTTTTTTCTTCGTGGGTTTTCGCTTACTCTGTCTTTTCCTTCTAGCTTTGGATTTCATTATTGGCTTCAGCTTGGTTCTGTCAATGTAGCCATGTTTCAAGCCTCTGTGGCATCCAGCGCACAAAATAGTTACGTTAGTTAGTTTATTGCTTCCACCTTTTGAACGTTCTTTTATATGGTGAACATCAAGGTTAAGATAATCAAACTTTTTCTTACAGTAAGAGCATCTGCCTTTGGAATATTTCTGAACAAGGGTTGCCCTTTTAGAAGGCGTTAATCCCTTTGTGGGCTTTTCTTTTTTCGGTAGACCAAAATCAAGTCTTGTGGTAGATTCAAAAGGGTTCTTTGGCACAAAAATCCCTCTTCACACTTCTTATTAGTCCTTTAGTTGTTTTTTAAGTCTTGCTAGCGCGCGTGAAATCCGATTGAAACGAGTAGGTACGAAACGAAAGCCTAGAAACACTAGTCCATTTTTCTAACTATGTTTACTTCTTCTTCCTTTTAGCAAGAAAGCTGACTTTCTTCTTTTTCGGCACGTATTCAGTAGCCGTGAACTCGACTCTTTTTCTTCTTTTCGGCATTTTGATCCACATACTAGAGTGTGCTATTGGTTCTATAAGAAGTTAGCCAGAAAAGTGAACTTGCGGAAAAGTTATAGGGTGACTAAAAAGAGTTAAATCCACATGAAGCAATCGGAAGGCAAAGAGACACTCGAAGAATATCTAGTTGAAAGAGTGAAGAAATCGGGTTATCCTTTGGAAATAGAAATCTCTGATGTTTTAGAAAGAGAAAATTTCGTGGTTTTTAACACACAATACTATTTTGACGAAGAAAGGAAACAAGGTAGGGATATTGACATTTACGCATTGCCACTAAAACCCGACACTGCCGATGACAGAATTCGACCATTGATTCTATCCACGGACGTAGCCATAGAATGCAAGAAAAGCGAAACTCATGCATGGGTCTTCTACACACGTCCACGCATTCCAATGAGCAGCATTTACATTAGCGGACAATTTCGCACGACAGTCCCTCAACCTGAAGAATTTACAACAGATTCTTTTGAATGGTTTCTTCAACAAGAATGCCTAGTGTTGCACTACGACAAATTCGAACGTATTGCTGTAGCCTACGAAGAAATCAAAAAGAAGAAGATAGAAAAAGAAGCTGGAAAAAGCGGAAAAGATGGTTCGTCACGCAGAGAGATTTTTGAAGCAGTTAATCAACTGGTCAAATTCATTTGCTACGAACTTCATAGATGGCATGATAGGACTACAATGCTGACTGGAACCCAAAACCTGGAATACATGATGATTTTCTTTCCGATAATAGTCTTTGACGGCGACATGTTTGAGGCTTTCCTCGCTTCTGGAGAACCCGTTCTAAAGAGTAAAACTCATTTGTTACTTGACACTCATTATCGCTGTCCATATTGCGAAGAGGTTGAGAGTTTTAATATTGACATCGTTCATCGTTCTTATTTTAACGAATTTCTGCGGACAATGAAGGAGCACTTTTACAAAACAATGGAAGCGATTCGGAGAAATCGTGACGAACTTCTGAAAAAAGCAAACGAAGACAGAATGAGATCGCATAAGGAAGCAACAAATAAGTAAAGTTTCTTCTATCAGTCCCTTAGATATCCATTTGACCAATCGCACGCGCTAATAGTAATTGACATCACGGTGTTAACATGCCCGGCTTTCAGCTCCGGCAACGCGGTCATAGATGTGGGCATATCACTTTCAAAAATTGAAAAAGTCGCTTTCAAAAAATATACCTGGTCCAGAGAAAGTCCAGGTTTCTCGACTTTGTGTCTGTAGTGGAATTGTATAGTTCTCTGAGAGAGCGGACGTTAGATCGTTTTTCCGAAATTTTTAGCCAGCAATACCGCATCGAATATATCAACAGTCTCATCGCTGTTTATGTCAGCATTTGGGTTCCAATCTGCAGCACCGGGGACTGATCCATAGGCGTTTGCCAAAATTATGGCGTCAAAAATATCAACGTTCCCATTGTAGTTAAGATCTCCATAAAGCTTCACTGTGATCGCCCCTTCCAAGACGTCAAAAGCCAGGAGACCTGACTTGTTTCCAGGCGGATAGACGTAATTGATCAATGGTTCCGGAACTTGATTCCCACACTTTATAAATGAAAAGCGTAGTTGAGTGGAGCCAAGTGCTGTCGAGTTGAAACAAACCACTATGATGGTGTGGTTGCCAGTGATCGGCGCATAACCATAGTCTATTGCTCGATTCATATCTTGATATGTATAACAGTAATCATAGTAGCCTTCACTGTTGTTTATTCTGTTCTTGATTTCCCATAGGTTCTGATCAATTTCCGTTTGATTTGGCATCGTAGAGTGAAAGAGTTCTTCTGTTACGTTTATCGCCTGCAAAACCGTTGAGTTCCATGTGATCCTGAATTCCAGACCGCAAACTCCAAGGCGCTGCGAAAGAAGTGGAATGTTACTCAGGACAACCGTTACATTTAGAATGGCGCCTCTTTCAATAATAGCCGTTTCCGGATGGATACTTACAGCTACTGAAACACTCTGTTGACCGGGATACACTTCGAAAAGCATGGTCATTCCATTGTTCGTTTCATTGGACTCAGTGATTGTGTTTGTGGCATCAACAACGACTCGAATAGAATGCGAGCCTATAGTTGCGTTCCACTGGGTTGATTGGACAGTGAAACCAGAGAAAGCATTGCAGTATGGAACGCTGATCTCTTGATAGCTTGCGTTGTCAAGGAAAATGTCCAACATCCACGAGCCGGTCGGATTGGGTCCAAGATTCTGACCCATAATTGTAAAAGCGACAGATTCGCCCTCATGAATCAGCTGTGGAGAAGGAGAGATCGCAAATGGAATCAGGTCTGGATCGTCCGATAGTTTTTGAACCGTGAAATTCTTGAAATCCTGCAGGATCCAATCGTCTATGACGGGCCACCAAACGTTATGCCAATAGAGCTCAACGGAGGCGTTGAAAGTCTCTGCAGGCTCTTCCATCGGAACAGACATGAAGAAAGTCTGCACTTGCCACCAATACTTGTAAACATAGGCGTTCTGGCGAGTCAACTCAACACCGGATTTCTTGAGTATGACGACCAAGTCAGCCCCGAGAATGCCACAATCGTAGTTCTGAATAGTGACATTGATAGTGAAGGTTTGGCCAATAAAAACTCGCGGTTGGAACGCTATATTTTTGATTTCCGCCCCCAAATAAGGGGGTTGACTGACAGGATAGAACGCTGGATGTGATTCGTATCCTTGCGAATTGAAAATGGCCCAGACTTGAGTATATGGATATTTCTTGAAGTAGAATTCGCTTACTGGCAAGTTCCAAGTTGGTTCGAGTTCAAAATATCTTTCACCTGAATAGATTAGCGAGAGCTGTTGATCCCCCTTTGAGTCTAGACTTGCAAGATTCAATTGCGCTGTGATTTCATTGACTAGGTCTTGCCCAGTGGCTACACCTCCGAGGATTACATTCACAATTGCTTCCCACAAAGATGTACTCTTGACTTCCTCGACAGTTTCTTTTGGAAGCAGACCTTCATTGACCAGGACCCATCCATGACCTCCCTCTGCACCGAGTGTCTTGATGTGACCTACTACAACCCATACCAGATTATAGGGGATATATCCGTAGGTTTCTTGGTACAAAGCTTCTATCAGGGTGGCTAGGTTGATCGCTTGGTCCTCACAATCACCATGACCGAGAGCAATAGTCTCTTCTGCAGTCTGCCAGTAATCGTCTGCGCCCCATTCTATTGAGTCTTTTACGTATGAAATGCCCATTGAATGAACATAGACGCTTAGAAAATTGCTAGTAAAATGATCCTCTGATATCACGGGACAAATAGAATGAAGTCGTGAAAGAACGACTGGATTATCAGGTTCAACTATATCTCGAAAACCATTGTTCCAAGCCTCACTCCAGTTACGTGGGTGGATAGTCGCTTCCACGATATTTGTGTTTGATATCAAGGCTAAACTCGAGGAAAATATCAGAAGAAGAATCAATCCAGTAGTTGACAGCTTATGCAATCAGCTCCTTCCCCCTCATACTATGAGGTTTTGTTTTACAGTTAAGGTTTTCGTCCACCATAGCGCGTGTTGTAAGACTGATGGGTTATTGGTAGACGCGCATGAAGAGTCGCCATATGTGTTTGAACAAAGGGTAAAAGGTTCTGCTAGATTTATTTCTTGGACAGAAAAAGCATGTGCAACTGCGTTCCTAATCCGATTCAACCAGCACCTCTGTCTGTTCATCGAGTGAAGCTTCTGCTTTAGCTTCTCTCCAGAACCTCTTGGTTTCTGACGAGGTATGTCGATTGAAATGCGTGCTCAAGTTGTATGATGATAATTCATCAATGTCTTCACTGAAGTTCTCGATGATGATCTGATATGACCAGCCAAGATAGTATCTGCAGAATTCGATTTCATCAGCTTTGCCTGACCGACAAATCTTACATTTATGCTGGGACATGGTATCATACTCGCAGAATTTCTATTGTCTTTATTATCCTAATCCTAAGCGAAGTTTCTCAGTTTCTTACTTTCTCAAGAGAAAGAGCTGAGAAAGCTCTACTTTCTCACTAAACTGACTTTGAGAAACTGAGTAAGTGAGAAAGTGGATTACGTTTCGTAGACTCCATATTCTGTTGATTTGTTTAGCTTTCTTTCGTTGACAGCTTTCAGCACTCGGTCAACCATAGGTCTTGAGTAGTCTTGTTTCTGCATTGCTTCAAGTATTTCGTCTCGGTGTTTTGGTTGACCTTTTGTCAGCCGCAAAACCTCCTGCAAGCATGCGTCTATTGTTCTTGTTTTTGCGACAGTGATGCTGGGGGCAATGATTGGGTTTGCTACGAAGTCGAAAAAGTGCGGCAGCCTTCCAAAAATCCATTTCTGCAGTTCTTCATCTGAAGAGTCTGGATACAGGATTCTGCAAGCGCGCACTTCTCTGGTTATGTCGCCTTTGATCCTTACGTTGAGAACAGCGGACAAGTCTAGACCTGGGGTCTTCTCGCACATCTTTCCGCCTATTTCATCAGCTTTCTGCAATATTGGAAGCAGCAGCTTATCATAGTCTGGGATGTCTCCGCTCAGCGTGTCACGCTTTGCCAGCAAGCTTTCATTGAATGCTTTCAGCTGCTTCTTAAGAGTTTCAACATCAACGTCATTTTTGGTCATGGCTCCTGTGAAGATGTTTCTTGCTGTACTGTCAGTTATTCTAAACTGAATCGAGTGGAATCTGCTCCAGAAACCAGACTGTTCAAGATAAGTGTAGATCTGGTTTTCAATAGGTCTGGTTCCAACAACGAAACATACGTCAGGCTCATAACTCAGTGTTCTACCATCAAAATACAAGCCATTCTTGCCACCCACGTATTCATCTATCAGACTCTGCTGTGCCTTTCCAAATTTCAAGAGATCCCTAGTAGTCTCCTTTCCTTCTAGTACTTCATTGAAGACGTTCACTTTGTCTTTGAACTCGCTAGCAGCCAGAAAAGCCAGAAGCTCAGGCATAAAGCAGAGCTCATAGCCCCAGAATAGCGGTGGTACAAGCTTTGTGCCTGCATCATTGATGCTCCCAAACATCGTCTGTATCGTTGCGCTTGTAACCTTTCGATTTGAGAAGTCAGCAGGAAGGCATTCTTGAAACTCTTCAATAATGGTGTTCTTGAAGTAGCCTCTAGCCCAATAGAAATTTAAGTTGATGTAAGAACGAAGCCTCAACGATGACTCGAATCTAGGTGCAATTCTACTGGCAAAGCATAGCTCAAGCTCTTCAAAAGCGCTTTTGCCAATGTCACCGTACCGTTCATATCCTATTTCACCCGCTAGTTCAAGGGCTGTCTGTCCTGACATTCTCTTCTTCTCCTTCTTCTCTTTCAAATTCTTGCCTAATTCTCAGCCTTATGGCTGGAGGCACTTTCTTAACATACACAATCTCGGCATTCTTACCTAAAAAAGCTTCAACAACACGCCATTTTTCAAGCGTAGTTGACAAGACAATGCCGACATTCACTTTTTCTATACTCATTTTCTCATTCATCTCCATTTTTCGATACTATTGAGAGCAGGCAACACCTGCTCCCTATAGAAACATAACCAAAACATCATCGTGACCACGCCTCTCTCAACTTTTGCTCTCTGACTTCTGTAAATTCATTCAATCTTTCTATGAACTGCAAAGTCTTGGACAATGAAGGCTCAGGCAAATGGTTGTTCCAATTGTCATAGCCCACCGCAACATGAATTGGTGCAATGTCTTCGATCCATTCCTCAAATATTTCAAGATCAAAATCCACTATGGGCTCAATTGAAATGTACTTTCTGCTGTACTTCAGATCAATCATAGCTTTTGCTCTATCAGCAACCTGCGGAGCCTTTGAGAAGTCATTTGACCTGTTGGTTTCTATTGTTGCTCCCAATACAATGTTGTTTCGACATAGATGAACGAATTCTTTGTATCTACTAGGGTTCTTTGTCAAAAACAAGAAGTCGCTTGATGGTGAATTTCTTGTTGCCACAATGACTCTCAATATCCATTCTTTGGGTACCCATTCACCAAAGAGATCGCCCATGTCTGAGACAAAGACAAACTGGTTTCTGAAACGCTTGTTCAATTCATTTTCTGCGAGTTTCGGCGCAAACCCATCTTTGTACTTTTCAATGTTGCCAAGTCTCTCTAGAGCGAATCTCTTCGCCCAGCAGTAGCTACAGTTGTGTAGACAACCGATGACAGGGTTCCAAGTTTTCCATTTACCTTCGATTTTGTCAGACATGCTTGCCAACCTGTTGTAGAGATACCTCTTCAAAGCTTGCTTTTTAGAACTCAAAAACAGAAAAGGCTTCTGCCTTCTTCACTCTATATTACAGAAAATCAGTCTGCATCGTGTACGCCCGTTTTTCGCATATTTTATTCTATACGGATTTTGCCTTTCACCGGGCGCTTGTCACGACTTCAGATGTTTCGAATAAAGGTTTTCTATGGTCGCAATTCCGTCAGCCAATTCCTTTGATCCGACTTCTCTTCTTGGCGGTTCGTGAGAACTGGCATCGCAAACATTAAGCACTGCCCTGATTTCGCCAATTTCCTCGCATGTCAACAATTCAGTCGTTTCAATCTTGTCTAGGCGTTCATCCAAACTCAATCCGTAAGCTTTTGAGTGACTCAGTTTTCCCTTCTGTGTGAGTAAGTCTGAAGTGAAGCGTTCAATTGCTTTTCGCAGATTATTCCCAGATATTGCTCTCTCCTCCAAGTTACCATTGAAGTACTTTCTTGCAATCATCATGTACGTTTCATAGGGAGCGTGTTTCAAATCGGTCTTAGGACCTTTTATTGAATATCCCGAAAATTCATAAAATAAGTAATCTTGCCCATAGAATAGATCTGTGAAATCCTGACAGAACTTGGCATTATGACTCATAACTATGACCTGTTTATTTGTGCGCACTTCACCGAGTACTCTTATGAGATTCTTGCCGTGGTCCTCGTCCATTGATTGAACAGGGTCATCAAGGACAACAAAGTCCCAATATGGATTGTTCAAGACTCGCTGAGAGAAGTATACGCTGAGACATAGACAATTCATGTGAGACTCGCTGAAACAACTAACTGGGTTCATGGCCTTCCCGTAAGAAATCGCTTTGATTTGCATTCTGCGACTCTTGCCCGAAGTCGGAGTAAGTTCAGAGAACTGTGTTTTTTCGTTCGGGTTCAATTTGGCGTAGAAGTCTTTTATTTCCTCATTGAGATCTGTTAACAGTTTTTTTGACTTTGTCTTTTCGAATTTTTCAATTTCTTCTATCAAGCCTGAGACTGTGTTTAAGTTGTTTTCATAGATTCCAACGTACTTTATATCGTCCAAATGATCAATAATTCTACGAAATATAATGACCCTGTTCATATCAGTTTTTTCTTGAGTAGACAAGCTTGGTGCTTTCGATAATAATGAGGATCCCAATGATTGTAAATCATCCCGCAGATTCTTCAGACTCTTTTCGTTCAGGTCTGCCGCTTTTTCCATCGCGAGGATTTCAAGGCTAGTTTTCTTCTCATCTAACTCAATTCTTCCCTCAGATAGTCTGTTGGCTAATGCAAGCGAGACCTCCAGATCAGTCTTGAACTTGGCAATTGTCTTGTTCAAGGAGACTATTTGTTCCTTTATCAGGTCTATTTTCGTGATTTCATTTAGGTAGTCCGCGTTTTTTTCAATTCTTTCTCTAACTTTTTCTATTGTTGACAAGCTGATAGAAAACGAAATTCGTGAAAAGAAATCTTCTACTAATTTCTTCGTTTCTGCCAATTTGGTCCTGATATCTGACAGAAGTGTCTCAGCTTCTTTGTTCTCCTTGATTCGCATATCTATTTGCCTAATTTTTTCGGAGGTTAGAGTTTTCTCTAGGCAGAATGGACAAGTTGTCTCCTTTATGAGATCTTTGCCTGTTTCCAAAAATCTATAAAGTTCAGCCCTAAACGGTTTGGATTGTCTAATAACAGAAAACAGTTTTTTGATTTCTTCGGTCAATTTTGAGGGACATGAAATGAGCGAATTGTCAGGGACCATCAACTGCGTTATGAGCTCAAAGTCTTCCGATTTCTGAGCCAATTTCTTAAATTCTCGCTCTAAAGTTTTGCTTAATTGATTAGTAGATCTCGCCCCAAGAAGGTAAGTCTTGTTAATTTTCTCGATTAACTTGTGTTTAAAAGTCTTTGCTGAGAAGGGTCTTTTTTTAATCGCATCGGCAAGATCAGCAAGTTCTGGCAATTCCTCAAGTTCGCTTTCAATTCCATAGTAGATCTTTTTGGAGGAATCGTATTCGTCTTCAGTTTTCTTGGAGTTTTGAAGCTCTTGCAAGGCAGAGCGAAATTCGCTCAGGACGCCTAAACCAAGTATTTTGTTGGTTTCTTCCCATCGGTCTTTAGGGTCGGTTTCAACGTAATGTTTGACCTCGACTTGTGAAAGGATTGGCTTGTAAACATCCGCAAAGCTGATTCCAAGTGAGGAGAAGTCATTGACGAGAGAGCCGTTGATATAATATTCTTTCCTTTCGGGACTCAGAAACTTCTTCCTCAGCCTTACTTCTCTACCCCCGATTTCACTCAGAAGTTCAACAAAAGTTACCTGATTCTCATCGCAGTGCAAATTGCGTAGAAAATCTCCAGAGTATTCGCTCTTGCAGAGGGATTTCTTTTTTCTGGATATTTCATCAAAGAAGAGCCACTCGATTGCTTCTACTAGACTTGATTTGCCAGACCCGTTTGCTCCTCTTATTAGAATCATGTTGTTGTTGAGGTTTAGCGTCTGTTGGTCTTTGAACCCTCTGAAACCAGAAATAGTTATTTCTTTAAGTCTCACTTAGCTCAGCCCTTACAAGTCCATCAAATTTCTCGGAAAGGCCTTTTTCTTTTCCAGTAACATATGACTGGACATATTCCTTGTGGGCATTATTGCGCAGAGTCTTAGCCAATTCGTCTAGAAGCTCTCTTTCAGCCATGATTAAGTCATGTTGAAGGCAACAATCTTATTACATTTTCTCTTGCTTTCCTGATTTCATTTTTTCCGGCATCTTTCTGATTTGCGAACGATATCACGAATGTATAAATCTTCCATGAGACTGAAAGCTTTTTAAGCCCAATTTGACCATTATATTGGCATCGAAGGAATAGAAATGACTGAAACTGTAATTACTACGAGAATAGACGGCATAACATCAGAAGAGGACAAAAACTACTTTTTCAGCAAAGCTGAAATTGATTTCTTAAGGGGAATGAAAGCTGTGAGTTCAAACTATGAAAGAGTGCTACTGCACAGAATCTTCAGAAAACTCGATTGCTTCAAAGAAGATATTCTACCGATTCTGGCAAAAAATGAGAGAACATCGTCTTGGGCAGAAGGCATTACGAGAAACTGTAACAAAATTACTAATAATAGTAACAACGTTCACAGTAGAGAAAAGCTCGAAAATAGCTTATTTTCTCAGAACAACGATGAAATATTGGTGGGCCGGACCGGACTCGAACCGGCGACCTTCTGCACGTCAAGCAGATGTCCTACCGAGCTAGACTACCGGCCCGTTGGACTAGTCTATTTTCGCTTCCGATATATAGCCACTTCGTCTTCGTCGCTACGGTGTACATATTGAAGCTTGCCTCGATCAGTTTGCCTTCATCTTCTAGGTTTCTGGCTTAGGCAAACATCATTCGTTGCTTTCAACGTGCATGCCCCTAAGGCCAGAAGAACAGAAATACAGAGAACTCGTTAAGACGGTCTAGGGAGACTTTGCTGAATAAGCTCAATGTTGCAATGTTCATTGCCATCCTACTTTCCAGTAGCGTTTTCTTTACTGTGAAAGCTGAAACAGCTTTTGCCACTGGTGTGAGTCTCTCTCCGAAGAGTTATCAGCCGTCTGATTTCAGCGAATTCTTCGTGAAGGCAAAACAAGCCGGCAACATCGTGTCTTGGGCCGGAGACTGGCATGACTTGGCAGCCGCAGACAAGGCTCCAGAGGTCGTAGCAGAACTAGCATCAATCTACAACTACACTCCTCTGATCGAAGCTCAATTCTTCACGCAGTCCACGGGACAACTTCTGAGACCATTAAATGACACCATCAAACAAAACTACACGAACAAAACAGTCCAGTTTGCCAGCAAATACAAACCAAAGTATCTCGCACTTGGAATTGAAGTGAACGTTCTTTATGATAAATCTCCCACAGATTTCGAAAACTTTGCATGGTTTTACAGTGAAGTCTATGATGCTGTCAAAGGAGTGTCACCAACGACAAGCGTCTTCACAATCTTCCAGCTTGAAAAGATGAAGGGACTAAATGGTGGACTGTTCGGAGGAGAAAACAACTCTACCAACGCACAATGGTTTTTGATAGATAGATTTCCAAAATCAGACATCATTGCTTTCACAACATATCCCAGCCTCGTCTTCAAAAACCCCTCCGAGATCCCTCTGGACTATTACTCCGAAATAAGCTCACACACAACAAAAACCATCGCATTCACAGAATCGGGCTGGCACACCGCACCGACTCCAACGGAATGGGAGGGAAGTGAA
>Ga0315274_10013171_pt1 | contig 11771 bp, 9 predicted proteins | sample YL17G02_20_MG_FD_203700 | JGI IMG/M metagenome (GOLD analysis project Ga0315274, IMG submission 203700) | Sediment microbial communities from Yellowstone Lake, YNP, Wyoming, USA - YL17G02_20 | ecosystem: Environmental > Aquatic > Freshwater > Lake > Sediment | place: USA: Wyoming | collected... | reverse complement strand
ACTACTTTGGGCGTGATGCGGAAATCCGGATGGCCGGGCCAATGAACCGCAACATCATCTCGACCTTATTGAGGTGCCTGCGTTCAAGGGGGGGATGTGGAGAGTCGGGGAAGTGTGATGTCGCCGCGAGGGATGTGGTAGGCGAGCTGAGCGCGGGAGATGTCCTCCCGGATCGCTTCGATGGCGTCCTCAAGACCGGCTGCGGGGACCATCCCGAGGCTCCTCAGAAATTCCGGGTCCATGCGGGAGACAACCACGATCCGGTATCTCAAAGCTTTCTCCTTCGCGGAGTAGACGGTCTGCCCGTACACAACGTAGTTCTTCGCCAGCCTCGCCCGGATGGTCTTGAGGTCGAGCGGAGCGAATTCCTCAATGGCCGGATTCCCGTAGCCGTCCGAACATCCCATCACATAGAGAAGAGTTCCGCCGGGTTTCAGAGCCTTGACCGCGTTGTCCATACCCTTGTGCGACTGAATGAAGTTCAGGTCTTTCGGATAACCCCCGGCGCTCGCCAGGACGAGGTCCGCCGGCGAGTCTATTTCCACCACATTGTGCGCATCGACAAAAATGCAGGCCCGCCTGTGAGATTCATCGAGTTCCCCGGCGGAGAAACAGGCGAACTCCTTGTCCGGTGTCAGGACGGCGACAACCGAGATGCAAGGCCGATCCCCGAGCGCAAGCCTCGCACCCTCGAGCATGTCTTCGTGCACCGGGTTGCCGTCGAGAGCGCCCGACAAAACCTTCGGATGCCGCCCTCCTGTATCTCCCGAGCCCTCGAAAACAAGGGAATGATTGGCGGCGATCGTCTCCAGGGACGACAATCCCGGAAGGACCATCTTTCTCCCACCGCAGAAACCGGCGAAGTAATGATGAACGACCGCGCTCGAGAGAATCACCAGCCCGGCTTCCATCAGTCTTGCATTGACCCGGACGGGCGTGCCGCGAGATGTCGCGCCGCAGTCCACCATTGCCCCGGACGGATCGTGCTGGATCACCTCGACCCTGTCGATCGCCGGACCTATTGTCTGCCGGAGTTTTTCATCGGAGGCTTTCCCGTGCGAACCGAGCGCTACCAGCACCGTCACCCGATCGTCCGGGATGCCGTTTTCGTTCAGCGCGTCCAGCAGCCAGATGAGAGATTGTTCTTTCCCGGAAACGCGGGTGTGATCGTTGACGACTAACAGCACCGGGCCTGAGGTCCCGGATGCAAGCGCGCTGAGAGGGGGCATGCCCTTGGGCGATTCGCAAGCGGCGAGAAATGCCGCCTTCGGGTCATGGAGCGCGGCCATCGCACGCGGTCCGAGCGTTCGCACGGTCAAATTATCAGGAAGAGTCGCCTGGAGAGTCGTCTTGTCGTATGGGAGGTCGATGATAGGCATAGCCGTGCGGATGCTCCGGCCCGCCGAGCGCGTTATTGCGCGTCCTCGGGCGGACGCGCCAATTGTCTCGCCACCGTGAGAGCGTACGCGAGAAAGACTTTCCTGTCGCCGCGCGAGAATCTCCCCAGGGAGACGAACAACGGCACGTACGGGTTCTCGGTGATCTTGCCGATGAACGCCAGCTCCTGCCACAGACGCCTTGCGAGCTCTATGGGGAATCCGCCGCGAGTGGTTTCCGAAAGGTCGACCTCGATTCCCGCCGGCACACCCTCCCGGGGCGCACGAAGCCGGAAAAGCGCAGCGCGACCCTCTGCGAGGTAGACATCGAATCCCGCGACAGACTCGGACCAGGATATCGGGTGCCCCCCGGTCCGCCAGCTCAGGACGAACTCGTCGAGGTGCGCAAGCGCCTGTCCGGTGAAGAGGGCCCGGAACGCCTCCGGCGCAGGCTCCAGATCAGGGTCAAAGGGCATGACAACAGTGTACGTCAAAGCCGCTTTCCGTAAAAGGGGAATGATCGGGCGGGGACTGGCACCGCCTGATCGGGGCTATCGAGAGAGTCTCTTTGTGGGGCAGGCTTTCGAGCCTGCCGCCTCTGAACGCCGCATGAATGGCAGGCTGGAAAGCCTGCCCCACATGCGGGTACTTACCGTTTTAGGCCTTCTCAACAGCCCCCATCCTGAGGGGATTCAGGAGTCCACCGCACGCATAATCGCCCAGACCAGTATTTCGATCTCGATCCCGATGTCTTCGATGTACTCCCCGGCGATCGCGAGATCATCGTCATCCGCAAGCTGTTCGATCGTTGCCGCGAGTTCTTGCACGCGTGTAGCGGCGATGGTCGCAGCGGCGCCCTTGATCGTGTGGGCCGTCCTGCGGAAAACCTCCCTGTCCTCGCCCTGCAACGCCTCGCGCAGATCGACAAGCCTGCGGGGCGCGTCCTCCATGAAAATCCTGAGGATGTCATTCAGCAAGCTTCCGTCCCCGCCTACCTGCTCCAGCGCAAGAGCCATGTTCAACACTTCGGGGACGTCGTTGCCGATTTCGCCGTTCGAAGCACCCATTATTCAATAACATCGACGGGCGCGCGGAGTGTTTGACTGGATCAGCCCCCCCAGCGTTCATCCCTGGGAAACGGGAGGTCGTATATCTTGCCAATGGCGGTCCACCAGGTATATGCCGAGACGAATTGGTCCGATCTCACCGGCTTCGTCCAGTACCAGTAGCCGGACACCAGGATAGCGAGCATATAGCACACCATGAGCACGGTGAAAATAACTCGCCTGATTCGGCTCAAGGCGCCCTTCCCGGGCTTCGTGTCGGCGGCTTTTGTGGAATCCGCCGCAACATCGGCAATCGGACCGTTCTGCTCACTCATGCTCGTCCCCTCCCGTGAAGACGAATATCGCCCCGAGGTCGGGCGAGCTGTAGATCTTCAGAAACCTGTCGGGGTGATTTGTCGCCCACTTGATGGCATCCGGCCTGGACCTGATATACACCGCATCAGCGCCCGTCTCGCGAAGCGCGCCCTCCCATTTTTCCCCGGAGCCCGGCCAGGCGACCCATATCACCCGGTTGGTGAAGGACTGGTTCCACATCGCGAGCGTCTTCCCCTTTGGAGCTCCGTCCATCAGCGTGATTGTCGTACCGGGATCACGCACCAGGTTGAGCGACCTGACAAAACTGCGGTCGCCGAACGAGCCCATGAAGAAATAGCGGTCGCCCTGCAGATATGGCTGCTTTCGAGCCTGCGCAATGTCTTTCACCGAGACGATGTTCTGGGGGCCTGAGATCACGATACCGAGGAATGTGAACAGCACGGCCAGGGCGATCAACTGGCGGCGATAGCGGCTTCGTCCCAGAAGAGCCAGCAGGTAGGCGAATGCCGTCGTCCCGGCGGCGATGATCGGAAGATGGTATCTCGTCCAGGTGTGGTTGTATTTGAAAAGGAAAAATGGCAGAAGACAGCACACAATGATCGCGATAACGTTCCATCTGCGACGCAGCAACGCCCAGATGAGCGCGATCGGGATTGCCGGCAGCAGCAGGATTGTCCAGGCCGGACCCCAGCCCCCGATCCTGTTCCCCTGGAAAAGCACCTCCTGGGGATCGAAGAAACCGTCGAAAACAATCGGCCACTCGGGTCCGCTATTCAGAGCATCGTAAAGCTGGGCGCCCAGAAGCTCCCTCGAGAAATGCGCCTCGCCCACATCCGCCGATCCCTCAAAAAGTCTCAATCCCGCCACGTCAACGGTGTAGATGCCGGTGGGGTTGCCGGTCGTGACCCAGTTTCTCAGGTAGAAGTAGCTCCCAAAGAGGAACGACATCAGGCCGAACGTCAGCAGCGCCCAGACAATGCCCTTGAGCCTTTGCGTCCGGGCATGACGAAATCCGTCCATTCCCAGCGGGAAAAGACGGTACAGGAGCAGCAGGACAAGGGGAACGAAGAAATATACGCTGGAGCCTTTCGAGCCGAAGACAAATCCGGCGGCACAGCCTGCGACAGCGCAGGCCGTCGGATTCAGCCTCCGTCTGGCAAGGAATGCCGCGGCTGCGATCGTCCCGCCCATCATGGCCAGGTCGACCATCCCCTTCCACATCATGTGGTAGACGGTCGGTACACTGAAGACCAGAAGTCCCGCGATAGCTGCGTCGACGCGTCTCGCACCGATCCTCCTGGCCAGAAGGTAGGATCCCAGGGCCGCCGCAGGCGCGAAAGGAGCCTGCGCGATATTCGCGAATCTTTCTGTCCCGCATCCCACGATAGACCACAGAAAAAGGATGTCGGTGTTTTTGGGGAAGTTGTTTACATAGGCGCTGGGAAACTCGAAGGGGCCAAGGTGTCTTTCCTGATGGGCCATAGCCGCCCATGTATAGTGATAGCCCCAGGCGTCAAAGGCCACGGGCGGCAGCAACTGCCCGAGATACGTGTACCATGCTGCGACAAACAACGTCAGCAGAAACATCATAAGCAGGCCGGAGGACGATCTGAGGAGATGGAATCCCGTCTTCCCGAGAAGAGTCACCTCGGCCGTGAAGCTTCCGGGGCGCCTGAGGGTCAGGGCCCTGATGCCGACCGCCAGCGTAACGGCGACATTCAGAGCCCCGAGCGGCCACCACGCCACGGCGTGCAGGAAACCTGCGACGAACGTCGTGGCCTCGATCTGTCCGATCATGCATACGAACGCGGCCAGGAGTCTCTCGGCCGGACTGAACCGTCCCGCCCGGCTTTTCGCAAACCAGACCCACCATGTAAGGAAAATCAGGAAGGTCATGCACAGCCAGGCAGCTTCCTGCCAGGGAAGAACCATAGAGGGGTAGTATGTGCCGCCGTCTCTCACTGTAGTGAATAAGATATTACCATTGAGAACGCTGCAGGCACAATTTTCCCGCCCCCGCGTCACGCGAAGAACAAGGGGACTGGCACACAGTTTTGTCCGCCGCGGCGGACAAAGCTGGGTGCCTGTCCCCCATTTCCGTCCCCGCCAGGCCTGATTGCATTCAGAATGATAAACCTCAGACCATTGATACTAATGCGGGCAAGATGCCGGGACGGATTCGTCATGAATCAGGTCCGGTGGATGCCCCAAGGATTGGTGAAAATCCATCTTTCTGTAGATATGTCCTGCCCCGGGCGCAGGTGACTCGAAGCCTGGAGTGAAAACGATTTGAGACAGACTTGACCCATCGAGGAGGGGAATCCATGAACCTGAGAACACTCGTCGTCGCGCTATTGCTCGTGCCGCTTCTTGCAGGGGGATGTAACGGTAGCGGGGGCGCAAAGGGGCTCCATGCAAGCCCGATTGAGGGCCCCGTGTACATCACTGAGTACTCGTCCGTGGAATTCAGCATTTTCGCCAGGGGCGACACGGGAATAATGTTCCAATGGACCGTGGACCCCCCGACCGCCGGGACGATCACAAGTCAGTGTGGATCGGTGATCACTTTCACCGCCGCCCACGTCACGTCGGACACAAAGATCAGAATCCAGGCGGTGGTGACCTCCGACAACGGCGATCCCCAGATCAGGAGCCAGGAGGTCATTGTCAGGGTTGCCCGGGAGCTCACGGTGAGTGAGATTCTCGGTCCTGATCTTCTGAATGAAAACTCCTCCGGCTCATACTGTGTGACGGCCGGCGGCGATGATGGCATCTCCTATCGGTGGTCATGTGTCCCCGCCGACGCAGGGGAGTTCGTTCCCCCCGATTCGGCGAACACCGTTTTCACGCCAGGGGAGGTCGCCCAGGCCACGACGGTCCGGATCAGCGTCGAGGTCAACTCGTTTGAATCCGGACCGATAGTGCGAACGCTGGACGTGTCCGTGATGAATGTGCCGACGCCGGTCCTGACTGTGGGCGCGATTGACGGTCCACAGGTCGTGTACGAGAACTCGGAGATGGAATACAGCGTGACTGCATCCGGCGACACCGGCATTAACTTCAAGTGGACCTGCGACCCTCCCGGTGCGGGGGTTTTCCAGTCGCCGGAGTCGGCCACCGCCGTGTTCATCGCATCCGAGGTCACCGAGGACACGAATGCGTCCCTCAGCGTCACGGTTGTGTCGGATAATTGCCCTCCCGAAACGAGGACACAGGATATCGTTGTCAGGGTGTGTGGGTTCACCGTGGGCGATATCGTGGGGCCCGCGGCCATCATCGACACCACCACCGCATCCTACAGCGTGGACGCGTCGGGAGATTCGGGAATCACTTACCAGTGGTCCTGCAGTCCGACGTCCGCCGGTCAGTTCGATTCTCCCACGTCGGCGGCCGCCAACTTCACAGCGGCGGATGTCGCGGATGACCTTGCCGTCGTGATATCCGTCGTCGTCACATCGGAACACTGCGGCACGATCGAGAAGACTCTCGATGCGGTCGTGTCGAATCAACCTGTCACCGTGGGTGAAATATCCGGTCCGACCGCTGTGGACGAGCTCACATGGGCGACATACGGCGTGAGTGCGAGCGGGGACACGGGGATCATGTACGACTGGACCTGCGAACCCCCGGACGCAGGCGAGTTCGATAATCCTTCGCTTGCGAGCGTGCTGTTCAGGCCGAGCTGGGTCACCCAGGACACCTGCATCGTTATCAGGGTTGAAGTGTCGTCCGACCATTCGGATCCGGTTACGAGGACCCTGGATGTCGCCGTTCTAGACACTCCTCCCTTCGGCTGGGCCGTGTCGTGGGGCGGAGGGTGGGACGACGCCGCGAACGGCATGACTGCGGACGCATACGGAAACACATACGTTGTGGGAGAGTTCTCGGGTGCCGTCGACTTCGATCCCGGCACGTCGACCGATCTGAAGGCCGGCACCGGCAGTTGGGATGCTTTCCTGAGCAAGTTCGATCCGGACGGGGTCTATCTCTGGAGCCTCACCTGGGGCGGAACCGGCGCGTCGGACCTTACAAGGGCGCATTCGGTCAAGGTGGATCAGCTGGGGAATATATTCGTCTCGGGAGTAGCCACCACTGGAACGATTCCCCTGGGTCCCGGACTATCGATTGATCTGCCAGACGGCCCGATCAACTACCTCATGAAGGTCGATCCGAGCGGCCAGATCGAGTGGGCTCAGGGCTGGGCAGGCCTCGGCTGGAGCGACTATCGCGTGAACTCTCTCGCACTCGACTCCTGGGGCAATGCCTATGTCACAGGGGCCTCGCAGGCGTGGCTTGCTTTCCTCAAGGCATTCGATTCCGATGGCAACCTGTTGTGGGAGGTCACATGGAATGCCGCTGCGAACGCGGTCACAGTTGACGATGCGGGCGATATCTACGTAGCCGGCGACTACACCGGAGCCGTCGATCTCGATCCCGGTGCGGGCGACGACGAGCACGTGTCCGCAAGCCTTGATGCATACGTGAGCAAGTTTGATCCCACCGGAGCATTCCTGTGGGCGCGAACATGGGGCGGCGCAAGTGCCAATACCAGTAGAAGGAGCTTCGATGTTGCGGCGGACTATACCGGCAACGTGTTTGTGGCCGGATCGTTCGCGGACACTTTCGACTTCGATTCGGGTCCCGGAGTGTTCGAACGCACGTCGAATGGCGCGCTTGACGCTTTCGTCACCAAGTTCGACGCGAACGGCGAATTCCTGGGGGCCTGCACATGGGGAGGGCCGAGTGTCGACGGAGCTTTCGGGATAGCCGTTGACAGCTCCGGCAATGTCTACACAACGGGACGCTATTCGGGCCCGGCGGACTTCAATCCGGGTCCCGACGTTTTTCGCGTGGAAGGCGATGGAACGTTCCTGTCCAAGCTGAGCGGCGATGGAGCATTCGTGTGGGCGCGAGCATGGAACTCGCTTGTGGGCACGTTTGTTGCGGCCTATGACCTTGACAGCGTCTATGTGGCGGGCCTTTTTCTCGGCACCGCCGATTTCAACCCGACCCTTGAGCCGGCCGAGCTAACGTCCAACGGCGGTAGCGACGCATACCTGACGAAATTCTCGCCTGACGGCGACTGGTAAGCGTAGCACGCGCATCTTGCGCGTGGTTCTTTTCACAAAAACAGGCAGCACGGGCATCCCGCCCGTGCTTTTCTTACATTTGACGAAGACCCAGGAACCATGCGCCGGAAGTAGCACGCGCATCTTGCGCGTGGTTCTTCTGCCGGGCCGATATTAGGAACCATGCGCCGGAAGTAACACGCGCATCTTGCGCGTGGTTCTTCTGTCGGGCCAATACCCAGGAACCATGCGCCGGAAGTAACACGCGCATCTTGCGCGTGGTTCTTCTGTCGGGCCAATACCCAGGAACCATGCGCCGGAGGCGCATGTTACGTTCGTCTGGTATCATGTCCGTTCGCAGGAGATCAGACTATGCAATGCAACATATGCTCCGCAGAGGTTCACCCGAACGCGCGTTTCTGCTCTTCATGTGGAAGCCCTATCGAGCCGTGTGCAGAGGATGCTCAAATCATCGAGACTGCCTTCGCCGAGGCCCAGGCGGTTTTTGAGTCAGAGGTTGGGGACATTCCCGATCAGGGCGACGCATCGGTACAGAGAAAATCCGCCCGCGATCGACTCAAGGAGATGGGCAGCGCTGTGCGAAAGGGAACCGATGGCGCCATCAAGTTCGGCAAGCGCGTCGGCGACGGGACCTCCCGCGCGATCGACACGACCAAAAAGGTGTCCTCGGATGTCTCAAAAAGAGTCGGCTCGGCTATCGAGGCGACAAAGGACTTCGGCGGGGAAGTTGCCGTAACCGCGAAGAAGGTCGGCGAGGGCACCGGGAAGGCCGTGAAGCGAACGAAAGAGACGATCCAGGATCTCGGTCAGGTCGGGGTGATCATCACCCAGCGGGCCCTGGATGTCGTCAGGGCAAGCCTGAGGGCGGTTGAGATCGTCGATCAGTATCTTGTGGACCAGGATTCCAATTACGAGGTCGGGAATTTCATCACGGGCGTCGGCGTTCCACCCTACCTCGAGTTAGAGTTCACGAAGAGGTCGGACGACATCACATCGGAAGAAAAGCGCCTTATACAGGCGATAAGGACAGCGGGATTGTCCTGCTCAGCCATAGGACAGGCACTCGAAGCCACTGTGCAGAGCCACGCCGCTCAGGGGGAGCAGCCTGCGGACAAACCCTCAGACGAAGGCTCACGGAATTCCACCGAAGGTGATCCTTAAGCTGCGATGGGCCGATCGTAATACCGGTGAAGAACGGGCTTGACCTTCTCATGCAGACTACGAAGGCGATTCCAAGGAACCTCTCCGTCGAATTGCAGTCTCCCCAGCACAATCGCCGGATGCCTTTGAACTGACAAAGCGAACTCACGGATCTCCTTACCGGAGAAATCGGGTCGAGTCCGATCAACGAAGGATCTGTACTTACGGGCATCGACAAGCCAATTCTGGGCCATCCTGTCTGCGCTCGCCTCCTCCCTGCCGACTGACCCTTCCCTGTCGAATATCGTATCCAGAAATGCTCCCTTGTGGCCGAGCACAAGATGAGCCAGTTCGTGCATCAGGGTGAACCAGAAGGAGTCCACTCTGTCGTAGCGGAGAGTCAGTGCAACCACAGGGTTACCATTGATCCGAAACATGGCGCCATCGAGGAATGTCCCGGTCAGATGCGGTACAAGAGCGAAACGGATACCTTGGCTCATCAGAAAGCCCGGGACTTTATCAAGGTTCTCCGTTTTCTCCGAGAAACGAAGCAGTTGAGGTATCGCCTCATTCAGGGAGTTCTTGTCAAACCTGCCGACCTTCTGTCCATCCACGAGGTATTCAACCCGCTTGAGCCATATTGTCTGGAGTTTCGGGTCAGCATTCTTGCCGCTGGATTTCCTCCTGCTGATTTGTAGGTACGATTGGTCTCCCGGTGATTTGTCTCGCATTAAGGCACTAAAGGCCTGCTCCAGTTCCACCGTGTCATCCGTATCAGGCAACCATCCGCGATTCTTCAATTCCGCGACTGGTGCGCTACTGTACAACCGAGCTCGACGCTCAATAGGCTTGGGCTCCTCCTCCCTGCTTGCAAGCCAGAGCCTGTAGTTAGCCTCCAGATTGTTCCAGAACTCAGCGGAAGTACCGAAAGCTCTGGCAAGCTCAATGGCGGTCTGAGGGGTGATTTCCTTCTCTCCGTTGACGATCTGGCTGATAGCCTGCTCAGGGCGGCCGATGATGGCCGCCAGATCCTTCTGGGTCCACCCTCGAGCTTCCCGCTCTCTCCTTACGGTCCTTCCTGGAGGCATCCGCCTCGCAGGCATTCTATCGTTGTTCATTGTACCCGCCTCTGATCAGTGGTAGTCATCGATTTGCCATATAAGGACGTACTTCCCCTTCTCGTCGGTCTCGAGGCTGACTATCAGACGATACTGGTCATTCAGTCGCAACGAGCGCTTGCCCTTAAGTTTCCCCTTGAGCTTCTCAAAACGCAGCGATCTCAGTTCGTAGAAATCGCGCTCATCCGGTGCCGCTTCGATGCCGTCAACCACTGTAATGAAATCCTCTTGAAGCGCGATGTATTTCTTAACCACTTTTCCCTCGTAATACATAGCCTCAAGCTTCTTGTCTCTGAAACGGAACCTCACCGGCTATCTCCTTATACCACATACCCTCCGAGTTGTCAAGTAGATGTTTCACCCATAGGGTGAATGGCTGATCTACACTCTGTCAATTCTGCACCTCATGCTCGATCCAATGCCTGCGCCAAATCGTCGATGATGTCCAGCGGATGCTCAGCGCCCACACAGAGACGTATCAGGTTCGGCGGTATCCCGGCGGTCTTGCGGCTCTCCTCCCCCTGCTGCTGGTGAGTGGAAATCGAGGGTATGTTGGCGATCGACTTGATCCGTCCCAGGTCCGTCGCTCGCCAGATTCTCTGAAGGTTATTCAGAACCCGCCGCGCGTACTCGTGACCCTCCCTGCAGATGAAGCTCAGCAGGTGCCCGTAGCGATTCACGCGCCCCCCGTACACCTCGTCGTACTCGCTGTCCACAAGCCACATGTACCTGCTCGCGAGATCGTGTAGAGGATTGCTCTTCAGCCCCAGGTACTCGACCCTCTCAACCTTCGGATGCCCCTCCAGGAACTGCGCCACCTGCATCGCGGAATGCGACATCCTTCCCACCTTGCTCCTCAGCGTCCTCAGATCGTTCAGCGTCAGCACCGCATGAAACGGCGACAAATTCGGCCCGAAATCCCGGTTGGGGAGCAGTTTCAGGTAGCCGGCGTAGTCGTCCTGACCCTCCCACGGCACCGATCGATAGTAGAGCCCCTTTTTCGCGATGACCGCCCCGGCTATTCCGAATCCCGACGATGTCATGGTCTTTGTGACGGAATGGACTACGATATCCGCGCCGTGCTCGAACGGCCTTAGAAGCGCCGGCGTGGCTATGGTCGAATCGACGATGAGCGGTATCTTGTGACTGTGGGCAAGGTCTGCGACCGCCTTGATGTCGAAAAATCTCTGGCCGGGATTGGAGGGCAGCTCACCGAAAAGGAAGCTCGTGTTGACATCGATCTTGGACGCCCACTCGTCGAGATTCGCAGGGTCGTCGATCCATCGGCATTCTGCGCCCATCTGCGGGTGCCGCACGTCGAAAAGCATGTACGTGCCCCCGTAGATTTGCCTCGACGCGACGAAGTTCCACGGTCCCGACTGCTGTGGCTCCATCGCCAGAAGCGGCTCGGTGGCCGAGAAAATCGCGCTCATGCCGCTCGACGTGCAGCAGCAGGACGCCTCGACGTCGGAGCCGTACGTCTCAAGAAGCATCAGCGTGTCTTCGAGGTAGCTCGTGGACGGGTTCGCGATACGGGAATACGCCCACGCAGGGATCAAGTAGGCCAGCGCGGCCTCCATCTCGTCCGCGTCGTGCCATGCCTGGCTGGACGACATGAAGATCGGCTCGATGATCGATCCCTGGTTCTTTTCGAGCGCTTCCTGA
>Ga0315274_10013169_pt1 | contig 11772 bp, 13 predicted proteins | sample YL17G02_20_MG_FD_203700 | JGI IMG/M metagenome (GOLD analysis project Ga0315274, IMG submission 203700) | Sediment microbial communities from Yellowstone Lake, YNP, Wyoming, USA - YL17G02_20 | ecosystem: Environmental > Aquatic > Freshwater > Lake > Sediment | place: USA: Wyoming | collected... | reverse complement strand
GTGTTGGGCAGGAGTTTGTAGAAGACGAACATGACGAACCACGTGGCCACGAGGCCCACGCCGCCGCGCCCGCAGACCGACAGCCAGCCGGGGAGGGTCTCGGCCTGCGCATAGATGTAATGCGATACGTAAACAGCGAGTGCGGCGGCCGGCGGCCCGAGCGTCAGGAGCAGCCAGAACATCACGAACCGCCGCCACAGCGACCGCTTTTCGCGGATGTGCCAGACGCGGTTGGCCGCCACCTCGATCGTCGCCAGAACGTTCATCGTAATGTAGAAGAGCATGACGATGCCGATCGCCGCCGCGGCGCTGATCCGACCGCGGGCCGCCTCGACCAGTTTGTGGATCTCCGTGGCCAGGTTCGTCTCCTCGCCCCCCACGCGCAGGCGCAGTTCCGTGATATTCAGGGCGCTGAAGAGCGACTCCTCGACCTGCCGGCCGATCTCGACGCCGCGCGAAAAGAAGTCGACGACCAGCAGCAGCAGCACCGTCGCGGGGATCAGGGCCAGCAGGGTCTTAAAGGAAAGGTCTCCGGCCACCGTCATGAGCCGGTCGTGCACGAGTTGCCGGCCGCAGAACCGCCACAGGCGTATCTGGTAGACGCCCAGGCGGCCCAGGCGCCCGAACTCGTCGAGCGGGCTCTCGACCAGGTGCTCCAGGTGCCCGCGAAGGCGATTCCAGGCGTCCTTGAGGCCGAGCATGCCCATCCCCCACGATCAGTTGCGCGGCGGGTCTCCCAATCCGCCGCGCGCATGCGTTTTCTGGCCGCCGCAGGGCGCCTACTACGCGGTGGGTCGGGAGACCCACCGCACACGGCGTCAAGGAGACCCACCGCGCACGGCGTCAAGTGGCGCTGTAGTATTATCCCGCCACTTCCGCCGGATGTGTGATGCGGCCGGTGACGGCGCTGGCGGCCGCGACGGCCGGGTTCGCCAGGTAGACCTGGCTCCTGGGATGGCCCATGCGGCCGGTGAAGTTCCGGTTGGTCGTGGCCAAGGCCACCTCGCCCTCGGCCAGGATGCCCATGTGCCCGCCCAGGCACGGCCCGCACGTCGGCGGCGACACCACCGCCCCCGCCTCCAGGAAAATCTTGAGGTAGCCCTTGCGCAGGGCCTCACGCTCGACGGTCGGCGTGGCCGGGAAGATGAGGCACCGCAGGCCCGCCGCCACGTGCCGGCCCTTGAGAATCCGGGCCGCCACCTCCAGATCGCTCAGACGCCCGTTCGTGCACGAGCCGATGACGACCTGGTCGAGACGCACGTCCCTCAACTCCGAGACGGGCCTGGTGTTCTCGGGCAGGTTCGGGCACGCCACCACCGGTTCGAGGTCCGTGACGTCCCAGTCAAGCGCGGCGGCGTAGTTGGCCTTCGCGTCGCTCCGATAGTAGACGGGCGGGCGTTCCAGGCGGCCGCGGACGTACGCCTTCGTGATACGGTCCGGCGCGATGATCCCGCTCTTGGCACCCGCCTCGATGGCCATGTTGCACATCGACAGGCGGTCGTCCATCGGCAGGGCCTCGATGACCGGGCCGGTGAACTCCATCGCCTTGTAGAGCGCCCCGGAGACGCCGATCTTGCCGATCGTATGGAGGATGAGGTCCTTGCCCGAGATCCACTCGCCGCGCGTGCCCGAGAACGTGAACTTCATCGATTCGGGCACCCGCAGCCAGACCTTGCCGATGGCCATGGCGGCCGCCAAGTCGGTCGACCCGACGCCGGTCGCCATTGCGCCGAGGGCGCCGTAGGTGCAGGTGTGGCTGTCGGCGCCGATGACGAGGTCGCCTGGCCCGACGACGCCCTGCTCCGGCAGCAGGGCGTGCTCGACCCCCATCTCGCCGACCTCCCAGTAGTGGGTCAGGCCCTGGGCGCGGGCGAAGTCGCGCAGGATCTTCGCCTGCTGGGCGCTCGCGATGTCTTTGGCGGGCGTGAAGTGGTCGGGCACCAGGGCCACGCGCGCGGGGTCCCAGACCTTCTCGATCCCCGCCTCGGCGAACTGCCTGATGGCAATCGGGGCCGTGATGTCGTTGCCGAGGGCGATGTCGACGTTGGCGTAGACGAAGTCGCCCGGGGCCACCCGGCGGCGGCCCGAGTGGGCGGCGATGATCTTTTCGGTGATCGTCATCGACATGGCAGCCGGCTCCGAAGGAAATGTTATATGCTAAATGTTAAATGACAAGTGGCGGAGAACCGGAGGGCGCGGGGCGCCGTCCATTTCGCATTTGTCATTTAACATTTATCATTATCAGTTCCTCTCAAATTTAACCCTCAGCCTCGCCCCTCGCCCCAGCGGGTCCTTGAGGTACGCCGCATGGCACTCCGGGCACAGGTCGAACCGGAAGGCCTTGTAGACCTCGTCTTCGAGTTCCCCGGTTTCGCGCGTTTCAATCTCGTCGAGCAGGTCCTCGATCTCCTCGGTGTGGTCGGTCTCGAGATCCTCTTCGCTGATTTCGAGCGGGTCGTAGGCGGCGTAGACCTCGATCTTGATGACGTACCGCGTGTCTGCGCCCTGCTCCAGGCGCTTGCCGCACATGTCGCACGTGAAATGGATCATGTCAGCACCCCTACCAGAACGCAACCTCGGGCCCGGCGTTCTCCTGCGCCAAGAATGATACCGTCCGGCGCCGGACATGCCAAGAGGCTAAGCCATCAACGCGTGGGTGCAAAGCACCCACCCTACACGGCTGACCCGCCGCGCAGAATGGCGTTGTACCATCAACGCGTGGGTGCAAAGCACCCACCCTACACGGCCGCGTGGGAAAGCGCGACGAGAGATTCCAGCACCTTCCGCGCGGCGCCTGAGTCGACGCTCTGCGCGGCGAGGCGAAGGCCGTCGTGAATATCGGGGGCCGCGCCCGCCACGTAGATGGCAGCCGCCGCGTTCGCCAGGGTCACGTCGCGCCGCGGGCCGCGCTCGCCCGCCAGGACCCGGCGGATCGCGTCGGCGCTTTCCTGGGCCGTCGTGCACCGGATCGACGCCAGCGGCGCCGGCGGCAGGCCCAGCACTTCCGGCGAAAGGTCGAAGCACGCGATCGTGCCGCGCCGGACCTCGCACACGTGCGTCGGGGCCGAGAGGCTGATCTCGTCGAGGCCGTCGGCCGAGTGGACCACCAGGGCGTGCTCACACTCCAGGCGCAGCATCACTTCGGCGATGGTCCGCAGCAGGTCCTTCGCGAAGACGCCCATCACCTGCCGCCGGGCCCCCGCGGGGTTCGTTAGCGGCCCGAGGACGTTGAAGATCGTCCTGATGCCGATCTCCTTGCGGACCGCCGCGGCGTACTTCATCGACCCGTGAAGTTGCGGCGCGAACATGAAGCCCATCCGGGCCTCGCGGATGCACCGGGCCACGACCGGCGGTTCGGCGTAAACGTTTACGCCCAGCGCCTCCAGGACGTCCGAAGAGCCGCACTTGGAGGTCGCGCCGCGGTTGCCGTGCTTGGCCACGTATGCCCCGGCGCCCGCGGCCACGAGGGCGGCGCACGTCGATATGTTGAACGGCTTCTTGCCGCTGCCGCCCGTGCCGCAGGTGTCGACCACAGGCAGGTCGCCGACCTCGATCCGGGTGGCCTTCTCGCGCATCACAAGGGCGGCGCCGGCAATCTCGTCGGGCGTCGGGCCCTTGATGGAGAGGGCCGTCAGGTAGGCCGCAATCTGAGCGGGCGTGGCCCGGCCCTCCATGATCTCGCGCATGGCGGCGCGCGACTCTTCGAGCGAGAGGTGCTGGCCGCCGGCGAGTTTCTGGATGTACGGTATCATGCGCGAGCCTTGGTGCTGCAACACCACTTCACGCGGCAGGTCTCCTGACCCGCCGCGCGCATGCCGTTTCTTGCCGGCAAACGCCGCTTCTTCAACATGGCCACGCAACAGCGCGTGGCCATGCCACCCGGCATGGCGAATCACATCTCAATCGCGGCGCCGTCGGCGGCCTCGGAGACCCAGATCCGCGGCGCCAGGCCCGTTTCCTTCTCGTAGCGTCCGAGAACCGCCGCCCGCAGCGGCTCGACGGCCTCCGGCCGCGCGAGCGTCACCGTGCAGCCGCCGAAGCCGGCGCCCGTCAGGCGCGACCCGAGGACGCCCGGCACGCTCCGGGCGATCCGGACCAGGAGGTCGAGTTCCGGCCCGCTGACCTCGTAATCGTCGCGCAAGGAATCGTGGCTCTCATTCATCAGGCGGCCGAAACGCCCGAGGTCGCCCGCCTTCAGGGCCGCGGCGGACTCAAGGACCCGCGCATCTTCCATGACCACGTGGCGGCACCGGCGGCGGACCACCTTCGGCAACGCCTCCTCGTGCGCCCGGAAGAGTTCCGGCGTAACGTCGCGCAGTTCCTTGACGTCGGCGTTGAACTTGCGGAGGCGCCCGGCCCCCTCCTCGCACTGGCCCCGCCGCTCGTTGTAGGCGCCGCTGGTCAACTTGCGGCGGACGCCCGAGTCGATGATGACCACCTTGGCCTTGCCCGTGGGCAGCGGCACGGCCTCGTACGAGAGGTCGCGGCAATCCAGAACAATGGCGTGTCCGCGGCACCCGTGGATGCTGATGAACTGGTCCATGATGCCGCAACGCACGCCGACGCGATGCTCGGCCGCCTGGCACAGGAGGGCGATTTTGCCGGTCGTCAGGCCGTGGGCCGACGCCGCCTTCTCGGCCGGCCCGGCCGCAAGGTCCGGCTTCGCCGCCAGCATGAATGCCAGGGCCGACGCCACTTCGTAGGCCGCGCTCGAGGAAAGGCCGGAACCGACCGGCACGTCGCCCTCGACGACGGCCGTGAAGCCGCGCAGGGCCACGCCCGCCTCGGCCAGCACCTCGGCCACCTTCATCGGGTACCGGAGCCAGTGCGGGACCTCGGCGGGGGCCGGAGCACCCAACGCAAACTCGGCCCGCTCGGCGAACTGTTCGGACCAGAGGGCGACCCTGGGCTCGTCGTGCGGCACGAGGGCCAGGCGCACGGCCGCCTCCAGCGCCATCGGCATGACGAAGCCGCCGTTATAGTCCGTATGCTCGCCGATGAGGTTGACGCGGCCTGGCCCGCGCACCACGCGAACGGGGCCCGACCGGCCGAAGATCTCGCGGTAACGCGCCACCAGGTCGGCCATGGACTTTCCGTACCTCCTCGCCCAGAGTTCTCCAGTTCTGCTCGCTAGATGGCCGTATCGGCGCGAATCCTCTGGAGCAGGTCCCGGATGCCGCGCAACAACTTGTCAAACGAGGGACAGTGTTGCCTGGCCAGGTCAATGTCGATCTCGGCTGCAAGTGCGGGCTGGTCATCCACCTCGAGATAGCGCGTACCCTGCATGTTACGGCTCAGTTCCTCTTTTCCCGCGCAAGGACTCCTTGGCGCCCAGGAACCAAGCCTCGAACTCTCGCTTGGCAAGAACTACGCCGACGGGCTTGTCCGTTGCGGTCACACTCCGGTTCAATAGCAGACCGCCCAGTTCAGCGGGGCAGTCGTCGTCCGCGTCCAGGATCACGATCACCGCCGCCACACCAGGACGATCACGAACGGCCTGCGTGATGGCTCGTTCGAGTTCACCCTCTCGGACCACCTTGTTTCGCTTCACTCTGAATGGACGAGCTATGTCCACATCGTGGGCGCCGAACTGTTCAAGAATGCGTCTCATCAAGACCGGGACCGATTCGGTCTCGGCCTGGCCCTCAACGATGGGCACTATTGCGGGGTTCATTGCGATTCGTCCGGAAGCAGAAGCGGCTGGGGGAAGAGGTCCAACTGTCCCGCACTGGTTGCAGCCGCCTGCAGGTCAGGCCCCAATTCGCCGGCCCGAAGGAGTTCCCCCGGGGTATATAGTTTCTCGCGAATGGCTTTGCGGCTTGAGTCGGAAAGAGGGCTGACTTGCGTGCGGCTTTGGACCAGGCTCACCACGCGAATCTGGGTATCCTCCAACTCCTTCTGGTCCAGAATGTCCGGGCTGTGCGTAGTCAGGAGAATCTGGCGCTCGTTCGATGCATCCATGAAAACTTGGACGAGCAGTTCCGTGACGGCCGGATGCACGGTTGCTTCCGGCTCCTCAATAGCAACGACCGAGTGCTGGCCCGGCTGATACACCGCCAAGAGCAGCCCCAAAACGCGCAGCGTGCCGTCCGACATGTTCAACGGATCAAAGGTCCAGGGGTGTTGGGCGCCCACATCCTGTCGGAACTGGAGTGTTTTCTTCTGCCCGACGGCACGGTACTCCACCCCGCGAAGCCCCTCCACGGCTTTCGAAAGAAGACTGCAAAGGCGTGCATATCGCTGGCCTTGCGCCTTGTCTTCTGTCAAGTGCTTAAGCACCGCGGCCGCGTTGCTGCCGTCGCGCTTCAGGATCAGCCCCGGGTCAGGGTCCTGCAACTCCCTCAGACGCGTCGGAACCACCGAGTAAAAGCGCATCGCCGTCAGGAAATCATAAACCGGACGGAACTCCTCTGTGGCCGAGGCCGCGTAAAGCGCCAAACGGTCGGGTGACACCTTGGGCCGTATCCCCGAAATCTCTTTCACAAACACCCCATTCCTGACCTCGAAGAAGAAGATGTCGTCTTTCATGAAGGGCCGAACCACGCAGCGTTCCCGGGCGACGCTGAACCTCCCCGTCGGCTTCGCTGCGATCTCAAAGGCGTAGTCGGCACGCAAGTCCCCGGGAAGGTGAAGACAGATTCGAATTCCAATATGGGTGGGATGACCAGCCGACCGGCGACGGACCGCACCAATGCCGCCACGGTTCAGAAATGCCACCTCAATGGAGGCCGAGAGACACTCCTGAAGGAACGCAAGCGAGTCGATAAAATTGCTCTTGCCTGAGCCGTTAGGCCCCACGAACACCGTCAGCGGCTCCAGCACGGCCGAAATCTGCGCAATGCTCTTGTAGTTCCGAACTGCCACCTCGGAGATATGCGGAATCACGCGCTGCCCTCCGCGAAGCACGGCCTGGGAAATCTCGCCTGCAGTGGCCGCTCCTGAGTCCAGGCAGGCCCATGCCAGCATTGGCAATCCCCGCTTGCTTCGAGAGTCTACCTTGGCCCAGACACTTGTGGAAGCGAAAACACGCCAAAGCGCACGCCGCACTCTAGGAATGCACGTCGCGCCGTGTCAACCGCAAACCAGCGTCCTGCAAACCAGCACCCCGTCCCGCCGCAAATGGGGTAAAGCCACGCGCCGCGCCTGCCGATATTGGGTTGTGGCGGGAGCGCCGAGCGCGCCGCTGCCGCCAGGGAGAGCGATGCCTAAATGGATGCCACCGAGGCCACCAAGCGAGCCATGTATCAGTTCTCATTAGTCAAGGGCGCCGAGCAGTACCTGATTAGGTGCAGCCCCGGCGACGAGGCGGCCACGGTCACCCGCTTGATGGACTGGGCGGAGGACCCCGATATCGGCTTCGACTGGTTCGACGCCGCCGTGCTTTCTCGCCAGATCATGCAGCGCGTCATGAGCCGCGCAATCGGCGAACCCCAGGAACGGTAGGCCCACACACGATGGCCAACCCGCTGACGACGAAGTTCCTCGCCTACCTGGAGCACGAGCGCAACTTCTCGCCGCACACCGTGCGGTGCTATGCGGCGGACCTGACGCACTTCGCAACGTTCCTGCTGGGCCCGAGCGGCACGGCGGCCGACCCGTCGAGAGCCTCGGGGCCGGGCGACCCCGACACCGAGGCGTTCTCCAACCGGATCCGCCACATCACGCCGGTCGACCTTCGGGCGTACTTGGCCGACCTGAGGCGGGCCAACTACAGCCGCGCGACCGTCGCCCGCAAGATCGCCACGCTCCGGTCGTTCTACAAGTTCCTCGCGCGGCAGGGCGAAGTCGAGCGGAACCCGGTCAAGATCATCCGCACGCCGCGGCAGGAAAAGCGACTGCCGAAGTTCCTGACGCCGGCCGACGTCGAGCGGCTCCTCAATGCCCCGAAGGGCAAGGACCTCCTCTCGCTGCGCGACGCCGCCATGCTCGAAGTGCTCTACTCAACGGGCATGCGCGTCAGCGAACTCGTGGGCATGAACCTCGAAGACCTCGACCCCATCGGCGAGGTGGTCCGCGTGCGCGGCAAAGGGCGGCGCGAGCGGCTCGCACCGCTCGGCTCGTACGCCATGACGGCGATCAACAGGTACCTCGAGGCCCGCGCCGAGGCCGACGCGCGCGACACCGAGGCCTTCTTCATCAACCGGCACGGCCGGCGGCTGAACGTGCGCAGCGTCAGGCGGAAACTCGCCAAGTACCTCGCCGTGGCCGGGCTCGACCCGCACGCAAGCCCGCACACCCTCAGGCACTCGTTTGCCACGCACATGCTTGAGCGCGGGGCGGACCTGAGGGCCGTCCAGGAACTCCTCGGCCACCGCAGCCTCTCGACCACGCAGATTTACACGCACGTCACCGCCGGCCGCCTGAAGGAAATCTACGAGGCGGCCCATCCCAGGGCCAACTGATTCCGGATTGCGGATTTCGGATTGGCCGGCCAACACCTGTTCGCGCCAGGGCGATTCCGAGCGATCCGAAAACCGGATTCCGGAATTGCATTCGACGCCCGCCAACTTCCTATTACAATAGCCTCATGAGCCTGGCTGAGTCTCTCGAACACGTCATGCTGTTTGCGGGCCTCGATGGCGCGGCGCGCGAGGCGATCGCGCGGCTGGCGGTCGAGCGCCGCTTTGCCGCCGGACAGACGATCATCCGCGACGGCGACCCCGCCGACGGGTTCTACGTGGTCCTCGACGGGCGGGTGAAGGTCTACAAACTCGCCCCCGACGGGCGGCAGCAGATCCTGCACGTCTTCGGCCCGGGGCAGGCGTTCGGCGAGGCCGCCATGTTCGCCGGCGAGACGTTCCCGGCCTTCGCCGAGACGATGGCCGAGAGCCGGCTGGCGTTCTTCCCGCGCGGCCGGTTCCTGAAGGGCCTGGGCGAGAACCCGGCGCTGGCCGCCGGCATGATTGCATCGCTGGCGCGCCTGTGCCGGCAACTCACGACCCTGGTCGAGCAAATCGCCCTGAACGACGTGGCCGGGCGGCTGGCGCGGTACCTGACGGACCTTGCGCGGCGAAAGGGCGTCGCCGTCAAGAAGGGGGCCGAGGTGCGGCTGGACCTTCCGAAGGGGGAACTCGCGCGGCACCTGGGCACGGCACCCGAGACGCTTAGCCGCGCGCTCTCGCGCCTGGCCGCCGCCGACCTCGTGATCGTCGAGGCCAAGACCATCACGTTCCGCAACGCGGCCGCCCTGGAAGCCCTGGCCGGGGGCCAGGCCCTCGATGACAAGTAGTGGTGCGTCAACATTGAAACTGTGACTGCGGGTGCCATGCTTTCGCTTGCGAAAGCATGTTTTCGGACCTCGCACGACCATGCTTTCGCAGCGGCGCGAAAGCATGGCACCCACAAAAACAATGTTGACGCACCAGTAGGCCACGGCAAGCAGTGTTCAGCCACGGCCGTCGCCGCACCGGCGACGGCTCGAGAAGACGATGGGCCGCCCCATATCGCGAAAACTTGACCTGCGTCAAGGTGCCTCGGCCGGCGGCCGCGTATGATTGGTCGAGGAACGATGGAAAAGGAGGCGCCCCGATGGCTAAGGGAACTACGGTCAAGCGGAAGATCGTGAAGATCGACGAATCGCTGTGCAACGGCTGCGGCGCCTGCGTGGCGCCCTGTGCCGAGGGCGCGATCCAACTGGTGGGCGGCAAGGCAAAGGTCGTCCGCGAGGAACTCTGCGACGGGGCCGGCTTCTGCATGGGCGTATGCCCGACCGGCGCCCTCGCGGTCGAAGAGCGCGACGCCCCCGCCTTCGACGAGAAGGCGGCCGCCGAGGTCCAGGCCGCGCGCGGCAAACAGATTCTGAAGGAAACCTGTTTCCGCTGCGGCGCGACCGAGGAAGACGCGGTCCTCCTGCCGTGCCGGCACAAGGGCGAGAGCCGCTGGGTTTGCGTCCATTGCCTGCCGCCGCTGATTCACGGATAACGTGTCGGCCTTGGCTGGTACTACAGCATCACTTGACTCCGTGCGCGGCGGGTCTCCCGACCCACCGCGCCACGTGGTGCTGTAGCGGTACACATCAGCCGCGTTTTGCTTGACAGCACGCCCCCGCGCGGTAGCCTTACGGCGTCATGTCATCCGCACCTCTGAATAGCGACATCGTGTACTTCGCGTACGGGGCTAACCTCAGCCGCGCGCACATGGCCCTGTGGTGCCCCGACGCCGTGCCGCTGGAGCGGGCCTTACTCTGCGGCCACCGGCTGGTGTTCCGCCGCTGGGCCGACATCGTGCCGGTCCGCGACGAGCGCGTCCAGGGCGCCCTGTACGAGGTCAACCCGAGGGACCTCGTGGCGCTCGACGAGTTCAAAGATCACCCCGCCCTGTACCACCACCAGCGCGTCACGGTCCAGACGGACCGGGGCTGTGTCGAGGCGCTGACCTACCAGATGAACCCCGGCAACGCCATCGCGTTCCCCGACCCAGACTACCTGAACCTCATCCTCCAGGGCTATGAGGACTGGGGCCTGGACCTCGACGCGCTGGCCGTGATGGACGGACTGAGGAACACGATCTGGGCCAGCCCGAACGACCACTGACAGGTAGCGGCTGTCACTTGCCACTCATCACTCGCCACCTCGCGCTTGATGTTTCTGCCCCATCTGCTACAAATGACGCGTGGCAAGCGACCCATGACGGTCTTTGGAGCGTTCAATGAACACGCTGGAGCACGCCGGCCCCACGCAGGTCGTCATCGTGGCCCTCGCTCCGGGTGAGATGCTGCTGGAATCCATCCGCGAGGCGATCAAGAAACACGACATCCGTAGCGGCGTCGTGGTCTCGGGCATCGGCACGCTGAAGACCTGCCACATGCACTACATCGAGCACACGGAGTTTCCGCCGAAAGACAAGATCTTCGCCCTGAAGGCGCCGCTGGAACTCGTCTCGGTCAGCGGCATCATTGCCGACGGCGAGCCGCACCTGCACGTGGTGGTCTCGTGCGCCGAGGCCCACGTCTGGTCGGGGCACCTGGAACCCGAGAGCGAGGTCGCGTACCTGGCAGAGATCGTCATCCTGAAGTTCAACGATCTGGCGATGGTCCGCCGCCTGGACGAGGAGCGGCGGGTACGGCTTCTCGAACCGAAAAAGACATGACAGGTTGCACCGCGGAGAGCGCGGAGAACGCAGAGAAAGGCAAGACATCCTTCTTTCTGGAAAAGAGACGTCGGACGTTTTTCCCTGCGTTCCAACACTACAGTGGCACATAGCGCGGCGGGTCTCCTGACCCGCCGCGCGCATGCGTTTTCTGGCCGCCGCAGGGCACTTCCTGCGCGGTGGGTCAGGAGACCCACCGCGCACGGCGCCAAGTGGCGCTGTAGTACTCGGCGGTGGAATACTTTTCGTTCGGGCCTTGAGGAATAAGGAAAGTGAGGAAGCATGAGATACCGCCAACTCGGCACAAGCGGCGTGCAGGTTACGGAGATCGCCCTGGGCGCGTGGGCCATCGGCGGATGGCTCTGGGGCGGGACCGACGATGCGGGCGCCCTGGCGGGCATCCGGCGGGCCATCGACCTGGGCATGACCACCATCGACACCGCCCCCGTCTACGGTTTCGGCCACAGCGAGGAGATCGTGGGCCAGGCCATCCGCGGGCGGCGCGACCAGGTCCAGGTCCTCACGAAGTTCGGCCTGCGGTGGGGCCCCGGCCACGTCGGCAAGGAGCACTTCAACTCCGAAGACCTCCAGGGCCGGCCGGTCCACGTCCGCCAGCACGCCGGGCGGGCGAGCGTCATGGAGGAATGCGAGCAGAGCCTGCGGCGGCTCGGCATCGATTGCATC
>Ga0315274_10013168_pt1 | contig 11773 bp, 15 predicted proteins | sample YL17G02_20_MG_FD_203700 | JGI IMG/M metagenome (GOLD analysis project Ga0315274, IMG submission 203700) | Sediment microbial communities from Yellowstone Lake, YNP, Wyoming, USA - YL17G02_20 | ecosystem: Environmental > Aquatic > Freshwater > Lake > Sediment | place: USA: Wyoming | collected... | reverse complement strand
GCTTCGACTGATGAGACACCCAATATATGCAAGATTTTCAAGAACAAAACAAGGTATATCAGAAACGAGAAAAACATGGGCATAGGCTACGGCAGATGGAAGATATGCCAGGAAGCGAAGGGAGACTACATAGCCTTCGTTTCAGCCGACGACCTGTTGAGCATCACATTCGTCGAGGAGATGCTTCAGCATGCCGAGCCCGACAAGATACTTTATTCTGCATACCTGATCATGGATGCGATGGGAAATGTGACAAAACAGTATGAGCCGGCCAGTTTCGATGCGCATGATGATTTCTGCGTCTGCTGTTATGAGCAGGCGCTCAGGCAAACCATGTTCGTGAACTTCTCATGCGTCTTGATACCGCGCATGGTATTCGACAAGGTTAATTTCAGGCCAGAGATAAGATACGGCGAGGACTTGGATTTCCTTCTGAGGTCCATGAAGTATTTCTGCTACAAATATGTGTCTATGCCTCTGGTCAAATACAGGGTGCATGTGGGCCAAACGACCACAAAGGAGTGGGACATCATAGAGGACAACAACAAGAAAACGGTTGACGACTGGCTGAATTTTTGGAGGTCGGGAGAATGAAATTCCTGCTGTGCAATTGGAGACACAAGGAAGAAGTCAAGGGGGGATGCGAGACTATATTCTCAGAACTGTCCGAGATGCTCAACGAGATGGGTCACGAAACCAAGCTGGTGTCATTCAATAATTCCAAAAAAACACTCGGCATAGGGCTGGAAAAGGAAGGCATGGCATTCTTTGAGGTTGAGGCGTCCCATGTAATCGATTTGTACTGCAAGCGCTATCAGGAGCTTTACCCTGACACATGGATAATATCCAATGCGGGCATAGTGAATTTTTGGTACAAGCATGCCAATGTTATCAACATCTTTAACGACCCGTACAAAACCCTCGTGGACAAGCTTCTCAGAATCGGGTTCTACGGGTCGACAACATACAACAAGTACGGAAATATAATGGTCAGGATGCAGCAGGAGGGCGCATGCGGAGCCACGAACATAGCCATATCGGACTTCATGGTTAATGAGATGAGTAAGATTGGCGTGGAGCCCGACATCACCATACCCCATGGCATAGATTTGGAGTTGTTCAAGCCCATGGACAAGAAGGTGCTGCGGGAGAAGTACGGCATACCGAAAGGCATGAAGGTAGTGGTGTGGAGCAAGGACTTTCACCCCGTTGCGGGATTCCATATAATATCAGAGCTCATCAAAAAGCGCAAGGACATATTCTGGGTCCTAAACTTCAAGCTCGGAAACAATGGCCGGATAAAGGCGAAAAATGTGAAAATATTGCAGCCGGTGGAACGTGAGATGATGCCCGAAATCTATAATCTCGGCGACTTTCTGATAAACCCGTCCGTCATTGAGAGCTTCGGACTGGTGCCGCTTGAAGCCATGGCCTGTGGTATTCCTTGCGTGGTGGCAAACACCGGTTTCGTCTGGGAGAAGGGCATGAAGGGTGTTGAGGAAAGGCAGTATGGTGTGCTTGTGAATCCATGGAATGCAGAGTCATACGAGAAAGCCATAGATATGCTACTCGCTGGGAATATCGGCAGATTCGAACCGAGGAAGTTTGCAGAGCAGTTCAGCAAGGAAAAGTGGAAACAGGAATGGAAAAAAGCCATCGAGGAACTATGCAAGACCAAGATTACATAAAATCCCAGGTGGAAGGGCACCGCAAGACCGAAATATATGCCCTCACCAATCCTGGTTACATCAGGCTGATGAAGCATTTGCACACGAAGATACCAGAAGCCGGATTTATTCTCGAAATCGGGTGCAACACAGGATACGAGTGCGTCATGATTCAGAACCAGAGCCGACAGGTGATGGGCATCGACATAGGCGAGGATTTCGTCGTGAAGGCGCTGGATTTGGGAATTGAAGCGGCTGTCATGGACATGCACGAAATGAATTTCAAAGACGGCATTTTTGATTGCGTTTACATGAACAACACGCTGGAGCATGCCCATACGCCAGCCAAGGTTTTGTCTGAAATATTCAGGGTTCTCAAGAAGGGCGGGACAATAGTAATATGCGTACCCGCTGACTACAAGAACAGGGACTATATATCCACTCAGAACTGGGACCCGGCGCTGCATCTTTGGAAGCCTACGCCTGAGGAGTTCAAGCGGACAGTTACCGACGCCGGATTTGAGATAACCGAATACGAGGAGATAGATTCTGAGAGCATGTTCGGGCTTGAAAACAAGGCGAGCTATAACCATTACATGGTGATTGTATGCAAAAAGTGAATATCATTATCGGAGTCATGGCCTCCGGCAAGACCACATATTCTAAAATACAAGCTGCAATACACGGACATGAATACATCCATCTTGACACATGGTACAGTGATAGGTTCAAATGCGAATTCGAGCCTTTTCTGGCGTGGCTCAAGGAAAAGGTGGAGTCAAGCAAAAAGGAATTGATAATTGATGGCTGGTTCGCCTGGGATGAGACAATTGTGCATTCCAAGGAGAAGCTGATGTCGTCGCTGAAAGATGTGGCCGAAGTATCATGGATATGCCTGTTTGCGCCAAGGTGGGTGGTTGAGGACAGGTATAAGATACGACTGCTCAAGGACGTGGACCTCGGGATGGATGTTTCGTTCAGAAGGCAAAAGGAAGGGATGCCTGAGACCTGCAAGTTCATCAACACCATGGATTTCAGCTACAACGAGATGACCAAGGAAGAATACGAAAAGGCCATGGCAGACGAGGTCACTCCGGATGAGGTGGCAAGTGTCCTCAATGCTATAAGCGGCATGGAACGCTACCAGAACATACAGCTGCCATTCGGATTTTCCACATGCGGTTACACGGATTGCGAGCGGTCTTGGGAGCAGATAAAAAACCTGGACTGGAAGGACAAGACCGTGCTGGACATAGGTTGTCATTGGGGATACTTTTGTTTCGAGGCAAAGGCTGCTGGGGCCACGGAGGTTGTGGGCATGGATGTGTCAGAGGATACCATAGGTATAGCCAAACGCATAAGGAATTTGAAGAGGCTGAATGTGATTTTCAAGAACGGCGACATAGATGAGGATGAGGTCAGAAGGGAATATGATGTGATATTGCTGCTCAACACGCTGCACCATCTGAGGCACCCATTTCATGCGCTCAGCCGAATTTTTAAGAAAGGAAAAATGGTCATACTTGAGGTTGAGCTTCCCCACGATGCCTATATGCGTGACAAGCCGGTGGTGGAGATGGGAGACCCCATAAAGCTGTCCGGAGGATGCATGGGAGGCCACTTGAGATTCAGCAAGGAAATGCTGATAAGGGTTGCAGCGGAAAACGGCCATGAGCTTGAAAAGGAAATTCAGAGCTTCAGGCCGAACAGGACTATACTCGTTTTCAGGAGATTCGCATGAATGCAGAATGGGAAAGAACAGCCAAAGCCGTCGAGTTTGGATGGTGGAAAAAGGAGCTGGACAGAATGGGAATGGAAGCGTTCAAGGAGAGCAGAAAATCATACTTTGCAGACATGATTTCGGGGTTCAATGACAAGTTCAAGCCGAATGGAATTGTATTCAACGTCGGGACAGGCCTGATATCTATTTTCAATTTCATATGCACAGAGCTGCCCTGTCCCAGAGGGGTTGAAATTGATCCGTTGGCCGACCAATACCAAACTGTCATACCCCAATCATGTGCGGCTTTTGCCGGATGCACAGAAGAGTTGGCAGATAAATCAGCTGATACCGTCATTTGTTTCAACACAATAGATCACACATCGGAGCCGGAGAAGATGGTGTCAGAGATTTATAGGATTATGAAGGACGATGGAACGCTTTACCTGGAAGTGAACACCGACAGGTATGACAGTCCGGCGCACTACCAAAAATTCAGCAAGGAGCTCATACAGAAATTGTTCGGGGAGAAATTCAAGATAGTCTTCGAGAGCACGAAGAAGGACTGCGGGCCGCTGAAGAACTGGGACGAGAATTATGCCATGATGGTGAAAGCATGAAAATATATAATGCGGAAGTCACGAATTACTGCAATTCCAAGTGCGAATACTGCCCGTATCCAAGCATGACGAGGCCAAAAGGGTTCATGTCCATGGAAACCTATGAAAAGGTTCTAGAAAAGCAGGAACTGGATTTCATAGAGCTTCATGGCTTCGGCGAGCCTCTGATGCATCCGCAGATATTCGACTTTGTGAGGATGGCGCATGAGCGCGGGCTGAAGACTCAGTTCAGCACTAATGGTCTTCTGTTGAACAAGAAAGTTATGGACAAGCTGGTAGATGCTGGGCTTAGTCTCTTGTTTATTTCAATAAGGCCATATTTCGACATTGTGAAACCCAAGCTGGAAGAATTATATGAGGAATACTCAAGGAAAATGGAAATCATGATTTATTATGTGGAGTTTCCAGAAAAGACGCAAAGCCTGCCGAGCGGATGGAAGGTGACCCACATAATCCCGCACACTTGGTCGAGCCAGGTGCCGCTGCCTTTCATAAAAAGTCCGGACAAATGTTTCAATCTGAAAAACAGGGCAGTCACGGTCCTGTGGGATGGCAGGGTATCAAATTGTTGCCATGACTTTGACGGGAAATATATAATCGGCAGTATAGATGACGAAGGACTGAAGCCCAAGCCCAACGAGCTATGCAAGGAGTGTGAGTTCTATGGATAGGAACGACAATGTGTTCGACCGGGGAGGAAGCAATGACCTGCACTGGACTGCGACGCTATACCATGAGGGCAAGTTCCACATGTTCTACAATTACGGCATGTCACCAAGCGGGCCCGTGCCATTGATGTCAGGTCTCGCGGTAAGCGAAAATGGGCAGGATTTCAAGGTCAAATGCGGTGTGGTCTTATATCCAGACATGGATTCCTGGGACAGCCAGCTTGTGGAAGTCCACAGCATACTGAGGGCAGAGGGAATGTGGAGGATGTACTACTGCGGCTATGACGGAATAAACTGGAGGATAGGCATGGCCGAGTCAGAGGACCTGACAGAATGGAAAAAGTGCCCAATGCCCATACTTGACATAGGCGACGCGCAGTGGGAAAACAATCTCGTCGCAGACCCGCATGTAGTCCATTTCAAGGGAAAATACCTGATGTACTACATGGGCAAAGGTCAGGTATGGCAGGTTGGCGTTGCTACAAGCAGGGACGGAATTGACTGGGACAGGCACCAAATGAACCCCATAATGAAGGCGGACGAGGAATGGTGCGACGGATGCGTGGCGCTCTCCGGAGTCATAAGCCACGAAGGCATTCTGCTGGCCACAGTCCATGGATACAGCAAGAGCGAGGCAAAGTTCAGAACCAAGCTGTTCAGGAGTGAGAACGGAATAAAATGGACTCCGCTCAGCATCACCATAGAGCCGGGGGAATGGTGCAACCGGGGCATAGTGCACCCCGAGCTTCTTGTCCTGGACGGGAAGCTTTTGATTTATTACACAGGAATACGGCTTGGGCAGCCCAACCAGCACCGGGTCGGAAGGGTTGTTTATGACCTGAAGGAGGTCGGATTATGATAAAGATTTACTGCTGTGATGCCTTGTATTTTTTGCAGGGAATTGATGATAAGAGCGTGGATATGATTTTAACCGACCCCATGAACACCAAAGACCCCGAATTCAACCTATCGTGGCTTAGGGAGGCCCACAGGGTGCTCAAAGACAGCAAAGTCCTGTGCTCCTTCTGCACCCCCAGCACGCTGGACGCGTTCATAGAACAAGCAAAGGCTGCAGGGTTCACTCACCTCAAGACCATACTGAGAAATAATGGTATGACAGGCACGGCTGAGCCGTGCATTTTACTGGGGCCAGCCAAGAATCTCCCCTTTGGGGATGAGCCGTTTCTGCCTGATGCATGGGGCTGCGATCCTGCGCCAGAGGAAGAGGCAAAAGGATTCCCCTTTGTGGCACAGAAGCCGCTGCATGTGATAAAGGAACTCATAGAAGCGTTCACAAAGGAGGGCGACCTCGTCATAGACTTCTTTCTGGGCTCCGGCACTACCGCGCAGGCCTGCAAGGAAACGGGCAGAGACTTCAAGGGCTGCGAGTTGAACCTGGAGTTTTGCGAGGTTGCGCGCAAGCGCCTGGGGTTTGAAAACTTATATACGACGGGGCAGTAAGTCTTGTTATGGACAAGGACAGTGCCATCATACTCATAGTGGGGCTCGGACTCACATTCGGGTTTCTGGGGTTTCTGGCTTACCTAATAGCGCAAGGCAGGCAGCAATTCAGCTCCACAGCGCCAGCGACAGTCTACATACCGACCTATGCTCCGAAGGAGGTTGATAGCACGAAGACCGAAGAAGTCGCCCCGACGAAGCCGCACATCATGAACCATATACTCAACGACGCCAGCACGTGGTATGAGATACCAATACCCAAGGACATCAGGACATGGAGCATGAATGCGCGCGGGGCCTATGACATACTTTACGCTTTCGAGCCCTCGCATTCCACCTACAGAACGCTGTTCAGCGGGATGTTTATCGACTCCGACACCGCGCCCAACAATGTCAACAAAATCTATGTGAGTTCTGCGACTGCGGGCGCCGTTGTTGAGGTCCTGATGTTCAGGTGAAAACATGCCGAAAATCAGAGACGGAGGGGTTTCATACACTGCATTGGACTACCGATATTACACGAAGGCACAGCTTAATTCCACAACAGCGCCATCCGGAGCGTCCTTGATAGGGGTGGCTGACGCTGGCGGGTATTTCGCCGGTGCCAACGTCGAGGCGGTGCTGCAGGAGCTGATGGCCGCCATATTGCCAGGTGCTTATCTAAGGCTTGACGGCACCAATGTGCCGACCGCCAACTACAACTGGACCACGAATCTTGTCACGACAGGCACAATATCTTCTACTGGATTTCAGATAAGCGGCGCGGCGGTGCTTGGAACTATCCTGCGCGGAAACGGCGTAAGTTATGTGCCATCTACGAACACATTCCCAGATACAGGCACGGCTTTCAAGCTTCTCGCATTCACGGGGACAAATGCGGTCGGAGAGCTTGCCGCAGTAGGAGCGACGGGAAAACTTCTTCAAGGAACGACAGGAGCTATTCCTGTTTGGACTACAGCTACATATCCAACGACAGGGGCGACAACCACGGGTGCGTATCTAAGGGCCAATGGAACTAACTGGATAATGTCTACCCTCATCCTTCCCAACGCCATTACAGATACTTATGTAGTCATCGCAACCGCAACTAATACCTATGGTTCCGACGCTGGACTTACTTATAATGATGCTACAGATTTGCTGACCGTAACAAATAGCGTAACAATATCAGGCGGGACAGTGACTACGAATGGACTTACTTTAACAGGATTGATATCCCAGGCAGGAATAGATGGTGTTTCAAGCACATCTGGTTCAACTGGTTCTATTACGCTTTTGAATGGTGGTTCGGGCGGAGCGGGGAGTGCTGGAAATGGCGGGGCTGGAGGAAGTATAACTTTTGCCGCTGGAAGTGGTGGGACAGGAACAAAATCATCTACAACTGTAACGGGTGGGGCAGGTTCAAGAGTTCGAGCTACTGGTTCGGGTGGAGGAAATGCAGTTGGTTCAGGAACTTGCACATTAGCAACTGGCGGAAAAGGTTCATCTGTTGAATTTTATACAGGTGTTGGAGGAACTGCTTCAAATAGCAATACTGCTTCAACAGGAGGTGCGGGTGGAGATATTACTTTAAGTGGTTATGCTGGCGGAACATCAACAGCAGCAAGTGGAACTATACATATTGGAGGAGCAGGAACTCCTGTACTTATTAGTGCAGGAGATGGTGGGGCGGCGTCAGGTGGTTCAGTTTCGAATACTGGTGGGGATGGAGGGAATTTCACTTATACAGCAGGTATTGGAGGAACAGGAGCAACTGCTAACGGGGCAAACGGAAACTTTATTTGGAAGTCAGGGGCGACAGAAATAGCAAGATTTGACAACACCGCAGGTGCGGTAGGAAACTTTCGTCTTACTTTAGATAATCAGAAAATACAATTAGGAACAGCGCAAGATGCTTTAATTTATTATGACGGAACTAACTTAGTTATAAATCCAAAATCAGTTGGAACTGGATATTTGAGTGTGTTGGGGGATATTACTGCCACAGGCAAAGGGACATTTGGCTCAACTCATCAAGCAGTATTGGGGGATGATGCCAATACAAAAGCGGGCAGTTTTGTGGACGGAACACGTACTGCCGAGTTGGCAAATGACACTTGGGCAGGATATTTCACAGATGGAACTGTTCAGGCTGGCTTGGGAAGTTTTTATGCTGGATGGTTTTACGATGGAGCAAATCAGGTTTATTTAGCTGACCAGACTTATGCCATAAATGCGACAGGGAATATTTTCGTAACTAATGGTGCAAGTTCAGGAATAGGATATACGGGCGATTTGAATGATAGCACATCGGCAAAGATTGCGGATGTAGTTTCAGGGATTATTACAGCAGTCTATTATTAACTAAATGGCATAAGGAGAACTTATGGACACAAAAATATCCGATACACAGATGGAAGAAACAATAATACATCCAGCGACGGAAGAAAAGATAGTCCACGACTACGATGACTTACTGAAGCGTAGGGCAGAGGCACAGGCACAGGCGGATATGTATTTAGGCGTAGTGAAGGATTTCGATGCCTTATTGGCACGGATGGATGCGGTTGGAGTTAAAGCGAGCCTCGTTGCGCCGAGATAACCATTGTATATAAGCCAGCATCGTTACTATTACAGTATGGAAGTCAACGAAAAGGAATTGAAGGACAGGCGCATCCTGCTTTCTCAGGAAATAGAGCGTCTTCAGGCCCAGTTCCAGCAGGCCCAGATCGCCATGCAGTCCATACCCCAGATGGTAGCCAGCAGGCAGGGCGAGATAGCCGGAATAGACAAAATCCTCGGAGAGGCGAAGGTTAATAAGCCAAGCAAGGTCAAATAATAACATGACCATAGTGGAATTGCCCGAGATTCTCTTTTCCCATGCTGAGATGGCGGAGTGGGGAGAAAACCGGATAAGGCAGGATGTGGATGCGGGTGCCATGTCCAGCGTGACCATAAGCGTGCCCGAGGGCAAAGTCATGTTCATTTATGAGTATAAGATAGGCGACATACCCCTGAACATATTCTACCTGACATGGCGGAGCGTGAGGAATGCCATAGAAAAAGAGCTGCTTCTCGGAACTGAGCAGACCAATTTCAAGAAGAACCCCTTCCCGCTGCTCATAGCCAAGGGCGACACGGGAAAAATAGTGATGAGGAACACCGATGTCGTGTCCAGAACCTTCGAGATGACATATAATTATTTCCTTATCCAGTATGATATGCTGGAGAAGCTGAAGGATATCATAGGGTGGAAATTCAAGGTGTAATATATGGCAGGCATAACGGGTGCGACAAGGACTGTAACCAAGCTTTTGATAGACAACGTCACCCTCAACAGCACGAAGAGTACATACACATCGGGCTCGTTCAGCACGGATTTCTACAGGAATTTCATACTCTACATCAAGGTGATGTCAACGGGTTCGCCGACCGACATTGTTTTCGATGTTGAGTTTTCACATGACAATGTGCTATGGTACAAGTACACGAACTGGTTCTATGGCGACCTCAGGTATGAGGACCTCGCGACCGAGTCGCCTGGGGTCTATGAATCGGTGAGCTTCCCGTGCGCCGGAAGGTATATGAGGGTCAAAATAACGGGAACGGTTGGACAAGCTTCATTCAATACGACGGTCTATGCCGAGTTCTACACATAGGTGGTTGGCATGGCATTGAATCTCATCACATCATCAGCGGTTTTGAGCTATACCCCATATGGTATCGCCTTTGATGGCAAGTGTCTTTATGTCACGGACTATGACAACAAGTTGATAAAGAAATATGACAGCGACTTCACTCTCATCAGGACATCGGGTGTTTTGAGTAGTAACTTTAATGATGTCGCATTCGACGGCAAATATCTTTATGTTGCGGATTACAACAATAAGGGCATCAAGAAGTATGACAGAAATTTCAATCTCATCAGGACATCACTTTTGAACAATAGACCTTGTGGCATCACATTTAATGGAAAGTATATTTATGTTGCGGACTTCTCGAGCAATGCTGTCATACTTCTTTATGATATGACCGTACCTGTTCTGGCCAATAATTTGACCTATAGCCCTCGTGGCCTCGCATTCGACGGCAAATATTTTTATGTTGTGGACTACACCAATCAGGTCATCAAAAAGTATGACAGCAACTTCTTTTACAGTGGGGTCGGAGTCGTTGTCAGAACATCAGGCGCTTTGGGCTATAGCCCCCTTGGCATCGCATTCGACGGCAAATATTTTTATGTTGCGGACGAGACCAACAAGGTCATCAAGAAGTACACATGGACATAGGCTTGGATAGCTTTGGATATTTATTATAGCCGCATAAAGAATTAACCATGGTATGGGATAAAGTTCTCGAAGAGCTCAGGAAGGGTTATCCCCAGAACCTGGTTACAAACGACCCGCCAGAAGAAACGCCGCCAGCGCCACAGACCGTTGAAGCTCCCCGGGCCCAGTGGTATCAGTTCGGTGACTGGTTCACCAGCCAGGATGAGCTCCTGAGGGCCATACTCAGCCAGCTCCAGAGCATGGCGGCAATGCAGCCAACAGCCCCGACCATAGAGCAGCCACCTATCCAGCCCATCCCGCCCGACCTGCTGGTTGCGGCCCAGCAGCAGGTGCAGCTTCTTGGCAATATTTCAAAGGACCTCCAGGGTTTCAGTTTCGTGACTGGCCAGGGCTCTGTGACGGCGCCAGGGAACCCATTGGAACTGGTATCTACTGTGAAGACCTATCTTGTCGTGATACGGGCCAACATTGCGAACACAGGAAGCATCTATATAGGAGGACGGGGCGTAAGCGCCATGACAGGTTACATACTTGATGCAGGCGAGGCCATAGCAATCCAGATAGACAATCTCGCCAAGAGCATTTGGATAGATGCTGGTGTAGCAGGGGAAGGAGTGAGCTGGATGGCTCTTGTTGATTGATATGGCATATGGAGCGGTTTCAAATCCATGGAAGGTATCAAAACAAAGATTGAATATAGACGCAAAACCAAAAGATGGCAATACATTTATAGTGGCGGCGTTCAATAGCCGGGATACAAACAGGGCGGATTATGTATGTAGTGGGGCAGATGACGATGTTGTAATTAACCAAGCATTGAGTGCACTTCCTTCGGGCGGGGGTTTGATAAAACTGGTTGAGGGAACTTTTAATATAAGCAAAGCGATACAAATAAACACTGACAATATTTCAATAGTAGGTTCGGGAAGAGGGACCAATATTCGGACGACAAAAAGCATAGACTTTTTTAATGCCAATAACAGAACTGGAATAATCATAAAAGACATATATCTTTTTGGAACTTCTGGCGGATACAATTCTGGGATAAATATGAACACGGTAGATAATTGCATCATCAGCAAGTGTTGGTTTGAAAACATGTCGGGACTAGTCATAATTCTGAATTATTCGACTGACTCCATTATAGAAGACTGTTTTATAAGAAATATCAGTTCTCTCAATGATGGAATTTTTATCGGCCACTCAAGTGGAATAATTGCAGTTAACAATACTGTTTATGGCGGGGGAACAGGAACCAGTTATGGGATAACATTGCACGAATCGATAAGATGCACGGTGACGGGGAATGCCGTATCTGGCACAACATCCAATGGAATATGGATATTTATCAGTGATGATTGCATAGTGG
>Ga0315274_10013167_pt1 | contig 11774 bp, 10 predicted proteins | sample YL17G02_20_MG_FD_203700 | JGI IMG/M metagenome (GOLD analysis project Ga0315274, IMG submission 203700) | Sediment microbial communities from Yellowstone Lake, YNP, Wyoming, USA - YL17G02_20 | ecosystem: Environmental > Aquatic > Freshwater > Lake > Sediment | place: USA: Wyoming | collected... | reverse complement strand
CCAGCAGGGCGCCGCCGGCCTTGAGGCTCTCGCTTTCGTACATCCCCTCGAACACCGGATTGTCCCCCGTCCCAAAGTTGTAGCTCCCGGGCAGGATCGACCTGTCCCCGGAGCTCAGCGCCTTCACGCCGGCGATGTACTCCTTCGTGTGGAAGAGGGCAAGCTGGTCTTCGGTCGCGGGCTCTGGTTCCACGACCCGAACGTTCGGGGCGGCCAGCACACCGTATGCCTCGAGCAACTCGAACGTCCGCCTGAGACGCTCAGGCCTCAAAGGATGGGTGTCGCCATGGCCGAGATGCCACAGCCCTGGCGAGGCGATGAGGACCGCGTTGCGCACACGGCAATTGTAGCTGACCCTGGCCCGAGCGCTGGTCCCTGTGCCCAGTCATCGCACCGCAAAGGGGCAGTAGATCCTGGAGGACACAGAGCGGGCTGCGGATGTCTCGCCGGGAGGGCGGCCCCCAATCTCAAGTGAGCGGTGGGAAGCCGCTGCCATCGAGGGAACTGGACGCAAGCGCAGGTCCCCCGAAACCCTTCGGGGGACCTGCACGAATCCGTTGGACGCGCCTGGAGCGGCTAGGCCCTGACCTCCTGGCGCTGGAAGAGAACATAGGCGGCGGCGAAGAGCAGGATGACGGTAGCGATCAGGCCCGTCAGGTGGGGCCAGATCAACACCAGGCTTTGCGTTAATGGAAGAGGCGAGCCCATGACGGCGCCTGAGAGCTGCTGAGGAAGGACTATTCCCATCGAGCGAATGCCCGGATTGAGCATGGCCATCACAATCTCCGTGTAGAGGGTATTGGGTGAAAGGCGAGCCAATCCCAGGCTCATCTCGGCTTGCGCCAAGAGTTCCTCGGTATAACCGAAGCGCACCGGGCTCAAGGACTGGGCCAGAAGCTCGGCGACGATGCTCCAGAAAGCGGTATAGAACAGCCAGACGGCGATGGAGGCCAACGCCGCCGTCGCGGGCTGGCGAAACGCCACGGAGAAGACGATGGCCAGCCCCAGCCAGACGCCGCCATACGCGATGGTGGCCAGCAGGAAGACGATCCCTCTGGCGACCTCCTCACCGCTCGGTGCGACACCGAGCAGGATCAGCCCCGAGCCGGCTACCAGCAGCCACATGGACGTCATCACGATGGAGAGCGTGGCAAGACCGGCCAGGAACTTGCCTGCCAGGAGAGCATCACGGTAAATGGGTTGGGCCAGGACCCTGCTCATGGTGCGCCGGTTGAACTCACCGTTGACCGAGTCGAAGCCCAGGGCGATGGCCACGAGGGGCGTCAGGAAGGCCAGGAAGGCGACAAAGGCCGGGAGCGGGTCCCGTGCGGTGGTGAAGAGCCTGAGGAGCAGGAAAGGATCTTCTCCGATCGTCGTCTTGATCGTCGTCACCGCGGCGTAGACAGCGCCTATCGCCGTCAGGAAGCCCAACAGCTCCAGGATTCGCATGCGCGCCCCGGTCAGATGATCGGAGATCTCCTTGGCCATGACGGTCCACATCCCCTGCCATGGCGAACCTTCACGATTCATTGGCCACCTCCTGGAAGTATTTCGTGTAGACCTCATCCAGGCTCGGGTGTTCAAGGTGCATGCCAAGCATCTGGCCACTCGCGGCCACGACAGCCGCCGCGACATCCCCGCGCAGATCTCGCGAGGCTTCGAGGACATAGCGACCCTCCTGGCCATCGTGGACGCGAACGACGCCCTCCAGGCGTGAGAACCGTTCCACCAGATTGCCGCCGACAGCCTCGATGTGGATCCGGTACGCGCCTCCTAGCACCTTCTGTGCCAGCTCCGGCACCGTGCCTTCAAGCACCATGTGCCCTCGGTGAAATAGCCCCACGCGGTCACATACGGCCTGGGCCTGGTGCAGGAGGTGGGACGAGAGCATGATGGTATACCCGTCCTTCTTAAGGCTGCGAACCAACTCGAGGAACTCGCGTGCCGCCTCGGGATCCAGGCCCAGAGTCGGCTCGTCAAGGATAACCACCTCGGGGTCCTTCACCAGGAGATCGGCCATGCCGAGCCGCTGACGCATGCCGTGGGAGAACGTGGAGACACGGCGCTCCATCACCTCGCCGAGCCCCATGCGCTCCAAGGCCGAGGTGATCCGGGAATGGACTTCCCCGGCCGGGATGCGGTTCAGGCGCGCGATGTATGTCATGTTCTCCCGAGCGGTGAGCTCCTCGTAGAAGCCGACCGAATCGGGGAGGTAGCCGACCCGGGCTTTGACGCGTAGCGGCTCCCGTGCGGGGTCGTGCCCCAGCACACGTACCGTGCCGGAGGTCGGCTCCGTCAGCCCCAGAAGCATCAGGATAGTGGTCGTTTTCCCCGAGCCATTGGGGCCCAGGATGCCAAAGACCTCGCCTCCCTGGATCGTCAGATCCAGGTCTTGCACCGCAACGACGGAGCCGTAGTGCTTCGTCAGCTTGCGGGTCTCGATGACGGCTGCCATGACTATCTGCGCCCGAATCGACCGACCGCGAGGGCGACCACTCCCAAGGCGGCGGCAATCAGGACCAACCCCACGACACCCCACAAGGTGGACGTGAGGACAGTGATGCGGAACTCGGCCGACTCGCGGCTGCCGTTCTCGGGCGTCGCCGAGAGCGTGAGCATGTAGTCACCGGCGATGGCTTTGTCCGCCGGCTGAATGTTCGCCGTCACTTCCACCTCGGCCCCAGGCGCCAGGTCCGCAATCGTTTCGGGCTGGAACACGACGCTCCAACGGGCCGGTGTGCTGGCCTCGAGACGGACGTTCTGCGCCGCCGCCGACCCGTTGTTGACCACCAGGATCTTGAGCGGGGTCTCGGCGCCGCTGTAGATGCGGCCGCTGAGCCTTCCGTCAGGGGTGGTCACGGAGAGATCCGGCTTGCCGCTGACAACGGCCATGAGCTGGATCTCGTCGCTGATGTCCTCGCTCGCGGTGCGCACCAGGATGGGGTACTCGCCCGCGGTGGTGGTCTCGGGCAAGCGGACTTCGATGTTGATGCTTTCGGATCCTCCGGCTTTGATCGGCAGGCTTGCCAGTTCCTGGCCGCCTACGCCGCGCTTGAACACGACCTCAAAACCGAAGGGGGCCTGGGCCTCGAAATTGATGGTGATATCCTGCGCCGAGTCGTTGCGCACGGTGCCGCGAAAGGCGAAGGTGGTGGTCGGGGTTCCCTTCAGGGTGGGGAGCTCGACGTCCAGACTGAGCCGGGGTGGGATAACCTCACCCAGCGTCAGACTCAAGTCCAGCTGGGATTCGGCGTCCGTACCCTTGGCCCCCACGAGGATGGTGTAGGTGCCAAGGGCGGCGTCGGCCGGCGGCTCGATCTTCAGGGTGACACTTCGGCTGTCGTCTGCTCTCAGAAACAAGGCTCTGACCACGCGGCCGTCGCCCAGGAAGTTGACCTGCCAACCTTCAGGCGCCTCGAGGACGGCGAGTTCCACAACCTGGGGAGGCAGACCGGCGCTGCTCACCTCCAACGTCAGGCTCACAGGCCTGCCCGGAGGGATGACTTGGGAAGGGAAAGCCGTCGAGATGACCAGGCCCTGGAACTCGGTTTGTGCGAATACGACCTGGGGGGAGACTACGAACAAGGAGAGTAGTGCAAGAGCAAGGATCCGTCGCATTGCCCAACCTCCATACGATGCCCACGAGGGCGGATTGAACTCTTCCTCCAAAGCTGCGATTCTACCCGCAAATAGGTTAGAGCCGCATTAATGATCGAGGCATGACCTTGCCCGCACGAAGAGGCCGCCAGGCCGAAAGGAGCAGACCCTCCACGGCTCAGAGAGGACCTGCCAATCCATCGCCGGCGAAAGTATCCGACGCAGAGGATCGGATTTGTCAGGGACGGCACTCTGGACTCTCACCGTTCTCTGCCTTCCCAAGAACAACGCCGCAGCGGATATGGCGGCCTCAGGCCGAGAAGGATGTCGATTTGGGGTTCCGCTGCTTCATCCTCAGGCAGGCCAGACCATCACTTGGGAGCAGCGCGCTTCAGGGAGTCCACCCGAGGAAGACACGCTGCCGACTTGCCGCCGTGGTGCCTTGCCTCATCTGGTGACGCCGTCTCTATCCCCGAGCCGGGCCGATAGCCGCACTACACTCTACGACGTCCCGGGTGGTGCAACGTCCTCCTGAGATTGAGGTGAGACCCCGCCCGCAGCGCCCTCGGTCCTATTTAGAGCCCTTGGCCTCCAACATTCGGCACGTCGTCTCCGCCAGGATGGCGAGGCCGACGGGCATGGCTTTCTCGTCGAGATCGAAGGCTGGACTGTGCCCCGTACGTTCCTTCTCCCACCCCTTGACGCCGAGGAGGAACATCGCTCCGGGCGCCAGCTCCGTCATATAGGCGAAGTCTTCGGCGCCCATATCGGGCTCGAAGGGCACCAGCCGGTCCGCGCCGATGAGATCCGACACCACGGATCGAATCACGTTGACGACCTCCGGAGTGTTGAACTGGCCAGGGTATCCCTTCTCGATCGTCAGTTGGTAGTCGCCGCCCAGCGACCGGCAGACGCCGAGGGCTTTCTCCAGTTCCGTCCAAAGAAGCCGCCGGGTCTCATCCTCAAAGCTGCGCAAGGTGCCCGTGATCTCCACCTTGTCCGGGATGATATTGGTGGCGCTCCCTCCGTGCACTGATCCAACGGTGACGACGGCGCCTCGGACGGGATTGACCCGCCGCGACCGAATACCCTGCATGGCGGTGAAGGCCTGTGCGAAGAGGAAGATGGGGTCCACCCCTTTATGGGGGGAGGCGCCGTGGGAGCCTGCGCCGAGGATCGTGGCGCGGAAGGAGTCGACCGCTGCGGCGAAGTATCCTTGTTCCACCTCGATCTTCCCCGTCTCGATGTCGGCGGCGACGTGGAGCGCAAGCACTGCATCTACCCCCTTCATGCATCCATCCTCAATCATGCGCACCGCGCCCGATTTCAGCTCCGCGTCCCATCCCTCTTCGCTGGGCTGAAAAAGGAAGCGCACCTCGCCTGCGGGTCGATCCTTCAGCTGGCTCAGCAGCTTCGCCACCCCCAGCAGGATCGCCGTGTGTGCGTCGTGGCCGCAGGCGTGCATCACGCCGGGGGTCTGCGAAGCATACGGCACCGCGTTCGCCTCCTGGATCGGCAGAGCATCCATGTCGGCGCGGATGGCGACCACGGGCTTGCCTCCCCCAAGGTGCCCCACCACCCCCGTGATGCCGACGCCGGTATCGACGCGCAAGCCCATCTCGCGCAGCGAACGAGCTACGGCTTCCGCAGTTCGGTGCTCCTGGAAGCCGAGCTCCGGGTGCATGTGGAAATCGCGTCGTATCTGGCTCAATTCTTCCTGCATCTGTTGGGCGTTTTCCAAGATACGTGCCCGTGTCAAGGTAGGCATGGCTTTCTCCTTAGAAGTTGAGCTTGGCCTTCCCGGCTGGATCATACTCTATCATCCGCTATTCCCTGATGGTAAGTCAAGGCCCAAGGTCACACCCCGGGGCTTCGTTTGACACCCGATGCCGGGATGCAAAAGGGGGAGTTGGTGAGCCGTACGTCGGGCGATTCGGCAGAGGTGCGCCGCATCTGTCGCGGGAAATGGGGCTGCAGTGAGCAGGAAACTCGGGCGCGGCGGTACGCCAAGCCAGATCCTTGGGTGGGGCGCAGCATGTTGCGCCCCTTCTGTTGGCCGGAATTGACTCCCTAGGCCTGTCTCAGTACCATAAGGTGTCTTGAGGCCGGACTGGTCTCGTACTTCTGGGTGCGGAAGCTTGTCGTCCATGCCTCTTGCGATCCTCTTCAGCCGAATTCGGTACTCTGCCAAGTCCGAAAACGGATCCACCATGAAGGAGCGACGACGTGACCGAAGAACTCTTCAAAGCAATGGCTCAGAGCATTATTGATGGCGATGCCGAGGAAGCAGAACGGCTGGCGCAGCAGGCCCTCGACCGCGGCGTTGATCCGTTGGAGGCCATCGACAAGGGGTACACCCCCGGAGTGGACTATGTCGGGGAGCAATTCAGTTGTGGATCGGCATTCTTGCCGGAGCTGGTGATGGCGGGGGATGCCATGAAGGCAGCTATCCGCGTCCTGGAGGGGGCCATGGCCGCGCAAGGTACCCGGCGTCAGATCGCCGGCAAGGTCGTCCTGGCGACGGTCGAGGGCGACATCCATGATATCGGCAAGAGCCTCGTGGGAATCATGCTGTTCATAGGCGGCTTTGAGGTGCACGATATGGGGACGAGTGTATCCATCGGCAAGCTGATCGAGAAGACGCGAGAAGTGCAGGCGGACATCGTCGGCCTCAGCGCGCTCTTGACCACGACCATGGTTCGGCAGCGGGACTTCGTCGAGGCGCTGGACGATGTGGGGCTGCGGGGCAAGGTCAAGGTGATGGTTGGCGGCGCCCCGGTGACGCGTTCGTGGGCTGACGAGATCGGGGCCGATGGATTCAGCGAGGACGCCGTGGGAGCCGTAGAAACGGCGAAATCGCTGCTTCGCCGGAAGGGGTGAGCCATGGTCGGGAGCATCAAGTCCATCGCGAATCCGCGGCTGAAACTGGAGATCCTAACGCCCCACGACGTGGAGCGGATCCACACGGCGACGCTGGATATCATCGAGAACGTCGGCGTCCGATTTCCCTCGCAGAAATGCCTGGACATTTGGAAAGCCCATGGCGCTCAGGTCGATGCGGAGACACAAGTCGTCCGGGCGCCTGGCCATCTGATCGAGCAGGCGCTGAAACGGTGTCCGCCGGCCTACACGCTCGCGGCCCGAACACCGGAGCAGGATCTCCCCCTGGACGGGAACCATGTCTACGTGGGAACCGACGGCTGCGGAGTCCAGATCATCGATCTGCGTACAGGGGAACTTCGCACGACGCGGCTTCAGGACGTGCGTGACATCCATCGCATTGCCGACGCGCTCGAGCAGGTGGCCTTCCACTGGGTGGCCGTGTCGGCGCAAGACTGCCCGGCGGAGACTCGCGGCCTGCACGAGATCAAGGCGGTGTGGGAGAACACCACTAAGCATGTCCAGACCGAGAGCATCTATTCTATCCTGGAAGCCAGGGCCGCCGTGGAGATGGCGTTGGCAATTGCCGGAGGAAGGGAGGCGCTGCGAAAGCGGCCTGTGCTCTCCATGATGCAGTGCACCGTTCCACCGCTTGGCCACGATGGTGGCAGCCTGGATGCCGCCCTGGTCGCAGCCGAAGCCGGCGTTCCGGTGGGCTTCATGACCATGACGGCCTGCATGACGACGGGTCCGGCCACGCCCGCCGGAACCCTCGTCGTTGGGAATGCCGAGGTCATCAGCGCGGCCGCGCTCATCGAGCTGGCGTATCCGGGCGCTCCATTCTTCTACGCCGCAGCCCAAACCGCGGCCGACCCGCGCAGTGGGGGATACACCGGGGGCGGTCCCGAGGATTTCCTGTTCGGGGCGGCCACCAACGTTTTGGCGGATTTCTACAAGATGCCCTTGTCTATGGGTTCGTTTGCTACCGGCGCCAAGCAGCCTGACTGGCAGGCCGGAGTGGAGAACAGCCTCTCCACCTTCATGGCCTCGGTAGTGATGTCCGATATGTTGCTCGGCGTCGGCTTCCTGCACGGAAGCCGAATCTGGTCCTATGAACAGATGCTGATGGATTGCGAGATCTTTGACATCGTCCGCAGGATGATGCAAGGGATCCCCGTCGACGACGAGCAGTTGGCTTTGGACGTTATCCGGGAGGTGGGGCCGGGAGGCAACTTCCTGTCCCGGAAACACACGCGTCGGCACATGCGGGATCTGTGGCTGCCCACGTATTTCGACCGCCGGACGTACGAGGTTTGGGTCAAGAAAGGCGACGGGGCGCGGGAGTGGGCGCGCGCGAAGGCGCAGGAGATCCTGGCCTTTCACCGGCCCGAGCCGATGGAGCCGGCGCTCGCAGCGGAGCTGAGCGCAATCATCCAGAGCGCGGAGAGAGGTAGCTGAGATGCGTCCAGGCATCAAGTTGCTCTCGGAAGAACTGGTGGGCCGGATTCTCGAGGAGGCATTCCACCTCTTGGGGCAGGTTGGAGTCAAGGTTCACTTGCGGGAGGCGCGGCAACTGCTGGCGGCGGCAGGCGCCATGGTGGACGAAAGCGCCGACGTCGTGCGCATCCCGGAGAATGTGGCGCGGGAGGCGCTCGCCGCAGCGCCGCGCCAGTTCGACCTTTTCAACCTGGCCGGGGAAGCCTCCGTCCACTACGGGGGAGACGTCGTGCAGTTCGATCCCGGCTCCTCGGGAGTGAATGTTCTCGATCCCCTGACGCTGGAGCACCGTCCGGCGCGAACCGAAGATCTCATCAAGGTCGTTAAGGTCGCGGAGATGCTCACGGCCTACGATGCCCAGTCGACGGCGCTGGTGTGCAGCGAGGTCCCGAAGGAGATCGGGGACCTTTACCGGCTCTACCTGGTGCTGCTTCTCTCGGCGAAACCGATCATCACAGGAGCCTTCTCGATCTCCACGACGAGCGCCATGGTGGAGATGCTTGCCATCTTCGCCGGAGGCGCGAGCGCGCTTGCGTCCCGGCCGAGGGCAGTGTTTGATGTCTGCCCCTCGCCGCCTCTCCTGTGGTCGGACTTTGGCGCGCAGAACCTGCTCGACCTGGCACGGGCTGCAGTCCCGGTAGAGATCGTGTCCATGCCGTTGGCCGGCGCGGCAGGCCCGGTGACGCTGCTGGGCTGCGTGGTGCAGCATGCGGCTGAGTGCCTCAGCGGGATCACGATACACCAGCTGGCCAGGCCTGGATCGCCCATCGTGTGGGGAGGGGCGCCGGCGATCATGGACATGCGACATGGCACGACGCCCATGGGCGCCATAGAAACGGCCATGATCGACGCAGCGTACGCCGAGGTCGGAAAGCACCTTGGCCTACCGACGCACACTTACCTGGGCGCCAGCGACTCCAAGCTGCTGGATGCACAGGCGGGGCTGGAGTCCGGGATCTCTGCGCTCATGGGCGCCCTGGCGGGCATCAACATGATCTCCGGAGCGGGGATGCTCGACTTCCTGGCTTGCCTCAGCCCCGAGAAACTTGTCCTGGATGCCGAAGCCATAGGGATGGCCAGGCGCCTGCTGGAGGGAATGAAGGTTCACACCGACACGCTCGCCCTATCCATGTTCGAAGGCTTTGCGTTCAAGGGGGAGTTCCTCAGACAGAAGATCACCCGCCAGCTGTTCCGCGAGGAGCAATTCCTTCCATCAGAAGTGATCGATCGTGGCTCGATTCGGGCTTGGGATCAGGAAGGACGGAAGGACACGATGGCCAGGGCGCACGCGCGGGTCGAACATCTCCTGGGTGCCTACCAGCCCCCTGAATTGCCGTTGGAGCGAGTCAGGGAGCTAGTCCAGCTGGTCAAAAGGCTGGCCATGGCTGCGGGGATGGACCGCCTGCCGTTTGAGCCCAAGGCTTGAGCATATTCTGGGACGTCGGGCCGCAGTTGCGAAGATTCGATCGCACAGGCGACAAGTCCGATACCGGGGATGGCCCTGGTTTGACGTGTGCTTCGTAGCCCGACGCAGGAGCTGGAGGTGGAGAACGGTCCCTCCAAGGTGAAGACGACTCCGGTCTCGGCGTGCCGAAGGCCACTGCACCGTCCGAGGGCCTTCGGCTAGACGCGGACGAGGCGCTGCCTTGCCCGCAACACCACTCAGCCCACGGCCATCATGCGGCTGAACAGAGGCTTCGGCAGTTCCTGATCTCGGTCGAGGAAGATCTCGAGGACGACCACAAAACGATTGCGAATCCTGCGGGACCGCCTGAAGAGATCGTCTGGATTCTCCTCCAGAAAGAGCCTGATTTCGCACGGCGCTCGCCGGAGGTGGGATTCGTGGGATGCTGCGGCGAATCCCGGGCGTGAAGCGCGCCTTCGATCCGGACAATGCCCCCGAGGAAATCTGTCAGCCGACAGACGTCGGCAAATACCCCTTATCGGTTCCATGCAATCTTGAACCTCTCTCGATGAGTATGGACAGAAACAGAACCGGGGAGTGGCGGAAGGGGAAAGGCCTCGGGCTTTCTTGATCACCTGCCGGCGAATCGTATTCCTTTGCCGGTACTGAGCCAGGGGAATGAAGCCTTCCTACGCCCTGAGTCTCTATGCGACCAGAAGCCTCAGCGCGTTTGAGAATCGCCGGATTGTGGCTCTTCACGAGGCGGTGGGGGAGGGAATCTGTAATTGAGAAGGGATTCGGAGGGAGCCAGGCGCTCCCTCCGATTGTCTATGCCGAGGTTGAGGCAAATGCCAGGAAGAAGGAGAAGCAGAGCGACCCTATCGAGACGACGATCATCGCGATACCGGCAATCAGGAAGAGCGCACCGCCCGAAGCTTTGGTCTCAAGGACAGCCTCCCCCGGCTTCGCCGGGTTGTAGTGCACGCTGACCGAGGCTCCGCTCGGGTAGCGGTTGACCACCTGATGGGCGGTTTGGCGATCGAAGCTGGTGGCGCCGAAGCTCAGCTTGTGGCCCGATAAGGGCGTGCCTGCTACGGCGTATTCGTACTCCACAACGGGCTCATAGGAGTGCCGGATATGGTGAGTCTCATCATCATAGTCCGTGTGCTCCCGCACGGTGCTGGAGACGACTTTGCCTTGGGCCGTAGGCCATCTCGTGCTTTCCTCCGCCTTCTTGCGCGATCTCACGCTGACGACGACCAGGGTGCTCCCGATCAGACCCATGATCAGTCCAAGGACGAGCGGTACGAATGCCATGGGCTACTCTCCCTGCTTCCCTTCGGAAGGCCTGAGAGGCTTCCACGCCCTCCGGAGTATCTGGGCAGCGAAGCCCTCGGTGCCCCCTCGACTTCTGCTGCCGTCGACGGAAAGGATCTCGCCCGCGCCTCATGGTAGAGAGACGCTGGCAGAAAGACACGCTCTCAAGATAACGCATGAAACGCACGTCCGATGCTTACAGTCGCCTTACGCCTGAGTCTGCCGCCGCGCTCCCTTGCCGGGGTTTCCCGGGGAAAGGTTGCCCTCATGCCATGCACTCCGGGCAGAAGCTGTCGGCAGGAGGTGGTCCGTTCTGCAGGACCCCAAGGGTGGACTAACAGACTCCGAAGTATCGGGGTGGGCGCTCCTTGCACCATCGCCGCGTAGGGAAGATGCGATCTCCCAGACGGCATGAGCCCATTCGCACCCACCCTGCCCTCTCTTCGGCCTCGACGGTTTTCGCCGGCTGCCGGGTACTCGAATCCCGGTCTCTCTTTCTGGGTGCAGCACCGCCTGCATGGATCTTGGGCCGACGGGCCGTGGGTCCTTCTGGATACGGCGCCAAACACTCTTCGACTAAAGCTGAGGTTGTTTCGGGATTGCTGGAACGTGGGGAAGGCGACACACCATTCTCCCGGGAGGTGGATGGTGATGGCCTCGAAGGGAGGGATTTGCATGTACGCAATCCCCTGGAGTGCGTCCAGGCAGGACTACTGGAAAAGTCGGGCCTCGCACCATTTGGAGCGAGCGTCTCGGATGATGGAATGCACGTGGACCTCCAGTGGGAGGGGCAATTCTTCGATATCGTCTATGAGGAGGCGAATTCCCCGGATGCTTGGACCCCCACGTTCAACATTAGCAGAGCATCTTTCGGCACGAGTCAGCCCAGGCTCACAGAGGAACCATGGTCGATCTTTCCGTCCACAAACATCCACCTATCGCAGTTGCGCGCGCCTCCGGAGTTGGTGAACGAGTGCAACTGACGCCCAGCCTGTGGAACGCGGGACGGAGGGATCGCTTTTTGGCGACCCCTCCGTCTTCTCTTAGGCTCGGTGATCGTGATCAGTCCGGTTCGGGG
>Ga0315274_10013163_pt1 | contig 11774 bp, 10 predicted proteins | sample YL17G02_20_MG_FD_203700 | JGI IMG/M metagenome (GOLD analysis project Ga0315274, IMG submission 203700) | Sediment microbial communities from Yellowstone Lake, YNP, Wyoming, USA - YL17G02_20 | ecosystem: Environmental > Aquatic > Freshwater > Lake > Sediment | place: USA: Wyoming | collected... | reverse complement strand
GGTCAATTGGTGAATTAACTAACCACTCTGCCTGTGCGTGCCTGCCTGTGCGTGTACGCACGCAGACAGGTTAGCACGCAGACAGGTGAAAGGAGTTAGTTCTTATGGAGATGTTAAATCAAATAAACGATATAGATATCGCCCCACATTTTAAACTACCTGAATTTGCCTGTCCCTGTTGTAAGAGGGTAATGTTACACCCGATGCTTTTAAAGAAGTTGGGGGAGTTTAGAGCAATAATCAAAAAGCCGATCTATATTACCTCTGGCTATAGGTGTTCGGAATATAACCAGAAAGTAGGAGGGATAAATTGATATGTGGATCTAAAAACATTATTAGACTTAATCGCTAATCAGGGATTCCCTATTGCCCTATCCATACTCTTAATCTTTCGTATCGATAGATTTATGCAGGAGATAGTAATAGCCCAGAAAGAGGGTTATCGTGCAGAAAGAACTCTATGGAATGAAGGTAGAGCTGGGGAAAATTGAATAGAGATAAAAAGGCAATAAAAAAAGGGTAATCTAAAGAAGATAATTTTCTTTATAGCTTACCCTTTTTATTTTGTAATTAAATTTGTCAATACATCTTCTCTTGAGAATAGCAATTATTAGTCAAAAATTCTTTACGCCATGCTTCATGGAAAGGCTAAAATAGTTTTTTATTTTAATATATTTATTCTTTTTCTTCCCATTTTAGAGACCTACTGACTGCTTTCTTCCAGCCTTTATATAATCTTTCTTTTATTTTTTCATCCATATTCGGTATAAATTCTCTATCAGCCTTCCATTTTGAAGCAATTTCTGCCTTATCCTTCCAATAACCAACCGCTAAACCAGAAAGATAAGCAGCTCCTAAGGCAGTAGTCTCTATAACTTGAGGTCTCACCACCGGAACTCCCAGGATATCCGATTGGAACTGCATTAAGAAGTTGTCTCTAACTGCCCCACCATCAACTTTTAATTTTTTCAAATTAATCCCTGAATCTTTCTGAATAACTTCCAGGACATCACGACTTTGATAGGCTATTGATTCTTCTGCTGCTCTAAGGATATGCTCCTTCTTTGCCCCTCGGGTTAACCCCACAATAGTTCCTCGAGCATACATATCCCAATAAGGAGCGCCAAGACCTACGAAAGCAGGAACTAAATAAACTCCGTTAGTATCTTTAACTTTCAAGGCATATTTTTCAATTTCTTCAGAGCTATTTATCATCCTAAGCTCGTCTCTTAACCACTGCACTACTGCACCAGCTATAAATATGCTTCCTTCCAAGGCATATTCCACCTTTCCGTTAACTCCCCAGGCAATAGTAGTCAAAAGACCATTCTTTGATGAGACGATTTTCTCTCCAGTATTCATCAATATAAAACAGCCAGTTCCATAAGTATTCTTAGCCATCCCTGGTTCGTAACAGGCTTGCCCAAAAAGAGCGGCTTGCTGGTCTCCGGCATCTCCTGAAATTGGAATTTCGACTCCAAATATCTCTTTATCTGTATTTCCGTAAACATAACTCGAAGGTAAAGGTTGAGGGAGGATTGCTTTGGGGATATCCATCTCTTCTAATATCTCCTCATCCCAATCCAGCTGATGAATATTAAATATCATTGTTCGTGAAGCATTGGAATAATCTATTACATGGACTTTTCCTCGGGTTAAATTCCAAATAAGCCAGCTATCTACTGTTCCAAATAAAATTTCTCCTTTTTTAGCTCTTTCTCTTACTCCTTTTACATTATCCAAAATCCACTTAATTTTGGTACCAGAAAAATAGGCATCTACTACCAGCCCGGTCTTTTTTTGGATAATCTCTGCCAGCCCTTTCTTTTTTAGCTGGTCGCATATAGGGGCTGTCCTTCTACATTGCCATACAATAGCGTTGTAAATCGGCTTACCGGTTTTTTTATCCCAAACTATTGTTGTCTCTCTTTGATTAGTTATTCCAATAGAAACTATATCAACCGCAGTTAAGTTTGCTTTGCTTAAAGCACTCCTGGCAATTTCTATTTGAGAAGAGTATATCTCAGTGGGGTTGTGTTCTACCCAACCAGGTTTAGGATAAATTTGCTTAAATTCTTTACTTGCCATACTTATTATTGAACCATTATGGTCGAATATGACTGCCCGAGAACTGGTAGTCCCCTGGTCTAGAGCCATTATATATTTTCCCAACAATTACACCCTCATTTACTCTCTTATCATTTATTTAATATTAGCATAATAGCTTATTTTCAGAATAAACCATATTATATTTTAAATTTGCGAAATGGCTGGTTAATTCACTAATTAAAATTTTAGAACTTTAGCCCCATCAGCAGGTATGGTTATATATGTATCTGGGATAATTCCTGTTATTCTCTTATATTCCTTCTGAATGGTTTTTTTAAAAATATTTACATTCTCTCTCTTTAATAAATTTACCGTGCAGCCTCCAAAACCAGCACCAGTCATCCGGGCTCCTAACACTCCTTCTTGCTTTAAAGCTAAGTCAACCAGGAGATCTAATTCCTCACAACTAACCTCATAATCCACCTTAAGACTCTGGTGTGATTCTATCATCAATTGACCAAATGTAATATAATCACCAGCTTCTATAGCTTTTTTACTAGCTTGCACCCTATAATTTTCCAAAATTACATGTCTTGCTCTTCGAGCAATAGTTTCGGGTAAGTGCTCTTGATATTGCTTAAATTCCTCTATAGTAACATCTCTTAAAGCTTGAACTTTATGTCCGAACCTATGAGTAAAAAACTCAGTAGCTTTTTTACACTCTTCTCGTCTTTTATTGTACTCAGAATTAATTAAATCCCTCCGTATTTTTGAGTCACAAATTACTATCTGATAATTACTATCTCTAAAAGGGATTAGTTCATAATTATTAGTTCTGCAATCAATAAAGAGTACATTATCTTTCCGTCCCAATCGTGAGACATACTGATCCATAATTCCACAAGCTACTCCTACAAAATTATTCTCTGCTTGTTGACAGAGACGAGCCATTTTTACAGGTTCAATCTTTAGTGAATTTAATTCAGTCATAGTGAGAGCAGTAACAATCTCCAGGGCAGCAGAAGAACTCAATCCTGCTTTCTGAGGAATATTACTTATAAAAATAATATTTGCTCCCTGTAAAATGTATCCTGTCTTCTGTATTTCATCAACTACACCCATTAAATAATTAGCCCAGACATTTTTACACCGAGGAATTAATTTATTCAAAGAAAAACTGATTTCAGTATTATAACCAAGGTCAAAAACTATCACCTTATGGTCGTTCCTTAATTGCCCCAGCATAATTATCTCTCTTTCAATAGCCATCGGTAAAACGAAACCGTCATTATAATCGGTATGTTCTCCAATTAGATTAACTCTGCCGGGAGCAGAAAAAGCTCCTTTAATCAAACCTGTATCAGTATATTTGTTTTTAAATATCTTCCATAATTCACTCAAATCTTGCATTAAAAATCTCCTCTTCCTCTTTATCTTACTTTGTATCCAATAATATTTATATTTAATCTTCCAGTAATCTTTTACTTTAACCTGGAAATTTTATACTAAACCACTCCTTTAGGTGGCGTATTTCTTAGTTCTTGAGCCTTTTCCTCAGGTAAAGAATCATTGATAAAAGCACCAACTCCTAACTCGCTTCCAGCCAAGTATTTAAGTTTATCTTTCGTACGATAAGGAGGATAGAATTCAATGTGAAAATGGGAATATTCTTTACCTGTTCCATTAGTAGGTTGTTGATGAATGGCCATAATATAAGGTAAGACAAAACCAAAAAGATTATCAAATTTCATCATTAAAGTTTTTAATATTGCCGCTAAATCAATTTCTTCCTTTTCCGTAAAATCATTAAAAGAAGGAAGATGTTTATTGGTATAGATGTGGACCTCATAACTGTAACCAGCAGCAAAAGGGACCAGTGCGGAAAAGGAATCATTACTAACAATAATTCGTCTGCCATCTTCTTTTTCTTCTTCTAAGGTCTTACAGAAGAGACATTTCCCCTCTTTTTCTAAATATTCTTTACTGGAATCCAGTTCCTGTTCGATAATGGTAGGAATAAAAGGAAAAGCATATATCTGGCCATGAGGATGATGAAGGGTTACCCCAACTTCCTCTCCTTTATTTTCAAAGATGAAGACATAATCGATAAAATCTTTATCTCCTAACTCCTGATAGCGATCTCTCCACACTTTTACCAGCTTGACATAACGGCTCAAGGGTTTTTCTGACATAATACCATCATGGTCAGAAGTAAATAGAACCACCTCACAAATTCCATGAGCCTTGCCATATTTAAAAAATTTAGAACCTGTTCCAGTTATTCTTGGTAGCTCCTCTTTTAAAGATGGAAATTTATTTTCAAAAACTACTATATCATAATCTTCCGCTGGTACTTCTGTAGACAAACCACCTTTTTTAGTAGGACAAAGAGGACAATAATCTTTGGGAGGTTTATAAGTCCTGTTCTGGCGATGGGTGGCTATTATTACCCATTTCCTTAAGATTGGATTCCATCTCAGTTCTAGCATCATTATTCTCCTTTTCTTCTTCAGTAAAAGTATAAAAAATTAAATAACGGCCATCTTCTTTTTTAATTCTTTTTTTATGTACTTCCACCAAAATCACCTCGCTTAATCTAATTCTATGTTATTTCAATAATATTCTTTAACTCAATATAAGATATATATACTTACTTAATAGTTATCCTTTAATAGAACCCTAAGTAAACCTCTAAGAAAAGATTTACCCCTTTGAACTTTAATATAGGGAGGAAAAGAGTTATTCACTCTTTCCTCCCTAATCGAAAAAATATATTACCTAATTCCTTGCTCTATTAATGTTTTTAATTCCCCAATATTCTGTGGGGTAGCAATACCTACTCCTGTATTAATAACAAGACCAGGAATATTATATTTTTTAGCTAATGCGACCTGCAAAACCGGTAAAAATCCTTGCAGATAGAGCATCTGATCAAATGATGCACTTATATACCCTTTTTCAATACCTTCAATAGTTGCGGGTGAAAGATCGATCCCTCCACAAATGACTTCACCTGGTTTTTTCCCTGCTGCCTGCAATACTTTCATCATATTTGAGGTTACATTACCATGCTGAGTGCCAATAGCTTTTAGATCAGGATTTCTTTCCAGGTAGGCGGTAAGAATCGGAATACAAAGAGATGCCTCTGAATCTACATCAGGAGAAATATCGAGCTTTTCTACAACTAATCCAGCCTCTTCAAGGGCATCTACTATTCCCATTTCGCTTTTTCTTCTTCCTTCTTGTGAGAAAAGTCCATAGACCAGAGCTTTATCTCCAGTTTTAAGCCCCTGTTTTAACATTGCCTGACCGGTTAAATAGCCACCTGCATGAAGATCCGCCCCCGCATAGCCAAATCCCTTATCTTGATACATCGCCTGTAAGTTAGGAAGGGGATTATTTCCACTGGTTACTATAATCCCTCTACTTATTGCTTCTCCAACCAGTGATTCAAATGCACCTTCCCCCGGATGTCCCATAATAACAATGCCATCAGGTGAAGCAGCGAGAGCCTCTTTAAATTGGTTGATCATTTTTTCTGGTTGCCAGGCTGAATATTGTTCAATAAGTTTTACACCTAAATGCGCAGCAGCAGCTCTTGCCCCATTTGTACGAGCAAGTGTCGAGGGGTCACCTTCTGTACCACCCATCTGCATGTAAATTACCATCCCTGAACCTAATAAATCTTCTTTTTCTCCTGCTGCAAAAGTAGTTAAACCTACACCAAGTAACAGAGCACATGTAATTAAAGATACAATCATAATCGTTAAAAACTTTTTCATTTTACCTTTACCTCCATTTTTTAAATATTTTAAAATTTTTAGAAAGCTTATACATTTAATATAAACAGAAAAAATCGTATTTCCTTTAATTCTATTTTATACTAAGCTTTCTTTTGTTAAAAAATTATAATTTTTTCTATTTATTCACCTCCTTTTTTCAGGTATTTTTTAGATTTTCTCTCTTTAATAAAGAACTTTTCTCGCCTCCTTTTTTAATAAAAATAGATTCTTTTATTCTCTCTTTTAGTCCTTCCCCTTTTTCTTTATTTAATATAATATTTAAACTAACAGAAGCAGCCATTACCAGACCAGTAACTAAACGTGTCCAGTATCCCCCAATTCCACTGGCAACTACCCCTGCTTCTAAGGAACCAACAATATAGGCACCGAAAAAACTTCCTATAATTGTTCCGTATCCTCCCGCGATAGAAGTACCACCTATAAAAACTGCAGCTATGGTAGGCAAAAGAAGTCCTGCTCCTTGAGTAGTCCAAAAATTTATCATCTCCAAAGTCAATAATATTGCAGCAAAAGCAGATATTACCCCCATAAATACAAAAAGTTTTATCTTAGCAGCGGTGACATTTACTCCCATGACCCTGGCTACATCAACATTATCACCAATAAACAAGATATGCTCACCAAATGTATGTCTATTAAGAATAAACCATAAAAATACTGCAACACCAACGCCCCAAAGACTTTGTGCTGGTACTATTCCTCCAATTCTTCCTACAAATAGAGTATGAATAAAATAAGGTCTAATTTCCTTAATATTCCAGGAAAGACCACGGGATAAAAGAATAGTTAACCCATTCCAAAAAAACTGAGCTGCTAAAGTAGCCATTATAGAGGGAACACCAACTTTAGCAACAAGTAACCCATTGATATAACCTACCAAAGCACCTGATAAAAGCGCAAGAATAAATGCAAGCCAGGGTGTTCCAAAAGTACGGAAAATGAAACAGAATATAAAACCAGAAAACGCAATAATTGCTGAAAAACTTAAATCCATTTCTCCGGCTGTAATGACAAAGGTAAGGCCTAGAGCTAAGATTAAAAGTGGAGGAACTGTTTGTAAAAAGGACATATAAATCCTATAACCAGTAAATACATGAGGAGCAGTCATAATGAAAAGGATCATTAAAGCAATAAATACTCCTATAATTGTTAGACCTTCAATTTTTACTAATTTAGCAATAGACATTTTTAAATGTTTCATTATTTGATGTTCTCCTTATTTTGCATGTGCATATTTAAGCATAAATTCACTAAGCTTTTTTAGAGTTACCTCACTTTTTTTAATAGTAGCAACTACTTTCCCTCGATCTAAAATTATAAATTTATCTGAAATTTCATATACATCTGATAAAATATGAGAAATATATATACAAGCCCTCCCGGATTCTTTTATCTTTCTTACAAAATTTAATACTTTCTGAACTTCCTTAAGCGATAAAGCTGAGGTCGGTTCATCGAGCACTATTAAGTCTGCATCAAAGTACATTGCTCTGCCAATTGCTATTCCTTGTCTCTCTCCGCCTGACAACTTATTAGCTTTAGATTCTGCAGTAATTCCTGCCCCTCGAAAGCCAATTATATCAAACATAATTTTTTGGGCCATTTCTTTTTCCTCACGAACCCTAATAAATCCCAAACGATTGGTCATTTGCCTGCCAATAAAAAAGTTTCTCCATAAATCCTGCTTTTCTCCTAATGATTTATCTTGATATACTGCCTCAATCCCCAATTTATAAGCTTGTTTAACATTATAATCTTTAAGGGATATTTTCTTATCACGAATATACAATTCTCCTTTGGTAGGAGGGAAAACTCCAGTTATAATTTTAATCAACGTTGATTTACCAGCACCATTATCTCCAATTAATCCCACCACTTCATTAGCCCCTACTTCAAAGTTTATTCCATTAAGCGCAGCGACATTACCAAAATATTTTTCAATATTATTCATTATTACTGCATTTTTGAATGGTCTTTTTTCTGGCACAAATTACCTCCTTGAAAAACTAATAACAAATTATAATTCAAATAATTTATTCAATACTAGTACTTATTACTCAACATGTATCATCAGAATCTTTTGTCCTACTGAATGAGATACTACTTCAATAATTATGTCCCCCGGCTCGTTGATTGTTTCAACCCAAAATGCTACTGCTCCACCTTTTGCTACGACTTCATTCGGACCTTGCAACCTTGCCGGACCTTTCACTTGTATTTTTATTATTTCATCAATAAATGGTATAAGGTTACCACATTGATCAAGTATCTTTACAACCACCCGTGTAGCATCCTTTTGTGCAGACTCCAGTATAAAGTCATCAGCAGAAACATATAAATTTGAAGGGACAGGGTCTTTGCAGAATCTTCTTTCCACTACCTGCTTATCATGGTAGTACCCCTTTAAAGTCACATCGTGCCATACCAGTCCCCAAGTGCTTACCTCTTCAGGTTTTACCACAGTAAAGTCTATGATTACCGGTGGATATGGAATACCCTTAAATTCTTCCCTTTTTGGATAAATCTTCTGGATTGTTGCCTCATTACCATATTTCAGGTCAATATAATCGCAATTGGTAAATACTACCAGTGGGATGACTCCTCCGATACTTCTCTCCCCCCTCGCCCAAAAGGTGACCGGTTCTAGCACAGGTTCAATGTCAGGAGATACCTGTGATTTATATACATACGATGCAAACTTATGTAAACGGAACATGTCCATGACACCATGATAACAAATACGGTCACCAGATCCGAAATCCTTATGGGTATTGTAATCAAAGGCACACCACCCTATTGCACCCGAAATGCTGTCATCCAAATAGGCTGCGTTTTGAACTTTTAAATGGCGAAGAGAAAATTCCATTTGCCTTTCTTCGTTGTCAAAGCGTTTGGTGGGATACATGTGTCCGTTAAATTCGGTTACCATATAGGGAACCTTATACTCAAGTCCGGTAACTTCCTGCTGCTCTCTCAGAGGCTTTTGCACCCCATCATATATAAAGTCATTCATAGTATATACATCTTCAATCAAATTGCTGTCTGTGATACACCTTACTCCTCCCGTCTGTCTTGTGCCATCCAGAGCACGGGAGATTTTATTAGTATCAATATAAAGTTCATCATCATTTGATTCGTTTATACGGACACCCCACAAGATGATAGATGGATGGTTCCAATCTCTGGTTATCATCTCTTTTACATTTAATTTGGCGATTTCTTTCCAAGCCTCATTTCCAAGGTACTGCCATCCGGGAATTTCCTCAAAAACCAGTAGACCCAGTTCATCACACTTATTCAGGAAATGTCTGGATTGTGGATAATGAGAAGTTCGTACAATGTTCAGGTGAAGATCATTTTTCAGTATCTCGGCATCCTTCTCCTGCACACGCTTTGGCATTGCATAACCAACATAAGGGTATGACTGATGTCGATTCAACCCTATCAATTTTATTGGTTTTCCATTAAGATAAAAACCATTCGGTGTAAACTCAGCCTTTCGGAATCCAAAAGTCTCTACATACTCATCCGAGGTTCTTTCAGTATTGATACTTACAGTTATTTCATATAAATTTGGGTTGTCTACCTCCCAAAGCTTTATATTTTTTAAGTTGTCCATATTAAAACTAAAAACGCTTTGTGCCTTATCAATGCTTGACTTGAAGCTTCCATTGTAAATGTGTTTTCCACCTTTTTCATTGATTTTTATGATAAACTCTGCATCTGTATTCCGCCCGTTGACATTCTCCAGATATACCTTGAGGTTGACACATTTATCCTCTTCTTGAACTTTGGAAGTTTCAATCTTTACCTTACTGATGAATATTTCATCATAAGCTTTGATGCTAACCTCACGATATATTCCCCCATAGGTGAGATAATCAATCTGACCTCCAAATGGCGGTATATCGCTTTGCTCTGTAGCATCTGCCACCACAGTCAAAATATTGGTTTCCCTTTCCCAATCATACTTCTGATCAAACCTTAAATCGAATGGTGTGTAACCACCCTTGTGCTCTCCGAACAGTACCCCATTCATATAAACGCGGGCATAAGCCATTACACCCTCAAAATTGACATATAGTACCTTACCCTTGCACTCTTTTGATAAACTAAAGGGATACTTGTAGCAGGATACTATTTGATACAATTTCTCGTTAAAGTAATGGTAAGGAAGCTCTACATTGGTATGAGGCAAATGTACCTTTTCAAAACCCTGTATATTTTTAGAATCTTCCATCCCCTGTTCATAATGTCTTTTAAAGTACCAGTTGTTATTTATTGGAATTATTTTTCTCATTATCCTCACCCTATCATTGTTTTAGTGAACCTAACATACCTTGTACAAAATACTTCTGGAATCCGAAGAATACGATTATTATAGGCAAGGTAGCAATAACTATTGCCGTCATAATAACTCCGTACTCTGGAAAATATGCAGATGACATCGAGGATATCATCAAGGTGACCGTCTTCTGTTTGTCCGTCTGCAGAATAATGAGGGGCCACAAATAAGCATTCCAGCTTGACATAAAAGAATAAATAGCAGCTGCTGCGTAGGTAGATTTCATTGATGGTATAAAAATGGAAAAAAATATACGGAATTCTCCTGCCCCATCCACACGTGCTGCTTGAATGATCTCATACGGGAAAGCTTTAAAGCTCTGTCGGAAGAAAAATATAATGAAAACGGATGCAATCGAAGTCAATACCAATCCACTATGCGTATTGAGCAAATGCATTTTTGCAATAAGCCGGAACAAAGGTATCATAAGGGCTATAAACGGAACCATCATGAATAGTATGATAATGCTATATGCTTTTTCACGTGCAGGAGAGGCATAAGTTTGAAAGCCGTATGCTGCCATCGATGATACAATTAAGGTGCCTAACACAGTGAATCCTGTTACTTTCAGTGAATTGAGCAGTATTCTGATCATATCATACCTAGTAAACAAGGTAGTAATATTACTTAACATTTGATTACCAAAAGTCATTTTGCCTTTTATGACCTCTACTGCAATGTTCGTCATACCCGCAACCATCCAATAAAAGGGAAACACTGATACGACAAACATAAATACAAGAAATACATATATCAAAATTCTATTTATGCTGTAATGTTTTTTCATTTTTTATCACCCATTACTTTAAATTGAATTATAGACAGTATCGCTACAATTAGAACAATTGCATAGGAGACTGTAGCTGCGTATCCAAAGTTGGGCATATACTTGAAGCATAAATTATAAACATATACAGACAAGGTTAATAGTGAATTGCCTGGGCCAATAGTTGCAGAAGTAACGCCACCTTGTGAAAGATTCATCGGCTCGTCAAACAATTGTAATGTGCCTATGGTCGACATAATTGTTGTAAACAGAATCAAGGGCTTTAGCAAGGGTATGGTAATATAAAAAAATTGTTTTACTTTATTCGCGCCATCAAGTTCCGCTGCTTCATATATTTCGTCTGATATATTCTGTAAGGCTGATAGATAGAAAATCATATTGTATCCAGTCCATCTCCATGTCAACGCAATGATTAACGTTACCTTGGCCCAGAAAGGATCAAGTAGCCAAGGAATAGGCGATTTGATAAGATGCACGTTTAGAAGTGCATTATTGATAAATCCATCAAGGGAAAACATCATTTTGAAAAGAATGGTGTATGCAATCAATGATGTTACAGCCGGCAGGAAAAATGCCGTTCTAAAAAGGCCTCTATATTTTATTGTTTTGTCGTTTAAAATAGTTGCAAGTATAAGGGCTAAAAATAACATTACCGGAACCTGAATAAGGAAAAATATTAATGTATTTTTTAAGGCCAGTATAAACATAGAGTCTTGAAAAAGTTTTACGTAATTGCCAAAACCAACAAATTTCTGTACAATACCTTTTGATGACGTAGTGGACAAATAAA
>Ga0315274_10013162_pt1 | contig 11775 bp, 2 predicted proteins | sample YL17G02_20_MG_FD_203700 | JGI IMG/M metagenome (GOLD analysis project Ga0315274, IMG submission 203700) | Sediment microbial communities from Yellowstone Lake, YNP, Wyoming, USA - YL17G02_20 | ecosystem: Environmental > Aquatic > Freshwater > Lake > Sediment | place: USA: Wyoming | collected... | reverse complement strand
CGGCCCGCTGCCGTTGTCGTTGAAGGCCAGGCGGGTCCACCTGGAGTCATAGAGGCGGATGTACGAGTCGAGCCCATTGAGTCTGCCAGTGAGGTCGATGTCGAAGCCAAGCCTTTCGCCGCCATCCAGCCGCAGGCTGTACACGTCCATGTCGTACGGCCCGATCCACTCGTCGGTGCCGATGCCGCCGAAATACGTGCCGACGCCCGCATCGACGGGCTGGACGTCGTTGCCAACGGGCGACTGGAGGTCGCGTTCGGCCGAGACGGGAGCGCGGTCGAGGCCGTCGCCGCGGTTGGCGTTATTGGCCTCGTCGCGCTCCAGGACGGCGTTGTCGCGGTCCACGATGATGCCGACCCAGTACTGGTTGTCGCGCATGCCGAGGGCGTACGGGTTGGGGAGCGTCACATTGACCCTGCTGTTGAACGTTTCGCCGGCCGCCAGCGCGGGGATGTTGACGGTCGTTACAGGCGTGTCGGCGGTGGTGATCGTCTGATCGTCCGAGAGATAGATGCCGGCGACGGTGGCGGGCGTCGGAAGGCCGCCGGTGTTCTCGACGATGAAATCGAACCCGGTCCGTCCGGGGCGGGGAGCCGCCTCCTCGTCCGACAGGCGGAACCGGGTGGCCAGAAGGTCGGGCGTAATGTCGCTGACCGTAAGGTAATACCAGCCCGTGCCGCCGCCGTTGCGGTCAACCAGGCTGCCCGGGCCGCCGTCCTCGTTGCTCGAAGCGGAGACGACAACGCAGTACAGGCCGGTGGTGGGGATAACGATCTGGAGGTGGCCGAGCGGGTCGCCGAAGGATGCGACATTCTCTGCCACCAGCGCCCACGTCGTGGCGTTGAAGACGCGGACCCACTCGTTGAAGTCGCCCGCGACGGGCAGCGCATCAACGGCGACCGTGTGCCCGGCGACGCCCTGGAATGAATATGTGTCGATGTCATACCGGCCGATCCATTCGTCCTCGCCGATGCTGCGAAGGATGGTCTCGCCGAAAGTAAGCGGTTCGGGGACGGTGCGGCCGAAGACCTGGGCCGGCGTCGGCGCCGAGGTGAGGCCCTCGGTCGAGACGAGGTGCCGCTCGGCGGCAATAACGTCGCTCGCGGCGCCCGGCCCGCTGTTGGAGTTGTTGTTCTCGATGATCTCGGCCACAGCATTCGCCGAATCGACCACCATGCCGATCGTGTAGTGGTTGTCGGTGAGGAACGACGGCGGCAGGTCGGGCAGGGTCAGGGTGCACGGCCCCTCGAAATGCGTATTACTGTCATACGTCTGGCGGGCGGCGAGGCCGCCGACGTTGACCGTCCGAAGGAGGATGTCGTCGGGGCCGATGGCCGCATCATCCGAGAGGTAGAACGCCACCGCGAACGCCCCGGCTGCCCCCGTTCCGCGGTTCTGGATGCTGAAGTTGATATCAACGGAGTTCCACACATCACCGTCGCCGGCGACGGTCTGGGGGTAATCCGTCACGACGTTGAACGAGGTCCCAGTCAGGTCGGCCGTGATGTTGGACAGCGAGAGGTGATAATACCCCGTCGAGCCGCTCTGGCGGCCGTCGAAGTACCGCGGGTCGCCGCCGTGGTTCTGGGCCGAGGAGACCACGAGGTAGTACGGCCTGCCGGAGGTCCTGAAGGTGTACTGGAGGTAAGAGTCGTCGCCGAGGGTCTCGCCGGCGGCCGCGCCGTCGTCGTTGGCGGCCAGCAGGTTCCACCCGGCGTCATACAGGCGGACGTAGGAGTCAAGCGTGCCCGACATGTCATCCACGTCGAAACCGACCGTCTGCCTGGCCGCCGGGGTGAATTGGTAGATGTCAAAATCGTAACCGCCGGCCCACTCGGTCAGGCCGATGTCGCGCCAAGTGAGCGTCTGGCCGACGCTTACGGCCGTGGCATTGACCGTGCCGCCGGCCGGAACGGGCAGGTCGCCCTCCGGCCCGAAGGCGAGGACCTGGGTCAGCGCGTTGTTCGTCTCGTTTGACTCGACGACCTGGCCGCCGCCGTCGGCCACCATGCGGACGTAATAGCGGTTGTTGCGGGTGAGGAACGGCACGGCGTTGCGGAGGTCCAGGTTTGTGACGCCCGAGACGCTCCCGCCGGTGAAGAGGCCGACATCGACGGCCACGGAGCCGACGTGTGCCGTCACGCCGCCCGTGGGTGCGCTGGCCAGGTAGAAATCGATGGTGAACGGCAGCGAGAGTCCGGCGCCCTGGTTCTCGACGGCAAAATCGACGCTCAGGTACCAGTCGAAGTCTCCGTGGCTCGGCGATGCCGCCGGCGTCAGGGTCGTGGCAACAAGGTCGGCATACTCTTCCGATACGAGCAGCGTGTACTGGCCTGTGGTGCCGGAACTGCGGTCCGAGAGGATACGGGGATCGTGGTCGCGGTTGGCGTAGTCGCTGCACACCACATAGTACCTGCCGGCGGCCGGGGCGGCGAACTGGAGGTACGAATCGTACGCGCCGCCGTCCTCGCCGGGGGCCTGCGCATCATCGCTAAGGGCGAGCAGGTTGCCGGAGGAATCGTACAGGCGGACGAACGGGTCGAGGCCGACGGTCTGGGAGTCCATGTCGATGCCGTATGTCTGCCCGGCGACGGCGTCGAACGTATATGTGTCGATGTCGTAATTGCCGATCCACTCCCACTGCCCGATGGACCTCGTGATGAGGAAGTCGGGCGGCATCCACTCGGCCGGAACGCTGGCGTTCCATGAAGGCGTCAGGGTCGAGACCGGCGTGGCAAGATGGTTGTCGAGGAACGTCGCATTCGTCCGGTCGGACCCGGCCCCGAGGTTCCGGTTGTTGGCCTCGTTCGACTCGGCCACGGTGTTGCCGGAATCGACGATCATGCCGAACCAGACCTGGTTGTCGCCCAGCACGTTCAGCACATCGTCGGCGAAAACGTTGAGCGGCACGGCGTACGCGGCGGTCGTCGAGGGCCCGAGACCGCCGACGGCGTACTGGCCGACCAGCGAGTCGGAGGCGTCGATCGTCGCGTCGTCCGACACGTACAGTTGGATTGTGAACGCGCCGGCCGCAACCGTCCCCGTGTTGCGTACGCTCACGGTGACCCCCGTCGTGCCCGGCCCGATCGAGGTCGGGAATCCCACGCCCTTCAGGTCGGGCAGCGGGGCGTCGCCGATATTGACGGTGGCGGTGGACGGCGTGCCGACGGTGTAGGCGGCGTTCGCAGCCAGGTTCAACTTCACCGTTTCGGTCCCTTCGACCACGGAGTCGTTCACCGGGTTGACGGTGACGGCGGTGCTCCACGAGCCTGGTGCGATCGTCGCGCTCGCACCGATGGATGTGTAATCCGTGCCGCTGGTGGCCGTGCCGCCGGTCGTGTTGAAATAGACCGTCAGGGGGCCGGAGATGCTGCCGGTCCTGGTGATAGTGAACGTGCCGGCGTCCGGGCCGACCTCGGAGGCGTTCGCATCGGTGGCCGCAACCGAGACCGTCGGCGGAGCCTCGAAGTATATCCATATCGGATTGGTGTATGCCTCCCACACATGCTCATTGTCTGTCTCGGCGTCGGTGGTGATGGTCATTTCCGCGCGGTAGGCGTTCCAGCCCGATCCGTAGGTGGCGGCGTGGGCCTGCCAGTCGGCATAGACATCGAAGGAATTGGGGGTCGGCTCGATGGGAGAGGCGTCGGGCACGCCGTCATTGTTGTAGTGATACAGGCTGATGTTCGCGATCGTGGGGTTGCCCCAGAAGGCGTTGGTCTGGTCGGGCCAGGCGAAGCGGAGGTTTCCCTGGCCGGTGCCGTTCATCGTCATCGACTCGCCCATCATGCAGTCTGTGCCGAAGTCGGTGATGTCGCCGTCGGCGTTGCGGTCGATGCCGATGGCGAACTGCGGCCCGTCGGTGACGAACGACCGGCCGTCGTACAGGGCATCGAGGATGTTGGCCGTGGTGCACGACGGGGCGCACACCACGGTCTGGACCACGCCCATGTTGCTGCCGAAGTGATCGTCCGACCCGCCCTCAAGATACCAATGGTAGATTTGCGTGGCCTGGTCCGCCGGGTCCATCAGGTAATCCAGCACGTCCTCCCAGAGGTCCAGCGACTGGTCGCGGTCGGAATGGAGTGCGGCAGACGACGTGGTGCGGCTGGACCAGGTGTTCCAGAACTCGAAGCCCCGGAACAGTTGTCTGCCCCACGTGTCGGTGTACCCGAGGGCGCTGATGCAGCGTTCGTAGTCCCAGGGGTAACTCCAGACGTAGCCCGACCAGCTATCCTCGAAAGATGCGGCCGCCAGGGGGTGGGCCGCGTAGGCAAAGGAGGGGTTATCGAGGCTGGAGCGGGCCGCAAGGTCCTGGAGGATCACACTCAGGTCCCTGAGGTCGCTTGATGAGTTGGCGGCCGAGATGATGGCATCCATCTCGCAACTGGGGATGAAGGCGTCGCTTGAGTCGAAGCCATAGACAAGCATGTGCACCTGCGAATACGGCAGGTTGGTCCACCCGCCGGCATCCACCGACATTTCCTCGCCGCGGATGGGCAGCGCATACGTCGCGGTGCTGAGGCCGCTCACGAACGTGTCGGACGACTGCCAGGCGTTCTCCACGGGCGTGTCGGTGTAGTTCGAAAGGCTCATATAGACGTCAGGGTCGCCGTATGGCGCCATTTCCGGCGGCAGCAGCGTGAAGGTTTGGTCCAGTTCGTACGAGTGGTCGGTGTAGGTGTACCAGTCCAGGCCGATGTTCTTCCCGATGAGGGCCGCAGGGTAAAGCGGCACGCCGAACTCGTAGTCGTTGTCGGTCATGTCGGTGTGGAAATGCGTGTCGCCCGCGTAGTAGCCCCAGCCCGTGCCGTCCCACGAGGGAATGTCGGTCCGGCGGTACGTCTCCGTCGAGACCGACGTGTCGTACGTCTCCCAGTCGTTCTCCCAGTCCTGCCAGCGGTACGTCACCGTGATGGGCAGGATGTCGTCGTCAACCCCGACCCACAACGCGCTGTTGTTATAGTCAACCGGGCGGATGTACCCGATGGTGTACCACCAGTTGGAATCGCTACATATCTCGAAAAGGTCGTCGCCGCCGTCGTCGAACTCGATCGAGTGGCCCGACGTCCCGTCGGTGTTCAGCGAGGTCGTGCCGGTCGAGTCGTACAGGTTCACGGTTGACTGGCTGCCGCCGGGGCCGATCCTCACGGTGGCGTAGTCCAAGTTCGGGTCCCACAGGGTGGTGAAGGAATCGTTGTAGGCGAGCAGCACGGGGAGCATCGCGCCGGCCTCGAACTGCCACGGCGCGAGGACCAGGAACCCGTTGTCGTCCTGCGGGCCGTCTATCAGAAGGTCGTACGAGATGGACGATTCCTCTTCGTCCACGTTCTGCCGCACGACCAGGTAGTACGTCTGCCCCTGGTTCGCGTCGAAGGTGCAGTCGCCGTCGTCTTCGCCCGTGTCGGACTCGAGCAGGACGCCGTTTGAACTGAAGATATAAAGATCAGTATCCTTGAAGAGGCTGTTGGGGTTCAGGTCGGCCTCGACCGACACTTCGCCGTCGGCCGGCGCCACGTATTTCCAGTAGTCGGCGTCGGTGGAGGTGTGGAGCGTATTGCCACCCAACGTGCAGTTGCCCGACGGAGTCCAGGGGACGGGCTTCTTCGTCGGCGCCGGCAGGCTGGCCCAGAGCGAGAAATCGGACGGGCTGTTGAAGCCCGCCCAGTTCTCGTGCAGGTCCAGCCAGACCTTGTATTCCGTCCCGTCGGTGACGTTGGCCGCCAGCCCCGCCAGTCCGTTAGGGCGGGCTTGTTGGCCTCGGTGGCCACAAGCGACCAGCCGCTGCCCGACCGCTTGTACAACTTGATTGTCGCATCGCCGTCGCCACCGCCGTGAATGAAGTACGCCGTGCTGCTCGCCTGGGGAGTCATGTAGAAATACGGGCCTTCGCCCGCCGTAGGGCTACGGCCCGCAGGCGGGTCGTCGATGGCCCAGTCGCCGCTGGCCGACCCCACGCCATACGGGTCGAAGACGATGGCCGGCGTGAAGAGGTCGTCGGCGCGCGAGAAAGATGCGGCCTTCAAGCGGCTCGAAAACAGGACGGGCGGGACGGTTGGTGTTGCGCAACAAGGTGGCTCCCCTCATGACGGCAGCAGGAAGAGATTCTCGGGACACCCCCTGCCCGGACAATAGCACATCTTTGGCCGCAAGGCAAAGAAAAGCGCCCCGCCCTGGGGATTGGCCCGCCAGTACGGAGGGCGGGGCCTTGCCATCCGCCCCCGAGGGGTGTACCATTCATCCAGCGATGCCCACGGATTCCATGCGCCTGGATACCAGCCGGCCACGGCCCGCCCAGGCGGGCCAGGGCGAGCGCCCCCGGCCGCGGTGGCCTGCGGCCGTGGCCGCGGCCGTCCTCGCGGCCGTCGTCCTCGCCATCTTCCTGCCGATCGTCTCCTTCCAGTTCACGCACTACGATGATGACAAGCAGGTCATCGAGAACCTTTACATCCGCAGCCTCCGCCCAGGCAACGTCTGGTGGATATTCACCCACTTCTGCATCACGAGTTACTACCCGGTGCGGCTCTTATCCTTCGCCGTTGACCATCACTTCTGGGGCCTCGACCCGACGGGATATCACCTGACGAACGTCCTGCTGCACGCCGCAAACGTGCTGATGGTGTTCTGGCTGTTGCTGCGTATAAAAGAAAAGGGTCCAGGACCCCTAAAGGCGTTAAGGGTCCTGGACCCTTTTCTTTTCGCCGCGGTGGCCGCCGCCATCTTCGCTATCCATCCGGTGGTGGTCGAGCCGGTTGCATGGATTCCGGGGCGCGAGGAACTCCTCATGACTCTCTTCGCCCTCCTGTGTCTGCACTTCCACCGCTCGGCCCACCTGGCAAATGAGCGTGGCGAGCCCGACGCGGGAGCGCCGGGCCATATTCCCCGACGCTCCCGCGTCGGGCTCGAAAACAGAGTCGGGCTCGGAAACCTCTTGGGGCTCGGTTACCACGCGCTTGCAGCGGCGGCATGCGCGGCGGCGGCCATGTCGAACGCCGTCGGGGTCGCCGCGGCGACTCTCGTGCTGGCATACGACGTGGCAGTCGCCCGGCCGAAGGGCCGCAGGGCCGTCATCGCCGCGGCCGCCGGAGAACTCCCCCTCTGGGCCGTCGGCATCGGCGCGGTCATCGTCAAGGAGATAAGCGAATCCATGCCGCTTGCCGTCGCCTCCGCAAAGATGGCCGCATCGGTCGCCCAACTCCCCTGGCAGCACAGGGCAGCGATCATCCTCGACGGGTTCCGGCTGAACGTTCTGTCGCTTGTCCGGCCGCAGGACCTGACGCCCTTTTATCCGCGGTCGGGTCCCGAGTCGGTTCTGTCGCTCGGCCCGATGATCGGCCTGGCACTTGGCCTGGCATCGCTCGCGGCGATCTGGTTCCTCCGGCGAGAGCGGACCGCCTTGCTGGGCGTACTATGGTTCCTCGTCGCCCTCGCGCCGACATCGCAGATCATTCCGCACCACATCTTCCGCGCCGACCGGTTCCTGTACCTGCCGCTGGCGGGCCTCGTGCTTGCCGTCGGGGCGGGACTGGCGTACCTGGCGGCGCGAAAAGAAAAGGGTCCAGGACCCCTAAAGTCGTCAAGGGTCCTGGACCCTTTTCTTTTCGCCGCAGGGCTTTCACTGGCGGCCGTGGCCGCGCTGACGGTGGTCACCCTGCGGCAGGTCCCCCTCTGGAAAGACGGCCTGACCATCTTCGGCCATGCCGCGCTCGTGACGCCCGACAACACCGACGCCCACCACGCCCTCGGCACAGTGCTCTCGCAGGCCGACCGGACCGACGAGGCCATCACCGAGTATCGCGAGGCGATCCGGCTTGACCCCGCTTCCGCAGTTGCCCTGCACAGCCTTGGGTGCGCCCTGGTGACGAAGGGCAACGCCGCCGAGGCCATCCGCGCATTCGAGGATGCCTTGCGGGTGGGCCCCGACAGCGCCGAGACGCACAACAACCTTGGCGTGGCCTGGCTGGCGGCAGGCAACATCGAGGAGGCCGTGCGGCAGTACCGCGAGGCGCTGCGCCTCCAGCCCGACAACGCCGACGCATGGAACAACCTCGGCGTGGCGGCCTACCGCAATGGCGATGCCCCCGAGGCCGTCAGGTGCTTCCGAGAGGCCATTCGGCTGAACCCGTCGCGGGCCGAATCGTATCGCGACCTCGGCCTTGCGCTTATCCGCCAGGGCGACCTGCCCGGCGCGCTCCGCGCGTACGAGGACATGCTCCGACTTCGGCCCGCAGATCCCGAGGCGCACTACGGCTACGCCATGGCGCTGGCGAGGCTCGGCCGCCTCGATGAAGCCGAACGGTCGTTGCGGAAGGCGATTGAGGTTGGCCCGAGATTCGCCCAAGCCTATGACAGGCTGGGCCTGGTGCTCTTGCGCCGGGGCGACTTCGCAGGGGCCGCAGCCCGGTTCGAACAAGCGGTCCGCTTAAGCCCAAATGAACCGCGGCCGATAAAGAATCTGGCCCGCCTCCTGGCAACCTGCCCGGAAGGCGCGCTCCGTAGCGGCCCCCGCGCCGTGGCGCTGGCCGAGCAGGCCTGGCGCATGACAGGCTCGCGCGACCCGGACTGCCTCGACACGCTGGCGGCCGCGTACGCCGAGGCAGGAAGGTTCGACGAGGCCGTGGCGGCAGCCCAGAAGGTCATCGCAATGGCCGAGGAAACGCACCGGCCCGAACTGATCGAAGTCGCACGCAAGCGCCTGGCCCTCTACCAGTCTCGGATGCCCTTGCGAGAGGGGCCGCCGCGATGATGCCAGACATGAACACACAGCCTGTTCCCGATGCCGCGCGCCGTCGGTGGCCGGCGCTCGTGGCCGCCGCCGTACTCGCGGCAATCGTCCTTGCCATGTTTCTCTCGACCGCCTCCTTCCAATTCACGGGCTATGACGATGACAAGCAGGTCACCGACAACCCCTACATCCGAAGCCTCCGGCCCGGCAACGTCTGGTGGATATTCACCCATTTCTGCATCGCAAGTTACTACCCGGTGCGGCTCCTCTCGTTCGCCATCGACTACCACTTCTGGGGCCTCGACCCGGAGGGGTATCACCTGACGAACGTCATCGTGCACGCCGCAAACGTGCTTCTTGTGTTCTGGCTCCTGCTGCGCCTGATGGCGGCGCGCAGCGACATCTGGCAGGTGATCGCCGTCGCCGCGGCGACAGCCATCTTCGCCGTGCATCCGGTGGTGGTCGAGCCGGTGGCGTGGGTTCCGGGGCGAGAAGAACTCCTTATGACGCTCTTTGCCCTCTTGTGCCTGCACTTCCACCGCTCGGCGCACCTGGCAAATGAGCGTGGCGAGCCCGACGCGGCAGCGTCGGGCCATATTCCCCGACGCTCCCGCGTCGGGCTCGGTTACCACGCGCTTGCGGCGGCGGCATGCGCTGCGGCGACCATGTCGAACGTTGTCGGGGCGGCGGTCCCGCTCATCGTGCTTGCATACGACGTGGCGGTCGCGAGGCCGAAGGGCCGGAGGGCCGTCATCGCCGCGGCCGCCGCAGTCCTGCCACTCTGGGCCATCGCCATTGGCGCCATCGTCCTCAAGCAAGTGGGCCAGACCCTGCCGGCCGCCGGCGCAGATGTCGCCGGCGCCGTCCCCTGGTCGCTTCGGCCGGCGTTCGGTCTGGACGTCTTCCGCCTGAACCTCACGACGCTCGTCTGGCCGCGGGACCTGACGCCGCGATACATGCGCCCCGACGGGCCAGCGTACCTCTCGGTCGGGACGGCCGTCGGCCTGGCGTGCGCCCTGGCGATGCTCGCGCTCGTATGGCTGCTGCGGCGTGAGCGGACGGCCCTCTTGGGCATCCTGTGGTTCCTTCTGGCCCTCGTGCCCACATCGCAGATCATTCCCCACCACATATTCCGGGCCGACCGGTTCCTGTACCTGCCGCTGGCGGGCCTTGTGCTTGCCGCCGGGGCGGGACTGGCGCGCCTAACGGCGATCAGCCGCGAGACGCGGGGCCTGGCGGCGCTTTCCCTGGCGGCCGTGGCCGCGCTGGCGGCCGTCGCCCTGCATCAGGTCCCCCTCTGGAAAGACGGCCTGACGATCCTCCAGCACGCCGTGCTCGTAACACCGCAGAACGCCGACGCGCACCACGCCCTCGCCGGCGTCCTCGCCCAAGCCGGCCGCACCGACGAGGCCATTGCGGAGTATCGCGAGGCGATCCGGCACGACCCGACATCCGCCCTGATCCGCCTTGGCCTCGGATGCGCCCTCATGGTGAAGGGCAACACCGCCGAGGCGATCCGCTCGTTCGAGGAGGCGCTCCGGATAAGCCCCGACGACCCGGAGGTCCGCAACAACCTCGGCGCGGCCTGGCTGGCGATGGGCAACATAGATGAGGCCGTGCGGCAGTGCCGCGAGGCGATCAGACTGCGACCCGACAACGCCGTTGCCTGGAGCAACCTCGGCGCGGCTATCTACCGCAAGGGAGATGTGGCCGAGGCCGTTCGGTGTTTCAGGGAGGCGATCCGCCTGGGTCCGTCGCGGGCCGATGCGCATCAACATCTCGGCATTGCGCTGATGCGTCAAGGCGACCTGCCCGGCGCCATCAGCGAACTCGAAGAGGCGATCCGGCTTCAACCGGCGTATGCCGAGGCGTACTGCGGGTACGGCATGGCGATGACGAGGCTCGGCCGCCTCGACAAGGCCGAGCAGTCGTTCCGCAAGGCCATGGAGGTTGACCCGCGGTTCCCCGAGGCCTACGGCAGCCTGGGGCTGGTGCTCGTGCGCCGGGGCGACTTCGCCGGGGCCGCAGCACAGTTTGAGCAGGCCATCCGCTTGAGTCCCAACGATCCGCGGCCGATGAAGCACCTGGCGCGGCTTCTGGCAACCTGCCCGGAAGGCCCGCTCCGCAATGGCGCCCGCGCCATCGCGCTGGCCGAACAGGCCTGGCGCATGACAGGCTCGCGCGACCCGGATTGCCTCGACACGCTGGCGGCCGCCTACGCCGAGGCCGGAAGGTTCGACGAAGCCGTGGCGGCAGCCCAGAAGGTCGTCGCGGCGGCCGAGGAGACGCACCGGCCGGAACTGATCGAAATCGCACGGAAGCGCCTGGCCCTCTACCAGTCTCGGATGCCCTTGCGAGAGGGGCCGCCGCGATGATGACGGACATGAACAAACAATCTGTTCCCGGTGCCGCGCGCCGCTGGTGGCCGGCGCTCGTGGCCGCCCCCGTACTTGCGGCAATCGTCCTTGCCCTGTTTCGCCCGACACTCTCTTTCCAGTTTGTCAACTTCGACGATGACAAGCAGGTCGTCGAGAACCCGTTCATCCGCAGCCTCAGCCCCGAGAACCTGGGGTGGATATTCACCCACTTCTGGATCACGAGTTATTACCCGGTGCGGCTCCTCTCGTTCGCCATCGACTACCACTTCTGGGGCCTCGACCCGGAGGGGTATCACCTGACGAACGTCATCGTGCACGCCGCAAACGTGCTACTTGTGTTCTGGCTGATGCTGCGCCTGATGGCGGCGCGCAGGGGCATCTGGCAGGTCGTCGCCGCTGCCGCGGCGACAGCCATCTTCGCCGTCCATCCGGTGGTGGTCGAGCCGGTGGCATGGATTCCCGGGCGCGAAGAACTCCTTATGACGCTCTTCGCCCTGTTGTGCCTGCACTTCCACCGCTCGGCGCATCTGGCGACCAAGATTGGCATCGGCCTCGGTTACCACGCCCTGGCCGCAGTGGCTTGTGCTGCGGCGGCCATGTCGAACGTGGTGGGCGCGGCAGTGCCGCTCATCGTGCTGGCTTACGACGTGGCGGTCGCAAGGCCGAAGGGCC
>Ga0315274_10013161_pt1 | contig 11776 bp, 11 predicted proteins | sample YL17G02_20_MG_FD_203700 | JGI IMG/M metagenome (GOLD analysis project Ga0315274, IMG submission 203700) | Sediment microbial communities from Yellowstone Lake, YNP, Wyoming, USA - YL17G02_20 | ecosystem: Environmental > Aquatic > Freshwater > Lake > Sediment | place: USA: Wyoming | collected... | reverse complement strand
TGTCATTACGACGGCATTCATTTTCTGCCATTGCGAGGAGCGATAGCGACGTGGCAATCTCCTTGCCCAATGTAGCTGCGCCCTTTTAAGGTCGCCTTGGGCGGCGGGGTGTTTCCCCCTACTGGTTGTCGGGGCTAAAGCCCCGCAGCTACATGTTTACTTTAAATCCACCAATGCAGGGACAGACCTTCAGGTCCGTCCGCCGTCATACATGCATTCCTCTCCCTTGACAGGAGAGGATTAAGGTGAGGGTGAAAATGCAAATTCTAATTTAGGATTTCCCGAATGTAGGCCTATTGACTGATTATTACCTTTATTATAATATCTATCTAAATACTAATTGGGAAAGGGGGGTTTATGAGCGCAAGGAAACAGAAAACCATCGGCAAGTGGACATGGGTCATAATTGCTGTCATTATCGCAGTCTTGCTAGTGCCGGTTGGCCTCTACGTGGCAGCAGACCGCGAGAATAAAGAGCTGAATGAAGCTACACGCATGCAGCTCGATGGCACCTATGTCAAACTCTCCGACGGCGTTACTCATTACGAACTGGTCGGCCCCAGAGATAGGCCAGTGGTCGTGCTGGTTCACGGCGCTACCATACCGATGTGGATATGGGACCCGCAGGTCGAAGCACTTACCGCAGCCGGATTTCAAGTGCTTCGATACGATATGTATGGGAGGGGTTATTCCGACCGGCCCGATTTTGACTACAATCGAGAGCTTTACCGCAAACAATTGCTCGACCTGCTTGATAAGCTTGGGGTGAGGGAGCCGATCGATTTGGTGGGGATGTCCTTAGGCGGCGCCATCGTCACCGACTTTACCGCTAATCATCCTGAGCGTGTGCGACACCTGGTTCTGAGCGCTCCACTCGTTAATTCCGTAAGCAACGACTCTTCCATAAAGATGCTGCGTATTCCCATTCTCGGCGACTTCCTGATGCGCATGGTGGCAGTGAAAACGATAACCAAACGCGCCAGTTCCTTAATTCAGGGAATGGATAAGGCTGACGAATACAGCAAACGCCTATATGAACAGGTCACCTATAAAGGCTTTGAAAGGGCAGCCCTTTCAATGTTTCGCGGTGATGCTATGAGAGATTACCGTGAGGCCTATCGCACAGTCGGAAAGCAGAATAAGAAAGTAATGCTCATCTGGGGTACGGAGGACACTGACATCTCACGCGAAAGGATAGACGAGGTAAAAAATGCCATTCCACAGATTCAACTCCATGTTCTGGAAGGAGTCGCCCACCAGCTCAACTTAGAGGTGACACAAAAATTCAACCAGCTTTTGATTGATTTCTTGAAACAGTAGCCTCAATTAGAAGGTTCATGCGGGGTGCCTTTCAAGGTCACCCCTGCATGAATTCAGCTCAAGCTAAAGCATAGCGCTATACGAGTAAACAGTCCTATACTTCCCTGAACTCGCCTTCTACAGTACCTTCCTCGCCACCAGGAGGTCCACCCGGAGCTTCGCCGCCGGGAGCTTCATCAGGTGGAGGTGGTGCTCCAGCTTGCCCATAAACAGCAGCACCAATCTTTTGCATAGCTTGAGACAGCTCTTCCGCAGTGCTGCGGATATAATTTATGTCCGTACCTTGAAGAGCCGAACGTGCCGCAGCTATCTTGCCGTCTACCTCTTGCTTTAAGTCGGCAGGAATCTTGTCTCCTTGTTCACGGAGCGTGCGTTCAGCAGTATAAACCAAGGTATCAGCCGTATTTCGAGTTTCCACCTCTTCTTTCTTTCTGGAATCTTCAGCAGCATGAGCTTCAGCTTCCCTAGCCATCTTCTCCACCTCACCCTTGCTCAAACCACTGGAGGCAGTAATGGTAATCTTCTGCTCCTTGCCCGTACCCTTGTCCTGTGCCCGGACGTCCAGAATGCCATCAGCACTGAAATCAAACGTAACCTCAATCTGGGGTATGCCTCTCGGGGCTGGCAAAATGCCGTCAAGTACGAAACGGCCTAAAGCCCGATTATCCGCCGCCATGGGACGTTCCCCCTGCAGCACATGGATTTCCACGCTGGATTGATTGTCGGACGCCGTGCTGAAAATCTGGCTCTTTTTGGTGGGAATAGTAGTGTTCCGCGGAATAAGCGGTGTAGCCACACCACCCAGCGTTTCAATACTCAAAGTAAGCGGCGTAACATCAAGCAGGAGAACATCTCTGACATCTCCCTTAATCACACCTGCCTGGATAGCTGCACCTAGTGCCACCACCTCATCAGGATTAACGCCTTTAACGGGCTCTTTGCCAAAAAACTGGCGCACCATGTCCTGAACCTTGGGCATTCTCGTTTGACCGCCAACCAGAATCACATCGCTTACCTGAGCCTTTAGTTTGGCATCAGCTAACGCTTTGCGGCACGGTTCTATGCTCCTTTCCAGCAAGTCCATGGACAACTGCTCCAGTTTGGCTCGCGTTAGATTTATATTCATGTGCTTGGGTCCAGAGGCATCAGCCGTGATGAAAGGCAAATTTATCTCCGTCTGACCCACTGTGGACAACTCACGCTTTGCTTTCTCGCCAGCATCTTTTAGCCGCTGCAGTGCCATCTTGTCCTGTTTCAAGTCCACGCCCGATTCCTTCTTAAACTCGTCACATAGCCAGTCCATAATTCTCTGGTCAATATCGTCGCCGCCGAGATGAGTATCACCGTTGGTTGACTTAACATGGAATGAGCCTTCACCAAGCTCAAGGATAGAAACGTCAAACGTGCCGCCACCGAGGTCATAAACAGCGATTGTCTCCTCTTCCTTTCTATCCAGGCCGTAAGCCAAAGCTGAAGCGGTTGGCTCGTTTACTATACGTATCACATTTAACCCGGCAATGGTGCCAGCATCCTTGGTCGCCTGGCGCTGGCTGTCATTAAAATAGGCCGGCACCGTAACCACCGCATCGATGACCTTCTCGCCGAGGTAAGCCTCAGCGTCAATCTTCAGCTTCTGCAGAATCATGGCCGAGATTTCCGCCGGGCTATACTGCTTGCTCCCCATCATCACCCAAGCATCACCATTACTGGCTTCGACTATCTTGTACGGTAACCGCTTTATATCATACTGAACTTCGGTGTCTTTGAATTTGCGCCCCATTAGCCGCTTGATGCTAAAAATAGTGTTCTCCGGATTGGTAATCGCCTGCCGCTTTGCCAGCAATCCCACCAGCCGTTCGCCCTTCTTATCAATAGCCACTACCGAAGGTGTTAGCCTTTCCCCCTCAGCATTGGGGATTATTTTCGGTTCACCACCTTCGATAACCGCCACCAGACTGAACGTGGTTCCTAAATCAATACCAACTGCTTTACCCATACTATCCTCCTTCTGACACTAGATTCTTATGACTATTCTCTTTTTTCTACTCTGTTTCCCTGTTCAAATCTTCCTCACCCTGTTTGGCAACTTCATCGGCCAATGATTCGCCACCCTTCCCCACCACCACCTGTGGCGCCCGAAGTAACTTGTCCTTCAGTTTATATCCCTTTCGAACCTCATCAATTACCACGCCTTCCGCTCCTTCCTGTTGCGCCACTGCTTCATGAAGGCTCGGGTCGAATTTCTCGCCTACACACTTCATTTCGGCCAGCCCATGTTTATTCAAAACATCTAATAACATCTTCTGAATCTGCTTAAAACCGGTAATCCAACTGAGGCCTTTACCCGCAGGACTAACTCCTTCAAAAGCCCGGCCAAAAGCATCCAGCACCGGCAATATATCGCAAACCAGTGTGGAGTTGGCCCAGTTTATCAGCTCTTTTTTCTCTTGTTCCTCACGCGTTTTGTAGTTTCTAAAATCAGCCTCAGCCCTCTGCCAGTTAGCCAAATACCTTTCAGCCTTCTCCTTCTCCTGAGCAAGGAGCTGCTTTAAAGACTCGATATCCGCTTCTTCGGCTAGCTCAGACACTTCACTCTCAGATGCCACTCTGTCTTCTTCAGCCAATCTAAAGCCTCCTTATAGCAACTTTAATCGCCACGGCAAACTCCAGCCACCAGATCGCTCAATATCTCGGACATATAGCCCACCGTAGAAATAGCTCTGCGGTAATCCATCCGTGTTGGGCCAATCACCCCGATGGTGCCACCAACCTGACCAGGGATACCATAGCGGCTGAAAACCAAGCTCAAATCACGCAATGTCTCATCTCGATTCTCTTCACCGATCACGACCTGCACTCCAACATCGCTCGACCGCAAGGAGAAAGCGGAGCTAAGCCACTCCTTAGTCTCCATCAGCTCCATGATACTCCACATCCTGTCCTTGTGAGCGAACTCAGGTTGTCCAAGCATCAAGCGCAATCCTTCAAGATAAGGTTGCTCGTATTCTAGCTCATCCTCAACAGCCATTATGTCAATCACAGCTTCAGTCACTTGCTCCTCTTCCGAAGGAAGCTTTAGCTTCTTAGCCAAAATCTCGGAGCTTGTCAGCCCCGAATAAGCTGCGTTTAATTTGCTAGCCAGGATTGTTAGCTGTTCTTGCGTCACTGGCTCATCGAAAGATAAGAGTTGCCGCTTGAGTATAGCCTCGCTAAGTACCAAAACCACGAGAGCCACGAACTCTTGCAAGGCTACCAGCTCTAAGTGCCTGAACCGACACTGTCTTGGCTTAGGAGAAGTGACCAGAGCTGCATTTCTAACCAGGTGTGCCGCGATAGTTGCTGCCAGCTTCAGCCACCTCTCAAATTCCTCTTCCACCTCGCGGAAAAGTTTCCGAATGCGATACTGCTCCTCTAAGGGAAGTTCAGCTTCCTTAGTCAGCGACTCCACATAATGGCGATAACCTCTATCTAAAGGCACACTGCCCGCCGAGGTATGAGGCCGAATAATATAGCCCGCCTCCTCAAGATATGCCATGTCATTGCGAATAGTCGCTGGACTCACCCCTAGCTCATAATTACGGAAAATAGTCTCCGAAGCTACAGGCAATGCCGTAGCAATATACTCGCTGACTATTATCCTCAGAACAGCTTCTCTTCTCGGAGTTAAACCTTTCAACATTTTTAGCACTCTCCCCCCAAGACTGCTAACTACTATAATTTACCACTATATCAAAAATATGTCAAAACCGAAAAGGCAATAAATAAGGCGGCCTTAAGGCCGCCTTATTTAAACCACCAAAGAATCTAGTGTTACCTCTCCGAATAGGTAACCTCAAGAACGACTTCTGACCATTCAATAAATTCGGCGACATGGTTGCCGTTAGTCCCCTTCATAAACAGAGCTTCTACCTGAAAGCGGGTAACAGCCGCCGCGGCAACATTGGCTACATCTTGAGTTACGTCCAATACAATCGGTTGCCTGGTCTGGAGAGGGACGTTTATTAGATTACTGCCGGTATAAGCAAATTTCGGCAGCTTATCACCATACGTGACCTTCCACATACGCAACCCACCAAGTCCCGTAGTGCTGGGGAATGGGTTCCCAGCTATAGCCCTCGTAGTGAACTTCAGGCTGGCACTTTGTATATTTTTCCCCGCCAGGCTCCAAACATCATAGCTCCAGAAAGCACAGTAGCCAATATCCTTATCATTATCTCCAGCTAAGGTCCGGGAATTGTCCCTGTCCCCATCCGACGATACTGTGCCAGTCTCCTGGGCAACCGGCGTGATAGTTACTGTCCTTACGGCTGCCGACACAGTAACCATCACATCACCCCTGGTTTCGCCGCCTTTGCCATCGCTGACGATGACTGTGACGTTAAAATTTCCGCCTTTATTCGGTGCTATCCAGGTAACCTTGTTGCCCACGCCAGTGATGCTCCCCTCACTGGCCGACCAGCTATAACGCACCACATCGCCGTCGGGGTCAGTAGCAATACAGGTAAGCGTGGTGCTGCCTCCATATAGAATCCCAGATGGGCTGCCGGTCAGGCTGGAAATCTGCGGCGACTGATTAGCACCAACCGTTATGGTCAAGCTAGCCTGCGCTGAGCCACCCTTGCGGTCCTCCACGGTGGCTGTGATGGTATAAGTCCCGTAATTCGGTGGGGCTTTCCAGATAACGATGGGGCCGGCACCGCTAAACTCACCACCAGTGCATGCCCACTTGAAATCCAACTGGTCACCATCCGCGTCCTGGGCTATGCACTGAATTTCAGTGTTCCCTGATGGATAAAGCTGCATCTTCTCCGCCACCATACTTGAAATTACCGGCGGTTGATTACCGCTCGGCGTGGGCGGTAGTGGCGGTGGCAGCGGCGCTTCGCGTGGACCACAGGCACCACCCAGCATGGCTACTACAGCCAGCATAACCAGGACTATACCGAAGCCGCTTTTGGAAATGTTCATCTTCATTTACCTCCTTACATAAAAGTATATCTCAACTCAACGCTGTCAACAATCAGAGCAAACCCATAATACTCGTCAAGACTATTGTTCCGCGCTAGCTGCAATATCATAGCTTATAATCTTCCAGGCATCAGGACCAACGGTCTTAACACTGAAATCCCACACCTCACCCTGCCCTAAATTCTCCTTAACAGCTGATGCTTCAGCTATGAACTTGCCATTCTTATCATAGAAATTAACCGCTATCATGACAAGCCTTATGGTAACATTGCTAACATTCTGGGCTCTGCCGATGACCACGGCTGAGCTTTGAGGTGCACCACCAGTGAACTCATGCACCGTCATGCTATGGCTCAGTATTTTTAGTTCCCCACCTGAAAGTTCACCATCGCGTGTCCCTGGTTTGGTACACCCAAAAGAACCAGCCAACAGAACCAGCGTCAAAGCTATGGTTACAACCCTAACTGTCCCTCTCATTATCCACACACTCCCCTTGCAATACTTGGAATTGTCTCCTTCCCTATCGTCGACCACAACAGCCCCGATTGGGTCTGGGAATCAGGCTTACGGTTAAGGTAGCCTGGGCGCTGCTACCAGTCCCATCTTCAGCGATAACCATAATGTGATAGTCAGCATAACCAAACCATGCCCAACTTCGTTCCGTTAGCACTCGACCGTAGAAATGCTTCCTCCGCCAAACAAGCTAGCCAAATTATATACAGGCGTGGCAATTTTAGCAAGGTGTTGACAGAAATCAAACACCCTGGTATCATTCACTGAATGAATGTTCATTCAACACATAGATATTCATCATATCGGAGAAACCGATGAGGATGACCAGGCAGGAACAGAAGGAGAGCATTGCCAAGCAAAGGAAGCAGCAGATTTTTGATGCTGCTGTGAAGGTCTTTTCCCAAAAGGGGTTTGACCAGTCTACTATTCCCGATATAGCTCAAGAGGCTGGGGTAGCAGTAGGCACCATTTATAACTACTACCAGAGCAAGCACGACCTGCTATTGTCAATTATCAGGAGCTACATCGTTACCGAATCTTTTATTGGCCTCTTAAAGCAGCCACCGGAATCAGATGCCGCCACTTTCCTTTCTTCACTTATTAATGAACGCCTAAGTATTGGCCTCGACAACACTGATGTAATGCAGCTCCTAATGAGCGAAATACGACGTGACCCTGAATTACGTCGGCAATACATTGAGCAAGTCGTCGTACCAACCTTCAAACTCCTGGAGGAATACCTGGAACCGAGGATAGGTAAAGATACTTTTCGCCCCTCGAATATCCCCATAGTTGTGCGAGCCTTGATTGGCATGATAATAGGCTTATCAATCATCTCCAATATGGAGGGAGAAACGGGACCTATGCGAAGGATTCCACGCCAGGAACTAGGGGCTGAGGTGACAAAATTGATCTTAGAAGGTATCAAAAGGAAGTGACCTGAAACAAAAAACAGCCAATTTTGATGAATCGTGCTTACGGAACAACGCTTTAACAAAATGACATGCAGGGGGTAATAGTGCAATGAAAATTGAGAGAAAAAAATCGATCAACCAACTGATAGCGTTAATTATTGCAAGCTTCGTCATGGTTTTCGCTCTGACTTCATGCCGGCCTCCGGAAAATAAACCCGCTGCCAGCCCCTTACAATTAGCCCAGGCCCAGCCGGGTAGTTACACCGCCGGCATTGAGGCCCGCGGTAACCTGTCTTTCCCTAACCAACAGAAGCTTTATTTCAGCACCTTCAGTACCATAAAGGAAATAGATGTAAAAGAAGGTGACTCAGTCAGCGAGGGGCAGCTACTGGCCCGTTTGGACAATACTACCCAGCGATTGGCTGTGGATTCAGCCCAGTTTGATGTTAGCAAAGCCAAAAACGCTATGCAAAAACGGGTTTGTCCTACCCCGGGAAGAACGGTTTATGAGTTCCTGAATGCCCCCAGTGTTCTTGATGCCCTGGAAGCAATGCAGGTGGAACTGGAAAAGGCAGCCGCATCAATAACTACTAAAGAGTATGATGAAGCCAGCGGAGAGCTTTCGCTGGCAAGAGACGACCTCGAAAGAGCCAAGGGGATACTTCTGGACAGCTATATCCAAATTTATTCCTTCGGGCTCAGCCAAGAGACACTAATCCAGCTTAGTCTTGATTTGGAGAAGGCCAAAATTGCCCTGGAAAAAGCCAAGAATGAACTGAGTAAAACAGAACTCTACGCTCCTTTTGAAGGCATTGTCACCGACATCCCAGTTAAAGAGGGCGATGTGATATCGTCAGTAAATTACACTACCATACCCATCATTCACCTCATTGACCCAAGCGTATTGGAGATGGAAGGGTTTATTGACGAAATGGACAGGCCCCGAGTAAATATAGGCGATAAAGCTGTAATCACAGTTGACGCCTTGCCTGACCTCAAGCTCACGGGCAAGGTAAGTTTCATCTCGGAAGTCGGTACAGTCCGCTCTGGATTGGCCTATTACAAGGTCACCATAAGCGTGGAACCACCGTTCAGCCCTGAATTCAAGCATGGTATGGGGGCTACCGCAAGGATATCCACTGAAGGCAAGTCATGAGGGTAAAGGGGAAACCCTCACCTCTGGGCTTTAAAGAAGGGCACAATGATGGAGGTAACTGGCAAATGAAGCTAATAAATCTAGCAAGTTTAGACGGGCGCCGCAAGATAGGAGCCCTGATAGTCATCATATTGGTGGCGGTAGGTATCGGAGTCGGTTTCAATTTGTGGTATCAAAGTTCGAGATACATAACTACCGATAATGCCCGTATCAGTGCCCCCCTTATTCCCATCAGCGCGCTGGGAACTAACCAGATAATCAGTCTGGATGTAGATTTAGGTAGCTATGTAGAGCGTGGGCAAAGGGTGGCCGAGGTGGGTCAGCCGCGAGTCTCAGACAGCACCAACATGAGGGGCTTTAAGGCTGTCCCTACTAGTCCTACCGGGGTAGAGGCGCCGGTTTCCGGGTATGTAGCTGCCATCTGGGCCTACCCCGGGGCGGTTATAACCACTGGCCAACCAATCATGACCTTGTATGATTCATCTAACGTCTGGGTTACGGCCAACATTGAAGAGACCAAAATGAGCCGGGTACATCCAGGCCAGACGGTAAAAATCAAGGTGGATAGTCTGAGAGGTGTTACTTTAGAGGGTAAGGTGGAGGGAATAGCAGCAGCTACTGCTGCTACTTTTTCCCTTATACCCCAGCAGGCCACTACCGGCACTTTCATCAAGGTAGTTCAGGTGGTGCCAGTAAAAATAGCCATTGAAAAACCTGACAGTTACGTGCTACTCCCCGGGACATCGGTGGAAGTAAAAATCAGTACCAGGTAATTTATTACGGGTGAAATTCTAGATGCCTGCGTCAAGCCAATCGAAGGTAATATTGGTGGCCATTGCTGGCACCTTTATGGTCATTTTAGACCAGACAATTGTCAATGTTGCTCTGCCCCACATTATGGCGGTTTTCAATGAAACCGCTGACCGGGCTCAACTCGTAATTTCTGCTTATCTGATGGCCACGGCTATAAGTACACCAGCCGCTGCATTTCTGAGTACTCGTTTTGGCATTAAAAGAGTCTACCTGCTAAGTCAGGCAGGTTTCCTCACCGGCTCGGTTCTCTGCGGGATGGCCTGGAATACCAATATCCTAACTCTTTTCCGCATTATCCAGGGCTTGAGCGGCGGTTTACTTATGCCCCTCGCTATGACCTTTTTGTTCACCAGCGTGCCCCATGAACAACGAGGCACTGCAATGGCCCTTTTTGGCATACCCATGATGCTGGGACCTGCCATCGGGCCCACCCTTGGAGGCTACCTTGTGGACAGCTGGAGCTGGCGCATGTGCTTCTATGTGAATGTGCCCGTGGTGATACTTGCTATTTTTATGGGACTTTCCTGGATCGAAGATACTTCAAAGTCCCTGGTATCATTTGACTACAAGGGGTTTTTGCTCGCAGCCATCGGGTTTAGTTCGCTACTATATGGACTATCCTATGCTCCAAGCTGGGGCTGGGGTGACGGACGAATTGTAGGGCTATTAATCCTAGGTATTGTAAGCATTGCAGTCTGGATAATATTGGAACTAAGGGAGAGATACCCCATGCTTGATTTGCGTATCTTCACTTACGGCGGTTATCCACTAGCCATAGGCATAAACCTCGTAACCACTATCGGTCTTTTTTCAACCGTATTTTTGCTGCCGTTGTTTTTGCAGAACCTCCGAGGCCTTTCGGCTTTCCATACTGGCCTTTTGCTCCTCCCTATGGCTTTGGGTTCCGCGATTACCATGCCCATAAGCGGCCGCCTCTACGATAAAATTGGGCCGCGCGTCCCGGTTTTGATGGGCCTTCTACTCACCGCTTTTGCGACCCTCTGGCTCCAGGGATTGGACATAACTACGCCTGATTCTGCACTCCGCCTAATCCTGTTCTTGAGAGGAATGGGACTGGGCCTAGCCATGATGCCTGTAATGACCTTTGCCTTAGCAGCGGTGCCCATGGAAATGACTTCCCAAGCTTCATCGCTCACCAATGTCACACGGACGGTTTTTGCTGCACTAGGTACTGCTATTTTCGCAAGCCTGCTGGATTACTTTCACAAAACCTATCTGGGTACACTTGCCCAGACGGTTACTCCAGACTCAGTCGAAGCCCTCCGTGTTTTATCCGTTATCCAGGCAACAGCACTCAAGTCCGGGCTGACCATGGAGGCTGCCCGCCTGGCAGGCACTTCGATGCTTTATCAATTTGTTAATCTTAGGGCTTTCGTTATGGCTTTTGACAGCGATTATGTCATAAGTGCGCTAATAGTGTTTGCAGGGATTCTGCCGTCACTTCTATTACCTCACGGCTCTATGAAAAAGAGGATAATAGCCGGTGAGATATCCCTTGGTTAACTCTTTCGCAGCCTTAGAATTCATTCAGCTACAACAGGACATCTGTCGGCGCTGTAACACTTAATCCCTACAGATACAAAGAATTGGAATTGTTGACCTGATTTGGGACTAATGGTATTATTCTCTAGATTTCCCGGAGATACAGGATTGGCTGACAACGCCAGGCAAGATACCGAAATCGCTCGATTTCTTAAGCTAGAAGCTAGGCGGCAAAAGGAAACCATAAATCTTATTGCCGCCGAAAATTTCGCCAGCCGGGCGGTGCTCGAGGCTCAAGGCTCCGTTCTAACCAATAAGTATGCCGAAGGCTACCCGCAGCGCCGCTATTACGCCGGCTGCCCCAATATAGATGCCATCGAAAGCCTGGCAATCGAGCGAGCCAAGAAACTGTTCAATGCTGAGCATGCCAACGTCCAGCCCCATAGCGGTAGTCAAGCCAATATGGCGGCCTATTTCGCCTTTCTCGAGCCCGGCGATACCGTTATGGGAATGAGCTTAAGCCATGGCGGTCATCTAACTCACGGCGCCCCAGCCAATTTCTCAGGGAAATGGTATAACTTTGTCCCCT
>Ga0315274_10013160_pt1 | contig 11776 bp, 5 predicted proteins | sample YL17G02_20_MG_FD_203700 | JGI IMG/M metagenome (GOLD analysis project Ga0315274, IMG submission 203700) | Sediment microbial communities from Yellowstone Lake, YNP, Wyoming, USA - YL17G02_20 | ecosystem: Environmental > Aquatic > Freshwater > Lake > Sediment | place: USA: Wyoming | collected... | reverse complement strand
AGTCATTGCCCGCGCCTTGCAGAAATATGGCGCTTACGTAAGCGTTCTCGGTGGATCTCTCGTCGTATTCGCCGAAGGGCTGTACGGTAAGCCAGACCAATCTTGGAGCGGCGTGTTGGATGAGGATGACCTGACAGGTCTTTCATGGCAGCATTTTCGCGTGATCAAACTTCCCCCGTTGAAATATATGCCGGGCTATGGTGATTAAAATCATGATACACATTGTCAATGAACTCGATGAAATCACTTGGCGTCAATATATTCAGAGTCACCCACATAGCAATATCTTTCACACGCCAGAAATGTTCCAAGTGTTTGCCAGAGCCAAGGGTCACCACCCCACGTTGTGGGCCGCTGTTGACAACGGCAGTCGCATCCTGGTTCTGCTGACGCCAGTGTGCATCACGCTGTTGAGCGAGCCGCTGCGTTCTTTCACCACACGGGCGGTAGCGTATGGCAGCGTGCTCTGCGCGCCCGGTACGGAAGGGCAGGCGGCGCTGACCAAGTTGCTGAAAGTCTATAAGGGCGAGACGAAAGAAGTGCCCCTTTTTACTGAGCTGCGCAATCTGGTTGACATGAGCGATGCCCAACCGACCCTCGCTGCCGCCCACTTTGTCCACGAAAACCACTTGAACTATCTGATCGACTTGAAGCGGTCGCCCGAGGCTTTGCTGCAAAGTTTTAACAGCTCAACACGTAAAATCATTCGACGCCGACTTTCCCGAAGCGATGTGGTGATTGAAGAAGCTAACACGCCCGGTCAAATTGCCGTCTGCTACGAGTTATTGCGCCGAACTTATCACGCCGTCAGGGTTCCCCTGCCTGACATATCGCTCTTCCAGGCCGCCTTCCACTTGCTGCGCCCATGTAGGATGCTCCAGGTCCTATTGGCCCGTGTCGGGGATACGTACGCCAGTTGCTTGCTGCAACTGGTCTACAAAGACACTATTTATGGCTGGTACGGCGGCATGGACCGGGACTATGCCTCCTATACCCCCAATGAGATGTTATTTTGGCACGCCTTCAAATGGGGGACTGAGAACAGTTGCTGTGTCTATGATTTCGGCGGCGCTGGCAAGCCTGGCGAATACTATGGACCACGAGAGTTCAAATCAAAATTTGGAGGCACACTGGTCAACTTTGGCCGCAATACCTATATTCATGCGCCCATCAGGCTCAAGATCAGCCAGACAGGCTACCGGTTTTTGAAAAGATTTTTGTGAAAACGCTGCGCGTCGAGGGAAGGATATCGGACCGAGTGAAGACAGACAAATCCAATCAACATCTCAACATCGTCAATACGCTGGACGAAAAAGTATGGCGACAGCTTGTGGATCAGCATCCTCAAGGTAACGTGTTTCATACACCCGAGATGTTCCAGGTCTTTGCCCGCGCCAGGGGACATCGGCCCAGTTTATGGGCGGCGGTGGGTGAGCACGGACAAGTACTGGCGTTGCTGCTACCCGTGTTGGTCACGTTGAAGGGGGGCTTGTTGCGCCGCCTGACGACCCGCGCCATCGCCTATGGCAGCGTTCTATGCGCCCCAGAGCCAAGAGGCGCCGAGGCGTTGGGCGCGCTTTTAAAGACCTACACCCAGGCAACCCATCGCCAGGCGCTCTCTACCGAGCTACGAAACCTGTCAGACACAAGTTCCATCCAACCTGCATTGACCGAGCACGCCTTTCGCTATGAAGACCACCTGAATTATCGGATTGGCTTGGACCGATCACCAGAACAAGTGCTGCAAGGCATCGGCCCCCGCACACGTAAGCACATCCGGCAGGGATTGCGGAGAGGCCAAGTACAAGTCGAACAGGTCGCTGACCGAAACCAGATAGAGGTTTGGTACGACTTGGTTCTCAAGTCTTATGCAGCCGCCCAGATACCACTTGCTCATCGCTCACTGTTTGAGGCGGCCTTTGATGTGTTACACCCTCGGGGCATGACAAAATTCTGGCTGGTACGGGTCGGTGAAGCGTATGTCGCCGCATCGGCCGAGTTGTTCTACAAAGATGTGATCTACGGTTGGTACAGCGGTGTTGACCGCGCCTATGCCGATTTCATGCCGGGTGAGCTGCTCATGTGGCACATCTTGAGGTGGGGCGCAGAAAACGGTTACAAGGTGTATGATTTTGGCGGCGCGGGCAAGCCCAACCAAGAATACGGCGTGCGAGATTTCAAGGCCAAGTTTGGTGGACAGCTTGTCTGCTATGGACGCAACACCTGCGTCCATGCGCCGGGCTTGCTGCGCCTGAGCACGTGGGGATACAAAATTTACCGAAAATTGCCGTTCTCTCAATAGCAAAAGGAGCAGGGCAAGTATAGGGTGGGCAAATCGGTTGATTGAACTGGCTGGAACAGGTGGGCAATGTGGGAGCGTAGTGTGCAGAACGGATTACTTTTAGTCAACGTGCTTAATGCGACAGCAAGAGAGCAATGGAATTCCTTTGTATCTAGATGGCCTGACTTTGAGTTGATGCAGAGTTATGAGTGGGGGGAATTCAAGCAGTCTTTGGGCTGGAAGGTCGTTCGCTTGGTAGTTGAGCGAGATGGGCAATGGATCGCTGGCGCTCAAATGCTCATTAAACCCCTTTTATCAGGACTGATCAGCATTGTCTATGTTCCACGTGGGCCGCTGCTAGATTGGAAGGATAAAGCAGTTGTCCAAACCCTGTTGTCCTCTATGCATAGTTTGGCTCGGCAACACCGCGCGATCGTGCTCAAGATTGAACCACCTATCCGCTACTCCCCCGACATGCGGCAGATTTTTCAGTCTCTTGGCTTCCGGCGCAGCCACTTTGACAACCAACCCCGGTGTACAATGTGGATCGATCTGACTTTTGACCTCGACACACTCTTTGCTCGAATGCACAAGACGACTCGTTACAACATTCGGTTTAGCGCCCGACAAGGCGTCACTGTATACAAGGCAACCGTCTCTGACCTGGATACATTTTATCATTTACTTGAACTTACGGCTACACGGAGTGGCTTTCCTGTTCGTTCTCGTGAATACTATCGTCAGGAGTGGGATGCCTTGGCTCCTCACGGCTATCTCGAGCTCTTCCTGGCCCGATACCAAGATGAGATACTGGCAGTACGAATACCTGCGATATTTGGCAACAAGGCTGCCACACTTCACAGCGCTTCCTCCGATGCTTACAGAGAGTTGAAACCCAATGAACTGTTGATGTGGGAGAGTCTCCGATGGGCCAAATCGCAGGGGTGTACTATATATGACGTGTGGGGCATTCCGGACCAAGTTGGTGAACATCTGTATAAAGGGTATCCTTTGCCAGAAGAACCACGGGGGGGGTTATGGGGGGTGTACAATTTCAAACGCGGCTTTGGTGGCGACGTAGTATATTATGTGGGTGCATATGATTCTGTTTACTCACCGTTTTGGTATTGGACGTTGAATACAGCAATGACCAAGCTGGGCTCACTAGAAAAGCTGGCTCAATTAGGAGATCGTCTCGGCCTTAAGGCCGACTTGGGTATCAGTATATAGCAGACCAGGGATCTGCGACGAGTGCTGACAATGATTAATGGAGGCTCTAATGATCAATCAAGGTTCTATACCAACTCTGTTGCGTTTACTAGTTCTAAAGACTCACGCCGTACTCACTGGACGGAATGTGCTTGAACGGATGAATGAGCTAAACCGGACTCAGTGGCTAAGCTACGAGGATTTGCTTGCATTGCAGCAAAAAAAGCTCTATCGTGTTGTAAGCTATGCCGACCAATACGTGCCCTATTATCGCCGTTTGTTCGACCGAGTGGGGTTCCGGCCCGACGACCTGCAAACCGATCCACAGCGCTTTTTGCGGGTTCCCGTGCTCACCAAAGGCCTTATCAGCGAACACTTTGACGAGATGCTGACCACCGAGCCGGCCCGCCGCAAACAGTTGACTCAAGTGACCACATCCGGCTCCACCGGTCACCCGCTGACATTTATGCAGGACAATGACTACCGCGACGCAGTCACCGCCGACATTCAACGCCACTTGGGCTGGGCCGGTTGGACGTTGGGCCAACTTCACGCCTACATCTGGGGCGCGAACTTTGAGGTCAGCACGCAGCAGTCGCTGCGCACCCGGCTGCTGGATTGGACGTGGAATCGCTTTCTCACCAATGCCTTTTTGATGACCAAGGCGTCCCTGGCTGCTTTTACCGACCAGGTGCGTCGCAAGCATCCCAGGCTGCTGTTCGGCTACGCTTCCAGTCTGCACTACTTTGCGCAATTTGTGCGGCAACAGGGATATGCTGACATCACTTTCAATGGGGTCTTTTCGACTTCTGAAGTGCTCTTGCCGCATATACGGACCTTTATCGAAGAAACCTTCAAGTGCAAGGTCTTTAACCGCTATGGCTCCAAAGAGCTAGGTGGAATCGCATGCGAATGCAAAGCTCACACTGGTTTACACATCAGTGCCGAAAATAACTATGTAGAGATCCTGCGCGAGGATGGTAAACCTGTTGAGCCGGGTGAGACGGGAAACTATGTGATCACGAACCTCAATAATCTGGGAATACCTTTCATTCGCTATCAAAATGGAGATGGGGGGGCCTGGTATATCGGAGAACCGTGCCCTTGTGGACGTGCTGCGCCGATGTTGGATAATGTTCAGGGACGTGTTGTGGACTTTTTCAAGACGCGGGATGGTCGTATGGCCTGGGCCGGGTTTGCTGGAGCAGCGTATTCACCGTTGGCACATCCATCCATCAGGCAATTTCAGGTAATTCAAAAATCACTAGACCTGATGGTTGTGCGGTTGGTTAAAACTGCCGAAATCCCGCAAACGGTGCTGGACGAGTTGACCAAGGCTATCCATACGGCTTTTGGCGATAATGTCCAGGTTCAGTTCGAGTTCCCGGACGAGATTCCGGTGTTGCCCTCTGGCAAGCATCGCTACGCCATCTCAGAGGTGCAGGAATAAAGGACGCAGCGATGCCAAATTATCTCTACCGTTTCTTTCGGATACTACAACCCCATTGGCCGCAGGCCCGGCAGATCGAACGTGCGTTTGAATGCGACCAGTGGCTGTCCCAAGAGAAAGTACAAGCCGTCGCCTGGCGCAAGCTCAAGGCGCTCATCGAGCACGCCTACGCTCACGTGCCGTATTACCATCAGCAATTTGCTGCTTTGGGGATTACGCCCCAGGATATTCAAACCTCGCAGGACTATGGGCAATTACCCTTGCTCACCAAAGACGATATTCGCAGGAACACTGACGCGCTGATTGCCGACACCGTCTCCAGGTCGCAGATGCATCGAGTCGTGACCAGCGGCTCGACGGGCGAACCGTTCGTCACCTATCATGATTTCACTTACCAGGCCGCCAACGTCGCGGCCTTTGCGCGCTCGCGCCGCTGGTTTGGCTGGGAGTTTGGCGACAAGGTGGCCTGGTTTTGGGGGCGGCGGGAGGAAATCCCACAAACCCTCAGAGAGCGGCTGATCAATCAGATCAAGCAGGAGCGGTGGTTCGATGGCTTTCGTCCTACGCCGGAAAGCATGGGCGCATTCGCAGAGATGCTGGCGCGCTGGAAACCTGATCTGATCGCCGGCTACACCAACGTCATCCATCTGTTCGCCCAGTATGTGGAGCGCCATGGTATCACCGGTATCCGCCCCAAGTCCATTGAGACCACCGCGATGCAACTGTGGCCCCACGAGCGGGAACTGATCGCGCGCGTCTTTGATTGCCCGGTGTCGGACCGGTATGGCAGCCACGAATCAGGGTCAATCGTTGCCGCCGAGTGCCCCGCAGGCAGCCGCCACATCTTTGAGGATTTTTGCTACGTCGAATTCCTGGCGGACGGCAAACCGGTGGCATATGGTGAACCCGGTGAGGTCATCACGACGCCGCTGTACGCCTATGGGATGCCGTTGTTACGTTTCCGCGTGGGCGATGTGGCCGTGCCGGACGACCGTGTTTGCGCTTGCGGGCGGGGTCTGCCGCTGATGCGTGACATTGTGGGTCGCGTTACGAGCATATTTACTCTGCCCAGCGGCAAGCTCTTGTATGGCGGCGTCTTTCGCCACCTGGCTCTCAAGGACACGTTGGCGGTCAAGCGGCTCCAGGTTCACCAGCACAGCAAAGATAGAATCCTGGTGACTCTGGAAAAGGGAGAGAGCTTTGACGACAACGTGGTCGAGTTAGTGCGCGCCCGCTGCCGCCTAGTCCTCGGCGACGAGCCGGTTGAGTTGACTATCCAGGTAGTGGACGAGATACCCACAACAGCTGGCGGAAAACTTTTGGTCACCACCTCCGACGTCCCCGTTCACTTGTGTTGAAAAAGCCAAGCCGCGCCGGCTCAAGCGGGCTTGGCCGATGTACAGCGGTCGGCTTTTGCCAGCTCGCCTTTTCGGCCCCAAACTCTGGCTTGGGGCTGTATTCTGCACGCTATTGCGAATCTTACGCCGCCGTGCGGGCGAGGTGACCAGGATTCCACAGAAATACACACTCCTCTAACTTGATCAAGTTGCTGCCTCCGCTTGATCTTACCGCAATCTAACCATCAGCATACGATTAATTCTGTCTGTAATATCTTTGTAATGGCATCCTTGCCTTTGTTATGCCACAGTTACGTGGTTTACCTTTATTCTAAAGGGGCATAATTTGACAGTCACATCTCACCCGCTGTCATTGCGAGGAGCAATGCCTAACAGGCCTGCGACAAAGCAATCTCTATTGGCAGAACGAGACTGCTTTGCGCCCGGTGGCCGATCGCAATGACAAATGTGGCATTGTCGAAATAATCAGATAGTGCAAAGGCTGGAGGCATATATGAACCGTTCTCTGATTTTAAGAGTAGCCGTCTTTCTCATGATCTTGACGTCACTCATTCCAGTGTTGCCCGCGCGCGCCGATACACCATTTCCCGATGTGGACCAAGACGGATTGCCTGACGAAATGGAGACAAGTGGTTGGTATAACCTGTCAGGTGGTCCTTTCCTCACGGATCCTCTCGATGCCGATAGCGATGATGATGGTCTTTCCGATGGAGAGGAAAAGCTCTTTGGTACCGATCCTTTGGACTATAAAAGCCCGGGTATCTATGTGCGGTACCAAGACAGCTTTAAGACAAGAGAATACTTTAGCCCATTGAACGAGATGGAGCAAGATGACTATGGAGTGTGGGTAAGAAAATATTTACCGGTGTTGCAAGGGGGAGACAGATATCTAATGACCGACGCGATGGTGGTGCGCCGGGGCACGACAATGCGGATCGGCGGTCCCATCAGCGGCACGCTGACCATCAACAACGGCGGCTTGACTACGCTGACGCCGGTCACGAACACCTATAGTGGCGATTGGTCGCTCGGTGTACCTATTACAAGAACTGTCTCCCCGTTAGAATTGGTCAGGGCCGGTACTTATACGGCTACCCTCTCCGTTGGCAGCACTTTTAGCAAGAGTATGCCAATCCATGTCATCTTTGAACTGCCAACTCCTGTAACCTCCACCAATGCTCTCTACAACCTCTCTGAAGAGGGAGTGAGAGCTTTGCTCTACGACGACGACCCGGCAGACAAGCGGGACGAAGTCTCAGTATGGTGGCGCGCGCCCGAGTGGAGCTATTATTATCCTGGCTACAGCGAAACCACGCCGCCAAACTGTAATGACTATCCCAACTCTCCTTGTTCAGCATGGCAATATCACTATGCCTACGGTTACGCTCAGGCGTTTTGGACCGAACAATTCACGCAAAAGGTATTCGTACGCCACGCGATGGCGGCAATTCGCGGTCAGACCACACAGTCCGGTGCAGTAAACGCCCTAGCCGAAGTGGCCGACCGAGAATTTCGAACTGCGTACAGCAACATAAACAACAGTTGGTCCACCGCCATGCACAAGTGGTGGGACAATACTCAGCCAGGCGGGCCGGGCTGGACCATGGCCGGTGGAGCTTGTCAAGACAATGCCAACGTGTATACTACCCTGCTCCGCTCGGCCGGCATCCCGGCCCGTCCGTTCATCCAAGACTATAACAAGACAGCCGGGCATGACGAAGGTGGACAAATCGGGAGCGCTTACGAGTACGATCACTCCGTCCTGGTCTGGCTTGGTGATCACTGGAGAGCCTCTCGTAGCTACAACGGAGAAGAGCGAACCGACTATTATTATCCCTGGTACAATGGCAGAGTATACCCTCGGGAGATTACCCTGCACGGCTACACAGACTACCGTGCCGATTTGATTCTCACAGCCAACGAAAAATGGGACTGGCAAAATGGCAGCAATGGCGGCGGCATGGTCAATACCGTCTGGGATAGTCAACATGAAGGTGTACCCTCCGAGGAGTTTCAAAACTGGAACAACCGGGATTACGAATGGTACAGTCACAGGCCGCTAGAGATTAGGCGAACGCCATACATGGATATTCTGAATTACCAGACTTGGTACAGCGATACTTGGGCACCCAGCGAATGGCGCAATCCACCTGTCAGCAACCCGGCCGGTCGTGTCGCCACTCAAACGTACAATCTGCCCACAGGCATACCCAGTCCAACCGTTCCGATCGAGAACTGGCCCTACAATCCCATACCTGTTGGCTGTAGTCCTTCCACTCCTCCCGATGTCTGCGCTGCTTTCCTGGCAAGTGGAGTCGGTATGGCCCAGGCAACGGGGTTTGAGTCTCTGGCCCGGTTGAGCGCGGCCTCTGCGCAAGGCGCACCTTACCAGATATTCCTGCCCGTCGTCATGAACGGCAGCCGCCCTGTGCCGAACGGGACTGTCCAACTGGGCGAGGTAGTGAGCGATCAAGGGCTGGACCTGGATGGCGATGGCCGCTTTGAAGAGTTGGTCGCGCAGGTCCAAGTCACCAGCAACCAGGCTGGCGTCTTTCAGTTCGGTGGCGGGCTGCAAGTGGGCGAACACCAAGTCCGCGCCCGCGAAGACAAAATTCTCCTGACCGAAGGCGCTCAGACCGTCCAGATTTCTTTTGACGGTCAAGAGATTGGCGATCAAAACGCGAGTGGCCCGTACCGGGTGATCAACCTGTGGGTGGCCGAGCCGGATCAACCCATTGACAAGATGGTATCGGCAGACAGCACTTTGGACTACAAAGAATTTGCCTACTCAACCGCCCCTTACAAGGTTGGTGAGTTTACGGTCCAAGCTGCTCGGTTCACCGACAAATACTCGCATCAAGGCCTTGACGACGACGGAGATGGATACTATGAATCGTTGGCCGTGTACGTCCCATTGAATATCGGCCTGCCTGGAACGTTCCAGGTGCAAGGCGACCTCTACGACAGCCGGGGCAATCTTGTCGGCCATGCCAACTGGACTGGCTCTGACGCGACTGCTGCGTTGCAGTTCAAGGTAGCCAAGACGCAACCTCCTTATACCCTGGACCACTTGGAGCTGCTGGACTCGAACGGCAAATTGCTGGATGCCAGGTTCTTTAAAGCATACGAGATAAACAATGTGGATGGCCCGGTCTACGCAGGCCCCATTGCCTTTAGCAGCATCCCCAGGACTGGCGACTTTACGGTCATGGCGGTGACTGCAACGCACACGTTCACCAGCCAGGCAGTAGATACCAATGGCAACGGGCGCTTTGACAAGCTGGTCTTTACGGCCGGCGTCACAGTCACCGACCACGGTGGCGATTACCGAATCGAAGGAGTGTTGGTTGACTCTGGCGGCAATCTGGTCGCTTGGAGCGTCAGCGATCCGCAGTCTCTATCGGTGGGGAACGGGCAACTGACGTTATCCTTTGATGGCCGCGTCATCCACGATCATCTGCCCTTCTCGCCTGTGACCCAGACCCTCAAGCTGATGGCCGTCAAGATCTATAACGGCAATCTGAGCCCGGCGACCCTGGAAGATCAAGTGCCCGTGGCGATGACGACCGAGGCTTACACTCGCGATCAATTCGATGCCAAGAGCGTCGGGCTTTTTGAAGACAACATGGAACGGGGCGCGATCACCAACAACAACTGGACCAAGCAAACGCCTCCGTGGAGCCTCAACAGCGCGATCTGGCACAGCGCGTCGAACGCCTGGCGAGGTTCGGGCACGAACGGCGGGTTGACTAGCGCCGCCGTGTCTCTGACAGACTATGTGAAACCCGCCCTGAGATTCGACACGGCTTACCGAATGGCGAACGCCAATCAAAAAGGCTATCTCGAGGCCTCGACCAACGGCGCCACCTGGACGCGCGTCGCCACTTATACCAATTCGACGCGACCATGGACGTCGCAATACTTTGACCTGAGCAACTATGGCGGGGTTTCCAACCTGCAACTGCGGTTCAACATCACTTCGACCGGCGTGATGACGTGGTACGTGGACGATGTGTACCTCAACGCCTGGCCGGCGGTGACGGGCGCTTCGTTCACCTATTCGCCACAACCGGCGCTGGTCGCTGCGAACACTACGTTTACTGCGAGCTATACCTCTCTCGACACCACCACACCCATCACGTACACTTGGGACTGGGGCGACGGCTCGCCTGTCCAGGCGATCACGAATCCGGTCACGAGCCACCAGTTCCAGAACATTATGACCTACACGGTCAGGCTGACAGTGGAGAATCCTTACGACAGCGCGACCTTTACTCAGCTTGTCCAAGTGGACCCGGCGTCTGATCTCTCGGTCACGCAATCTGATTCGCCCGATCCAGTCATTGTGAACAACAACCTGACCTATCAGATCACTGTAACCAACTTGGTCGCGCAGCTGGCGACGAACGTGGTCTTGACCGATACGTTGCCCAGCGGCGTGACTCTGATCTCGTTCACGCCGAGCCAGGGCACCTGCACCGGAACCAGTACTTTGATCTGCGCCCTGGGTAACCTGGCTGTCGGCAACCGTGTGACGATCAACGTGGTGGTCAACGTCACGCCGGCGGCCGCGAGGACGATCACGAACACCGTCACAGTCTCGGCTAACGAGCTTGACTTTAACACGCCGAATAACACGTCCACAGCGTCCACTCTAGTCAATCGCTCTGCGCCCGTTGCGGTGAACGACGCTTATGGCACCAACGAGGATACTCCTCTCAACATGGCTGCCCCGGGCGTGCTTGGCAATGACACTGACGCCGATGGCGACAGCTTGAACGCGATCCTGTTGAGCAACCCGGCCGTTGGCACGCTGACCTTCAATGCCAATGGCTCGTTTATCTACACGCCGACGGCTAACTATAACGGTTCAGTCAACTTTACCTACAAGGCGAATGATGGCGGCTTTGACTCGAACGTCGCCACCGTCACCATCACGGTCAACCCGGTCAACGATCCGCCCGTCGCCAACAACGACGCTTACACCACAACCGAGGACACACTGTTGAACATCGCTGCCCCCGGCGTGCTGACCAATGATACCGACATCGAAAGCAATCCGCTGACAGCGGTCTTGGTCAGCAGCCCGACGACGGGCGCGTTGACGCTGAACGACAATGGCTCGTGCAGCTACATGCCCACGCCTGATTTCAACGGTGTAGTCACATTCACCTACAAGGCCAGCGACAGCATCACCTCCAGCAACGTGGCTACCGTGACCATCACCATCACCTCAATCAACGACGCGCCTGTCGCCAATGACGACTCGTACACGACGGACGAAGACACGCCGCTGACCATTGCGGATCCTGGCGTGCTGACCAACGACACGGATGTCGAAGGCAATCCGCTGACAGCGGCCTGGGTCAACGGCCCTGCGCACGGCACGCTGACGCTGAGCAATAACGGCTCATTCATCTACACGCCAACACTCAACTATAACGGCCCGGACAGCTTTACCTACAAAGCCAACGACGG
>Ga0315274_10013158_pt1 | contig 11776 bp, 15 predicted proteins | sample YL17G02_20_MG_FD_203700 | JGI IMG/M metagenome (GOLD analysis project Ga0315274, IMG submission 203700) | Sediment microbial communities from Yellowstone Lake, YNP, Wyoming, USA - YL17G02_20 | ecosystem: Environmental > Aquatic > Freshwater > Lake > Sediment | place: USA: Wyoming | collected... | reverse complement strand
TAACTACTGAATTTGCGAACATTAATAATAACCAACAACTTATGAATCAAGATGTAACCGAAAAGATACAAGTATTTGAACAGTGCATAGAAATAGTTACAATGCTTAAAACTCAAAGAATCAGAGCAGGATTCTCACAAGACTTCATGGCTGACTGGTTAAATATATCACGAAAGAAGTTTAATGAATTTGAGAATGGTAAGTTTGACTTTGAATTGATGGTAATGTATGCAGATAAATTTTCAATAAAAATTAATATTAGCTATCAATGAAACATCTTGAATACCACTTACAAAGGCAAGTCTGCGCATATCTAAATAATGCCTATCCTAAAGTATTATACCTATCTGACACCATAGCCAACGTGAAGCTCACGATGATTCAGGCAGTCAGGAATAAGGCAATACAGAAGCATGGATTCAAGACACCTGATATTATAATACTGCACCCTAACCACTCCTATCATGGGCTGATGATTGAATTGAAATTGGAAAGTCCATATAAAAAAAATGGACAAATAAAGTCCAATGAACATCTGATTGCTCAGGAGAAGTCAATCAATGATCTGAATAAGTTAGGGTATTACTCATGCTTCTGTTGGTCCTTCAATCAGGCAAGAACAATAATTGATAACTACTTAAATAATAAATAAAAAATGCCACCCTATTATAGAGTGGCACTAAAACAACTTTTGAAATGTGACAATGCAATATTAACAATAATTATTTTGAAATAACAGATAATACATTTGAGGTCAGCACGCACTTGCCGGAAGCAATAATTCTGACATCATATCTTTTGTTAGAATCAGAAACCGACAATGAACCGATCCTTTTAGATGCAGTATTTGTTGTGTAGGTCACTGACTTATTAGTCCATCCTGTTTGCTGAACACCTGCCAATGTGAACTTCATCACTTGCACTTGATACGTTACGCCTGACTTCTTGCATGGCACAAATGATATATTGATTATTTTAGTAACAGTTGATGAAACAGTGAATGAATCAATCTTACATGAATCAACTATCACTGGTGGCACAACTATATTAGGTCTTTTGTAATTCCATGTTCTTGTGAGTGTAGGTAGTGTGTAATAATTATATACATAAGGACTATTGCCTTGCAAGTTCTTAGTCTGCCATGAAGTATCTTTCAATGTGTAGGTAATTGTAGAGTTACCAAATGGATAGGTATAAGTAGCAGGATTGCTAATCACAACTCCATTGACCTTCCATTCTTCTTTTAGCTTAGGACTTGTCAACTGCCTTACTACTGTTGGGTAGTTAGGATGTTTGATTGTATCGGTTGTGGCAGTGCTTGATTCCAACCACTTAGTTGTTGGTAGTGTTGAGTAGAATGAATACAAATGTGCTTCATAATTGATTGCATACAATGGACATTGCTTAGTGACCCCATTTACATTGATGCTCAGACTCTGCATTAATGAATTACCATTGAATCTAAGAGTAGTTGGATTAGCCCCATTATTAACCCCATAGTTGAAGTTATTAGCAGCAGCAGGTGAATAGTATGCAGCGCCTTCAAAGGCAGTAAGGTCATTAAGACCTGAGCCACCTGAAGCATTGGGCCACCACTTAAAAGGCAATGATGGATTCATGTATAATTTATACTTACTTCTATTGAAGGTTCTTGCAGTATCAATGTTTGGTTTTGCATTATCACCATTATTCCATGCACGATAATAATATCCTCCTGAAGGTGGTGGATTCCTAAATGTTGCATAACCTTCGTATTCATCAGCTAACTTTGCATAGCTGTGACCTATCTCATGAAGCATTATTAAAAGTGATTGTGAGTTCATTGAGCCAGTTGCATAAGTACCACCACTGCCACCATAGTAAGGTGTGTTAGCAATTATCATAGTCTGCTTTACTCCTTGTGGGAAGTAGTTAGTAAGTACTTGTTGAATCGTTGTAGTGTTGGTAGCATAAAGTAATCTGCACAAACCACCATAATTAAAAGTAGAACCATATAATGGATTCTTATCTGTTATCAATGGGTAGCCTTGATTAACACAACTATTAGTATAAGGTGGATAGACTGTGTTTATACCACTTGTAGGTGAAGGACTGATGACTGCAACCCAATTGTAGTTATTATAGTACTCCTTCCAAAACTCAGCATTGATGAATCCATTGTAAATTGTTGTTGCATTCGTTCTTGACAATGCACTATCAGTGATTGAATATCCATCCATTAATAAAACAATATTCTCTCTCCATGCCTTATACCCATTGAGATAGTATAGTTTAGTGGATGTATAATCAATGGCAGGTGGTGGAGGTGGCACATCATTAAGTATCCTTCTGAATATTGATGGTTCAACTTCCTTTTGTATTATTGTCACCTGAGTTGGTGTTGAATCATTTTCCCATGCTTCATACTGAAGATGAATCAACTTGTCATTGTTAAGGTTGCGCTCAGTAACCTTTTTGTCTTTTGTGTATTCCTGACCATAACATATTGCCGATGTCAGGAAAATGATAAGCATTAATAGTATTTTATTCATATTTATTTATTTAGTTTATAAAAGTAACCAAGTTGAACTTCTTTATTGAACACATCATATCCAAACTGATATGAGTTTTTTTTCTTATCCTGATATAAGAATGAAGGGCTCAATCCATACTTATCACCATAGGTCATTAGAAGCCCAAGATTGAAAGATTTTCTTTTAGGTGCAATAGTTATAACCTTTGTCGGTTGAAGCCACTTATAGTCAATAGAACTGCCATTGAATCCATTCCTGCTTATTGTATCGTAAACGAATAAATGAATGTTGGAATCAGTCCATTCACGTTTGTATGGATGCTTAAAAAAGTAATCCTCTATGACTTTAGTTGTATCAATATATTGTGGAATCGTATCACGAATGATAGCACCCTTATAAATGTTTGTTACCTTATAATTCTTATAGATTGTAGAATCATAATAGTTTTTTACAGTAGTTGAACTTTCATCAATTATACAATTAGAAAGCATCCCATGTAAACAGTAACCGATAAGTAGTAATAATATTCCAGTAACTATCTGAAGTACTACTCTCATCTATTGTGGTATATGGACAAACAATGCAAATTTTATATCCCTTGTTCTTGCCATCACAGTTCCACCATTTGAATCATTAGAAACTGATGTGTTGCCTTCCACAGTCAAGAATTTTGTTGATGTTACTTTGGCATCATAGATTCCTACATGGTCATATCTGCCATCACTATTCCAATCAAAAAAAACCAAATCACCCTGAATAGGATTTTGTGTGATCCAATTCATTTTCTTAAAATATGCAACTGCTGTTTGGCAGCCTGCAAATCCCTTTGTGAATCCAATCTTAGGTAGTGGTGTCCCTGCCTGATGATATACCCATGAGCAGAACATACCACACCATGCCACGCCATCAAATCCAAACCACTTGCCATATTTTGTCTTGTTGGAATTGGCAGGTATTTCAGAATAACCAATTTCTTTTTTTGCTACCTCAATGACTGTCATAGGTTATTATCTATTAAGCATTGAATTATCCTTCACAGTCAATTTTGAATAGATAGATCCTATCAATCCAATGATTAACATATGTGATGCATTCTTTACCCAGAATGATGACTCTGGAAATGCAACTGGGTATTGTGCAGCCAATAACATTATTGAAGCTCCTGCTGCACCAATCATTGCAGACATCCATAATAGCTTCTTGAAGAATGATGGCGACTCAGATACTAATCTGCGCCATATATTTTTTAGTGTAAAATTGTCTTTCATTTAATTTTGGTTTATTGATAATCGATTTTGATGTTGAATTACTTGTATCCTATTGTTGATTTCACTATAATTATTTTTCAACTCATTGACAGTTTCCTTCATGTAGTCAATGTCTTTCACTGATGCTGTATGGCTTACCTCGAGTCTGTTCACTGCTTCAATCAGTTTGTCATTTTGATTTATTAGCCTTATAGAAAAAAATGTAATGATTCCAATCAAAGATAGTAATAACCATGTCTTTGCATCTTCAATTAGTGCCAGTGCTGTTGCCATATTATAATGCAATTTTTCTTGCAGTTCCGTAAACAATTAAAGTTCCATTTCCTGTTGTTGATGTTCCCACCACAACAAATACTTTTTCATTCTCCACTAATTGTTTTGGCGATACCGATTCTCTATCTAACATTGCAAAGTCATTAAATACATAAGCGGTAAAAACTGCACCATCATTAAACTGAAAAGATGATGCATTATTAGTTTTTATTCTTATTGTTAAATTATCATAAGCAACAGTTCCATAGGTATATTTTTCTGAAGCAGCAATTACTTCCCATGCATACCCAGCTCCTGGTGCTGCTAATTCTGTTATATCAAAATTTCCACCTGATAATAATTGAGCTGCGGACAGAGATAACTTAAATGTAACTAAGTTAGGACCTGCATTTAAAACATTATCCCAATTCGGTACATTTCCCGATGATACCCTTAGCACTTGTCCTGATGTGCCTATTGGCAATCTTGTGATGCCACCACTTGCATTCAGATAAAAAGTATCACCATTCGCAACTGTTGATGGCACAACAAATATCTCTTTGATTCCATTACTTGTCCTGCACCACATCTTGCCATCAGCTGAGTTCATGAATAGCTCACCGATATAAACATCAAGTGAATCCCAAGAACCATCCACATGGTTGTCCGATGGTGCAACTGTTGGTACTTGACCGCTAACTGTTGATAGCTTCTGAATCATCCTGCTATCTTGTGTATTGATTGTTCTCGTAAATACTGCCATATACTTAAATAGATTTTATCTTGTTCTGTTTGAATATTTCATTCTCATACTGGATGTCATCAACACCCCCTGCTACCACTGTCTGAGGTAAGGTAGCACTTGCACTTCTTACATTATCAACACCACCTACTACTTCAGATATGTCAATGTCATTGACTGGCACACTGCAATTCTCAAATCCATAGGCAACTTTAATCCTTAGATTTATAACCCAACCATTAAGGCTATCCTCAAATCTGTCAGCAAATGGAGTCATCGATATTGATTCATCTAACTTAAATTCTTTGTTATCGGTTTGCTCTTTAAATATCAATGCCACCACATCCTGAGCCACTAATTGCAAGTCAGAATATATTTCAAAGTCATTCTTTTCACCATCAGTCACAAGATCAGCCAACATCAATTGAAATGATATTAGTGAAGACCTACCCTGAATCGATGAATCAGTTACATTGAACCACATCAATGGATAGGTAGGTTGTGATGTCACTGTTGTAGTGTCAGGCATACCACCATATAATAACTTCCTAAAGGTCACATCATACAGATTGCCAGTTCCAAAACTATTTATTTGTCGATGCCTTTCTGCGATGCTTTTTAGCAATCTGATAAGTCTGTTGATGCTGTATTTTGTTTTCACGCAATTCAAATTTGATTAACTTCTGAATATTTTTATTAGATGTAGTCTTCATCTTCTCTTTTTATAAGGTTCTTGAAATCTTGGAATCCCTGCCCTATCGATAAAGCTATTGAACTCATCATCCAATAGCATCCCACTGAAGAAGTTTTGTGTGTTCGGTGCAATGTCATCACCTGCATCATTGCCATTGTCATACTCAGGAAATAAAGTACTATACTCACATAGGTAGGCAGTGATTCTTTCAGCATACCACTGCGCTCTGTTTTGCCACCAATCAATAACCTCTTTCATGTCAGACATTGACACCTGCGATGCTGTTTCACTTGTCTTGGTCATGATGCCTTTATTCAGATACCTAACACTGATATACATTGGTGAATCGGCAATGATGAATGCAACCATGCATCTCTGAATATAGTCATTCATTAAGGTAAGATAGTTGCCTGCTAATGTATTTGCAGCCACATCTGACTTCAGCCTATTATAAAGTTCCGTTCCAAGAATAGGATGGATGCGTTGTTCCTGCACATCATCGATTAACTGACCTAACATCTTGTAGTCAATGTTGTCACTGAGTACACTATTGTTTTTTAGGTCTGCCTCTGAAATAAATCTAATCATTATATATTTATTTTTCTGTTACTAAAACTTGTTGCCATGTATGTCTGCAATAAGGCAAATGAACTAATCCACCTTGATTAGGTACTGTGTACCAACCGCCTTTCATTCTCCATACATCGTATCCAAATATGCCACTCATACGCTCAATATCTTGTCTGCTGTATAGTCTTTTCATCTTCATCATTCGTTGGCAGAACTCTCTGCTTTCTCCTCCAGGCACTAATGCAGGTGCATCACTTCTTTTCTCATATCTGTACATCGTGGTGATAGTTGGTATCTTGCCTTTCGGTGTGATGCCATCAACTCCTTTTGATGTCGGTGTACGCACTATCTGACCATTCTTATCTGTTGCCTTAATTAACTTGTCATCAAGCATTTTGTTAATTAGTGACTGAATGACCTCTGTCTTCTCACTTATCGCCTTAGCAATATTCTCAATGCTGATGTCAGGTGTTTCCTGTAATATCTTTAATATTTTATTCTGCACCAATTCCGATTCAACAAACTTATCTGCTTCACTTATCTTGCTGAATTGTTCTCTAACAACTTTTACAATATTGTATTTGTCTTCTTCAACTCCAAATGATTGATATACTTTTAAGTCTTCATCTGCATTTCGTTGTGAGCTGAACTCTTCTGTTTCACCCAACATACTATCTATGTCTTCAGCAGTCAATCCATAGCCACCTCTTAGCATTGTCACTGCCTGATCATATGTCAATGAACCTCTGCTATACTTCGTGATGATGCGCATTACATTTTGCATCTGTCTGCCAGTAAGGTTTTTCAATGATTCATTAACTACAATCTCTGACTGTTGGGTTTCTTGTGGAGCAGCTTGTGGTTTAGGTTGTTCGTTGTTAACTATTGGCTCAGTAGGTATCAACTTATATGCACCCTTGATTCCTGTTAGGTTCTCAGCATGGAAGTTGATTATCTTCTCTGCTATCTGTTGCCTTCCATTTACATAAGTGTTCTTAAATAGTTCATAGGCATCTAACATTTCTGTTCTGCCACCCAACTGACCTTCAACCCTTACACCCATGAGCATTGGTGATGTAATCTGATGCCCTACAAATATCTCTTGCAATACTGTCTTATTCAATATCTCAAACTTAGTGTCGCTATCTTCAGGTTCCAATGATTCAATCAATGGAGCTGATTCTTTGTTAGGCACAAAGTTCAATACAAACTTCCCTGCATTATCGGTTCCTGTCTTGGTGTATCTGAATTGCCTGCTGATAGCTTGCATCTCTTCCTTAGTCGGTTGCTGTGCTATGAATGTAATCACCTTGCCACCCCAAAATCCATTCTTGATATTGTTCAAGTGATAGTTACTTATCTCTATATCTGTTTCAATATATGGAATGCAGCCAATGTAATTTACAATAGGATAAACCTTGCATCCCGGTCTATATACCTTGTAATAAAATATCTGTCTACCTTTTCTATTGTTGATGTCGAATGCAGGATATTCAATGATGTCAGGGGTGCTATATAAAGCCCATTGTGGTGAATAATAAAACATACTGCCATCAACATTAGACCTTACATTCTTAAACTCCAATACCTTCATCTCATACGATGTGCCGGAGCGATTCCATATTATTTCAATTGCAGTTCCATTATATAATTCTAAGTCAGTGACTAACTGATACGCAAATTCATTTAATGTCTGCCATCTGTTCACGCTATCAAACAACTCCTGCAATCTCGCATCCTGCACAGTCATCTCTAATCCTTTGCCATATACATAGGTAACCTTTGAATTGATAATTGCATTGTGCTTGGCAGAACGATTGTATAGCTCAATAAGGTAGTTAGGATATAGATTATCTTCTCCAAATGTCACATAGCCCTCACGCTGCCTTTCAATGTTCACAGGTATCTTATGCGACTCTAATTGTACTTCATAGATGTTTGCCTTATCAAGTGGTTTTCTCATATACGATATTGATATTATTATTTTGATGTGATGTCACAGTTTGTCTATTCCAAATGACAAGTGCAAGCCCTCTTTCAAGTACTGCTCCTGATAGTGATAGACAAGTGTATTCATGGTAGCCTATCTTTAAGTCTACTTCGCCATCCAATGAAATAGGATTAGGTGTGTCTTTTATTGTCAACAGATTATATCTATTCTTAAATAAGCTCGTGTCAGGCACAGTGCAGAACACCACTTCATTGGTCTGTTTGTTTCTAAAACTGATTATGAAACTCGGTTCATCATAATCAGTCATCTCACTGGCTGTTACTATTATAGTTGAGAATCCATTCTTCTGAATTATAATCATATCTATATATAGAATTATTCAATTTTTGTAATAAAAAAACCCCACATAGTTGTATGTGAGGTTAGTTTATATTGTTAGTTTAGGTTATGCAGGTAGTAATAGTGCTGCAATGATTCCTGATGCCACTTCTTTTGAAGGGAGTGGTTCTTTGCCAGTGAACTCTAATTCATAGCCATTTCTGTCATCGATTAGCTTTCCAAAGGTAGCAAGTCTGCTTACAAGATTCAATCCATATCCTTCACCATACAACCAATACTTGTCATTTGAATCTTTGATGATGATAAGAACTCTGTTCTTAGCAACGATGTAAAGTTCATTTCTCTTATTGGTTTCTTGCTTGTACAATGGAATCTTAACTGACTGCTCATGTGCAATAGTGCCATTCTCAGGCTTCTTGATTGCATTCTCTGTCACTTCACCTTGCTCTGAATACAACTCATACTTCCAAAACTGTTTGCCTGCTGCCATCGTGATAGCAGTTATTGCACCCGATACAGTTGTGATTGCAGTTGCATTGTTGAACTCAGTGATGTAAATTTCTTTGACACCACCTGCGTTATCGCCTAAACAATCTAATGTAAATCCTTGCGTGAGTAAACAACTCATAATTATTAATTTGTTTTAAGTGATGATTAAGAATTTGAATACTCAACTACTTCAGATGGGAAAGCAATTTGCCAACCTCTTCTGTATCTGAATGAGTATTTTACATTTTGGTCATCTTGTGAGTACCATAATTCAGCTGCTTCTTCCTCATTCAATAAGTCAACACCTAAGAATAAGTTTCTGTCAGGATCCATTGCGAAGATGAAAGGATTATCTCCAGTACTTGAACCTAATCCATCAAGACCATGTACAGGTATGATTTCATGAACTGAACCTTCAGCGAGGATATTTTTTTGGTCACCTTGTGCAGGGAAGTGATATAAGTTGTCAATAAACATTTTCTGTCTATATAACTCAGCGATGTCATAGCCCATAAATATCTTAACACCTGCGTTACCCTTTAATTGAACAGGTATCTTAGAAACTATATTCTGAATGATTGTTCTTACATTAGAAGTAGTCACTGGACCTGCTACTGCTGTTGCAACATTAGTTCCTGTAGCTGCTTTGATTATCTTAATCAACCCATCATAGATTGATAGATACGCAGAACCTGATGCAGTGTTACCTTGCCAGTCAGCAGTCTCTTGATGCTTCTTGATTTGATTTACAATGTCAGATATAATCTTTGCAGGTATATCAGACTCATTGTATTTCTGACCATTTCTTAAAAGGATTTGAGTCCATTTAGCTTCCAATGTACGAGGACATAATGTGTCCTGATACTTCACTGCCTTAGCTTCGATGTTACGCTGAGTGAATGCAGTTGTGCCTGATGCAAGAAACGAACAACCATCACCACTCTGTGGTATTGGTGTATTTGTTAATATTTGCAAAGCCATTGATGATTTAACACCAACCTGCACATTTGCCAATGCAGCAGTTTCACTTTCGAAGTGAAGCTCTGTGAGCAACACTTTGCTCGTTTGATTAACGTAATCCGTTAACGATCCTACTGAGAATGCCATATATTATTTGTTTTTAATTGTTTTTAATGAAGATAAAATTGAATCTATTTTTTGTTGTCTTTTGTCTTTTGCAGTTGTGAATTGCTGATTTTCTTTTTTCAATTCACCAGTTGGCAAGTCACCAATCTTCTCGATTAGCTCAAACATTTGTTTGTTTGTTTCTTGCTGATTAGATATTTCTTTTTCAATTGCCGACATCTTTGCATTGATAGCATCCATCAGCTCCTTCAACTTCTTACCCATATCCTCTTGTGTAGTATCATCAGTTGATACAACTACCTCTTCTTCTGCTGCAATGGCAACAGGAACAATCTCAGTGATAAGACCATTGACAGTAGTAACCTTTGTTCCATTTTCTAATTCATGTGTTCCATCAGGTGCAGGATTAGTGCCTTGATCGGTAACAACCATGATAGAACTTCCAACTTCTAATTCATCATAAGTAATCATTGTGCCATCCTTTAACTTGCCTTCACCCATCATCTTCTCTTCTTTCTTCACTTCAGCAACAGGCATTGTTTCAAGTCCTAATAGAACTCTGATCTTGGTGAATTTTTCATCACCAACTAATTCTTTTATTGATTGTTTTATATTGGACATAATTGTTTATTCTAACTATATATAGAATATCTAATTATGTGTTCAACTTAGGATTTGTCTAAGTCTATTAATTACCTCTTCTTCTGTTGCAGTAATTAGCTTTTTAAGAAAGAATCCTTCTGCTGAAAAACCTTTGAATGTATCTGTCTTGATAAGATTCCATACTTCATCATTCTCTATCTTGTATGAAACAAAATAACTTCCATCCGGCACATTAGAGAATCCTGATGGAGCTGATATGCCACGCTTAGAATCGATTATGAAACTTTCAAACATGAATACCCCATCTACTTGTTGACCATTATGCATCAAGTTGACTGAATGTTGAAATCCATCCTTGTGATACTTCATCACTAACTGCTCAATAGTTGGTGCATCGAATACGACATAAAACTCTGAGCCATCTTCTGCTTTGCGATATATTGGAAGATTGGCAATTAATAAAGGACCAGTTACAATTCTTCTATCTTCAGACTGCACTGCAAATTTCAACTTCTGCTCACTGTCTATCTGTTTAAGTTTACGTTGCGCCCATTCGATACCTGCATCGCCACCCCAACAAAGCCACATCAACCGACCACAACCATCGCCTAATTCTTTCTGTGAATTTTGTCTGTGCCTTTCAAATGCAGCCATGCGTGCAATGGTGTCACGACTGATAGCTTCACCTTTTGCAAGTTGATTAGCCCTTGCCTTGCCTACTGCTGTGCCACAATCGCCCCATCCATTTTCTTCTGCCCAACGCAATGCCACCTTAGCATTCTCTGATGCCTGCTTCGGATAGTCTTCATAGCTGTCTTGGAATTGTTCTGACATACCTTTGTTATCGTACATACTGATGCACATCGCAATAGCTTGGTCTTGCTCCTTGCCCTCAGTAATCATTGCAGGGATGCAGCGTGATAGAAATTCTGATTGGCTTTCACCTGCCTGTGGATCAATGAATATCTCAGCATTGAACTTCATCCATAGTCTTTCAATGGCAGGTGTGTCGACTAATGCCACTGCATTCAATCCTGTATCTGAACTGTCATCGATGACCATCTTGTATATTGGGAACTTATCCATATAATGCTTTTGTTTTTATATCTCTGATTCTGTTTTGTGTTGAACTCACATCATCCTCTAATACATAGGCTTTCACTGCCTCATTTTTATTATTGTTATTCTGTGGAATGATTGTGCCTTGTGGGTTGAATGTAGGTATTGTTGGTGCATTAGGGGTAGCAATAGAACCACCACCACCACCAG
>Ga0315274_10013156_pt1 | contig 11777 bp, 8 predicted proteins | sample YL17G02_20_MG_FD_203700 | JGI IMG/M metagenome (GOLD analysis project Ga0315274, IMG submission 203700) | Sediment microbial communities from Yellowstone Lake, YNP, Wyoming, USA - YL17G02_20 | ecosystem: Environmental > Aquatic > Freshwater > Lake > Sediment | place: USA: Wyoming | collected... | reverse complement strand
TGTGCGGGGGCACCGCAAACGCAAAACCAAGGGGATAGGCAGAAGGGAGCGTAAAACCAAGATTCCCAACCGCATCCCGATAGAGGAGAGGCCTGTCTCGGTAGAGAGCCGCAGTCGGTTTGGTCATGGGGAGGGTGACTCGCTGGTATCGAGGAAGAGCCTTGCGGCTCTGAACTCACTGGTAGAGCGCAAGAGCAGGCTACTGCTTCTGAGTAAACTTGAGAGGAAGTCGGCAGGGCTGACCAAGGATGCTGGGCTGCAGAGGCTTCAGGGGTTGCCTGAGAAATCCAGACGCACGCTGACGCTGGACAATGGGAGCGAGAATGCACAGCATGAGGCGATCACAGAGGCCATAGGCATGCAGTGTTATTTCGCCCGTCCTTATGCCTCCTGGCAGAGGGGAACCAACGAGAGCGTTAATGGTCTGGTCAGGCGGTACTTCCCAAAGGGTACTGACTTTAGTAAGATAACGGATGAACAGGTAGCAAAGGCCTGCCTGCCGGTAGGCAAGGTCGAATCAATTATTAACAACAGGCCCAGGAAATGCCTGGGCTACAAAACACCGCTTGAGATCGCTTCTGCTTTTGTTGCACTTCGACCTTGAATGTGGAAAGGAAAAAATTATGATAAAAAAAGTTTTACGAGATTCCGTTTTAGTCCTTGCTTTGTTGTCAATATTCCTTAGCGGAGTAATGCTTCCCCGGTCTGTCTACGGAAGCGGAACGGCAAACGATGCGATAGGGAAGGAGCAATTAGTGCGTGCCTTGGATGCAGCCTTCATCCGCGTGCTCAGCAGCGGTAAATGGAGGGAATTGACGAAGTCGTCTGGCTCCCTCAAGATCAACATTGCCGACTGTTATCCAACCCCTGAAACCGCCTCATACCCTGCCAATCCTACAGGGGTCCTCGCAAAAATCTTGAACAGCAGGCAGATCAAGGTCGGTACGTACCCAATTACCGGTATTGGTTCAGGTAATACCTCCTCACGACTGAATGATCAGCTTCTGACGGCCATTATGGACGAACTGGCTAAAGGGTATAACTTACCCGGGCCTATCCAAACAATCAACGTTACCGTAACCCCTCCGAGCGGTAACTTACTCTTCCAACAATTGAATGCGGGGGTCTTCGACATAACCGACATAAATAGCGCCCTTGGGGGAACATCATCAGGATGGACCGGAAAACCCAAGCAGATGAGGAGGCTTATCGCACGTTTCACCTGCACAGTCATGTCCAGCGGACAGTACCTCCAGGTCAGAAACGATTCTCCCTACCAGAGCATGGATGACGTAATAGCCGACAAGAATGCCAAACTATGTGCGGGGATGCTGTCGAGTCAAATGGCGAACGCTTATTTCAGGACTCATTCTGTAACACTGCCGGAGGACGACATAAATGTATGCGGACAGGGGGTCCTGGACGGCGTCTATAATGCCTACGTACACTTCAACCCGAACCCCGTAAAACCGGGACTCCGGGTCATCAACACAGGCATCGTCACTGGTGTCCCTCTCTGGGTTGCTGGAGACCCGGACCAAGATCAGGACGCCATTCCTGACTACATGGATAACTGCCCGAGTATCCCTAACCCTGACCTGGCAGATTCCGACGATGATGGGATTGGGGATGTCTGCGACAACTGCCGGAATACGCCGAACGGTCCCAGGGGCGGAACCTGTACCAAGGGAAAGGTAGGGGGTCCTTGTAAGAGCAATTGCGAATGTGGAGATGATGGAGCCTGCAGTATGAATCAGGAAGATAAAAATGGGAACGGGACAGGAGATGTCTGTGAGCCTCATTAATTCAGCCAGGTTCATTTTCGGCACCAGATTTCAGTTGACTTGTTATTCAAAATTTAATAGCTTCACTTAGAAAAAGAAATGTCTGTAACCTGCCTTTTAACCGAGGATCGTAGATGATTGGAGGTGAAGTAAACCCCATCTGTTTGGAGTGATGGGATTTATTTTTTTATAGTGGCAAGGGTGTTTTGGATTCGCATAACAAAGGGAGGAAACATGGAAAAAGTACGATCAATTGTTCTGGCCATTCTGCTGATTTTCGGGTTGACTGCAGTGAGCCTTGCTCAGGATGCAGTAAAGGGTGCCCTCGCTGATCTTGAGAAGGGGTGGCAAAACGTGGATATTCCTTTGCTGGAAAAGGTGACCAAGACCTTTGAGGCAATGGCCAAAGAAAACCCGAAGGATTACCTATCTCCTTACTATGCCGCGAAGGCCCATTTCGCCGTAGCCGACTGTCTTGATATCAAGAGCAGCAAGGAGTTTGACGAGACCGGAGAAGGCGATAAGCACATTGATGCTGCCCTCGACCTGATCAAGACCTCGCTCACGCTGAAAGAGGACAACGCTGACACCCACATCCTCAAGTTTCAGGTGCTCCGGAGAAAGATGTTTCACGTGAGCTTCCCACGCCTCATGATGTACATAAGTGATCGTCGGGCCGCTTATGGCAGGGCAAAGGAGCTTGCGCCGGATAACCTGAACGTCCAGCTCCTGGGCGCCATCGAGGTCGTTGATGGGTTCCCTCCTCCAGCTCCTGAAATACCTGTTGCAGAATTTGAAAAACTCTTGAGTAAGGACCCCAAGATGGCCGAGGCTTGCTACCAAATCGGGAATGTCTGGGAGAAGGACAATAAAACGGACAAAGCGAAGGCGAATTATGAGAAGGCGCTTAAGATAGACCCCAATCACAACTGGGCCAAAAAGAAGCTGAAGGGGCTGGCAGGAAGTCCAAAAAGTTAAAGGATTAGTTTGTTAAAAGGTTTAGAGTTTACCAGGGAGGTTTTTATGAAACGCATGCCGGGGAAGAGTTTCCTAGTTTCCCTCATAGTACTGCTGGGAGTAGTAGTTCAATGCTCATACGCGGCAGGAGAAGGCCGCAGTAAAATGATTGCACCGGGCGTTTACGCGATTACTGACCTCGGCTTCTCAAACTGCGGTTTCATCGTGACCGATGAAGGGGTTGTGGTGGTCGATACCCTCCTCATCCCCGCTTTTGCCGAAGAGATGGTAAAAGAGATCAGGGCAGTCACGGATAAGCCGGTAAAGTATGTTATCAATACCCACTGGCACACTGACCATGTTGGGGGAAACGAGACCTTTGTTCCCCAGGCACACATTATCAGTCATACCTTCACCAGGAAGATTATCGTGCAGAGGAGGAAGGAACAGGAGGAAGGCAAGGTCGATGAGAGCCTGAAGAGCCTGGGCAAATTTACGTTTGTCCCTCCTGATATAACCTTCGATGAGAACCTGACTCTCTACATGGGGAACAAGGTAATTGAGCTAAAGTTTCTGGGAGGGGGTCACTCAGGCGGTGATATCGTGGTTTACCTTCCCAAGGAAAAGGTTCTCTTCAGCGGTGATCTGTTCATGAAGGGGTCGGGGCTTCCCGACTACCGGGAGGACAGCAACATCGATAACCTGATAGAGTCCCTCAAGAGGATGCAGTCTCTCGACATTGAGAAGATCGTGTGTGGCCACATAGAAATAGTTGAGAAAAAGGATCTACAGGGTTCAATTGATAAACTCCTCACCTTCAGGCAACAGGTAAAAAAGTATGTTGATAAAAATATCCCCCCTGAAAAGGCAGCCGAGGAAATCAAATTCCCTGCAGGAGATAATCCTCATTATGAACAAAATTTTAAAAAGGTTATACAGAAGGTTTACAGTGACCTAAAAAACCTTAAGAAATAAGGAGACCCATAATAAAACCAATGCCAGGACAGAGTGGCTGTCGATGTTGCTGGCTTAGAAATCATCAATGCGAGGAGGAAAGAAAAGGAGATCCCGCCCATAACAAAATGTAAAGGAGGGTAAGCAATATGAAAACTCTGGTAAAGAAATTTTTGGACAACCAAATTTCAAGGAGGGATTTTATAAAAGGGGTGGCAGCGCTTGGGGTCTCTCTCTCCTCGGCAAAGGCCCTGCTCGGCAGCATCTCCGATTCATCTGCATATGCCGCAGAGGGGGTAGAGGCCCAGGTGTCGAGGGAAGTCACGGGAAATGGTTCTGATCTATTGATGGAGTCTTTGATAGACGCCGACGTGAAATATATCTTCCATGGGTGCGGCGGTGGTACAAACCGTTTTTTTGATTCCATAGTAACCAGGCCGAAGCTTAAGAATTTCCTCGCTACCAATGAAGGACAATGCGTTGCCATGGCAGAAGGCTATCACATTGCTTCAGGAGAGTTGGGGGTTGTCATAATACCAAAGCCGGGCCTTGGCAATGCCATTGGTAGTATCCACAATGCACTTGCTGACATGTCTTCCCTTTTAATCATTACGGCGAGGGAAAGCAATGAGTGGTCGGAGAGACAGGGTGATATCGAAATAATTGACTGGCAGAAGGTCATGGACCCCTTGATGAAATGGAGCTATAAGATGGAGCACTTAAAACGGGTCCCTGAATTTACAAGGAGGGCAATAAAGGTTTCCTTAACCCCGCCAGGTGGGCCAACCTTTCTTCAAATGACCGAAGACCTCTTTGAGAACGAGGGAAAAGCTCAGATAATCTCTCAAAAGAAATTTCAGGTTGCCGGTAAAATAAAGCCGAAGCCTGAGCTGATAACGGAAGTTGCTCAGATGCTGCTTGAATCAAAAAACCCCTTGATCACAGCGGGCAATGAAGTCACGAAGGCTGGTGCACGGGAAAAGATGATAGAATTGTCAGAGCTCCTCGCCATTCCCGTAACTCAGGGCTCAAGCTGTTTTGCAGATTTTCCAAACAGACACCCTCTCTCCTTGGGAAGATATACCCCCTACCTGTCGTATGCGAGTAACGCTGACCTTTATCTGGTCATAGGCTCTCAGATGCCCGATGAAGGCAACTACACGCTTCCAGGGCCTCCGCCATCTAAAGCAAAGGTTATCCACGTATCCCTCGAGGCTAAACTGCTTGCCATGTCTTATCCCACGGATGTAAGCATTGTGGCCGATGCAAAGGAGGCAATCTCTGATTTGATAGAGGCTATAAAGAGTCTCGCCACAAAAGAACGGTTGAATGCTATAAAAAACGGAAGATATGGGAGGATAAAAGCACAAGGCGATGACGCACGAAAAAAGAGGGCGGAAGAGGCAAAGCAATCCTGGGATAAAGTGCCTATGACGACGGCGCGAGTAGTGAGCGAATTAAACGAGCTCCTTGAAAATGACGCAATCATTGTAACGGAGCCAGTCACGCCGCCTTGGGGTTTGGAGTGGCTCGACTTGGGATACGGAAAAAAGACCTTGATCGGCGCATCACCCGGAGAGGTATTGGGATGGTCCACCGGGGTTGCCGCTGGTGCAAAGCTTGCAAAGCCTGATACTCAAGTTGTCGCCTTGACAGGTGATGGGGCATTCATGTTTCAGAATAGCCTCTGGAGCTTAGCAAGGTATGACGCCCCAGTTATCGTGGTTGTCTTGAACAATCGTTGCTACAACATGAATAGGGCCTTTGGCATGTTGGGCGGTGGAGCGCAAGCCAAGCTGCAAAAGAATATCGTATGCTACTTGGGAGATCCGGACGTTGACTTCTCCTTCATGGCAAAATCCTACGGAGTGGATAGCGAGGTGGTGAAAGACCCGTCAGAGTTAAAGCCGGCCATTAAGAGAGCTATCAAGGCTACGAAAGACGGCAATCCCTATCTTCTCGATGTAAATGTCGAGCGATGGGGCCCGCGCGGCGAAGATACGTTTCATCCTGAGATCTCCATTGCCGGTATGAGGACGAAGAAAATTTAGAGAAGAAGTTTCTCGCTGGTGTCTGGACGGAGAAAGCACTGCCAGGAGAGATAAGGGTCCAATATCATTGATGACGGAGTGAGGAATGAAGAGAAGAGTTGTCATTTTTATCGCCCTCCTTTTTTTCTGGGGGGCCAATACCGTATATGGTGTCGACGAGACCTTGCAACCATCTGGTAACCAGGGTTCTCCGGAAAAGAAGACGGAAAGTGTAGGAACCGTCACTGAATTGAGCCGGAAAGACTTTGATCAGGTCATTCTTCCGTCTCTCCATAATTTTTGTGGGAAGTGCCATCGGAAATATTTTGATGAATATGAGGGGGTCCTCTCGTCGGTTTCCGTGAAGAACCCCGTCAAGAGCAAACTCTATCAAAAGGCTAAGGGTGAAGATGGCCATCCAGAAATCTGGCCTGTAGGCTCACCAGAACTGAAAGCCTTAGAAAGATGGATTCTTGGAGAACCCCTCAATGAGACACCTAAGTAGACATCAAGAACTCATGAGCTAAACAGGAGAGATGTAAAGTCAAAGATTTACTCTACCTGATGGGATGCCTCTTGATTCTTCCCCTTGGACAAGGAGGGAGGATAATGAGAATGAACAACAAGTTTGCACTTGTAGTGAGCTTTCTTGCATCCCTACTGTTTCTTATGGGCTATTCCCTCGCTAATGCTGCCAATGAAGGGACTTCCAAGAAGCAAAGTACGGTTGAGGCTTCCGCAAAGGATGCTGGTAACTTACTGAATCAAAGCTTTATGCCGACACCGGGTAAAATACAACAATGGCACCTCGTTAAGGATGCCGGAGGCCCTACCCTCTCTGGAAGCCCATCCTGGAAGAGCTACACGGCATTCCTTGAAGAGAATTACCGAGCCTGTGGTCTCGTTGACATCAAGAAAGATGTAATAACATACAACCGCTGGTTTACTTCGGATGACAGAAAGGCAGGCAACTGGGCTCTCTCGGTCGATGGGAAGGAGGTTCCAGTGGCTTCATACTGGGCCTATTCCGGCTCAACGCCGCCATCCGGTAGTACGGCGCCGCTCATTTATTACGATGAGAAGAACCCTCCGGCATCCATCGAAGGGAAGATTGTGGTCTTTGATACCCCCCCGTTCCAGCCAGAATCTATTCCGCCAGATATGGTGAAGCCAGGATTTGAATATGCCTCAGATCCTGAGTCCCTTCCCACGGATTCTTTTACTACCGACCAGTTTTATCAAGTAAACTACTATGCCCGGTTCAGTGGATGGAAGGAAATTTTGACCAAGGGCAAAGCCTCGGGAGCGTTGGTGATCTCTAAGATGGGGCCGGCGAGGGCTGCTGGCGTATATACACTGCCCCCCCCACCTTCTGAATTCGGTGTGCCTGGCCTTTTTCTCGACCGGGTAGCAGGGAGAGGGGTGAGAGAGGCAGCGAAGGAAGGCCGCACTGCAACCTTAAAACTGATAGTTATGAGAGAGAAGGCAGAAACGTATTTTCTCTCAGGATTCTTGCCAGGGAAAAATTATGGCAGAGAAGATGACGAGATGATTCTCGTTATTGCTCACACGGACGGTCCAGCCATCTCCCAGGAAAACGGGGGCCTGGGAATTTTGGCTGTCATCGAATATTTCTCGCACATCTCCAGAAGTGAACGACCCCGGACGCTGCTTGTCGTCCTTGATCCTCAGCACTATATGCCGGGAAGACATCTCGTCGACTGGTACAAACTCCATCCAGAAATTGCAGGTAAAATCGTTGCAAGCATGGGGATAGAACATCTTGGACAGTTGGAATACAGGGAAAAGGGGGATGACTTTTTGCCTACCGGCCAGCCCGAAGTAACACAACTGTTTGTTCAAGACAACGATGTGCTCATAAAGTGGGCTATTAAAGCAGTCCAGGATAACCACCTGCCCAGAACTATGGTTCAATGTCCCCCGAGGAAAGGTCAAGGCAGGTGGCAAGGCATGGGTGATGTTGCGGTAAAACGGAATATCCCCGGATATGCGTTAAGTGCATTCATGAGTGCATATTGGTCGACAGAAGCGAGGATCGACAAATTTGACAAAGACCTCATGTGGAAACAGATTGCCGTTGCCGTTCAGCTCATTGGTGAATTAATGAGGGCAGATCTTAAGGAAATTGCCGTTCCCAACAAGGGTGGATCATAAAGCATCAACGTCCGTCATCAAGCCAACAATTGCGGATCAAAGGAGATTTCCTTCGAAAAATGAAATGCTCATAGGCCTTATACTGCTTCACACAGATCTGGATTTGGGAAATACTACCGATTGGGAGAACCTACTCTCGTTCCCTCTGCCAGGCCCTGTTCAATGGGACTTGTGGCAAATTTCATTATCTTTGCAGCCAATTCCGGCCTCTCCTGTGAAATGAGCGGCAGACGGCTCATGATCTCCATCCCGAGCAGTCGGCCCCCGGTAAAGGCATGCAGGCACGGCTGCAGAGGCTCCTTAAACAGGCTGAAGATATAGTCGATTTCCTCATAACTCATATAAGCGGTCATGGTGAAGGGTTTCAGGTAGTCCCGGTAGTCATGACGTTCAAAGAGCGAGCGTTTCCACCACTCCAGATAGCTGGAAATACCTTCCCGATTGGGCTTATTGTCTCTCAGCGCAACAGTCACAGCATTCGCCGCTTTCCAGCCGCAAAGAATGGCGCCATTAATCTCAATCTCCTGGCACCAGGCGGCATCGCCTGCGAGGAGGACATTGTCCTTAAAGGGTTCAGGAATCGGAGAAAAGACATTTTCTGCAAACCCTACTTGCCTGACGCATTCTGCATGGCGAAACCAGCGTGAGAATCTCCCCTCACGGATAAAGCGGTCAACGACACGAAAATAGTCAAAGTGGGGATCAAACCCGCCCGCAAAGAAGACATACTCGTCACTGTATGCCCGGGGTATACCAAAGTAGTAAATCGGAATCTCATCCTCACCGATCCAGGTCTTGAGCGACAGTGGTTCTTCCATCTCTGTCCCCAGCATTTCATATCCAGCCCCGATCAGGGTCGCATAAAATACCCTCTGTTCGTTGAAGCCGAGCCTCTGGGTGATGACTGAATTGGTCCCATCTGCAGCAATCACAAAGGTCCCGGTGAACCTCTTCCCCTCTGCAGTTTTGACTTTCACTGCATCGTTGAGCTTTTCGAGAGCAATCACATTCATACCGGTAAACACTTCAACGCCATACTTCTCTGCGTCCTCCAGCAGACCTTGAAGGAGTGCAGATTTAGAATGCACCACGGAGATCCTTCCCCCATCACCTGACTGCGCAGCCTCATCATAATTTCCAAAAGCGATACAGTGGCCACCGGGTGAGTAAAAGTGCCAGGCATAGAGATTCTTTGTCGGACCTTCATACCGGATCGAAAATCCGTTGACTGGAAAACTGAGCCGCTTGTCCCTCTGATTGAAGGTAGGGCGTTCACCGAAGATATACTCATTGAGAACAAGCACCATCATGGTACAGAGCCTGTTGATATCGATTATCTGTTTCTTTCTCTCTAAGAGGGCTACCGTGAGACCATTTTCTCCTGCTGTTTTGGCAGCAGCCAGTCCTGCTGGGCCCGCACCAACAATGATGAGATCATAAGGCTTGCTCACTGTTTTTCCTCCTTCTCTGTTTTTCCATCTTTTCCAGCTCCTCGGCTACCTCATGCAGACCTAACTCCTTAAGCCTTTCTCTGGCAGACACTCCGGTATTTTTATCCCATCCCCGTCTTCCTACATCAGGAGCGTCTCTTCGACTGTTGCCTTTTCGAAAAGGTTTTGGAGCTTCTGAATGAGTTCCGGCCTTTCATTCGCAATCCTGGGGATTTCTGCTGTAATGGCCTGCTGGATGACACCTGGAAAGCTAAATTCATTGTAATAGCCTTTATAGCTCTTGGAATCGGTTAGTCCAAAGAGATAATTTAAATCATCATCTTCTAACATTTGAATCCCATATCCCCTTAAGGCCTGCTCAATCATTCCGGGTTTGAGATATTCGTAGGAGCCTTTCCAGTAATCCACATATTCGTCTAAACCGGGCTTCCCTTCCATCTCGTCCAAAACTGCTTTTGCGGACCGGTAGCCGTACATAATAGCTCCCTGCACGTACACCTCAATAAAGGAGGCAGCGTCTCCAATCACTAATATATTTCCAACTTTCGGCTTCTGGATTGGGGTTCGGAAATTTAAGACCACACTCGTTTTCTTAACCACCTGAGCATGTTTGAACCAGGAGGAAAAATTTCCTTTCTTAATGAATCTATTCAGGATCTCTTTATGATCCCCCAGCCCCATAGGTTGGGCATACATAATTTCCCAGAGTGGGGGGTCCTGAGGCTTTCTCGAGGGTCTTGGCCAAAAATAGAATTGACCTCTGCACCCTTCCGTCTGCCCTCTGCCCAAAAAGGCTATGATGGCATCAGGATAAGGAGTTTCAACCCCTTCTAAAACGTAGGAGTACGCCATCATGGTTCCAAAGAATTTTCTTTCCTTGTTCAATCCGAGGCTCTCCACGATGCGTGAGTTCACACCATCTGCAGCGATGACAAATCGCCCCTTTACCTCTTTGTCCTCTTCCCATGTACGGATGGTGACTACCACGTCATCACCCACATTCTGTGCTTTGAGAGCCTGAGTGCCCCGGTCAATGTGCACCCCACTCTTCTCTGTCTCAACCAGGAGATCTTCCAGCAATACCTCTTTATTGAATGTACGGGCCACACAAGTTGCCTCCCGTTCTAACCTTATCCGGTACCCTCCAGGGGAAACAAAATAGTATCCCTTGATATCCTTCCAGAGGCCGCTATATTTTATGGAAAAGTCATTCTTATGGAAAACGATTTGATCCCCTTCCACGGTCACTGTTTCTCCATCACAGTCCGGCTCAGTGATCAATCCGGCAACGCATGTCCTCCTAACAGAGGCTATGCTGGTCTTCTGTTCGATTAAGAGGACATTCAATCCGCCCCTGGCAGCGGTTTGTGCTGCCATGAGGCCAGCAGGACCTGCACCGATCACAATGAGATCATACCTTTCAGCCATACGAACCCTCCCCGAATGTGAAACCTTTTCTCCCCGGTATTTTGATCTACGAAGGTACTACTATCAGGAATGATAAGGGGCGTCAAGTAAAGTCACAAGGACCGTGATCCGCCTATTCATATTTGCGCCGGAGGGACGCGGTTACCACGCCCTGACCCATTGACGAAGAATATCTTGAGCCAAAAGAATGCACGGAAGGATTGGTTGACACAGTACCTGACCTGGGATAATCTCCGTTCAATCCAGGTAGTAGAAAAAGAGAAACGGCATTTTAGTGGAGGGGAGAAACCTATGAGCCGCGAATATCCGAAGTTAGACAAGAAATACTACGAATGGACCTTTCCATGGAAAGAGACAACCACCACTGAATCCAAATTTCCGAAAATCAACTTTAAAGCCTCACCCATCAAGTTTTATGAACCCATAAGCGGTTGCGCGGTTGAAGGTCCCTTTGAAATCGAGATTAGGCCTGATGAACCGAAAAGAGTGAGCAGCTTGGTTGTAACCGTGAATGGCAAAGAATTCATTCTTGAAAAACCGCCCTACCGGGTTTCCTGTGATGCCTCCCAGTATCCCCGTCAACTGATACGGGTGGATGTTAAAGCCAAGGGAGGGCTCTTGGGAAGGACGATCGCTTCAAACTACACCCATTACGTTTCAGAGAATGGAACCTTTAACAAGGACAAGATCCTTCTTCTTTTCGGTGGTCCCTGGGAGCCTTACCTGGAAAAAGCAGCCTCTCCTTTTTGGACAAAAGAACAATTTTCAATGTCCTATCTTTTCTCGGTGTGTGCCATGGATCATGTCTTTCACTATGGATTGATTCCGAAGTTTGTTGGTCGTTTCAACTTCACTACCGTCTTGCTTGACCCTACCCAGATGGATCAATGGGAGCATGAATATAAACCGAACATGCTGGTTGACGTTCAAGGGAGGGAACGATCTCCCTTGCTGAAAATCAACTATTCAAAGATTCCCCGCAAGTGGGTGAAGCCAAA
>Ga0315274_10013154_pt1 | contig 11777 bp, 7 predicted proteins | sample YL17G02_20_MG_FD_203700 | JGI IMG/M metagenome (GOLD analysis project Ga0315274, IMG submission 203700) | Sediment microbial communities from Yellowstone Lake, YNP, Wyoming, USA - YL17G02_20 | ecosystem: Environmental > Aquatic > Freshwater > Lake > Sediment | place: USA: Wyoming | collected... | reverse complement strand
TACGAGACGGCTCAGCAGCAGGACCGTGTCGAGAAGTTCGGGACCGATGCCATCCTGGACATCCGGCGGATTCAAAAAATCCTGCCACATCGCTATCCGTTCCTGCTTGTGGACAAGATCATCGAGGTGGACGGCGACACCCGGATCAAGGGCGTCAAGAACGTGACGTTCAACGAAGGCTTCTTCCAGGGCCACTTCCCCGGCACGCCGATCATGCCCGGTGTGCTGATCGTGGAAGCGATGTGCCAAGTCTCGGGACTGCTCTTTGCCCAGCGGCTCGAACACACCGGCAAGCTCGCCGTGCTCCTGAGCATGGATAACGTCAAGTGGCGCAAGGCGGTCGTGCCGGGCGACCAATTGATTCTAATAGCTGAAACCGTACGGCTGCGGCGCAGGACCGCTCACTGCAAGTGCCAGGCAATGGTCGGCGATGCCGTCGTGGCGGAGGCCGAGATCAAATTCATGCTTCTCGACGATGAGAAACCATAGATTGAGTCTTTGCAGAACGGAGATTAGGCTTACTTGAAGAAGGAAAAATCGTCTTCCTGATTCTTCCTTCTGAAACCGTATATGCTCAAGGCAGAACCAGTTCGGCTGATTATTCAAGGAAATCCCAAGACCGATTTCCTTGAATAATATAAGCCTAATCTCCGTTCTGCAAAGCTCCTACTCAGATTGAGGTGCAGGAACCAGGAAAATGGCGACAGTACATTCCACGGTGATTCTTGGAAAGAACGTGCAGTTGGATGAGGACGTGGTCATCGGGCCGTACTGCGTGATCGGGGACAATGTCTCCATCGGGGCGGGCACGATCCTGTATGCCCATGTCGTCGTGGCCAATGGGGTGAAGATGGGCTGCGGCAATCACCTGTATCCGAATTGCGCGATCGGCTGCTGTCCGCAAGTCCTCGGTCTGACTCCGGAGTCTCCGCTCGGGGGCTTGGTGATCGGCGACCGTAACATGATCCGTGAGAACGTGACGATCCATCCGAGCAGGCACGTGGGCGCCGCCACCCAGATCGGCAGCGATATTCTCATGATGGTCGGGTCCCACGTCGGGCATGATTGCATTGTCGGGGACAGGGGGGTCCTGAGCAACTACGTGCAGATCGCCGGACACGTGCAGATTGGCACAGGCGCCTGGTTCGCCGGCATGGCAGGAGCGCACCAGTTCGTTACGGTCGGACACTGGGCGTTCATCGCCGGCCTGGCCGGGGTCACCCATGATGTGCCACCGTTCCTGATCGCCAGCGGGCATTATCCGGTAAAGGTTCGCGGCGTGAACAAACGCGGACTGCTCCGCGCGGGCTTGAACGAGCAACAACAGGCGCACATCTACGAGGCCTACAAGAGGCTCTATCGCCGGGGAAGCACCCTGCTGGCCAATGCGCGGGAGCTGGCCAAGCAGGACGGCCTCGACGAGAACGTGCGGGACATAATCGGCTCCATACTCAACAGTCACCAGCATCGGTTCGGCCGTTACCGTGAAAGCCTCAGGAGGGAGTAGGAGTTGGCAGATCTCAGATTTCAAATCGCCGCTCGACGGCGGGAACGCGGAACGCCGGCAGGGCTTCGTTCGTTTACAGTCTGCATTCTGAATATATCTCAAGTTTGGGGCTATACGGCGTGCCTATGAATGACGGGAAGATACGAACAGCGATCGTTGGCGCCGGGAAGATGGGGGCGATCCATGCCAAGGTGTACAGCCAGTTGCCGGACAGCCAGTTAGTCGCCGTGGTGGACTTGGACGCGAACAAGGCGAGCGAGCTGGCCGGCAAGTATGGCTGCCTCGCCTGCACCGATTGCGAGCAGATCCTCGACAAGGTGGATGCCGTGACCCTCTCCACCCCGACAGTGACGCACTTGAAGCTGGCAAAGATCTTCCTGCGGCGACGGATCCCCGTCCTGATCGAGAAGCCGCTCGCCTCGAGCGTGCGGGAGGGTCGCAAGATCGTCTCGCTCGCCCGCCGATACGATACGGTCGTGGCCGTCGGCCATTCCGAGCGATGCAACCCCGTGGTGCAGGCCATGAAGCGGGTCCACATCGAGCCCAAGTTCATCGAGGCCCATCGCGTGAGCCCCTATCCGTTCCGCTCCACCGACGTGGGAGTCGTCCTGGATATCATGATCCACGATATCGACATTGTCCTGTCCCTGGCGGCCAGCAAGATCAAGCGGGTGGACGCCGTCGGCGTCAGCGTCATCGAAGGCGCCGAGGACATTTGCAACGCGAGGATCGTCTTCGACAACGGCTGCATCGCGAACCTGACGGCGTCGCGCCTGGCCCTCAAGACGGAGCGGCGAGTGCACGTTTTCTCCCGCCAGGCCTACCTGAGCGTCGACTACCTCAAGAAGAGCGGCATCATCATCAAGACCGATCCAAACGTCAACGTCGTCGAGTGGATCAAGAAGCAGCGGGAAAGCGGCGAGCTCGACCTGACGAGCGTGAACTGGCCCGAGCTGCTGCACATCGAGCCGCTCCAGATCGACGACAAGGAGCCCGTCCGGCTCGAGCAGGAGGCCTTCCTCCGCGCCGTCAAGGACCGGTCCTTCACCCCCGAGGTCAGTGCCGAAGAAGGCCTGGCCGCCCTCAGGTGCGCCCAGAAGATCATCGCCTGCGTCAAACGCCACAAGTGGGACTGAACGGATCGCGGATTATGCCGGATGTCGTGTCTACACTTGCATGGATATCCCTGATCCGAGGCACGCGACGCAGCAATTGCCTGTTCCTTCAGGCCACTGTGCGGGCTGCGCCACGTTTTTTCGTGACCCTCATCCACAATCTTGCCTTTTCTCTGTGAGCGACGTACAGTAGTCAAGAAGGCGAATTTGAAAGGGTACGCACATGTTCGCACATGCCAAAGGAGTTCTGATCGTTGTTTGTGTGTTGCTGTGTACGCTGACACTGATGGGCGGCCGATCCAACGTGCGGCCAGGCCAGCCCTCCACGGTCACGACCGAGCCGGTCGCGGCACTGGTCGAGGCCTTTGTAGTCGAGGTGAACCTGCCGGCCCTGGCTAAGCTGGGCGTCAGTCCCATCGGCGAGGAGCCGCACGCGGCCTCCGTCGCGGACATCCTCAAGTGCCTCGACACCGGCCAGGCCCGCGTGATCGCCGGGGCCAAGGCGGCGTCCTGGCAAGGAGACACGACGGTCCGGGCGACAAGGACGACCTATGTCAAGCGAGAGACAGACACGCCGCCCACGACAACCTACAGCCCGTACGAATCGGGTGCGAAGTTCTCCGTCTCGACCGGTGCCGCTTCGGGTGCCGCCATGCTCGTCGTGTTCAACTTCGAGCACAACCTGTTCATGGAGAAGGGACAAGCCCTGGACGTTCCCCCGGACACGGCGAAATGGGAGTGGTCCGGCGCGGTTGGTCTCCAGCCGGGCAAGCCGGAGATCGTCGCCGCCGGCCAGGACGGCGAGACCGCCGTGTTCCTGCTCCTTACAGCCCACGTTCGGGCCCAATAGCACTGGCAGGCTGGCAGGTGGATTTGTGCGTCACACGTCTCACGCGGCAAGAACGCACAGAGGCGAAAATGGGCCTTGACAATCCCTGATGGCGAGGGATAATGACGGCATATGAAGCGCCTACAAGCCCCCGCGTAGTCTCGCTTCCTCTCCCTCATCAAATCGCGGGGGCTTCCTTTCTCACAGTCAAATCGAAAAAGCTGTGCGGCCAGTCAGTCTCACATGGACACGGCACGCCGGCGATTTTTCCTGTCCACGGCGCGCGGGGCGACGTATAATTGGGGGCGGTATGGAGAGAGCCGCGTACAGGATACTTGATGCGAATTTCAATCGGGCCCGCGAGGCGCTGCGGGTCGTGGAGGAGTACTGCCGGTTCATAGTGAACTCGGGGGCGCTGACGGAGCGTACGAAGCGGCTGCGGCACGAGCTTTGCGCCGCGGTCGGCCGGCTCGACATGGGGAGGCTCATCGCGAGCAGGGACACGCAAGGCGATGTCGGCGTCGGCGCAAAGGTCGAGGGACAGCTCGAACGAGCGACGTTGAAGGACTGCTCTACGGCCGGGGCGAAACGGCTGACCGAGGCACTGCGCGTGCTCGCGGAGGTCGTCCAGACCGAGGACAAGGCCGTTGCGGAGAGCATCGAGAGGCTGCGCTACGAGGCTTACACATTGGAGAAGGACATCCTGCTCTTCAGCGAGCCCGTCGAGAAGTTCAATCGCGTGCGGCTCTATGTGATCATCACGAGCAATCTGCCGGCCGACATCCTGGCCCTGGCGAGCAAGTGCGCCACGGGCGGGGCCGACTGCATCCAGTTGCGGGCCAAGGACATTCCCGATGACCGCCTGTTTGCGATGGCGGTCGAGTTCGTGGAGATTTGCCGAGAGATGGGCGCGCTGAGCATCATCAACGATCGGGGGGATATCGCGGCGGCGGCCGGGGCCGACGGCGTGCACTTGGGCCAGAACGACCTGCCTGTCGAGCAGGCCCGCCGGCTGCAACTGAGCCCGATGATCATCGGCAAGAGCACGCATTCGCTCAAGGAGCTCGATGCGGCCTGTTTCGCCCTGCCGAGCTACGTGAGTCTTGGCCCTGCGTTTGCGACGCCCACCAAGCCGGACATCGAAGTCACCGGCCTGGAGTACGTGCACCAGGGCACGGAGCGGCTCGCCGGGACCGGGGTCAGCCACGTCGCCATCGGCGGGATCACCCTGGACAACGTCGAGCAGGTCATCCGGGCCGGCGCCAAGAGAGTGGCCGTCTGCTCCGCCGTGACAAAGGCGGCCGACCCGGCCGAGGCCTGCCGGAGATTGAAAGAGAAAGTCACTAAACTGATCAACGAACGCTCTCCATAGGGAAAGTGAGGCAGCAGCGATGAAACAGTCAGGTCTTGTCAAGTGCGCAGCAGCCGTCGTATTCTTTTCCTTTACCGCGTCCGGCGTTCGGGCTCAGGCCTTGTGGGACCTCGCCAAGCAGAACAAGAACACCCTGAGGATCTCAACGCTACTCACGGCCCAGGACGTGCGCGACCGCCTCTCCAGCGATCCGGGCATTGACCAAGCCATCGACTGGTGCAGGAAGACCGGCGTGACGCACGTGTTCATCGAGTCCTTCCGCGATGGCTACACGGCCGACAAGCAGGCGCTCTCGCACGCGAAGGCCCGATTCGCACAGGCCGGCTTTGAGATTTCCGGCTGCATCACACCCACCAAGGTCGGCAAGGATTCCACCGGATGGAAGGGCATCGGCTGCTACACCGACGAGCCCACGCAGAAGCGGGTCCAGGAGATTTTCGAGTATGCGGCGGCGATCTTCGATGAGATCATGATCGACGATTTCTGGTTCACCGACTGCGAGTGCGAGCCGTGCCAAAAAGCCCGCGGCGAACGAACCTGGGTCGAGTACCGCTGCGACCTGATGACGAGAATCAGCCGCGAGCGCATCCTCGCCCCCGCCCGCGCCGTCAATCCCAAAGTAAAAATCATCATTAAGTATCCCCAATGGTACGACGACTTTCATAACCGCGGGTACGAGGTCGTACAGGAGACGGCCGAATTCGACAGGACCTGGGTCGGCACGGAGACTCGCGATCCGGACAACGACCGCTGGGGCAAGAAGGCCCAATATGAGGCGTACTACATCATGCGTTGGCTTGGCGGGATCGGCGGGGCCAAGTGCGGCGGCGGATGGTTCGACCCGTACGGCACGCACGAGGACACGTACGTCGAGCAGGCCCGCCAGACGGTCCTGGCCGACGCCAAGGAGATGCTGCTGTTCTGCTACGGCTCGCTGCTGCGGGACACCGGTCCGGCCAACGTGGAGAGGCTTCGCACGGAGATCCCCGGCCTGTTCCAGCTCGCCGCACTCGTGCGAGGCAAGCCGCTCAAAGGCATCGCCGCCCCCAAGCCGCCCAATAGCGACGCGCTCAACGAACAGTACGTCTATGACTTCGTCGGTATGCTCGGCCTGCCCCTCGTGCCGACGGCGGAGATTCGCACGGACGCCAAGGCCATGTTTCTGCCCGTGCACGCGCTCAAGGACCCGCAGCTTCCCGACAAGCTCAAGGCCATGCTCGCCGCCGGGACCCCGGTGCTCGTCACTGACGGCTTGGCGAAGAAGCTGCCCGCGCCCATTGCTGGCGACGAGAACCTGCTCGTCCTCAAGGTCGGTGGAAAGCCCGCCAGCCTGCTCGACCTGACGCGACAGCAGCTCAAGCCCATCCGCGACAAGTTGCTGGCCCCGCTCGGCGTCCGCTTCGACGCCCCGAACAAGGTGGCCCTGTACCTGATCGGCGACCACTGCGTCGCCATCGAGAACTTCAACAACGAAACAATCAGCGCCTCTCTGGGATTTCGGGGATCACCTACAGCACGGAAGCAGGCGCTGGTGCTACCGGTCAACGGATCGGCGCTCGTTATTGTGGACGAGGCAGGTCAGTTCGAGCTGACGATTTCGCCGCGCACGCTGGCGGTTTTCGAGTACTAGTATCTGTGATGCAGATGGAGGTAGGCATAATGTCGCTAACAGGCAGAGTACGCACTTTGTCGTTCGCGTTGTTTGCGGCTGGGACATTCCTTTCTGCACTATCGCGAGCCGAAGCTCAAGAGAGCCGCCAGGCTGCCGCCGACCAAGCATCGCAGATCGAGCGGCGGGTGCTCGCGTTCTATTACCCTTGGTACGGGATTGTGAGTGGGCCGGGCGGGGCGGGCAAAACCGTGCATTGGGGCAAGATCGATGCGCGGAACAAGGACATCGCCGCCAGCACGCATTACCCGGCGCTCGGGGCGTACGACTCACACGATCCCGCCGTCATTGAGCAGCATTGCCAGTGGGCGAAGGCCGCACACATCGACACGTTCATCGTAAGCTGGTGGGGTCACGGCGACTATACGGACCGCGCCATGCCTCTGATCCTCGACGGCTGCAAGCGTCACGGCCTGAAGGCGTGCATCTACTACGAGAGGGTCCCAAAGCCGCAGACCGCCCAGACCGCCGCACAGGACATCATCAAAGTCCTCGAAAAGTACGGCAGCCACGAGGCCCATCTCAAGGTCGATGGCAAGCCGGTCGTGTTCATCTACGGCCGGGCGGTCGGCGAATTGGGCCTGACCGGCTGGCTGGAGGCGGTCAAGCTCATCAAGACAGGGTACAAAGGCGGCGCGACGATCCTTGGCGACCAGTTCAGCTACGGCTCCGCCCGCGTCTTCGACGGCGTCCACACGTACAACACCGCCGGCTCGCTCGCCGGCTTGTCCCTCGACGGCTTGGAGAAATGGACCCCGGGGACATACGGGTCCTGGGTCCAATTGGCCGACCAGGCGGGCAAGGTCAGCACGATCACCGTGATCCCCGGCTACGACGACACCAAGATCCGAAAGCCCGGCCTGGCCGTGGATCGCTTCGACGGCAACCTGTATCGCATCCAGTGGCAGCGGGCCATCGAGGCTGACCCACACTGGGTCCTGGTCACCACCTTCAACGAGTGGCACGAGGGCAGCGAGATCGAGCCATCGGCCGAGCTCGGACAGAAGTACCTCGATCTGACGGCCGAGTTCGCCGAACGATTCAAGGCTACCCCGCGAGCCCCGCACGTCGTCACGCCACAGGGCGGAATCATGCAGGAGGAAAAGGACCGCTTGCGTGACAGCCTGAAGAAAACGCGAATCGCCGTGCTGCCCGGCGCCGAGTCAATGGCGTTCTGGTGGCTGCTGTATATCGGCGTCGAGCCGCAGCTTCTGACGTGGGAACAGGTAGTCGGCAGCGACCTGACGCCTGCCAACTATCCCATCCTGCTCTACTGCGCCGGCGAGGGCTACCGTCGCACAGTGCGCGAGACCGGCGACGTCGATGAGGCCCTGGTCCGCTACCTGAAAGCCGGTGGCTGCCTCGCCGCACTGCCCTCGTTGCCCTGGCCGTTCTACCGCGACGAGAACGGGCAGCCGGTAAATCAGAGCCATCGCTTCGGCCTGACCCTTCGCGGCGGCTGGGAGCGCCCACCGGAGGGTGCGGACCTGTGGTTCGTCCAGCGCGACAACAAGTTGCCGCACGTACCCACCAGATTCCCCTTCCCCACGTCCGGCGACCTTCGCTGGCGGCCGTTCTACGCAACGGACCACACGGAATACGTCCCCCTGCTCCAACTGCGCGGCCGCGCCGGCGAGAGTTTCGGCGATGCCGTCGTCTACGCCCGCCCCCGCGACGGCGGCCACATCGCTTACGTCTGGTTCGGCTTACTCAACACCCCCCAAGCCGAGCCTTTGCTCTACGACCTCTTCACCCTTCTGTCCAGTCGTCTCAACCCCGGCAGACGATAGCCCGCGGGGCGAGATGTGCCCCCCGTCCACAACTGCCGAGCCTTTGTCAGACACAGGTTGGCACCGATTCACAGGCGTTCTGACGTTGTCATTCCGGCGTAAGCAAGAGTCTAACAGGTAGGATAGGCAGGTCTCATGCCCTGGGGATTGCGTGCCGGTGAGCCAAAAGGTTGGACTGCAAACCACGCGTGTCTTATGATGAGCCACGGATAAGCTCTGTGAACACGACGAAAGGAGCGACTTGGATGATACGCGACGGGCGAATCCTTCTCCTATGGCTGGCAGTGACAGTCCTATCCGCCCCGGCCATCGGGGCCAATCTATTCCCGACCGAGGTTCGGCGGCAGGCCTTTCTCAAGGCCCTGGGCGAGTGCGATGCCAGATACGATGCGACAGAGCAGATGCTGCAGGCCCCCTTCTCCTCGCCGGGATACCACACCACGCTCACCGGCGGCACCGTCCACTCGACGCGTGAGTCGTTCGAGTACGCCGTCGCCCTGCTGGACAGCGGCGAGCCCGAGCGGCTCGAGCGAGCCGAGGCGGTCCTTAGCCGGCTCATCGCCCTGCAGGACCAGGACCGCGACAGCCGCACCTACGGCATCTGGTCGTGGTTCCTCGAAGAGCCGCTCGACAAGATGTCCCCGCCGGACTGGAACTGGGCCGATTTCTGCGGCACGCAGCTCCTGCAGGTCGCCATCGACCACATGGACCGCCTGCCGCCCGAGTTGCAGCAGCAGGTCAAGGACCCGATCCTGCACGCCGCCCGCTCCATCCAGCGGCGCAATATCGAGCCGGGCTACACGAACATCGCCCTGATGGGAACGTATGTCACGCTCGTCGCCGGCGAGCGGTTCAACAACTCCGACCTGCTCGACTATGGACGCAAGCGCCTCGCCCGGTTCTGGCAGTACACGCTGGAAGAGGGCTCGTTCAGTGAGTACAACAGCCCCACCTACACCTGCGTCGCCATCGAGGAAATCTCGCGCATGATGCAACACGTCCGCGATGAGGAGTCGCAGAAGCTCCTCGAGAGGCTCAACGAGTTCGCCTGGCTGCACTTGGCCCGGCGGTTCCACGCGCCGACGAAGCAGTGGGCGGGCCCGCACAGCCGCTGCTATTCCACCCTGCTGCAGTCTGGCACGCTCGCTTTCATCCAGCGAGCCACCGACGGCCGCGTCGAGTTCGTGCCGGAGCAAGACGCCTGGCAGAGCATCGACGCCCAGCGCATCACCCTCAAGTGCCCCAAGTCGTGCGACCTGTACTTCACCAGTCTGCCGTTCCCCCGTATGGAGATCGAAACCTTCGTCCGCAACGTACGCGACGAGCACGACATCATCGGCAGGACCTACCTGCACCCGGACTTCACATTGGCGAGTGTCAATATCGGAGATCTGTGGAACCAGCGCCGTCCCCTGCTGGCATACTGGAAGACCCCCACCGGGGTCGCTGCCCTGCGCCCCCGCGTCCTTCACGACGACTATGACTATGCCTCCGCCAGCCTCTTCACGGTCCAGGACGGCGCCGACATCCTCGCCGCCGTGGTGTTCGCCACTGATCGGGGCGACACCCACATCTCGCTCGACAAAATCCAGAACGCGACCATTACAGCCAGGGACCTGCGCTTCCGGCTGCAGTTCGAAGGCGCCTTCGCCGACCTTGCCATGCCGCTGAAGGCGGAAGTCGGCGAGCCCATCGAGTTCACCTCCGGCTCAATCACCGGCGCCTTCTGCATCCACGCCGCCGAGTTCGACGGCCTGCCCGTTCGCGTCGAACCCGGCCGGGACTCGGAGGCCGCGTGGATCGATCTGGTCCTCTACGCCGGCCGAGGCCGCGAATTCAACTTCGCTAAGATCAAAGAGGCGGCGATTGTCTTCACGGTCTCGATGATCCCCTCCACAGCATCCTTCGGCGCCGCCACCCCGTCCGTCCACAGGAGCCTCGCCATGGACCTGCCCGGCGACCTGCCGTCCCCCCGCGAAACCTGGACCTGGCAGAGAACCAACAAACCCACCCTGTCCCTCACCCTCCCCACCAGGCCCCTGCCCACCAAAAACCAATACTCCGCCGCCTCCGCCAAACTCAGCGAAGCCAACCCCTGGAAAGCCGGTTATTGAGCAACGGTTGGCCACCCGTGAGAATACGTCAATGCGCTGCTGCCACTGACAAAAATACAGCATGGGCGTTATTGCTGAGAAGGCCTTATGTCTGTATCATCAAAAATGGACGTCTGTCGAGAACTATAAAGGGACGGAAACGTACCAAGGATGGAAGGAAAACAGGATTGCTGTCGTTGAAACGCCGACATAGGTGTGAAGGTTCGCATGGATAGGCAAATAGAGACCTTCCGAGCAGAGGTGATGCGCCATTTGCTCAAGGCACTTAGTAGGCAGAGCGAGCCTTTTATAAGCGTCTTGGGCAGATCACAGAATTGTGACCCAGCGTTCCTCATGGACGTACTCCGCGAGATGGAGGCGAGGGGATTCGTTCGTGTAAGTAGTGGAGGTCCTGGAAGAGAATGTGCGATAACGGCACATGCGGGAACACGGACTCCTGTTCCTCGTAAACTGTGTGAACCGGCGCCATCCCAGGACTCGGAGGACCCAAGGCGTGGTATTCTTGCGAGCGGTTACTTCGGAGATCTCACGAGCGCAGTCTCTAAGTCACTCCCTGAACCTGGTCTGGTCTACTCACAATGGTGGTTCTCTGAACCAACGTATGCAAAGTTAGTTGACCTGCTTCTTCAACTGATGAGGAAGAACGCTCATGTTGCCTTTGCAGGATCATCGACTCTGGGAGCCGTATTCTCACATTGTGCAGCTTCTCCGGTAACAATCATTGACGTGGACGCGGTTCTGTTGAAACGAATCGCATGCTGCGTTGACAAACCGGCCCAATTCATCTGCCGTGATATCTCAAATCCGCTGGATACGTGCCTCAAAGGCAAATTCGACATCGTCTTTGCCGATCCGCCGTGGTCGAGTTCTGACCTCAAAACCTTCTTCGTCAGAAGTTCAGAAATGCTGGCAGCAGAGGGAACGCTCGTCATTTCCTTCCCACCTGTGTTCACGAGACCCTCGGCTCGGACTGAGCGGAAGAATCTCTTGCGGATGGCTGAGCTACTCGGCCTTTCCTTCACAACGGAATTGAAGGGATTCACCGAGTACAGTGTCCCAATGTTCGAGTACAGGGCATATAAGGAACATGGCATAGAACTCAGTCAGCCATGGCGGAAGGGCGATGTCCTCATATTCAAGAAGCGCAACAAAGGCACGAAATGTGCGGATATTCCTGTCGAAGCCTGTTACATATGGGATCAGTATGACTATGACATGACACGATTGTTTTTGAAAAGAAATGGGTCAATCGAAGGGGGACCGGCATGCATCTGTGTTGGTTCAGCGGCAATTGGACAACGAGTACTTTGGGCCAGCAGAGTAGATCGCTGGCTTACGTATAGCATTGTCGGCTCCTGTATGGCATTTGTCAAGTCCTGGA
>Ga0315274_10013153_pt1 | contig 11778 bp, 7 predicted proteins | sample YL17G02_20_MG_FD_203700 | JGI IMG/M metagenome (GOLD analysis project Ga0315274, IMG submission 203700) | Sediment microbial communities from Yellowstone Lake, YNP, Wyoming, USA - YL17G02_20 | ecosystem: Environmental > Aquatic > Freshwater > Lake > Sediment | place: USA: Wyoming | collected... | reverse complement strand
GCGGTTTTGGGATAGGCGCGGGCGAAGACGAGCAGGTTGGCCGGATCGAAGTCGCTGGCGGACCATTTGCACTCGATCGCCACCAGAGCCTTGCTCCGGGGCATCCAGAGAAAGTCCACTTCGTGGCCCTGTTTGTCGCGCCAGTAGCGGAGGTCGGCGGCCTGGAGATGGGCCGTGAGTTCGTTGAGGACGTAGTGCTCCCAAAGTCGTCCGAGGTCGTCGGGCCGCAAGCTGGTCCAACCCCGGTGAGCGCACACGAACCCAGTGTCGAACCCATAGACCTTCGGCGCCGCGATGATCTCGTTGCTGCGCCGAGAGCTGAAAGGACGCACGACGATCGCCACCGACGTGGCTTCCAGCACCGCCAGGTAGTTGGTGATCGTGGTCCGGCTCACCTCGCACGGCGCGGCGAACTTCGTGGCCTCGAAGATCCCGCTGCTCTGGGCCATGAGCAGTTCGACAAAGCGCTGGAAAGAGGCCCGCCGCTCGAGTCGAAAGAGTTCCTGGATATCCTTGGCCCAATAGGCGTCCATCCATTCCTGGAAGTCCCGTTCCGGCAGGTCGGCTGAGAGAAAGAATGGAGGCAGCCCCCCGTGGAGCAGACGATGCGGCAGATCCGGTCGTTTGAAACTGGCCAGGTCGGCGTCAATCATCGGCGTCAGCCAAAGGTCGCGCTTGCGTCCGGCCAGCGTGTCGCGAAAGCGGCTGCTGGCGCTGAGCGTGGACGAACCGGTGGCCAGAAGGTGGACGTTGGGAAAGTGGTCGGCGGCGATTTTGAGCAGTTCTGAGGGATTGGGCAGGCGGTGGACCTCGTCCAACACCACGCGCTTGCCGCGCAACCGGTCCAGGAAGGCTTCCGGGTCTTCCATCGCCCGGCGCACGCGCGGCAGTTCGCAATCGAAGTACTCGGTGTTTTCGAGGGCCTGTGCGAGGCAGGTCTTGCCGACTCGGCGCACTCCGCGCAGCCATACGATGGACCGGCGTTCCCACAGTTGTTCGACCTTCTTGATCCAGTAATGCCGTTTGACCATGCGTAGGTAGAATGGCGTTTGGTATGACTAAACGCAAGCGTAATGGCGTATGGATCCGCGGCAGCGCGAGGCGGAAACGGCCGCGTCAGCCTGGGAGAGTCAAGCCTCAGCACTCAACCTGGAAGGCGGAAGCCGATCCGCCCTTGCCCCATCACCGCGCTGGTCAGGCTGGCCAGGACCAACCGGGGGGTGCTAGTCTGCCGGCACCATGAAATCGCGATCCAGCCGCCGACAGTTCCTCCGCGCCACCCCTCTGACCGTTCTCGCGGCGTCCAGTTGGGCCGGCTGGAGCACGGGCCACGGGGCGGAACCCATCACACGCGGCCCAAGCGACCGAAGGCCACTGGTCGTGGCCAGCGCCAACGGCCATCGCTACAAGAACGGCGGACCTCGAACCTGCGTGGAGGAGATCTGGGAGCAGCTCGCCCGCGGCGAGGACGTGCTCGAGGCGATCGTCGAAGGTTTGCAGATCGTCGAACTGGATCCGGCAGAGGATTCGGTGGGGTACGGCGGCCTGCCGAACGCCGAGGGCGTGGTGCAGTTGGACGCGTGCGTCATGCACGGAACGAAACGCCGCGCCGGGGGCGTGGCAGGCCTCGAAGGCGTCCGCACACCGGCGAAGGTCGCGAAGGCCGTCGCCGACCTCACCGATCACCACCTGCTCGTCGGGCGCGGGGCGCAAGAGTTCGCGCGTCAGTTGGGCTTCGCGATCGAGGCGGACCTCAACACCGACAATTCGCGCCGAAAGTGGCTGGAGTGGAAACGGCGGGTGGATCCGGAGCATTGGCTGGACGCCGCGCGCCGGGACGCGGCGGCCGAACGCGCCCGACAGTCGATGATTGCCGACGGTCTGCTGGACCCGGAGCACGTCTATGGGACCATTCACTGCCATGCCCTCGGTCCGACAGCAGAATGAACACCCCAACGCCGCCTGCGGCTACCACCACGAGGGTGGCCCAAAGATGAAGGCTCCCTTTCCGCTTTTTGCCATCTCCAGCCCTACCGGGTATTGATGGATTAGTAACCGTAGTGGCATCCTTGGTCAACGCCATTTCTCGGTAATGCGACAGCGTGTCTGCCGACCTGCGGAGCGAGGCCATTTGCTCGGCGGTGGCCCGGATCATCCGCGAGGAGCGGATGAAGCGCGGGCTTTCTCTGAACGTGCTGGCTGAACGCGCGGGGCTGTCTCGTCAGATGGTCAGCTACGTGGAGCAGGAGGAGCGAAACCCAAGCCTGGACACCTTGCTGCGGATCGCTGACGTCATCCAAACGCCCCTTGAGAAGATCATCCAGCGCGCCCGGGCGGAGGCTTCGCCTCGGAAGACGGGCTGAGGGCCGTTTGCTCTCGACCCAGTCGTGAGCGGTGCTGGAGGCCGGCCAGCGTAATGAGGTGAAGAGGCCTTGACCTGCGGAGAACCTGTCGGAGACGACGTAAGGAGTCTGACTTCCTTCCCAAGCGGAGGGAGAGACTCCTTACGTCGTCTCCTACAAAAGTCATGGCTGCGATGCGGGCTCGCGAGAGCATAGACGCTTTCCAATTGGTCCTCCTTGCCCAAGCAGGCCGCGAGCTAGCCTGCCACTGGGGAGCTTCCTTGCGTGGAATCGGATCTCTGCAGGGTCACTGTCCGGCCGCGTCTTCTAGGACACAATAACCGTGGCCCGGTGCTTTAGCCCTTGGTCCAAGGTGGCCAGCTTGCAGCCGTGTTTGTCCGCCAAATCCGCAAGGTAATGGTCCGTAACATGTCCGGAAGACTTCGGGTGCGATTCCAGCGCCGGGAGATCGTCCGCCAGCCATGTCGCCTCGCTGTCCCTGACGAATGCGGCCAGCAGTTCACGCGCTTGCTCCATTGGCGCGTTGAACGCCTTCGGCTGCGTGCTGATGCGCAGAAAGCCAAGCTCCGTCAAGGGACATACTGCCACGGCCTTGTCACCCAGCCAGCCGAAAGCGGTTTCGTGCTGAGGGTGCCCGGTCCAGATCGTGGCGAGCAACAGATTCACGTCCAGCAAGTGTTTCATGGGAACTCTGCCAGGGCTTCAGCCAGTGCTGCGGGGTTAACCGGACGCCGGTTGACCCCCACGGTCACTCTTCCGCGCTTCTCAAACCTGACCGCCTCAGGCTTGCTCTCAGCGGGAGTCAGCCGGTGCAACACGATCCGGTTGTCGTCTGGAAACTGCATGTCCCACCTGTCCCCGGGCGACGCGCCAGGCAGGGTCACCCGCTTTTTCGCATCGGTAATCACTGTCATGGTGGGATTATCCCACACCACTCCGCCGCGTCAAGGACCCTTTGGGACGTTTCTCAAAACCTCATTGTCCCAACGCCTCGCCGATCGGCGTCCGGTTTCGCGCCCCCTAACCCCCCTCAAACAGGCTCCGCGGTGGACGGCGGATCACGCCGTCTGACGGGCCGAGCCCAGCGTGCGCAGGAGGCCGGCAGCCACGCCCCACAGCGCCGCAAACGCCAGGACTGCGCCCCCCAACCGCATCGGCCAGCTCGCGGCGTTGGCGCTGACAGCGACGAACTGGACCAACATCGGTTTTCCGACCTCAGTTTGGAGCGCCTGGGAGAACGAGTGACGCAAGCCGCGCGTGGGCAGGTTGACCTTGAGCGGCTTCGCGCTCGCCGTAGTGACTTCCTGGGCCTGCTGGAGTTTGACCCACTGCTGTTCGGCGGCCGCATCATCGGAGTGGGTGCGGGCCTGCTGCGCAGGGGCGGGTTGGCCAGCGCTTTGATTCACGAAGGCGGCGTTGTTGGCAATGAGGGCCTGCTGCGCATTGAGCAGGTTGCCACTCTGGGCCCGCCGGAGTTCCTGCTCGAGTTGCACGGCCTCCTTCTTCCCACCCTTGAGACCGTATCGGCGCGCCACCTGATACGCCTTGTTCGCCTCGTCCAGCCGACCCGACTTGATCTTGCTCAGGGCGTCGTCGAGGGAGCTGGAGGCTTGCTGATCGCGATTCTTCCAGTTGTCCTGCTCCACTTGCTGGTACTCGGTCAGCGTGAAGCTGCGATAGACGGGGGTCGCGCTGGCCTCGTGCGTCATCGTTCCGCCGAAGCCGCGGTAGCCATAATCCGCTGGCAGATATAGATCCCAGCGCGCGTTCTGGATCGGCACATCGAGCGCCGGCGAGGCCAATTGCACCTGGCCGCGCGCGTGGGGGAACACGCCGGTGCCCACGTAGGTCAACTCGAGGGAAATGAGGCCGCCGGCATCCCCTTCGAGCGGAAGCAACAGCTTGCCGTTGCGCACGCCGGGGCGAACGGCTTGTCCGGCCACGAAGGCGGACCATAGCTGGGCACCAACCGGCAAGGCGACTTCGAGGAACTGCCGCCCGTTGTTGCGGAGCCGCAGCGCCAACTCAGTCATCATCTGGCCGTCGTCGGCCACGACCGTGGTGAGCCGCGCCTCCTGCACCAAAGCTTGCAGCACCGCTGCGGGGGCGAAGCGCTGGGCCGTGAGCGCGAGCTGATAGCCGGGCCGCAAATACCGATAGGCCAGCACCGGGTCCGGGTCGGCGCGCCCGCCCCACTCGGGCAGTTCACGGACATCCAGACGGATCAGCTCCGCGCTCGCGGCGTGGGGCGTCACCTCCAACGGCGCGCGCGCGATCACCGCCACGGCGCCCGTTTCGCGCTCCACCCCCAGCGCTTCCACGCCTGTCACGTCGAACCGGCTCTTCTTGGCTTCCTCGCGGACACTCCAGGGCTGCTCCCAAGTCACCGTCAACGTGTGTGTGCCCACCACCTTGCTCTGCAATTCCACGCGCCATTCCTCACCCTCCTGATCGCGCCGCCGCACGTTTGCGCCCTCGATCTCGACGTTGCGGAACGCCGCCGGAATGCGCAGGCGAAATTCCTTCACCGGCGCGTTTTGGACCTCGAAGCGCACCAGCGCGCGGCCGCTGGCCAGCGTCTCGCTCAATGTCAGCCAGGTCATCACCTCAGCCCGGATCCAGGACTCGACGGCCTCGGGACTCACCCTCAGCCGCCACGGTGCGGTCGCCGGCGCCGGATCGTTGCTTAAATAGCGATAGGCCAGACCGGCGCCGCCTTCGGGCACGCTGGCAACGGGCACCTCCGTCAATCCTTCCCGCGCGCCCGGCTTGATCTGCACGCCGGGCTCCGGAGAAACCACGACGAAACCGGTCAACTTCGTGGTGTCCAGGGGGTGCACGCCGGGCACGTCGAGCGACGCCGGCAACGCGGGGAGCGGTTGCACAAGCTGAAGCTGGAGCGCGTAGGCGCCGGAGATGCGCTGCTTCAATGTCACCTCGACGATCCGCCGGCCTGACTCGGTCTTCTCGACCCACTGTGCGAGGTCGGGACCGGTGACTGACTCGACACGGAAGTCCGTCGGCACCCACAACCGCAGCGCGAACAGGCCGGCGCGCTTGATCGTGTAGTCCACGTGAGTCGTGAGGTGAAGCTGGTCGGCGCCGAGGCGGAGTCGGTTCCGCACGACGGCTTCGATCTGCGGCTGGAGCGTTTCCACGCGCACCGTCAAGCCGAAGTCCGGCCGGAGGAACTGGTAAGCGGCGGTGAGGGCCTGGGGCGTCGCGAACGCCTTCGTGAACTCCGCCAGGTCCACCTTCTGCAATCCCGAGGGCGCGTCGGCTGCCAGCGCCAGATCGTCGCTGCCGCTGAGCGCGATGCAGCCAGTCTCGCGTTTGACGTCGAGCGCGTGCGGGAGTTTGACGGCGACTGAGGAAGGCGGCGGATCCAGCGCCCGCTCGGTCTCGACGGTCAGCCGGTAGCTCGGCGAGACCCCTTTGATCAACTCGACCGTGAGGATCTGCTCGGACTCAGCCGCTGGCCCGCTCGAGGCCCCGGACTTGATCTGCCAGGTGCGGAGATGCTCGCCTTCGACACGCAGCAGCCGGTGCCCGGCCGGCAACCGAACGCGCACTTCGCGGAGCTCGCCCTGGGTGACCTGGTATTCGAGCTGCGACCGCAGGTTCAACACCCCGCTGCTGAACGTCGCCAGGGTGGCGTTCTGGCAAAACACGGTCGCCGCGATTTCGGCCGCGCGTTTTACCCGTGGCGTCCAGGCGAGCTCGACCCGATCCGCCGCGCCCAGGACGGCCTCGATGCGAGTTTGCTCCTGGGCCGTGGAGCTGTGATGGGACACCGCCGTGGGGAACTCCACCACCGCCTCGGGTTCCTGGACCGTGAGCGTCACGCGGCTGGACAACGCGGCCGGCACCCCGAACGCCAGCCGCCGCCGCGTCACATCGCCCTCGAGTTTGACCAGGAACTTCACCCGCACCGTCGCCGGACCGGCCTTCGGCAATCGCACCGACACGCACTTCCCTTCGCGCACCAGCCGCACCGCGCGCGGTGTGGCCGAGAACTCCTCGACCGCGACGTCCTCGCCGAACAGCGGCACCACCTGCCCCGGCTTGCCCGCCGACAAACTGATCACCGCTTCGACTTGGGCCACGCGCTCATGGACCGTGCCCGAATACTCTGCGGAGAGAAGGGTGACGGATTCGATCGTGGGCTTGACGGTGGAGGCCACGGACTGGGCGACACTCCCCTCTTCCGCCGCGAGGGCTTGGCCGATCGGCAGGAGCAGGAGCAACGCCACCAATGGAGTCACCGGCGAAGCACCGGCGCTCTCGGTCGGCATCGCGCCGTCGGCCGCTTCCGGGCGATGGCGCGCGGCGCGCCACTGCCAGAGCCGACGGCCGATGAGAATCGCTGCCCCCAGCGCAACCAGTGGCACGGCGATCACGAGCGCCAAGCCCAGCGCGCGCTCGGCCAGGAGCAGGCTGCCAGTGCCTCCTAGAACGAGCCCCAGCGCCAGCGCGACGATCAGGCTGCGGGGCACGGGCCGGCGCAGTTGCCGCCAGAGCAGGAACAAACCGCCGAGGAACACGGTCACCTCCAACGCGCTGCGCATCCGGTTCCACGTCTTCGTTGTGACCACCCAGGCTTCGACAGCCAACGGGTTCTGGCCGACGTTGAGCACTTTCGTGAAGACGAACCGGGCACCGCGTCGCGGCAGGTCGATCCGAAGTGGACGAAGGCCTGGCAGCTCTGGCCGGACTTGAATCCCTGGCACCGCACCCACAGCCAGACCCTGCGCCGGAGCTGACGTCGTCTGCGCCAGTTGCCCGCTCAGACGTAGTGCTTCCACAAACCGGGCCTCCGTCATCTGCTGGACGCTGCCATCGGCGAGCAGCACGGCTCGGCCGCCCACATCTGTGGGCGAGTAGGCCACCACGGCGTTCGGGTCGGTGTCGCTCCTGCTGGCGCCCACATAGATGAACCGTCGACCACTGACGGGATCGATCAGCACCCGCTCCGAACCGAGTTCCGCCCTCAACTGGTCGAGGCTCGCGGGGAAAGAGCTGTCTCTGTTGTCACCGCTGTGGATGCGGAGAGCCAGCCCGATCTGTTTGAGATTGTTCACGGCACTGACTTGCTGCGCCCGGGCCTTGGCTCGGGCCATTGCCGGCAGGAGCATCCCGGCCAGGACGGCCAGAATGGTGACGACGACCAGCACATCCACGAGCCGCCGATGCCGGACGGCGCTTACCACCAGCAAAGCCACCAAGCCCAGCACGACCAGCGCGGTCAACACCCCGGCACTTTGTCGCAACGCGTCCCGATACACTTCGGCGAACTCCCGGAGGGCGTCGCGGAGGCCGTAGATAGTGCCTTCGGCGACGGTCATGTTGCCGCCGAAGTGTCGCAGGTGATGCGTGCCCGGCACGAAGAGCTCCCACTCGGCGTAGGTGGTCTGGAGATCCTCGGTCCTGGGTGCCGACAAGGCGAGATCGCGCGGGCGCAGCGACACGAGCGAATCCACCTTTTGCGCATAGACAATTTCCACTGCAAAGGCCCGGTCGCGGTCCTCGCCACGCGGCAAGGGCACCAGCAACGCGTCCGCCTGCTGCTCCGCCTTCGCCGGTTGGCCGTCCACATAGGCCGACCAGAACTCGGCCCCCTTCGGCAGGATGAAGCGCTGAAACTGTTTCTCGTTGTTCTTCACCATGAAGGAGGCCTGGGTGAGCATCTGCCCCGCCTCCGTCAGCACGGTCGTCAGTTGCACCCGATCAGCCACGGCTTCGAGCACCGGTTGCGCCGGGAAACGTGTGACCTCCACCGCCAGGTCGTACGGATCCGCGGAACCATAACGGTAGGCCAGCAGCACGGAACGGGTGATCAGGGCGCGGTCGCTGTCCACCAGCTCGGATTCATCGATCCGTCGCAGCGGCCCGTCCGCCCGCGTCGCGCGCAACTGGAGACCGGCTGCACTCGTCACCGCCACGGTGCCGGTTTCGCGCTCGACCGCGAGGGCGTGCAGGCCACCCAACTGGAGGATGGCCTGATGCGGATCGAAAGCTTCGTCGTAGGTTACCACGAGCGTGTAGCCGCCCCACGCCTTGTCCTGCAGGGCGATGCTCCACGTGACGAAGTTAGTGTCAGCGTTCGCGCCCGCCGAGGGCAACAGCTCCTTGCGCCGGAGGTTCGGCCCGGTGAAATCGACGTTCTTCCAGCGCGCGGGCAGACTCACGCGGAACTCCTGCACGCCTTGATTGATGACGACGTAACGAATGGTCGCACTGCCGCCGAGGAGGCCGTCGCCGATGGTGATGAGGTTGAAGATGTCGGCGATGGTGCGGGGCGGGAGCTGTTCGGCGGCGAGCTGGATCGTCCAATCCGGCTGGTCTGCCGTGAACGCCAACAACTCGTCCGCGCGCCGCTCCAGCCGGGCGATGGGTATTTCGCGGACGCCGCTCAGCCGGGCGGTCTTGAGCTGGATGCCGGGCGCCGCAGCGGCACCGACCTGCGCAGTTTCCTTCACGGCTGACACGAGGCGCAACGGCGCGACGGTGAATGTCGGCGGCAGTTCGGTGTGTGTTTTCTCCAGGTGCACCTCGATCGTGCGGCTGCCGAGTACGCGGCTTAGGAAATTGACCACCAACTTGCTGTCGCGGGCGCTCCAATCGGCGATGCCCTCGCCCTTCACTTCGGTCACGAGGAAGTCCTGGACTGGCAACAGCTCGGCCACGCAGATGCCCGCCTTCTCCACGTTGAGCGTCAGCGCGTGCAGGATCTGGAGCCGCGCGTCTTCGACTCGGACCGTGACGCGGTCCGTGGTGTGGATGACCGGTTCGAGTCGCCGAAGGCGAACCTCAAACGCCGGGGCGCGGCCGTGGAACCGATAGGCGGCCAGAGCGCCTTCCGGCGCATTGATCTGCCGCAGACCGGTGGCCGCCGGAGTCTCGATCATCACGTCCTCGACCCGCAGCGTGAGCAGGCCGGACTCGCGGTCCACGTCCTGCGGTTGAGGCAGACCGAGTGCGCCCGTGAAGGGCAGGCCCTCGACGGCTTGCTCGGAAGCAAGGCACAGCGAGTAAGCTTTCTCCACCGGTTTGATGAGCTCGACCTTGAGGGTCGGACGGCCGTCCACCATGGCGATCTGCCAATCGCGAATCTGTTCCCCTTCCACGCGCGTCAAGGCGTGTTCCGGCGGCAGGACCACGGCAAAGCCAGGGAGCGCTCCTTGCAGGATTTCGTAGCGGAGCTCGGTGGCGAACTGAATGACACCGGGCGTGAACTTCACCGTGGTGGTCGCCTCGCAGTTGGCCAGGGCCTTCCGGGCGGCTTCGGCTGCCTTGCTTTGCCAGCGGACCGCCACGGTACGCTCCGACCCCAGGAGGCCGCGAACGACGTTGCGCGGTGAGGTGGTCGCATCCGGTGGAGTCGAGCCCGCGTCCGGGATGCCGCACAACAACTGCACTTCCATGCCCGAGCTTGTGGCTTCCGCCACCACCGACGCAATGCCTGCCGCCGGTCCGGTGAACGACACCTGGTTCCACGGCTCGGCGCGCGTGACTTTCGCGACCAGCTCGAGTGTGACCTGATGCCGACCACTGCGCGCCACGATGAGTTGGTATTGGTTTCCCTCCCGCGCGAGCCGGAGACCCGACGGCAACTTCGCCGGCAGCACGGCCAGTTCACCTTCACAGAGTGTGAGGCGGGTTTCCTCGTTGCCTGAGGATTCGAGGTCGAGGTGGACGGTGAACCGCGCTTCGTGCTCGGCCAGCTTGCCGTCGTACCGGACGGCGTTGACCGTCACCGTGGCGGGTGATGGTTCTTTGACCGAAGCCACTCCGGCGGTGTGAGGCGTCACGGGCAGGAGCAGGCAGAGCATCAGGGGAATCAAGGTTCGCATGGGATCCTCCGTTGGGGGTTCAAGGAAGCGACTGGAGCCAAACCACGTTCATCGGAGAACACTAAAGCGCATCCAGGCTCGCGATGTGTCAGGGGCGAGTAAAGAGACTGTAAAAGAATTGTCTGGCGAGAAGACCGCCGGCTTCCTCCAGGTGATCCAGGCGAAAATCCGTCTCCATTCATTCGGCCAGTTAGACGGAAGGCCCGGGGCGCTGCAGCGCCGCGGGAAAATGCGCTCACGCTTTTCGGAAGGGCCTTCTTCACGCGCTGGCTCCTTCAAGGCGGTGCATCCCGAGGTTGGCGGTTCCGCTCTGGGGTAGGGGACTGTCCTCAGTCCGCCGCGCTGGGTGAGGGTATGACCCAACGGCGCGGTGGGGACACGCGCCCTACCCCCACCGACACCTATAAACAGAAGGTGTCAGTTCCTAGTTTGTTCAACTCCTGGCTTCTCCATCTGCCTTGCGCTGCTCGTACAGGCGTTTGTTCAGGTGGGTCCAGGCTCCCATCTGCAGCCGCTCGGCAATCCATTTGAGGGTCATGGTTGTCTCCCGCCGCAACTGGGCGGCCAGCCGGACCTTCACCGGGTCGGACTTCCGCCGCGACCCCAAGTCACGCTCCCTCCACCGGGCCGCTCGCAGCCCTTCACGCACCAGCCGTTCGGCCTTGGCTTGCGCACCTTCCCGCCGTTCCTCTCCGTAATGATGCTCGCCCATCCGACCGTCCATCTGTTCGAGCAGTTCGTGCCGGAAACACTCGTTCCCCAGACACCAGCCCCGCCGGATCGCTCGCCAGTCCCTGCCGCCCTCCTGCGCCCGCCGTTCCTCCAGCCGCAACTCAAACTGCCGCCGCCCCGCCGCCGTGTCCCGAGCAATCCCCGTTTCGCCCAGGAGCCGGTCCACCCGCAGCCAGGGCGGACGCCGACCGGGCGCTTTCAGGTATTCCGGAAAGCTGCTCCAGCCGAAGGCGCGCAACGTTTCGTCGGGCGGGAGCAGTTTGGCCCGCACCGGATTCAGGTGGACGTAATCACACACGGTCTTGAGATAGCCGTTGCCGCTGCCGTCCACCACCAGCGCCTTGTAGCGTCCGCTGAACAAATGCCCACAGATCTGGTGCCGCCGGTTGAACCGGCTGGTGTAAGTGCCCAGCAACCATTTCATCCCGATCACCAGATTGGGCTGCGGCGTCTCGATCACGAGATGAAAATGGTTTCCCATCAGGCACCAGGCGTGAACCTGCCAATCGGTTTTGGCGCAGGCTTCGCCCAGAGTTTGGAGGAAACGCTGCCGGTCCAGATCATCGTGGAAAATGGCCTCGCGCCGGTCACCCCGGTTCATCACGTGATAAAGGGCTCCCGGATATTGGACGCGCAGCTTACGACCCATGCGCCGGGAGGTTGGCCAGACCCGCCAAGGCCGTCAAGTGTTAGAAACTAGGAACCAGCAGTTCTCATTTTGACGTGTGGGAACTGAGGTGGGGATGGTGGGGCGGGGTTCAGGAAGCCTACCGACATGACCGCCTGAAAGATTTTTTCATTTTGTTCGGGACTCACTCTTCCCGTTTCGG
>Ga0315274_10013151_pt1 | contig 11778 bp, 13 predicted proteins | sample YL17G02_20_MG_FD_203700 | JGI IMG/M metagenome (GOLD analysis project Ga0315274, IMG submission 203700) | Sediment microbial communities from Yellowstone Lake, YNP, Wyoming, USA - YL17G02_20 | ecosystem: Environmental > Aquatic > Freshwater > Lake > Sediment | place: USA: Wyoming | collected... | reverse complement strand
GCTATAATATCGTTTCATGCTGCTAACTATCCTAAAATCCAAGCTCCACATGGGGACGGTCACTTCCTGCGAGCTTTATTACCAGGGAAGCATCGCGGTGGATCCCAAGCTGCTCAAGGCTGCGGGCTTTTACCCCAACGAGAAAGTGGCAGTCCTCAATTTCGATAACGGCCAGCGGTTCGAGACCTATGTCATCGAAGGAAAGGCCGGGGAGATAGGGCTGAGAGGGCCAGCCGCCAAGCTGGGTAAAATTGGGGACCGGGTCATTATTCTTTCCTACGCTTTCATGACTCCCCGGGAGGCCAAAAAGTTCAAGCCCCGGGTCATCCTGCTTAATGGTAAAAATCGCCCAAAGTGATGATCCGAGCTCTGCTGCTATCACTGTTATTGTTATCGAACCTGGCTTTTGCCGATATCAGGTTGGTTTATCCCGCGGAGGTTTTCCAGGGTCGCAGCTTTATCGTTTTTATCGCCTCGCCTGAAGCCAATAGTCAATACTGGGCCCAGTTCGACGGCAAAAGCATCCGCTTCTTCCCCTATGAGGAAGGGGTCCGGGCCATCATCGGTACCCTGCCGGAGCAAAAGTTGGGCGATTACGACCTGGTGATCAATAAGGTCGCGCCCCGCGGCCGGACTGAAACCCAGACCGTTAATATCACGGTAAGCCATTGTCTGTATCCTAAAGTTTCATTCTGGCTCAAGCCCGCCAAAAAGAAGCTTTTGACCCCGGACCTGATCGCCCGGGAATGGGCGTTGATCGAGGCCAAGATCCTGGAGGAAACCCCTTACAAGCTGTGGGGCGGTCTATTTTTAAAGCCGGTACCAGGGATCACCACCATGACCTTCGGCACACGGGAGTACATCAACGGCAGGATCAGCGGCCGCCACCGCGGGCAGGATTTTAGGGCCAAGCCAGGCACCCCTATCAAGGCTGCCAATGATGGGAAGGTCGTGGTGGCAGAATTCTTCAAGTCCTTTGGCGGCACGGTGGTCATCGATCACGGCCAGGGGGTGCATTCCCTCTATTTCCACCTGTCAAAGATACAAGCCAAGGAGGGGAAGGCCATTGGCAAGGGAGAGGTCGTCGGTCTTTCCGGCAATACCGGGATCTCATCAGGGCCGCACCTCCACTGGGGGATGTCAGTGCACAATGTGAGGGTGGACCCTATGCAGTGGGTGCAGACGGTGATGCTGTGAAACCAGTCCTGCGTATCATTGATGTGAACATGAACCGAGCGCTTGAGGGGTTGAGAGTGGTTGAGGAGATATGTCGCTTTATACTGGAGAACAAACAGCTGACGTTGTCTATTAAAAAAATCAGAGGCGAGTTGTCTAGAATTGCCAGGATGTCAGAAAAGCTGATAGAGGCCAGAGGGGCGGAAAAGGATGTGGGCCGGAAGTTATACACGAAGAGGGAAGGGAAGAGGGGAGGGATTTCGGACATCTTTCACTCCAACATGAAGCGGGCGGAGGAGGCGGTGAGGGTGCTGGAGGAATTTTCAAAATTGCTGGATCCCAAAATGGGACAAAAATTCAAGGCAGTTCGTTTTAAGCTGTATTCGCTAGAGAAGAAGATCGCGCGAAAATTAGCTGTCTGATCGAGCCGCAGACGCGCCGCTGGGCGCTTCGCCAAAACCGCTGATATCATCAAGCTTGCTTTTAAGCCAGCGCTCCACACGCAGGGAGACTTCTTCATATTGTCCGATATCTATGAGATCGGTCAAGCCCTTAAGCAGGTCGGTGGGCATTTGGGCCAGAAGCATACGACCCAACGCAAAAAGGTCGTCCTGGTATTGTTTTTGCAGTCTTTCCGATCTTAAAATATGGCCTAAAAGCCGGATTTCCGGCTCAAGCTCGGCCAGATCGATCTCTCTTAAAATGTTCGCCAGATCGGTGTAGATCTCGCTCTGGGCTATGCCCTGGACCACCCGGGTGGAGGACAGGAGCCCTTTACCCCCGCCGCTGATAAGGGCCACCTTAAGCTCATCGAGCGCCGTGTCCCCGAATTTCCCGCCCATCCTGGCCCCAATGAAAGCGGGCAGGTAAGGAACAAAGGCCAGGGAGGCATCTTTTTCGTGGTCGACCATTTCCCGCAATTTTTCAGCAGCGCGCATCGCGGTTTGGGCCGATACTTCAAAGGGCAGCGGTCCGAACTGATCGGGAGATAGGAATATCTTTGCCAAAAGCAACAGGGTAGCGCGTCCTTGGGCTTCCCAGGTCGCCTGCTCGGATCGGGAGGCCGAGCGGGGCAGGTCTTCTCCCGAAAAGATCCTAACGTCCCGGTCAAAGAGCTTGGCTTCCGGTATAGGAGCCGGGGAATCTAAGGCCAGGGCCGCGGCCATCAACCGCTGGAGTTTTTCGCGCACCACTTTATGCAGAGAGAGAGTATCGCGTTCGATCTGCTGTTCGGCCAGGGCAAAAACAGCACCCAGGAAGGCCTGGCGGACGGTCACGGGGCGGTTCAATATCTTTTCGAGAAGATCCATCAGGAAATGGCCGGCATTGGACTGGCCGGGATCCGCCGGAAGAGCGCGGGAATATTCCCGGAGGTAATATCTCAGGGTATGATACAGGGCCTGGGGCGAATTCCTGAGGAGCTTACGGGCTTCTGCGGATGATACCAAATCGTTTTCCGGGAAATCGACAATCGCCAGCAATTGGTCGTGAGCGGTGCGCCGGGATCCTTCTTCTTCGGCCGTGCGATTTAAAGTGGAGTCCGGAGTTTCCTTGGATAGTATCCCGCTTAGGACAGCGCGGCTCTCTTCTTCGCGCAAACCTTCGGGTTTGTCGGCTGCTACCGCCTTAAAGATCGGGCCAAATACCTCAACTTTGGCCTGGGCGTCGATGATCGCGGCCACCGCCGGCGGGGTCAAGTGGCTTTTAGGATCGCTCACCACCAACATTTCCTCCGCGGTTAAAGGAGCCTCTTGGCGGGTAAGTCCCTCAAAAACCTCAAGATAGGTCGTGCCGATAGCGACCAAGCCCTCAATTTTATTCTGAAAGGTCAGCCGGTCGATCTTGAATTCAGTGATCCGTGTGGCCCGCAGGCCGGCCAGGAACCTGATCCCAGCAGCCGGGTCGAGATCCTCCCATCTGATGCTGTCGGGGGGCAGAGCTTGTCCCCTGACATAGGCGGCCCGGATCATCCGCCATTCGGGCGCCCAGCGCGGATTCACTTCGAGGCGGTCATAGAGCAGGCCCAGGCGGGCGGCTTCGGCGATGACCTCGATCGTAAGCCCGCGGCCGAACCTACTTTCAAACTCGAAGCGGCCCAGCTCCGCGCGGTATTCGAGCAGTCCAAAGACAATATGGCGAAGCAGTTCCCAGCCGTGCAGTTCACCTAGCTCCTCAAGCCCCAGGCGGCGCAGAAGGATATCCCCGAGCTCAGGATTTTCACGCAATAGCTCTAAAATGCGGCGGACTTCTTCCGGCGGATGTTCGGCCAGGCGGGGATCGGAGGTCATCAGCGCCTGCTCGTCCATCAGTATCGAAATAGTGGGCAGGTGGCCGGCTTCGCGGGCCTCATTAATGAACCTTCCTTCAGATATGGTCCTTAAAAGACGGATGGGATCCGCCGAAAGCTCTTCCGGCAGGCGTGCTTCTTCCACGGCTTCGGGGATAGAGATGCGGCTTAAGAAGAAAATAAGCTCCGGCTCTCCCAGGCGGATGTTGTCGAGGTCCAGTCTTTCTTCGGTGGCGCGGGTCTCGATCGAGCGGCGGGTCTCTTCGGGTAATCTTTCAACCAGGCGGCGGGCAGATATCTCACGCGTGTTCTCCCGACGCATGTCCAGGGTCAAGTCATCCAATACGCGGCTGTATTCAGGGGATAAACGATAATCCCTGACCTGTGGTCTTAAGTAAGTGCGGCGAACCCTTTCTTCCGCTTGAACTCTCTCTGGTCCTTTAACTACGCCTGCCAATTTGATTCCCGCCTCCCTATTGTACCTTCTAATGTGTTGCGGGATCCCGATTTCCCCGGCTTGCCGGGGAACATCGGGACCTTCCCCTTCCTATATATATATCGCCAAATCCGAGGTGAAATTTCACTTAATTTCTGATAAAATCAAATAAAGGCAGGTATAAAACATGGCAGGTAAAACTCACAAAATTGCGGTGATAGGGGGGGATGGCACCGGGCCGGAGGTGGTGGCGGAGGGATTGAAGGTACTAAAGGCGGTCGCCCAGAAGCATAATTTCAAATATGAGCTAAAAGAATTCGATTTCACCGGCAAGAGATACCTCAAGACCGGCAAGCTGGTATCGGACCAGGATATTGCGGAGCTTAAGACCTTTGACGCGATCTACCTGGGCGCGGTGGGCGACCCGGCAGTAAAACCGGGGATCATCGAGCACGGAGTTCTCTTAAAGATCCGCTTTGCGCTCGATCAATACATCAACCTGCGTCCGGTGATCCTTTATCCCAACGTCTGGACCCCCCTCAAGGATAAGGGGCCGGCGGAGATCGATTTTATCGTGGTCCGCGAGAATTCGGAAGGGCTCTATAAAGGCATCGGTGAATTCCAGAAAAAAGGGACGGCGGATGAGGTCGCGATCCAGGTTTCCTACAATACCAGAAAAGGCGTGGAGCGCTGTCTGCGCTATGCTTTCGAATTTTGCCGCAAGCGGAACAAGAAGAAAACCCTGACCCTGGTCGGCAAAACCAATGTTTTGACTTATGCCTGGGACCTCTGGGAGCGGGCCTTCCACGAGATCGGGCAGAAGGATTATCCCGATATCAAGCGCGAATACGCCCACGTGGACGCCACCTGCATGTGGTTCGTCAAGAACCCGGAGTGGTTCGATGTCATCGTCACCGATAACATGTTCGGCGATATCATCACGGATCTCGGCGCCATGATCCAGGGGGGGATGGGGATCGCGGCGGGGGGCAATATCAACCCTGAGGGGGTTTCCATGTTCGAGCCGATTGGCGGCTCAGCACCGAAATATACTGGTCAAAATGTCATCAATCCACTGGCCGCCATCGGTGCTCTGCAGATGCTGCTTGATGAGATCGGCGAATCCAAAGCCGCGGCTGATGTGGAGAAGGGGATCAAGTTCGCTTGTACAAAAATGAAATCCATGTCTGCCGGCAAGATGGGGATGTCGACGACCGAGGTGGGGGATACCGTAGCCGGGGCTATTTAGATCTGTTCTTCAGATAAGGGATCAATCCGCCTGCACTGATGATCTTCTGCATGAATTCCGGGAAGGGCTGGGCCTTATAAGATTTACCGGTGGTTTGGTCATGTATCATTCCGGAGGACAGATCAACTTCAACTTCATCGCCCTCTTTTATCTCATCTGCCGCTTCCGGTGATTCCAATATCGGCAAGCCGATGTTGATGGCGTTGCGGTAGAAGATCCGGGCAAAAGATTTAGCTATTACGGCGGAAACTCCAGCAGCTTTAAGCGCGATAGGGGCGTGTTCGCGGGAGGAGCCGCAGCCGAAGTTATCCCCGGCGACGATGAAGTCACCTTTCTTCATTTTGTCCACCCATTCGGAGTCGGCATCCATCATGGCGTATTGGGCCAGCTCCTCCGGATCGGAAGTGTTCAGATACCTGGCCGGGATGATCAGGTCGGTATCGATATTATTGCCGAATTTCCAGGTTTTGCCTTTCATGGCGTTCGTTTTTTCTTTTTATATTTTATTAATGCCGCCAGATCAGCTTTATCAGTCGGACGATTAACTGCTTTTTTTGTTTTTATTAGTTCATTCAAACCGATAACAAAGACCTTCTCATCGCTATAATATTCTTCTTTTTTGTTTTGCCAGATTTCCTCGAAACTGCTTCCCTTAACGGAAGTGATAATGTCTATCCTGACGGGCGGGTAGCCGAGTTGGATAAACTGATCTTTTTCAATGAAGTCATCCTCGGTTAGGCCAAGACTTTTAAAGCCGAACATTTTCAGGGTTTTTATGATTTTTCTCCCATTTTCCAGAGTTGGTTCGACCAAGATATCCATATCCTTGGTATAACGCGGTTCGGCGTAAAGCGAAACCGCATAGGCGCCGACGATGCAGTATTTAACTTTATTTTCGTTTAGTAATCTTAAGAACTCTTTGAAGTCCTTTTCCATTCTCATATTTGTGCCCCCTAAAATTCAGGTAGGTTTCTCTAATAAATTGCAGGGTATCCCATTTTTCGCTTGGCGACATTTTGGAATAATACTCCAAATCGGCTTTTTCCGCCTCTTTGGAAGATCTGAATATTTTAAGCCAAAGTTTCTTCATATTTCCTTCTTTAAATTATATCATAAATATTGAAATGTTGTCTAAAAAATGGCGATATATAGATAGGACATCTCGAGGAAAGATAATGAAGATTGGAAGAATCTCAAGATTTTTAATGTTTTCTACTGCCTCTCTATTCCTGCATGCGGCGGCTTTACCGCTGGCTACCAAGCTTTTCAATAGGAATCGTACCCCTGTTGCTGCCCAGGTTTCAAGGGAAATTCACTTGGTTGAACTAATTCATCGCCCCATTATGGAGCGAATCCCTCAATTTCCAATAGCTTCTCCTCTCCCGAAACCAGCAATTGTTGGAATAGCGGCTCCTCCTCCAATGATTTCAAGCCAGCAGAATCCTATTTCCACCGAAGAACGGGTAAACAGACCGCCAATTCCAATTAAAAGACCTGCCCATCGACGAACACCATCTCCACTGCCCGCCCTGATAGAAGCTAAACCGGCAATTCCATCTGCTCCTTTACCCCCGCTTCCGATTGAACAGGCAGAAACCAATGTTCTGACCGAAGCCCCTACTAGGCCACCTATTCCGCTAGATGAAGCGCGCAGAGCGGCCGCCATAACGGTGGTTTTGGAGGGGCTGGGCGATGATTTTTTCAGCCAGGAGGATGGCCTGGGGAGGCATGTCCTCCATGCTGACCCAATATACCCAGTTTACGAAGAAACGACTGGCGGTTTCATAGTTGGCCTGCATAACGATAACGCTTGGTTTATTAAAATTTGTGGTTGTGCTGAACAGAGGTATTACTTTGAACGACAAACGGATGGATCATATATTTATCTGGATCCTAGGGGCCAAGACTACTTTATAATTCGTGCGGATGGAGGGATGGAGGCCGATCCATCCGCCTCCAATGATAGGTGGAGAGACGTTGTGGAATCTACCCGCGAAATTCGCCGGCAAATGGCCAGAGAACCGCAATTGGGAGATTCTTTATAATGTTCCCAATTATCGTTCCGGTTATTTATAGGGCGGCGATAAAGCTTGAATTTGGAGTAAAAAGCGGCAAACAAACAAGAGAACCAGATCCTCAAGAACCGGCTCAGCCCCCAGTCGAGGTTGTTCCGTCTGTAGATATTTCCTACTTGCTTTCAGAGGAATCCCGGATTCCGGTCATTTATATCGCCGATCCGCTGGAAGGCGTTCCAACCGGTTTTATGTCGCCCTTTTCGGCAATAAGAAGAACCGCAGACGATGAAATCATTGGTTATATCGAATATTACTCCTGGATTTTCGGGGGGCAGGTGAAGGGAGGGTTAAATATTTATAATGGGGAAGGGAATATGATTGGGAGATTGTACGAAGGAGCAAATCTCATTTCGAATTCTTCTCAAATCGAAGGAGATATTTTATCACCGGACGGTCAGATCATCGGCTCTATCAGGGGAGAAAAAATCCTAGACCACAGCGGGGAAGAGTTTGCTTCGTTCTCCTATAATGCGCTGCGCCGTGCCGGGTTCGACGGCGTTTGGGGCAGAGTCCAGGACGGCAGAATTACCGCAATCGAGGGAGACCCGCTGGAGTTCTTTTGGGATAAGGTGGGGATTGAAAAACCGCCCCCGCTTCCTTCACCTTCCGGGGATATGCCCCAGGAGAGGATCACGATCCAGCAGGGCGAATATGGGGTCGCGGTAAGAGGAGAAGATAATATCATCGCAACCTCTCATGTCGGCGACTGTATTTGCGTCTCCTTCTTTGATCCGGTATCGGGAGTGGGAAGTTTAGTCCACTTTGATCAAATTCGTTTTCCCGAATTATCCCGGTCCCTGGATGCCATATTAGAGCATTTCTCGCAAAGAGACATTCCCTTGTCCAGATTAAGGGTCCAGCTTGCCGGTGGACTAAAACACAACCTTAGCTCCCGCCGCCTGGCGGCCGGCTTACTGCAGGAGCTCAATACGCGCGGATTAAATATTGAGGGTGCGGAATTATTCCCTTCAAATCCCCTCAATATCTGGCTCGATCTATCTGACGGCAATTTGAGAACTTCAATACATAATGGATCTATGCCATTATTGAATGAGGCGGAATCGGACTATTTGTATCGATATGAAGGGATTCTTTTTAACCCCGATAATCCGGACTTCTCCAGTATGATCCATCAGCACCAGGAATAAAAGGGGCTCAAGCTTTTCCGAGCTGACAATCCGCCCCGCCACCGCGCTGACCGCTGCAATTCCGAAAAAGGATTTGAATGAAATTATCCGGAATACATGCCGATAAATAATGGTAAAATGATAATTCGGAGAATAATTGATAAATTCGTTCATCGTTTGGCAAGCGGGTCAAAGTTGCCGGCCCCGATCATCCTTGATAATGATTCAACCGCCGCTTTCCATAAATATTTAGCCGCCAAACGTGTTCGCGGAACTAGTTTAACCGGCCTCTATAATGCTGAAACCGGCCAGGTCGTCTTCGGTTTTCCTTCTCATGAAGATTTGGCCCGAAATAAACAACTGTTGACCGAGGACAAGAAACTTAAGCCTCAATGGTACGGCTTCCGCTGTTATGTGAAACAAGCTGATGCTTTAGACATTTCTCCGGAAAGCGCCGTTTTCGGCAAAGTTCCCGAAAAGCACTTAGCCGATTTCAAAAAGGTCATGGAGCGGTTATTTTCTCCCGAATATGGCACTGCTATCGCTTATCGTTATTATGAATCCGAGCCGCCGGAAAGGCCGATTTCCGTGCCTGTCATCCAGCCGCCGATTCCCGCGCCTATCCCCGTGAGAAGTGGCAAAGAGTCGCCCCTCGCAACGATGATCAAGCTTGTGTCAGGCGCCGGAGAGGAGTCAGAGTTCTTTCGAAATATCGTCGTTGCTTTAGTCGATCATTGTCTTGCGTCGGGCGATAATATTGACCAGGCTATCACGGACCTGAAGAACAATCCCGCTATTAAATTCAGGACTTTCCAGGACTCTCTTGACGTGGTCATGGTCTACTTGCTCAGCGTCCTTACAGGATTACAACGGGTCAGGCCTGGTCAAGCAGCTCTTTTACGCACTGCGCTCCTAACCGAAAATAATATTAGCGCTATATTCGGCATAACCAGATAATTGAACCAGACTAAATATCTTCCGGACTGACAATATGCCCCGCCACCGCACTGGCCGCCGCCACCGCCACGTTGGAGAGATAAACTTCTGACTTGGGATGTCCCATCCGGCCCACGAAATTGCGATTGGTGGTCGCGATTGACTTTTCTCCTTCGGCTAAAACACCCATGTGGCCGCCCAGGCACGGCCCGCAGGTGGGGGTGGAGACCGCTGCCTCCGCTTTCATGAAGATATCTATCAATCCTTCTTTCATCGCTTGCTGATACACTGCCTGCGTGGCAGGAATAATTATCAAGCGTACATCCTTGTGCCGCTTTTTACCTTTTAACACTTTTGCCGCAACCCTTAAGTCCTCGATCCGCCCGTTGGTACAGGAACCGATGACCGACTGGTCGATCTTTACATGGCCGCATTTACTAACCGGCTTAGTATTGCTGGGCAGGTGAGGGAAGGAGACCTGCGGTTCGATCTCTGAGACATCCCACTCGTAGATTTCTTTGTACTCGGCATCGGGGTCTGATCTTAATGCCGAATTACGAATTACGAATGACGAATTAAGGTTTTTGATCTTATTTTTTAGATACTGGTACACCTTTATGTCTGGTTCAAATATCCCGTTCTTGCTTCCGGCCTCGATGGCCATATTAGCCATGGTCAGGCGGCCTTCGACTGAGATCTGTTTGATCACCGGCCCAGTAAATTCCATGCTCATATAGCGGGCGCCATCCACCCCGATCTGGCCGATGGTGTAAAGTATCAAATCCTTGGCTTCTACCCATTTTTGGAGTTTTCCTCTGTAGATAAGCTTCAACTGTTCGGGAACCTTGAACCAAACCTCGCCGGTGGCCATAGCGGCGGCCATATCGGTTGAGCCGACGCCGGTTGAAAAAGCTCCCAGCGCGCCGTAGGTGCAGGTGTGGGAGTCCGCGCCGATGATCAGATCCCCGGGCCTGATGGCTCCAATTTCCGGAAGCAGAGCATGTTCAACGCCCATACAACCGATCTCAAAGAAATTGACGATGCCGTATTTCTTAGCAAAATGGCGCATCATTTTTACCTGCTCGGCCGATTTAATGTCCTTAGCGGGGGTGAAATGATCGGGAACCAGAAATATCTTCTTTTTATCGAAGACCTTGGTCACCCCGATCTTCTCGAACTCCTTGATGGCAGGGGGAGTGGTGATATCGTTGCCCAGCACCACATCCACCCGGCAGTTGATGATCTCTCCGGGATGGACTTCCTTCTTCCCGCAGTGCCGGGCCAGGATTTTTTGAGATATCGTTTGCGGCATGTCTGAATATTATCAAAAATATGATATAATTTCAAATATGAACATGAAAAAGATATTCATTGCGGTGGTCGGGGAAAGCCAGACTTCATCGGAGATCGGCAAGCTGGCGGAAGAAGTAGGGGCCGAAATAGCCAAAGCCGGGGCGGTTCTGGTGTGCGGGGGGCTTAAGGGGGTCATGGAGCATGCTTCCAAAGGCGCCAAAAGCGCCGGTGGCACCACCATCGGCATTTTGCCCGGAAGCAAAAGAGAAGACGCCAATCCGTATATTGATTATCCGATAATCACGGGTATCGGATATGCCAGGAATAAACTGGTCATTAAAAGCGGCCATGTGGTGATCGCAGTGGGCGGCAGCTACGGAACTCTCTCCGAGATAGCTTTCGCGCTCGGCTACGAGATACCGGTGGTAGGTCTCAAGACCTGGGAAATGATCCATCATTCCGGGCGGAAAGACGATAAGATCCATTATGCCAAAACACCCAAGGAAGCGGTGGATCTGGCCATGAAGCTGGCGCGCGAGGCCAAGCCGCCCGAAGAGACCCGCGAATACAAGACCTGATGACCACCCAGCGTCAAGAAGCTTTAAAGGGCAATATTACCCAGCGGATGGAAGAAGTCGCGAGGGACGAGGGACGAGGGACGGAGGAAATCCGCGTCGGAGTGGCTCAGGGTGTGATTGCGATTCCCTATAATCCCCTTCATAAGGGTTGTAAGGGTATCGGTATCGGTAAGGGGTTAAGGACCAAGGTGAATGCCAATATCGGGACCTCGGCCGATTATCCTAATGTTGAAGAAGAATTAAAAAAGCTTAAAGCATCGCTTTCTGCCAAAACCGATACAGTGATGGACCTTTCGACCGGTGGAGACATTTCTGCGATCAGAAAATCCATTTTATCAGCCTGTCCTTTGCCTCTGGGTACCGTTCCCATTTATCAGGCGATAGTCGAAAAGCGGATGACCGCGGAGGGTATGTTTGAAGTAGTAGAGGAACAAGCGCAGGACGGAGTGGACTTCATGACCATTCATTGCGGAGTGAATTTTGAATCCATCGGCCGGCTTAAGAAACAGCCGCGGTTGATGGAGGTGGTGAGCCGGGGTGGGGCGGTACTGGTCAAATGGATATTGGAGAATAAGACCGAAAATCCATTTTATCAATATTTCGACCGCCTGCTGGAGATCG
>Ga0315274_10013149_pt1 | contig 11778 bp, 10 predicted proteins | sample YL17G02_20_MG_FD_203700 | JGI IMG/M metagenome (GOLD analysis project Ga0315274, IMG submission 203700) | Sediment microbial communities from Yellowstone Lake, YNP, Wyoming, USA - YL17G02_20 | ecosystem: Environmental > Aquatic > Freshwater > Lake > Sediment | place: USA: Wyoming | collected... | reverse complement strand
CCGGCGAGTCAAAAACCATACTTATCGCGCACAGCGGGCACGGGCATGTTGACATGGCGGCTTATGATGCTTATTTTAGTGGCAAGTTAGAGGATTACGAATATCCCGAGGCCAAGATAAAGGAGGCCCTGGCGGACCTGCCAAAGGTGCCTGCCTAAAGTAGAGACTGAAGGTGGAAAGCAGACTTTATTGGTTGTGCAGCACATAGACAATGCGGTTAAAGAAATGGTGAAACATTTTTAAGGAGAAACTGTTATGAAACATGGAGTTCTATTGACTGCTGTAGTGTTGTTGGCGGCCACCGGCGTAGCGCAAGCCCAGGAAGGTGACCTGCACGGGTCGATCGATGTAACCTATCAAAGCAAGTACATTTGGCGCGGCTTCGAGGTCTACGGATCGAAGAGTGCCATCCAGCCAACTATTGACCTCAACTTGTTTGGTACGGGCTTTGGAATAAGCGCCCAGGGTCATAGGGCCAATTCAAGCGGATATGAAAATTCCGAACGCTGGGACTATACTCTATATTACCAGAACAGGATGTTCGGCGAGGAAACTTACGCCACTAACTACAGGCTCGGTTGGGTCTATTACAACTACCCAGACCACCCCACAGAGGGAACCATGCTGAAGGGTCCCAATGCCGCTCTTCAGGAACTACATGCTGTTCTTTCCTTGCCCAAGATTTGTCCAGCAGGCGTGGTTCCGACCTATGTTCTGGTCAAGATGTGGCCGTCCGAAAGCGGTTCCTATTCTGGAGCCAGGTCATCTCGGCTCGGCCCTCCGTTTGGCGGGACTGCTTCCGGTTTTGCGCACATCTTTATGCTTGATTATGGTTTGCCTGTAAAGGGTCTGGTACCTGAAATACCGGAACATGTCCTGAATCTGCACACGGAATTGGTTTATAATGATGGCATCGGGCCGGCCGGTCAAGATGTTGATCACGACTGGTCAAACGCCGTGTTCGGCGTGTCCACAGATTTTAACCTCGACAAGAATCTTACGCTCACTCCGGCGATCTATTACCAGGTAAGCATGGATAAGTCCGTCAACGATGATGACGAGCTCTGGTCGACCTTCGGGTTGAAGTACAAATTCTAAGGCCAGTGTATGTCCGCGACAAAAAAAGAGGCTGCCCCCGCGAGAGCAGGGGCGGCCTTTTTTATTCCACCAAGATTTGTGGCGGAGAATATCGTTGCTGTTTAGCCGTCGCCGGTACGGCGACGGAACCCCTGGCCCGCCAGGCGTATGGCGGGCAAGTCGGGGCTAATCCCACATATCGTTGATTAGTTTGACAGTCTCGTTGACGAGCACCTGTCCGCCTTGCGGCCCAACGATGTACTTATCCGCGCTGTAGCCTCCGCCTCGAATTGCCCTTTCTGTGGGCAAGTACCCTGAGTGCTGGCAGCACAGTTGCACGACAAACGTCAGCGTCGCGTTGCTGCGGGCTTTTATTCGGACGCCGTAGTCCAGGTACAATTCGAATGGATTTGTGGCCAGCGCTACGTCCCCCAGCCGGATCACGTGGATTTCAGCCGGTTTAACTGAGTCGTAGGTATAGAACGGCAAATCGGGCGGTTCATTCGTGGGCAAATTAATCTCCGCGACTTTATGGATAAATACGATCTTGCTCTTGATGTCATATTTGGCGTACGGCAACACCTCATCAACCGCGTCGGCGATCCGGCGGGCGATTTCCTGTCGGCGCGAAATTCGAGCTCTTTGGAGCATGATGTCTTCAGCCTGTTTTCGCCACAATAGATGCGGCGACTGGTCGCCTGCTGCGCCGCACTGTGGAAAGATAAATACTTCTTTGCCGTATCTTGCTCGAATTTCTTGTCGGACTTCGTGCCAGAAGTCGGCGGAAACCTGAAGGAGCTGCTCGGTCTGCTGGGCGGGACAGGCGACGTTTATTACGAGCCCGGTTAGCTTCTGGTCGTTGTCCCAGAACAGCAGCATTTCCTGCCCGTGATCCTCGCAGCCTTCGATGTGTGAAAAATTCTCCTGGTTTGTATTGCCATACATAACTGCCCGACCGTCGAAATAGTACGCCCGGCGATTGACGCCCACCAGCGAGTGTCCCAGAGCCCAGCTTACCCCCGCTCCTGGCTTCCGCCAGGAAGACGTAGGGGCCGGCTTGCGGCTTTGCCAGGCCTGCACGGCGATGTTGGCCAGACGCTCCAGCAGGAAATCAGCGTACTGTGAGGCCTTCATAACCCCTTCATCTTTGCTTACGTCATACAAATCGTAGAAGGCGCCATCCAGGACGCCTGGGCCTGTGTGGGTATGGGTTGCATTTAGAAATAACTTGCTCACGTCGAAATCTGTGATACGAGGCCCCACCAGTTTTCGCAGCCTCTGCTGTATTTCCTTTCGGGTCCACAGCAGGTCACACGAGATCATAATCGCCTGCTCTTTGGTCCCCGTTTCGTCGTTGGTTTCCAGAGCCAGTGCTGTCGCGGTGAGCGGATCCAGAACGGCCTGCGAGATTCGCTTGGCCATCTGGCCCTCGAGATTTACCGGCTTATCAGGAGTAATATCCGCCGACGCCCAGCCGACGTAAAGCGGGTATTCTTTGGCTTCCCGCGGGGCGGGTTCCCTCGCAGCGGCGGCTAAGTTCGCGGCGATAAACACCGTCACTGCGCTAAACAATGTAAACACCATGCTTGTCCGGCTCATGAATTGTGTTTGGCCCCTGCGTCAGGTTGTTTCTTTGGGCGTCGCCGTACCGGCCCCTGCCTCCGCAGGGGCAAGCTTGTCCCCGCGAAAGCGGGGAGCTAAACGTCTCAATAGGGCGATTTCTTTTTTCACGATCTGGGCGCGCTGGCTCTCCGGATATTTTCCCAGCGACTCGTTCTCCAGGCAGAGGTCGCCGCAGTAGTTAGCCTTTCGCAGAATCGCCACAACTTTGCCGAAGTCGATGTCACCCTCAAAGATGGGGCAGGCATACCGGTCATATTCCCAGCCCATTGGGCGACGCAAATTTTTCTTGTCGTCCGGATAGCGTATGCTCTTGCAATGAGTGTGAAAAACCCTGGGGGCGAATCGCTCGAAAATCTCGTAAAGCTCATTTAGCGGATGCCCATACCAATAGAAGTTGGCCGTATCGAGCGTCAGGCCCAGGTGCCCCAACTGGTCGGGGACGCCGTCAAACAGCTGCCGGAGAAATTCCGGATCGTTAGTGATGCTGCCGTGATTTTCAATCCCGTATCGGACGCCTGTTCCCTCGGCGATGTCACAAAGCTGTTTGCAGACTTTAACCGCAAAGGGCAGGAATTCTTCACGCTTCATCCGGCGTGGCACAACGTCGATCCGAATGACCGGGACCTCCAGACTTACAGCGGCATCGACAAGTTTCTTTGTCCACTCGAGCTCTTCTGCCAGGCGCTCATCAAGGCGATTGTGCATAAGAAACGCTGTGACGACCAGCCCGTTTTTGCCCAGGTCGTCTTTGAGGGTTGCGATGCCCGCGGGCGTAGCCAGGCTGTATTTTTTCTGTTCGCCATCGGCGGATTCAAGGTTCGGGCAACCGAGTTCCGGATTGACTTCCAATTCCACGCCGGTGACACCCAGCTCTTTCATAACCGCCCAACTATCCGGCTTCTTAGCGGTCTTTAGAAGCGTGTCCCGACAGGCGACGACTAATGGTTTGGATGGTGAGGAGACCGCGCTATCTTTTGCTATTGCCAGCGCGCCGCTGGAGAGCATCCAGCCGGCGGTTTTTCTTATGAAGCCGCGGCGAGTAAGATCGGTTGAGGACTCCATAATTGCCTTTACTCCTTCTATATCCTTTGGTTTTGACTAATGGCAGATTATACGTATCATAATGGCGGCGTCAATCCGCCCGTGTGGCACGGGCTTCCAGGACATTCGGCTGAGCTCAGTCGAAGCCCCCGTGAAAACACGGCCGAGCCTGTCCTGAGCGAAGTCGAAGGAATGGCCGTGCCACGGCGGACCCATTCCAACGGGCAAATATCGCAAAGGGGACTAAAATGGCGGATAAACTGGCAATCCAGGGCGGGCCCAAGTCAGTGACGAACGAGCTGCCGGGCTGGCCAAGCTTCGATGAAAAGGCGATCAAGGCTGTGCAGGAGGTTCTGCGGTCCGGCAAGGTCAATTACTGGACCGGCCCTAAGGGCATGGAATTCGAGCGTAAATTCGCCGCCTGGCAGGGCAGTTATTACGCCATCAGCGCCTCCAGCGGCACGGCGGCTCTGCACATTGCGATTAGCGCTTTGGGCATCGGGCCCGGCGACGAAGTCATCGTACCCAGCTACACCTTTATTGCCAGCAGCTTCTCTATAGTGCAGGCAGGAGCAATACCGCGTTTTGCCGATGTGAATATAGACGACCATTGCATCAGCGTCGAATCAGCCGAAAAGCTGGTCAACGAGCGAACCAAGGCGATTATGCCGGTGCACCTGTACGGCAACGTCTGTGACATGGATAAGGTGCTGGCCTTTGCCCGCCGGCACAATCTCTTTGTCATCGAGGATAATGCCGAGGCGTTCGGCGGCGTCTATAAGGGCAAAAAAACCGGCAGTATCGGCGACGTCGCCGGTTGCAGCTTCTGCCAGAATAAGACCTTTACCACCGGCGGCGAGGGCGGCATGGTGACTACCGACAACGAGGAGCTGGCCTGGCAGGCACGCAGCTTTCGCGACCACGGCTACGACGTCAAACAACGCCTGAGCCTGCTGGAGCTTGAGCAGAGACTGCCGTATATCCACAATATGGTCGGCTGGAACTACCGAATGACCGAGATGCAGTCGGCTATCGGGCTTGCCGAGCTGGAGAGGATCGACACCTGGAACCTGCCCCGCCGCAAACGTAACGCCCATATCATAATCGACGCGATAAAAGATTTACCGCCCGTGTTGTACACGCCCATCGACACCGAGGAGCGTCAGAACGGCTGGTACGTCTTGGCGTTTTCTCTGGATGTCGAAAATATGAGCTGCGACATAGATCAATTCGTTGCTGCGTGCGGCGCCGAAGGTGCTCCGTGCTGGAAAGTTTTCTGGCCGCAGTGCCATACCGAGCGGGCCTACCGCCGGCACAACGCCTTCGGCAAGAGCGGCTTTCCATTTACGTCCAAAGAGTACACAAATCCCGCCAGCGTGGACTACAGCAAAGTAGACGTGCCCAACGCGCTGTGGCACCAGAGCCATACTTTTACGTGCTTTGCCTTTCCCACGTATAGTGAAGAAGATTGCCGACAGATAGGTGACGCTCTGGCCAAATTAATAAAGGCGTATTCAAAATAGAGGTCGAGAAAGGACGCTGTCATGCCCAGGAAGATCAGATGGGGTGGGATTGGATCGGGTGGAATCGCCAGGCGAAGGACGATTCCGGAAGGCATTTTGAAAGCCCGTAATGCCCGGTTGTCCGCCGTCTTCGACATCAATCCGCAAGTCAACGCTGAGGTGGCGAAAGAGTTTGACGCCGGGCGGGCAGCAAGTATCGGCGATTTGCTCGATGGTGACATCGACGCCGTTTACGTTGCCACACCCGCCTACCTTCATGCCGAGCACGTTCGAGCCACAGCCTGTGCCGGAAAGCACGTCCTATGCGAGAAGCCTCTGGGGATGACCGTTGCCGAGGCTGAAGAAATGATCACGCTGTGCCAAAAGATGGGCGTCAAACTTGGCTGTGCGTTTATGATGCGTTTTGTAGCCCAGCACGCCGAAGCGCTGAAGCTCATCCAGCAAGGCAGGCTCGGCACGCCAACCTACGCGCGGGCACAGCTTTCCTGCTGGTATCCGCCGATAAAAGGCGCCTGGCGACAGGACCCGGCTGCCGGCGGGGGCGGGGCACTAATTGATATGGGTGGGCACTGCATCGACCTGCTGGAGATGTTTTTTGGAAATGTTGCCAGGGTCAGCTGCTTTATCAATAATACCGTTCACGATTACAAATCGGAAGATAGCGCGGTGGCCACACTATTTTTTGAAAACGGCGCACTGGGTACTGTCGACACTTTTTTTTGCATCCCTGATAACAGCAGCAAGAACGTGCTGGAACTCTACGGCTCACGCGGCTCTATCCTGGCGCAGGGGACAATCGGCCAGGCGCCCGCCGGCGAGATGCTGGCCTTTCTGGAGCCGGATAGTAGAGATTATGACGCCGGGCAGGTGCGAGGTCAGGCTGAGGGCATCGTTATTGCGCCCGAGCCGGTAAATACTTATAAGGCGGAGATCGAAGAATTCAGCCAGGCAATCATTGACGACCGTCAGCCGCTCATCAGCGGCGAGCTGGGCCTGCGCAGCCAGAAGGTACTGGCTGCTTGTTACAAGTCCGCCAGGTCGGGTAAGGTGGTCGAAGTAAGCTAAACCTTGCGATGGATTTTACAGAGACTATCACAGAAAACACCCTGCGAGCCATTCGTTTTGAAAGGCCCGAGCACATCCCGGTCGTCTTCTGGATCAATCCTGCCTGCTGGCATCACTATCCGCGGGATGTCCTATTTGAGCTTATTGCTGAACACCGGCTTTTGTTTGCCGATTTTCCTTCGCCCGAAGCGGCACTGCCTGAATTGGCGCCTTGGGAGCGAGCCGGCGAGCCTTACACTGATTCCTGGGGCTGCGTCTGGAAAACAACCGATGACGGCATCACCGGCTCAGTGACCGGGCATCCACTGGCGGATTGGAACGCCTTGAAAAGTTTTATGCCGCCTGACCCCGCTAAAAGTAATGGCATGGCGGCCATAGATTGGTCCGCAATCAAAGACGAAGTCCAACGAGCCGGGGCTCAAGGGAAACGCTGTGCCGGCAGCCTGGAGCACGGGCATGCTTTTTTGCGGCTCAGCTACCTTCGCGGATACGAAAGACTCCTGCTCGATATGGCTGACGGTGACCACCGGCTCCGGCAGTTGATCGAAATGGTCGAGACCTTCAGCATGGGCATTGTCCGGCGTTACGTTGACCTCGGCGTAGCGATGATGCGCTATCCGGAGGATTTGGGTATGCAGCTTGGGCCGATGCTTTCGCCGGAGCACTTCAGGACATACATAAAACCTGTCTATGAGCATCTGATGGCGCCGGCTTACAATGCGGGCTGCCTGGTACACATGCATTCCGATGGTGACATACGCGCGCTTGTGGACGATCTTGTTGTCAGTCCGCCCCGGCGGATCAATGCCCTTAACCTTCAGGACCTGGTCAACGGCGTTGATTGGATAGCGGCGAAGCTCAAGGGACGGATCTGTATTGACCTCGACATAGACCGGCAGCAAATCACCCGCTTCGGCAGCCCTGAGCAGATCGACAATCTGATTCGGCACGAGGTTGAGAAGCTTGGCAGCCGCGAAGGAGGCCTCATGATGATATACGGATTGTATCCGGGCGTCCCTCTGGAAAATGTAAAGGCGATAATGGATGCGATGGAACTATACGCCCCTTTCTACTCTTGATCATAATGTGGACCCAAGTGAAGAAACGGTGATTTGAATTTCAGTTCTTGTTTAGCCGTCGCTGGCACGGCGACTGGTAACTCCCAAAGAAATTTTGGGTGCGGGTAACGCGAAAGGAATCAGAGTATGAGAAAGCTCGGTGCGGCGATTATTGGTTGTGGTTGGGTGGCGGAAGAATATGTAAAGGCCTTCAAGAACGACCAGCGGTCGCAGGTGCGTACACTTGTCAGCCGGAATCCCGCAAACGCCCAGCGGTATCGCGACCGCTACGACCTAAAGTGTACGATTGAGACTGACGCTTCCAAGATGCTTGAGCAAGACGATGTGGATATCGTAGTTGTATGCACGCCGCATAATGTGCACACCGAATATGTGGTCGCCGCTGCGGAAGCCGGCAAGCATATTATTATCGAAAAGCCGGTAGCGTTAACTGCCCAGGATGTGCGTAGACAGCTCGACGCCGTCAGAAAGAACAACGTCAAAACGGTAGTGGGTTTTGTGCTGCACTGGAACCCGCTGCTGATGACCATCGACCGGCTGATCGAGCAGGGAGTATTCGGGGACATCTTTATGGTGGAGGTCGATTATCTGCACCGGATATGGATGACGACGGATTTGAAATGGTACGGCAGCCGCGAAATAAGCGGCACGGCACTTTTAACAGCCGGCATCCACGCGGTGGACGCCCTGCGATGGTTTGCCCGCAGTGAGGCCGAGGAAGTTTTCGCCTATCAGGTAAAGACGGAAAACCCCGTAGAGTATCCGGGGACGATCTCGGTCAACGTGAAGTTCAAGGATGGAAAGATCGGACGCAGCACTACCACCTTTGATGCAAGGATGCCCTATAGGTTCAACATTGGAATTTACGGCACCGAGGGCACGCTTCGAAACAATGAAATCTTCGCCCCCAAGCTATTCCCCGGCCAGAGCGATTTTGCCAAGATTCCCTGTGTCCTCCCCGATAGCGGCGATGTCACTCATCATCCTTTTGCCGGCGAGGTGTCGCATTTTCTCGATTGCATCATCAACGACGAGCGGCCGTTTCCCGATTTGGAGGACGCAGCCCGGACGCACGCTCTGTGTTTTGCTGCCGACCTTTCCGCCGAGTCCGGCAGACCCGTAGCAATAAGCAAATTTGAAAGGCTGTTATAGCCTATGTTTGAGCCAGCGAACCATGCGTAAAGCGCAGGGCTAAATCTGCTGTACGTCTGGGGGATAAATATTTAACGGGATGTACAAGCTTTTAAAAACACAGTTTTTTGAGCTAAGAACAGAACTGCTTTTTTCGTCTTCGACCCGAGTTTCAAAAAAACTCGCTTCACAGGTCAAAACCGATGCTCTCCATGGAAAAACCTGTACACGGCGCTAATAGTTTAGACTTAGGATTTCCGCCGTTTTTTGCTGTTACCTTCCGGCTTTGTTTTGGCGGGCAATATTGATATGTGGTGGGATATATCGCCTAATGCGCGCTTTAGATATTTATCTGTAACGGTTCCATCTTGCTGCCAGCGCTTTTGGGCTTCTATTGTGTCTTTATCGGGCGAAATATTTTCACTTTTGATTGTTATCGCATTCATTTAATTATTGCCTCAACCTCTCTAATCGCTCTTGCAAAATCCTTATGTAGAACCCATCTAAAAGGCCTATCTGTAGAGATAAAAGCTAATTCTATTGGGCCGCCACAGATAGGTGGGCCATAGCGAAATTTGAAAGCCTTTATGGTAATATGCAAATACATATAGATACAATCAAGTGCTTCACGAATAGGCAAATCTCGAAAACCAATTGTGCGCAAGGGCGCAGTAGCCGATTCAAACGCAGCTTGGAACACTGAGTCAAAATTATCTTTTTCCGCTTTAACGCCACTTTTCTTTAACTCTTCCAAGAGTCGATCTGGAAGCCTGCTATCAAACCCATGAAAGACCCTTGCGAAGAACTCGGGACAACCATAAAAACTTGCCTGCCCTATACTAAACGATTCCAGTGTTGGTAACGCTCTGGGGGCAAAATAAATGTGATAGCATTCAGGTAAATGCGTATCAGGGTCCCAGCCTCCAAGTACATAACCTACGCTTCCGGTGTCTTCACCGTCTCCATATTCACCATATATAATCCTGCTGAATGTATCCGCAGCCTCGCGGACCTTTACCTGTTCAAGGTCTAATTCTTTTGCCAGTCTGGCAACAAGGGTCCTATGACTTGTACCTTTTATGCTCCCGGCACCGTATGTACACACGCCAAGCCTTGAGTGTTCTCCAACCTCAAATAATTTTTGCGAGTAGTCAAATAGTTGAGCGACTCCTCGTTGGGTGCTAACGGTTGTTGTGCTATCTGTCCCGAAGGCAACTCCTTCAGATATAAGATATGCCGCGGCTATGGTCATAGGTAAATTGCCTATTTATTACCCGCCAAGTGTGTTTGTATTAAGACCCTGTAGCAGCGCAATTACTTACCACAAGTGCTCTGGATAGCAACAATAGCTCACTCTCCTACTCTCTCTGGAAATAACACTATTACATGGACTCTTGGTGCCAATCGCAGTGTATGATTACTCGAAATCTCCTCTGTGATCCATGTTCAGACTCTTACTATACTGATTATATCGACCGAATACAAGCAAAAATGCTGACTTTTTTACTATATCGCGTAAGTTCTTTGGAAAGGCCAACTTATAAAAGACTTCATAAGGCCTATTCTGCCAAACTTGTAGGGGCCTAGCCGGGTGTTTAACAGATGTCCCGTTATTTTTACGAACCTATGTTTGAAGTGTTCGTCCTCTGACGTAGATATAAAATATACACAGAATTCTTGTCTTCCATTTCGCCGCTGGGCAATTGTTGCAGGGTGTTTTTGAAGGACTTACAAAGCCAACGGTCGGATTCGGACCGACAACCGCCGGTTTACAAAACCGGAGCTCTACCATTGAGCTACGTTGGCACGGCAGAAGACAGAGGACAGAAATCAGTCATCGGTCGTCCGTCTGGGCTGCTATACGCTATCCGCTGGATAGATCCACGGCTTTCGATACTCACGGCGGAGAAGTTTGTTGGCCTCGGCGTCGCCAATAATCTGCTCCTTTTGGCCATCCCATTTTACACTACGCCCAATCTTGTACGAAAGCATACCAAGCAGGCTCATATTTGTCGAGTAATGGATATCCTCGATGTCAGCTACCGGGCGTTTGCCCGTCTCGATGGCAGCAAGAAAGTCCTCCCAGAGCTCCTTTATGTTCTGGTCGTCCGGCTTATGAAGCTGAGGGTCTTCGTGGATGATTTTTTCGCCTTTCCCGATGGGAAAGAACGTCCAGCCCTGCAGCCAGCCCATGTGGAAAGTGCCCTTAGTGCCGTGGAAGTAGCAGCCGACGTTCTCAGCCTTTTCCGCTGGATTGCCTGCGAACTGGCGGTGCTCCCAGTAGACGGTGAGGTTCTCGAATTCGTATGTAGCCACCTGATGGTCGGGTGCGTCACTGGTTTGATGGTCTTTTGTCAGGATGGGCGGGCCTTTGATTGGCCGACCGCCGGCAGAATATACGGTCTTCGGCCATTTTTCGCCCGTAATCCACAGGATTTGATCCATCCAGTGAACGCCCCAGTCGCCGAGTGTGCCGTTGGCGTAATCGAGGTAGCTGCGGAAGCCTCGCGGATGAATGCCGCCGCCCCAGGGATTATTCGGGTCGCCGTTGTATGGCCGAAGCGGCCCCGGGCCGCACCACATATCCCAGTCCAGGCCCTTGGGCGGCTCGATATTTTTTCTTGGCTCTTCCGGCCCACCTCCGGATAGTACGAACGCACGGATCATTCCGATTTTGCCGACGTTGCCGTCCTGGATGAACTTTCTGCCTGAGACATTGTGGGCCGAGACCCGCCGGTGCGTCCCGACCTGAACGACGCGTCCTGCGGCACGGGCGGCGTTTACCATAGCCCGGCCTTCCATAATCGTATGGCTGATGGGTTTTTCCACATACACGTGTGCGCCGGCCTTGACCGCCGCTATGGCACAAAGCGCATGCCAGTGATCGGGCGTGGCGACGATTGCAATATCCGGCTTTTCCTTCTGCAGCAGTTCTCGATAGTCTTTGTACTTTTTGGGTCTTTCGCCGGTGAGGTTTTCCATTTTTTCGGCAGCCGGGTCGAGGATGCGGCTATCCACGTCACACATAGCGACCATTTTGCACCGGCCGCACTGAGCTGCTACGCCGGCGATATTCATTCCCCACCAGCCGCTGCCGATAAGGGCGGTCCGGTACTTTTTCTCGTTGCTTGCCCACAGGACGTTGGGAAACCCTAACACCATGCTGGAAGCGATTGAGCCTTTCAGAAACGTTCGGCGGTTTATAGCCATATCATATCTCCCTTAATACAGAGTTGAAA
>Ga0315274_10013148_pt1 | contig 11779 bp, 14 predicted proteins | sample YL17G02_20_MG_FD_203700 | JGI IMG/M metagenome (GOLD analysis project Ga0315274, IMG submission 203700) | Sediment microbial communities from Yellowstone Lake, YNP, Wyoming, USA - YL17G02_20 | ecosystem: Environmental > Aquatic > Freshwater > Lake > Sediment | place: USA: Wyoming | collected... | reverse complement strand
GATCTACTCGATCCCAACCCGCGGTTTCACGGCGGCTGTTTCGGTGTTTAGGGGCACACCTCCTCCGAAGCCCTTGGACTGTAAAATCCGGCGCTGACACTCTGGCGTGCTTCTGGACAACCAGTGGGCAGACCCCACCGGCGGAGAACCTCGGCTCTCCCAAGCCATTTTTCGTTTCGTGCCAGATGACATCGTCAAGATGTCGCGTTGATCTTACTCACAGTGCTGTGCCTTTCGTTGTCGTGTTCTGGTCTTGGGTGTTCATGGGCAAACAAAAAACCCTGCCACCGGTCGGTAAGCAGGGTTGGAAAACTATACCTCTAAATCTCGCGTCACCTGCTTACCCTGAGTCTATCCGGATACGCTTTGGGTTCATGACCCAAGCCGCCAGATAGGCCCTGGTTGAGCACACTGCCTCCGAATGACCGGTTATGACGTGTCGCTTGCGCGGCTCTCGTCTCCGGCCACATCGAGGCCAATATGTACAGGCAAATCTTCATCGAACGTGTAAGACGTATATCACAAGGCAGCGGTTACACGCAACTTATACTTTGCGGGGTAGCAAATCTTCAATCAACATATTCGGATTCCTGGATGCCACGCTGTGGCTTCACCTCAGTCACGACGATCTCGTTTGAACAATCTCCCATTCGCGCAGCAACACATCACGCAACGACACTTCCCCCGGACGCGCTTCGTCCCGGATGTAGCCGCGCTGCCGGGTGAACCCTGCCAGTTCAGAAACCGAGAAAGACTCGCCTCGCGCCCGGCCCAGTGCCTCCTGCCACACCTGACATTCGAGCGCGACGGAGTTCCGGTCGAACAGATGTTCTTCCGCCCACTGCACGGCATCGGCCAAGGACATCCGTTTGTCATCCGATGGACTTTGCGCGGACTGATCGCGGAGACGGCTGATTGCTTGTCGTTCATCTCGCGTCAACTGTGCTTCCCATAAGTCGAGTAATTCGGCTCGGCTCAAATCTCGCTGCTTGCGTGCCCGGACTGCCGCGTTCACGGCTCGCGCATGGGCTTCAAGAATCCGGTTGTCTCTGCCGAGGAATCCCGCCAGCGATACGGACTTGGGCGGGGAGAACGTAAAGTCGCAGCCCCCACCAAACTCGTCGCGGAGGAAGCCGCCGCCCGACTCGGCTTCAGTGAACCGTGGGCGCATCCTGTGACCGCTGAAGAAGCGCACCAAGCACAGTGGCTTCCTGGAGACCGACCACCGCTCAAATCCGAACCGCCATCCAAGTGCTGAAACAGTTCGGTGAACACATCAACCACAACGCCGCGAACCTGGTCATTGAACTGCCGGACACGCGATTTGGTGATCACGTCGCGGCGCGGGCCAAAGTTCTGAACATCGAACAAGTTAGCCGCATTCAGACCGTGGCCGAACAGTTGGACGACTGGACGGCAAGCTGGAGTTGAAGGACGGCTCCGAGAAAGACCGGGTTGAGGCTCAGAAGTGGATCGACATGTTCTTGAACAACGGGGCGGCACCGACAGGGTAAACGCATTGAATCTGCGGAGAGCGTGCGTCGGAATCAATCTCGCCAGCAGGTCGCCGCCGTGGCAATCAAACAAGCGTCAACCCAAAGCGCCAGCTTCTTGTGGCACTCATTGGCTTTATTCTCATGGCGTTGGCGGTTTTCATTTTGCTTTCTCGTGAAGATCCGGAAAAAGTAGTGGGAGATGTCAGTTCTCCGCTCGCTGACCTCGGAGTTCGCGAAGACGATCGCGCAGTTGCGCCGCACGCTCGAAATCCTGTCTGGCGACGGCGTCGTGGAGTTGGCGTTCGAGCTGTTCGAGCGGTGACACCGGCTTGTTCTGTTCGATCTGCGCCGCCAGCTCGCGGAGTGCGGCCACTGACCGGTGCTCCTCGAACTCGAACGTCTCGTCGTTCATTTCGTCGAGCGACTCGATGCGTTGGATGCCGGCGTTGACAATTTTCAGCGCCCCGGCGTGAGCGCCCTTTTCCAGCGCCAGCATCCCCGCCGCAGAGGCGTTCATGCGGAGAATGTAGGGCCGCCATTTTTCCAGTTGCTCGATGCCCAAAGGCGTGCGGACCTGGAGAATCTCGCGTCCGTCCTCGCCGTGCACGAGGCGCGCTTCTTGGGCGGGGCCGGAGCGGCAGGGACAAAACCGGCGACACGGGGCGTCAAGCCCTCCAGGAATCGGAAGATGTCAGCGGCGTTATGGCCAGGCTGCGGAGTTGGTCCAGCCAGGAGCATGTCGCCCGACTCGCGCACGGTTCAAAAACTCAACCCGTGAGATGCGAGGATGACCAGTGTTGACACTATGGAATGCCGCAAGGTCGTTGTCCGCGAGACGGCGTGCAAGACGATCCTGAACCGCAGCGGCATCAGCGACTACTGTCTGAACTGTTACACGGGTTGTGCGCGCGGTTGTGTCTATTGCTACGCCCGTTTCATGCAGCGCTTTCATCCTCATCCGGAGCCTTGGGGGCAGTTCGTGGACGTGAAGGTCAACGCCGTCGAGGTGCTGGAGCGTCAGTTACGCCGGGCAAGGCGTGGCGAGGTATTCGTCAGCAGCGCCTGTGATGGTTGGCAGCCGATCGAGGCCGAGCGGGGATTGACCGCCACCATCGGGATTGCCGGCAACAAACTGCTGGCCAAGATCGCAAGCGACTTTCAGAAGCCTGATGGATTGACGTTCATCTCCGAAGCCGAGAAAGTGTCGTTCCTCCGCCCGCTGCCGGTGCGGGTGCTGTATGGGGTCGGCCAGGTCACTGAACAGGTTCTGCATCAGGCCGGCCTTCGAACCGTGGGCGATCTGCGAACACTGGTGGGCTGGTTCGGTTCAAAGCTCAAGCAGTTTGCCTTCGGCCAGGACGACCGCCCGCTGGAAGTGGGCGAGGAGGTCAAGAGCATCAGCAGCGAGGAGACGTTCCTGTACGATACCGACGACCGGAAGATCCTGCGGTCTGTCTGCGACAGCAGGCCGCGGAAATCTCAGTCAAGCTGAAGCGCCGCCATTTGGGCGCACACACCGTGCAGGTGAAGGTCCGCTACAGCGACTTCACCACCCTCACACGTCAGCTCAGCGTGGAAGTGCCGATCACCGAAGCCGGCGACATCTACCGGATGGGATGTTTTCTCCCGGGCCGCCAGAAACTGGTCTCGCGCCCCTTGCGGTTGCTGGGGCTCGGCGTGAGCAGTTAGTCCGAACCGGCCGGGCAGCAGTTGGTCTTCCGCTAGTGCATCGGCCTGGGGCATCGGACCTGTTATAGCGCCTGCCTGGCGCGGCAACGCGGTTCCGGCGCGGATCATTCCGGGCTTTCGACCGACGGTGCAGGGGACCACTGCCAACTGAGCCGGTTCTCGCCGGGCTGCAGCGTCGCCAACGGACCAGGCAGGCGGCGATCAAATCGGCGGCCCGCGAGGTCCGTGTTCACCGTGATCGGACGGCCCTGGCGGTCCTCCAGGGTCTGGCCGACGGTGGGGAACACTCCCACCAGTTCGGCGCCCGCCACGGGGGCTGGGATGCGGAAAGGCGCATCGTTCATCTGAAAGACCAGTGTGATGCCCGAACCAGAATCCTCACGTCGAAGCCCAATGGCAAAGGCGTCCACGACACTGTGCGTCTCGCCGAACGTGCTGGGGCGGGCGCCTTGGAGGAAGACGTTGTAATCGGCCCGATAGCCGGGTGCGGCCTTGACATCGTCCAGGCCGCGGCCGACGAAGAGGTTGTTGTACCACTGGTTGTTGGCCGGCAGACCGGGCTTGTACCCGACCACGCGGGTGGTGTGCGGCGTGTAGAACTGCGACTTCCGCCGTTCCCAATCGGGCTGGTCACGGTACGGGCAATCCACAAACAGGTTGTGCGCAAACAGCATGTTCTCGGAGTTGGCGTTAACGCCGCCGCCCAGCAGGACGTTGTTGTCCATCAGCATCGGCCCGTGGTCCATCTCCAGGAAAATCCCTTCCGCTTGGGTGTCGCAGATGATGTTGCCGGTGATCCGGGTGCCCTGGTTGCCGAAATCCATCCAGATGCCGAACGCGCCCTGTTGCTGGCGAAACACGCCGCGGATGAGGTTGTTACTGATCACCGTATCGACGCTGTTGTGGAATTTGATGGCGGCTGTTTCCCAGCCGCCGAACTCACGGCGGTAGTTGGTCTCCTCGATCAGATTGCCCGTGATGAGTGAGCGCGTCGCGCCCTTTTGCCCGGCGATGCCCGCCTGACCACAACGCCGTATCACGTTGTTGCGGACGAGGTGATCCCCAAAGGCGTCGATGTCCTCGTAATCCACCCCGGGCGCTTGGCCGAGAATGATACCGACGCACCGGGCGTTGACGATGGCGCAATTCTGGATGATCCAGCGCTTGCCAAGACGCGGCCCGACGGCCCCGGTCTGCAACGGAACGACAGGTGGCGCCCAGTTGGCCGCCGCGTGAAGAAGATGGAAGCCGTCCACCGTGATGTAAGACAAGCCGCTGATCTCCGGCATGAACAGGCTCTCGCGCACGTTGATTTCCGAAAGACGCCGGATGGGATCAGCGGTTCCGAAGTTGGCCCAGATCACTGTCGTGCCACCTTGAACCTCGCAACACCAGCTCTGCGGACGCTGGCGCATTTCCTCCAGGGTGCGCTGCTCGCCGAAGGCTTCCTCGTCCAGATAAACGTCGCCGCGATGGTGCCACTGGCCGTAGTTGAGCCAGCCGCCGGACACGTTCAACGCGTACGGGTTGTAGTCGCCAAAGAATGAGTCGGGCAGCTCGACCCTCCACACCCCGCCGCTGACGTTCGTCCAACCGGTAATCCGTTCGGAGCCCTTGATGACCACCTTGTCGTTCGGGACAGTGCGATAGAGGATGCGCTGGTGCTCGCTGGTCCCGCCACGGGCCGGTTTGACCCACTCCCGGTACGTGCCGGCGTGTACCGTGACGATGTCGCCCGGTTGAGCAAGTTGCGCCGCACGGTTGATCGTCCGCAGGGGCTGCTTGTGCGTGCCAGGAGCCGTATCCTGGCCCGTTGTGGACACGTGAATTTCGCGGGCCAAACCTGCCGGGCTGGCCAGGGCCAGAAACAGCGCGACGACTGCGGCGGACGACTGCGAAGCGCTCGAGAGGCGAGGCCCCGCTGACCGGAAACCGCCGGTGCGCCGGCCGAGGGCGCGGCATCGCCGGCGACCGAGGAGATGCATCCTGAGATCGGGCATGAAGGGATGATGGAACACTGGACTGTGGTCGGGCCAGATCAAAGTGGCTTCCTGTGCTCGTGACGACGATCCTCCGATTCCTGACGCCGAGCTCCAAGTCCTGCGTGCCTCTCTGCGGCAGCAAGGTCACCTTGGTTCCTTTCCCAGGATCTCGAAGGTGCTTCGTTTCATTTGTGCGCGCCAACAGCTATGAGGTGGGATTCGGTTCGGAAAAACAAGGTCTCGTGAGCAATTGCCGGCGTGGCAAAGCTGGCTTCGCCCAACGAATTTCGGGCCAGAAACCGGTATTCGCCGGCGGCAGCAACGACAAACACATCACCGCTTTTGCTGACGAGATAGAGCCTACTTTGCGCCCATACAGGAGATCCGTAGAAGCGTTCCGGGAGACGTTCCTGCCAGAGTTGATCACCGGTCGCGGTTCGCACGCACCGGAGCAGGCCGTTCTCGCAGAGCAGATAAAGGCGGCCATCTTTGGCGAGCGGCGTGGGAACATTCGGAATCCCAGTCTTCAACTCGTAAACAATCGTGGCTGCGTTTGTTCCGCTCGGCGGCCGCAGAGCGACCAGACGCCTGCCGACCCCGCCTTCGCCACTGCTGCAGATGATCAGCTCATCGCTAGTGATCGGCGAGGACACGACCCGCGAATTAAACAGGTTCGTGCAATCCCAATTAACCCGGCCGTTCAGTGGATTGAGGCTGGTGAGACCGTGGCTCGAGGAAGCGAAGATGAGTTGGTCCGCGCCGCCTTCCTGTTGCCAGAGGCAAGGGGTGCCGTAAGAAACCTTATCAGCCAGGCGGTCGATCTTATATTTGATTTGGCCCGAGGCAGCTTCCAGGGCGATGAGCGCGCTGGGGCCATCTTGATCGTTACTAATCCAGACCAAATGATGGCACACCACCGGGGAAGCACCGCTTCCGTGTTTTCCCCTAAAGGGACCGAGGTTCCTTACCCACTTTGCCTTACCATCCATGGTCAAGGCCGCCACCGTGATTGCCTCCGGGGTCGTCCAGGACACATAAAGGGCGTCATCATCCACTGCCGGCGTTGCGGTGCCGAAGCTGTTCTCCCGGTTTTGCTGGAATGTCCGGGATTGATATTGTTTCCGCCATATCGTCCTGCCATCCGACGTTCCGAGGCAAAGGATATGGCGGTCGGCATTGGTGACATCGCCACTGGTGACAAAAACGCGGTCCTTCCAGATCACCGGTGAGGAATGGCCTTTGCCCGGGAGCGGTGTCCTCCAGCGGATATCGACCTCTGACCAGCGGACGGGAAGGTTGGTGGCGGAACTGATGCCGTTGCCATCCGTTCCACGAAAGCGCGGCCATGAATCCTGGCCTGACAACATGGAGGGCGCGATAAGCGCGAATGACCAGAACAGGAAGACAATCCGAATGAGCGGGATGTGGCACTCGCGTTTAGTCATAGAAGAAGGGAGTCCCAAAAGATGACTAAGTTCAAGCCCAGAAGGACTGTCCCAAGGAGGAGTGTCTATCGAGGTTGATCCTCTTCGGCGAGTTCTCGCTGCGGCACGCGCTGGCCGAGTACGTGACCTGTTTCCACCAGGAGCGCAACCATCAAGGGAAGGACAATGTCATCCTATTCCCACAGAAAACAGACCGGATCGGTCAGTCCACAGGCGCGATTCAGTCACGCGAGCGGCTCGGTGGGATGCTCAACTTCTATCATCGCCAGGCCGCATGAGTATTTTGACCCAAGATGGGCTTCGTCGGGCTTAAGGCCGAGCCGAGCCAGAACGATTGTTCCCGATGCCAAGCAAAATCATTGATGAGGCGTATTGAGCCTCGCGCCGATGCACTGCGACATTCTTGGGCCTTGCCGTCCAACCGATTGAGGCGCAACCGAACAAAACGCCCACGGCCCGGCCGTGCAACTCGACCGGAAAGTGATTGAGCAGCACCGCCATCAGGTTCGGAAAGAACGGCCCGTAAATCAGGCCAGCGAAAAGAAGCAACCCGATCGTCAGTGCCCGCCTTCGCGAGAACACCAACCCAAGCACCGTCGCCACGCACAGGCCTGCGAGCACGATGTGCGGGCGCGACTGAGCAGGATGAGCGATGCGGCCACCAGGACCGCGCCCACGATCCACACCCCTTTGCGCCCCAGCGCGTCGGCGAAGAAACCACTCAGCAAAATGATCGGCCCGACCATCAGGCCGAAGGAGGAGACGAGTCCGCCCGCCTTCGCCTCATCGAGTTTCAGGCGCTCGCAGAGCGGCACCTTCAACGCCCCCAGCACGGCGTAACACATGCCGGTTACTGGCAGACTCAAAACCATGAAGGCCTGCAACGAAGACATCGGCGAGAGTTTACGTGCGAAACGGGCGTGTCGGCCAGACTGAAGACAGGTTCTCGCTCGTCTGCGTGTGGATTTTAGCACTTTCGGTATCGATCCATAGCGACTCGTCCTCGATCAACTGCACGGCATTGGCTCTGTGGTCGGCGTACAGGATGCCCGATTGGATGAGGAGCTCGATCAGGGCGGCAGCAATGCCGCGCTCATGGACCAGATCGCGTTGGGAGTCAGGTGGCACGACGCCAGTCTCAACCGCCATCAGCGCGAATCGCTTGCGTGATTTCGGGTTGCGCGATGTACTCGTCAGCGGTTCGATTGAGGCATTAGCACACAACTCTTTGGTGACATATGAAAAACGAGAATCGAAGAACCTTCCTTAAGAAAACCGGGACGGCCCTGGCCGCCGGCAGTTTTCTCAACCTCAACCCCTCCGCTCTCGGAGCGAACGAGAAGACCGTTCTGGCCCTGATCGGCGGCAACAACCAGGGCCGCGGTGATGCCCTCAATGCGATCAAGGACGGTGCCGTCATCAAAACGTTTTGTGACATCGACGAGGCCGTCCTGCGCAAGACTGGCGCAGACCTGGCCAAAGCTCAGGGCAAGAGCCCCGCCTTCGAAAAGGAGTATCGCCGCGTTTTGGAAGACAAGGAAATCGAGGGCGTGATTATTGCCACTCCGGATCACTGGCATGCCATCCCTACCATCCTGGCTTGCCAGGCGGGCAAAGATGTTTACATCGAAAAACCGCTGTCCCAGACGATTCACGAGGGTCATCTCATGCGCGCTGCGGCGCGGAAGTACGGTCGCGTGGTCCAAGTGGGAACCCAGCGTCGCAGCAGCGAGCATTTCCGGAGCGCGGTGGACTATGTTGCTTCGGGAAGACTCGGCAAGGTCTGCCTGGTCAAGGCGTGGATGTGCCAGGTGCGCGGCAGCATCGGCAAGCCCCCCGACAGTCCGGTTCCGCCCGGAGTCGACTACGACCTCTGGCTGGGCCCGGCGCCCAAGCGGCCTTTCAACCGGAACCGGTTCCACTACAATTGGCGTTTCTTCTGGGATTATGGGAATACCGAACTCGGCAACCAGGGTGTCCACATGCTCGACGTGGCGTTGTGGGGAATCCAGGCGCTACGCGGGGTCAACAACTGCCTGCCCAAGCGTATCTCTGGAACCTCCGGCATTTACTGGCTGGACGATGCGAAGGAAGTTCCCGACACCCAGGTTCTGAGCTATGACTACGGCGATCTGACCCTGGTTTGGGAATTGCACAGCTTCCAGGATTCTCTGCCGCTGCAAGGAACGGCCGCGGCCACGGGCTTCTATGGCAGCGAAGGCGTGCTCCTGGTCGATGGCGATGGTTGGAAAGTCCACCTCCCGAAAGGCGAGCCCGGACCAAGTGAAAAGTCATCCGGCGGCTCGCATACCAGGAATTTTCTGGAGTGCATGAAAACTCGAAAGCGGCCCAATGCCGACGTGGAACTCGGCCGGCTCAGCACGACCCTATGCCATCTGGGTAACATTTGCACCCGCCTCAACCGCGATGTCCACTTTGATCCGACTCAGGAAAACTTCGGTGATGATAAAGAAGCCAATGCGCTGCTCACGAAGGAATATCGTGCCCCCTACATCCTGCCCACGGTCTAGAGATCGAACGAGATGACGGTTAGGGGTTGGCCGGCTTGGTGAGTGGCCAGTTCAAGTGCTGGCCGAAATCAAAGCCGACACAGAGCTGGCAAGCATTACGGTGGCAGTGCTGACCAGTTCCGCTGACGAGCACGACGTGCTCCGCGCCCGGAAACTTCAGGCCGACAGGTACATCACCAGGCCGGTTGGGTTCACAGGCTTTCGGGATGTGATCCGTGAAGTGGAAAAACTCCACAACATTCTCGTGGTGACCCTGCCGCCCGTTCCGCCAGCAGTCTAGACCATCATGGCAGGTGAATGACACCAGCACCCGATCCACAGGTCGCAGTCTGGGTCGGGAGTGCCGCTGCTTGAAGACGGCCAGTTGCTGGCGCGGGGCGAGGTTCTCCACCATCAATTCCAGCCGGGACCGGAACAAGACCCGGGCAAAAGCACCCGTCAGTATCCGAGCGAGGTGAATCGCGGCGTGAGCATTGCCGGCGGGTGGCCAATGGGCAAGGCAAACGCCGCCCCTGAGGTGACCGAAGGCCCACGAAATCAGTCACTGCGGAATAATGTCGAGGGACAGGGCTCGTGCTACGCGTTCAGAATGTCGTCCCAGCCCTTGCGGTACACGGGCCGCCTGATGAAAGGGGCGGCTTCTGGCGCGTTCGTCGCGCGCAGGTTGACGTAGTCCCACTCGATCTTTTTGCCCGTTCGGTAAGCCACGTTGCCGAGGTGGTTGGCTTCGGTCGTCCAGCCAGAGTACTGGAAGTTCGAGCCGGGCACTGGTCCTTGACCCTTGGCGTAGTTGACCCACTCCACCCAGTGGCCGGGCGAGCGGGGCAGCGTCTCGGGCGGCATCTGGAAATCCTTGAATTTCTCCTCGGGCAGCAGTTTCCCATTGCCCAGCAGCATGCCGTTGGCGCCGATGAACAGGCACGAGCGGCCGCCCCACGCCGGCACCCACCCTGGCGGTTTGCTGTCGCCCTGGTGCCAGACGAGTTTGAGCGCCGGTTGGGAGCCCACCGCCGCAAATTCATAGGTCGCGATCAGGGTTGCGGGCGCGAGTTCCTTATGCGGCACCGGCACATTGGGCGAAATGGCTGCAACGGTCAGCGGGGCCATCGCCAATCCGCCCTTGCCGTCCGGCCGCTTGAGGTCCAGGACCGTGTAGGGCACGTCGTTATCGTGACTGCCGAGGTCGCTCATGGTGCCGTTGCCGAAATCCCACCAGCGGTACCAGCGGGGGCCGGGGAAGTACGTCGCATGGTACGGGCGGGCCGGCGCGGGGCCGAGCCAGAGATCGAAGTCGAGGGTCGGCGGGACCGGCATCTCTTCCTTGAATCGGTCAACGATCTGGATGCCGTTGTAGAACCCGTGCGGCTTGTCGAACTTCTCGGCGGACGCTGCATCCTGGAGTCCCCACGCGCGGTCTGCCCAGACGTGAACTTCGCGCACCGGGCCGATGACGCCGGTCATGAGGATTTCTGTGATCTTGCGCCGCGCGGCCGAGGCATGCCCCTGGTTCCCCATCTGCGTCGACAAGTGCGGATATTTTGCAGCGGTCTCGCGGATGAGGCGGGTTTCCCAGATGTTGTAGGCGAGCGGCTTCTCGCAGTAGACGTGCTTGCCGTGCGTCAGCGCCAGGTAGGTGGCAAACGCGTGCGTATGCTCGGCCGTGGAGACCACGACCGCGTCGACATCGTTCGGGTGGTCAAAGACGCGTCGGAGATCGGTGACCTTCTTGGCCTTCGGGTACCGCTGGGACGCGGAGTCCAGCGCAAGCTGGTTCACGTCACAGAGGACTACGACGTTCTCGTCCGGATGCGGCGCCGCCGGTTCGGCCGCTCCGCCGCGCCCACTACGGCCTGGGCGCGCGCCGGCTCCCGGCACGACGGTGAGTTCGTTCAGGTTCGCGCTGCCGCGACCGCCGCAGGCGATGAACGCGATGTTCAGCTTATTGTTCAGATTCTGGCCCCGCAGAAATGCGGGTGCGCCGGTAATGAACCCGGCTGTGACCAGCGCCTTGCCGACAAACTCGCGCCGCGTCATCGGAGGCGACGGCGTCTTCTTTGTGGTCCTGTTCATAGCTTCCTCGTTATAGCCGAGCGGATGCCATTGATACAAACGTTGGTTTACTGCATGCTTCGCCCGCTACGCATTGCTGATGAAAACGTTCTTGCTGCTTTTGATTCTGGCCGGTTCTGCCGCCGCCAGAGTCGACGAGGCGGGCACGGCCCCAACGGACAACGTCAAATCACCCTTTAGCATTCGCGGCACGTTGCCGTGGCACAACTTCCTCTCCGGCCCGACCGCGTGGAATGAGGTGGATTACCGCGCCTACCTCGACGAATTGCAGCAGCATCGACTGAACTTCGTCGGATTTCATTGCTATACCGGAGGCGCTGAGCGTTATGCGCCGTATGTGGAACCGATGATTCGGGTCAAGTATCGGGACGTGCTTCCGGAGTCAGGCTTCGACACTTCCCTGACCGCGCGGTGGGGTTATCGGCCGCTCCCGGTCCGTGAGTTTGCGTTCGGCACCGGCCGTCTGTTTTCCTTGCCACGGGGCGCCGAAGCATTCGGGGCTGATTGTGCCGTGGAGGCTCGTTCGAATGAGGAACGCTATGTTCAGGCACAAGCGCTCGTGCGCA
>Ga0315274_10013145_pt1 | contig 11780 bp, 13 predicted proteins | sample YL17G02_20_MG_FD_203700 | JGI IMG/M metagenome (GOLD analysis project Ga0315274, IMG submission 203700) | Sediment microbial communities from Yellowstone Lake, YNP, Wyoming, USA - YL17G02_20 | ecosystem: Environmental > Aquatic > Freshwater > Lake > Sediment | place: USA: Wyoming | collected... | reverse complement strand
AAAAAGGACAGGCGTTTAAGTGAAAACTCTGCTCTACTGGACGGGAGAATCCCCCGTCCCGCAAGGAGAGCAGACAATGAAACGACCCCGACGGAATCACGCAGCAGCCTTCAAGGCCAAGGTGGCGCTCGCGGCCTTGCGCGGGGATCGGACCCTCGCGGAGCTCGCGCAACAGTACGATGTCCATCCCAACCAGATCGTGCAGTGGAAGACCCAATTGCAGGAAGGCGCCATGGACCTGTTCGTCACGGCGGCCGAGCGCAAGGCTGCCACGCCCGACGTGAAGGCGTTGCACGCCAAGATCGGCCAGTTGGCCATGGAGAACGATTTTTTGGCCGACGCGCTCGGTCGCATTCCCGACGCGAGCGCAAAGCGATGATCGACCGCCAGCACCCGCTGCCGGTGGTGCAGCAGTGCCAGCTCCTGGCGATCGCCCGGTCGTCGGTGTATTCCACCCCGCAGCCGGTCTCGGCGGCGACCTTGGCGTTGATGCGCCAGATTGACGAGTTGCATCTGCAGCATCCTTTTGCCGGCAGCCGAATGCTGCGCGATCTGCTGCGGCTCCAGGGCGTGATCGTCGGGCGCAAGCATGTGGCCACGCTGATGCGCCGGATGGGGATCGAAGCGCTCTACCAGCGTCCGCGCACCACCCAGCCGCATCCAGGCCATGTGGTGTTTCCGTACCTGCTCCGCGATCGCGCGATCACGGCCCCCAACCAGGTGTGGGCCATGGACATAACGTACCTGCCGATGCGCCGCGGCTTTGTGTACCTGGCGGCTGTGCTGGACTGGGCCACGCGGCGGGTCCTGGCGTGGCGCCTCTCGAATAGCATGACCGTGGACTTTTGCATCGACGCCCTCGAGGCTGCGATCCGAGACTGCGGCCTCCCGACGATCCTGAACACCGACCAGGGCAGCCAGTTCACCGGCACCGCCTTTGTCAGTGTGGTGCAGCAGCACGGCATCCAGCTCAGCATGGACGGCAAGGGGTCCTGGCGCGACAATCTCTTCATCGAGCGCCTGTGGAAGAGCGTCAAGTATGAAGAAGTGTATTTGCATGCCTATGACTCTGTGACCGAGGCTCGGCACGGGCTGACGCGCTACTTCACCTTTTACAACCAGGGCCGACCCCATTCGGCTCTTGACGGCCAGACTCCGGATATGGTCTACTTTGCCCCGCTGCCCCAGCTCGAGGCAGCGTAACATGAACCCCGCAGAGCTTCACTTAAAAGCCACCGCTTCTGTCCAACTCCCCGGGGCCACCGCTGTTTTCCTGGCGTCTTCCACGAATTTCATGAAGGTCTTGACGTTGTCTTCGCTTGGACGCTAACACCACCGAGCGAAGTCCATGTAAAGCTCCCTGGGTCGCGCCTAGCTTCTGCAATAATATCCTCCAGCTTCTGGAAGGGAGAACCCACGTGGACCATCAGCAGCATTGGCGTCGAGAATGCCATCGTGACGAGACTGAGGTCCATTACCCGAGACGGGAGATTTGTGTTACCCACCTCCATCACTGTTGCGGTTGTAATCCCATTTGCCAAGATTGTGTATTCGTCGGGAGAGGCATCATACACTCACCATGCGAGGTAGCCCTGCCCTTTGGGCAGGGGGGAATAGCATCCGCACCGAGGGATTATAAAGGGGGACGGAGTTCCCCTTTATCCGATGCCTGGGCGCGGAGCGACCACCAGCACCGCTGGCGAAGCCCCGCGCTTTGCGCGGGGAGGGTCACTGTCAGTACACCAGAAATCGCGTTCCTCCCTGGTTTGTTGACAACGTTGACAGGGACGTGGCAATTCTTATTCAAATATGCACCCGTGATTCGCCCAGCAAATCTGTGCCGCCTCCAGGCGCGTAAGGGGCTATTATGTCAATCGGCTTAGACAGATACCTCTCAGCTGATCCGGCACCGACCGTCTAGGCAAGGATGACAGTAACAATCAACAACGCCCAAAGTTCACTTAGCGCCTCGCGACGAGTAATACATGATGCACCTCTATCAGCTCGGGGGCCGGTCGGCGATCCGGGTGCTGGGCCAATTGCTCCCGCACGGGCCCCGGCTAGCTGATGTCTCTCACCCTCCAACATACTGAGGCAAGATGGTGATCCTGTCTCCCTCGTTTAAGACCGCGTCATAGAGATCTATCTCCCGTATCACCCGATCATTGAGTATCGCCACGACATGCGGGTAAAGCCGCTGCTTTTCCCGCTGAAAGACCTTTTCGGCGACCGGGCGATAGTCCTGCGCCAATCGGTCGAGCAGCATCCTGGCAGTGGTTCCATCCTCGACGACGATCTCGAGGATGGAGCGCATCTCCGAGGAAGACCGTGCGTTCCCTCCCAGGTCCTTACCCATCCAAGTCCAGAAGTCCACACTCACCTTCGGCATGTCCTAGAGGTCCTTTATCAGCTCTCCCAAGTCGAGTTTCTCCAGAGTTTGCGGGAGCGGCTTGCCGGTCGCTGGATGCCACCCCATAAGCCGGTAGTAATTCTCCAGCATCCAGGCCCATTTCTCCATGATGTTCTTGCCCTGCGCCGGCCCGTCGACAGGGATAGAGCCGTACCGTGTGGATGGCCGCTCGTCTTCCGCCTTCATCCCATGACGGAAGTTGAAGACCCGGAGCTGATTCACCACACGCCTGCCAACGGTGAAGGCATCCTGGAGGCTCCAGTCCCATCCGGTCACGGCGTTCAGGCACTTCAGGATCAGTTTCGGGTCGGGTGAGGCGAGGCGACAGATCCCTAGGCAGTCGTCGAACTGCCGGATCCCGTTGAACTTCGCATTCAACGTGGAGACTTCCTCGTGTGAGAAGGGGTCCGTCACGGCAGGCAGGTCCACCAATTCGGGCTTCACGCCCCCGAACGTCGATTCGATGTTGCTGGTATTGGACACGCAGGTATCAAACAGCTCGCACCAGCGTCCGCGATGGTCATGAGTTCTCGGTGTGTTGCCCTTGTAGGTGTAGACTGCCCAGTCCGCTGCGGCGCCCCCGACCTGCCTTGAGGCCCGCATCACCCCATCCGCCAGCAGGTTGCCGAGGTACCCTTGCCGCTTGGCGATGCGGTTCAAGAGTTCTCTGACCCCTTCGACGTTCCCCCAACTCAACTCGATCCCGTCCGTGTCGTGCGTCGTGAACACGCCCTTCTCGAAGCACTCGATGGCCCAGCCAATCGTCCAGGACGCCTCGTTGCAATCCAGCCCGAGGCGGTCGGCCTCCTTGGTAAGCATCACCGTCGCGCCCGCTTCCTCGTTGCCGATCATCGGACCCCAGGCAGCCAGGCATTCGTATTCTGGTTCCTCCCCCACAAAGCCACAATAAGGCCCCTCGGTGACGGTCACCTCCACCACGTGTGAAACCGGGCACTTGTGACAAGGCTTTGGTTCTACCTCGAAATGGGTCCGGATGAACTGCCCGTTCATGCGTTCGTGATTGGGATAGAGATTCGTTGTTAGGTTCCGCACCGGTAAGGCGCCGGCTCCATAGACCGATGAGAATCCCCCACCCGTCCCCCACTTCGCCAAGGGGGGGCCCGCTACCCGGGCGACTTCGTAAAGCTCACGATTCGCCTTCTTCAACGCCTCCGGGTCGAAGACACCGAAGGTATGGCTCCCCTTGTAGGCCACCACGGCCTTGAGGTTCTTTGATCCCATGACCGCGCCGACGCCATTGTGCGCAGCCAGATGTCCCGAGTCTCCAACGATGGCCGAATACCGGACCCCGTTTTCCCCCGCAGGGCCGATTGCGAAGATGCTGACATCTCGCCCCTTGGCCCCCAACTCCTGCCTCAATAGCGTTTCAACCTCCCAGACGTCCTTGCCGGTGAGATGCCGAACATCCCGGATCTCTGTAGCTCCGTCGCGGATGACCAGACAGACCGGAGTCGGCGAGGCACCTTGAAAAACCATGCCGTCATATCCCGCGGACTTGAGATACGCCCCGAAGAAACCATTGGCCTGGGAGGATCCGCCCAGGTTCGTCACGGGCCCTTTGGTCGCGACGTTGAACGTGGCCGCGCCGAAGACTCCACTGCCCGCCAAGGGGCCCGAGGCCCAGATCAGTCGGTTCTCGGGATCGGACCACTCCACTCCCGGAGGGACCTCCTCGTAGAGATACTTTACACCCAGGCCGACCCCGCCCACCCACTTCTTCGCAGTCCGTTCATCCAGGTCCTCTGACCACCGCCTCCCGGATGAGAGATCCACTCTCAGAATCTTTCCAGCGTACCCGTGTGGCCCATTCATTCGCACTCCTCCTTCCCCGGCTGAGCCTTCGGCGGTTGCCCTCAATGCCTCGCGAACAATGCCTGCCGCTCGCGCCGGAGCCGCCACAGGAGCGACTCCCGGGGAATCTCCGCCATTGCTTCCGTCAGAAGTGTCCCGACGGAGATATCCTGCGTCAGTTGGAATCCGCCGCACATCGGCAAAGGAAGCAGGTTCTTCCGTCTGGTTCGCGCAGCGGTCTCGTAGCATGAGGTGAACTGCTCGGTGAACTCCAGATTCCGGTCAATCACCGTCCCAGCCCTCAAGTCTTGCTTTGCTACGGCCCTCCCACCGGGGGCGGGCGTCGCGTGCGCCCGTAGGTAACCCGAGCCGAGCCGCTGTAATGATGGAAATGGGCGCCTCCACCCCGCACAGATAATATGGTCTATAGATCATTGCGACAGTCCCCGCCCGGTTCGGCACCAGTCCCTTGGTGATAAGGATTTCACGCGAGTGGGCGTTCGCGCATCGAACCACCACAAACACACCGCCGCCCATCGTGGGGATTTCAGGCGTGAGCAGCGAGCAGACCGTGTCGAGGGACGCCTCCCGGCCTCGGCGGCGGTGACTGCCGCGCTGAAGCGGAGGTCGCAGCCTGCCTTGCATATGGCGTTGATCTCAACCAGGCCGAGGCTGACCGCGTCGGCCATCGCCGAGCTCGACCGCTCGGCGGTCATGTAGACGAACTGGAAGGGGTCGCCCACACACACAGGCGTCACCTCGGTTGTGAGCCCGATGGCGAAGGCGATCGAGATGCCCAGAACGAGGAGAACGGACAGCAGCAGGAACTAGAGAAATAACATGGCCGCGCTCCCTCGCGTCTCCCCGATCCTGGATTCATCCCGTCCGGCTCCGGCCCCTTACCGCTTACGCGCGCGCTCGACGACGTCGAGCCACTTGCGCGTGAACCCCTCCCCCACCGCCTTCTTGATCCGCTCGACGGCCGGGCCCATCAGGTCGCGGAACGGCCGAGGGTCTGGGACCGTCACCTGGACTCCGGCCTTCTGCATGGTCCGCAGGATCTCATCCTCCTCCTTGGTGACCTTCTCACGGGAGTACTCGCCGGCCTTGTTGCTGGCATCGCGCAGCACCTTGCGGACGTCCTCTGGAAGGCGGCCCCAGGTTCGCTTGCTCACGAGGTGCATCACGTTGCTGTACATGTAGTTGGCGACCGCCAGGTGCTTCTGTACTTCGTAAAACCGCTGGTGGTAGATGGCGTGGATCGGGTTCTCCTGCCCGTCCACTACGCCCTGGGCAAGGGCCATGTACAGCTCGGAGAAGGATACGGCCTGGGGGATGACCCCCAGGGCCTGCATCGCGGCTTCCATGGGCAGCTCGGGAGGTATACGGAGCTTTAGCCCGCGGATGTCCTCGGGCGTCCGGATGGGACGCTTGTTGTTGGTGATCTGTCGGAACCCCCACTCCCACTGGCCCAGGACCACGAAGCCAATCCGGTCCGCCAGCTCGGCCAAGAGTTGACCGCCCTCGCCGTCGAGCACACGATAGACATGATCGTAGCTGTCGTAGATGTAGGGGAACTGCATGGCCCCGAACTCGGGTGCCCACTGCAGGATGTTGCCCGCGGCGTTCAGGCTCATGTCCATTGAGCCAAGCTTGACTTGCTCGGCCATCTCCGGTGGGCTGCCCAGGATGCTGTTGGGGAACACCGACACCTTGACACGCCCATTGGTACGCTCCTGCACCATCTTGGCGAACATGGCCGCGGCCTGGCCGCTCGGGTGGTTCTCCGCGATGTGGTGTGCGAACCGTAAGTGGAACTCCTGGGCGCCCACCGTCACCGAAAGCAGGATCGTCAGGGCCACCGCCATCACTATGCTCAGCACTCTGTACATGGCCGCCTCCTTTCACCTCGGGCCCACGCTGGACGTGGGGCTTTCCGGATCATCGTGGGACAATCACCGCCTTGATGGCTTCCTGGCGGGCCATCGCTTGGAGGGCATCGTCAGCGTCCTCGAGGGCATACACGGAACTCACGATCTCGCCCAGCGGGTAGCGATCCCGCTGGTGGCTGACCAGTTGCACGGCCTTGACGTACGACGGCACCTCGGCCGACGAGCTCGCCACGATGACCAGGTCCTTCCGGACGATGAGGGGTGTGTTGACCGTCGTGGGCGGGCCACCCACTGGTCCGAACATCAGGTAGCGGCCGCCGGGGCGGATCATCTCAAGGCCCTCACTGAATGCGGTAGGGGCGCCGCTGCACTCGACCACCACGTCGGGACCCCGCCCACCGGTCAGGCTGCGGACCAGCGCCGCGCGCTCGGCCGCGTCCGGAATCTCCTCGATGCTAATGACCCGATCCGCGCCCCACCGGGTCGCCAGCCCCAGCCGCCGGGCGGGCGCGCCGACGACGATCACCTCCCCCGCCCCCCGCACTCGGGCCACGAGGGCGGCGTATAGGCCGACGGGCCCACTGCCCTGGACCACAACGCTACTCTCCGTGTCGAGGCCGCCCAACCTCTCGAAGCCCCGGACCACGCTGCGGAGTGCGCAGCAGGCGCCCACCACCTCCTCATTGGTCACGCCGTCCGGAATCCTCACCACTCCAGCGCCGGGCAGCACGTAGACATACTCGGCGAACCCGCCGAGGAGATAGGGGGGCTGCTCGCAGGACGAGTAGGCGTACATCCGGCGGTGGGGACAGATGTTGCCCTGTCCGGCGAGGCGACACCAGAAGCACTTGCCGCAAGAAACGTGGGTCCAGATCACCCGGTCGCCCTGGGCAAGAGGAGCGCCGGTGGCGTCCTGGCGGATGGCGCTGCCGAGCGCGACGATACGCCCGATCGTCTCGTGGCCCAGGATGGCCGGCAGGTGCGCCGTCAGGTGCCCCTTCCAGATATGAACATCAGTGCCGCACACCCCTGCCATCTCGGTACGCACCAGGAGCCCCTCCGGCTCTACCTCGGGCACCGGCACCTCCTGGAGCTCGAGAGGCGCCCCGTACTTGACCAGCACCGCCGCCCGACACGACCGCGGAATCTCACTCATCGCCGTTGCCCTCCGTTTGTCCTACTACACAAACCAGGACCGCTCCACCCATCGTCGAAAGAGCCTCTTGATTTTCCTCGCGCTCTTTGTTGCCTTACTCCCGCATCTCTTGGGTTTTGGGCATGATATGTACCTCCTTCTCCCTCGGTTCTTCCAACTGTTCGATATCCCAGGGGGCAAGACAGTGGAAGCGCCTTGTCGCTTCCGAAGATCGTCAAGAATTATCCTGATAATTCCCCCTCCTTCCTCAAGAACTTACTCTGGACAGTTTCCCGGGAAAAGTTAAAATGTGCATAAATGGCATAAGGTCCGAGCACTTCTCTAACTCCAAAACAACCTCCCTGACCTTGTCCAGCTCATCATCTGTGAGCAGTTCGCCAGCGTACTCTCGATACTTTGCAGTAGCTTCCTCTCGACTAAAACGACAACTCTTTTCCCCCCTGTAAGTAGTAAACTCGCCCCTGTGTTCGGTCCCGTCCTTCAGCTTAATTGTTACCCTATCAGCACCCGCCTTAAACTCCGCATTCACGTCTGCATCGATTCGCACTTTGACTTTCCGACGCATCTCGATAAACCTGGGGTCCTGTGTCTTCAGAAAGCTCTGTTTGTTCACATCTCTATCAATTATGGCAGCTGATACCCCGTGGTAGATTGAAAACCTCGCGTCCTCGGAATCCTTTGGATCGGGCCGGTTTAAGAGCACCTTGACCAGCGGATTCCCCTCCACAATGACTTCTTCAACATCCTCGGCAGCAATATTCTTTGCCTTTACGAGTTCTGAAGTCCCGTAGATAAACCTTTGCTGCACGTTACAACAAGGGTATCGCTTGTTATCGATTTGCTCGACCCGATACGGCGGTTTCCCCAAACCGTCAAGAATTGCGTTGATGTCTACCGTATCTGCATACGCCGTACAGTATCCATTGTATCTCCCCGGTATGTCGTCCAGCATGTCCATATCGGCCGTAAATCCATCCTTTGCGAGCAGACCCGCCATTACCCCGTGCTTGCACGCCAGGCCACTTTCGAGATAATGCATCATAGTGCTGGGTTGCCGCCCCATCCCGCTAGCGCAGGAGGCGGCGATGGAAAGGGCGACGCGCGTCTTCTCGACGCTAAGATTGAGCAGTTTGGCGGTGGCGGCGGCTGCGCCGAAGACGCCAAAGTGAGACAGCGCGAAGATGCCCTTCGGAATTACCCGCATGCAACCTCGGCCGATCCTGTTCTGAACCTCGATTCCTATGACAAAAGCCTCCAAGAGCTTTTGTCCTGATACACGCAGGTGCTCGCCCAGCGTAAACACTACGGGCCATACGGTCATCGGATTGGTGCATTCTGGGCCACTTATTCCCTCTAACTCCGCGGCGTGGTCCGACGTCCCGTTCGCCAAGACGGCGTTTAAGAGCGGCGCGCGAAAGCCTGCACCCATGACGCCGGCTTCTGGGGTTCCACCCATCTGCCGTACCAGATCTATGACGGGTTTCGCGACAGCGAGGGTACTCCCCCACAGAACGCAGCCGAGATGGCTCAGAGCAAGATCCTTCGCATATTCCACCGTCTCCTTCGGGTAGTCGGCGAAGTGTGAGCGGACGATGAACTCGGCGATCCCCTTGGTTACACCAGTCACGGCCATTGGTCACCTCCGCAATCAGACTACGTTTCAGTTAATGAGTAACCTCGCCCCGGGTTCGCGCCAGCGCCTGTACCACATTCCGCACTGTCGTGAGGTCGTTACCCCGCAGGGGTTTGGCGGGAAGCCGAGGAATGCCACCATTCCGATTCAGCACTTTCAGACCGCACTTCAGAATTGCTGGTTGAGTGACCTTGAGATCGTAAACTGTGCCGAAAAGGTTCAGCTCAAACTGAAGTTTCCGCGCCTCATCGTAGTTTGCCTTTTGGAAATGATTCCAGATTCCGACGGCAAGCCATGGGACGACATTCGGAGATCCGGTCGTGGAGCCGATGGCTCCCATGAACAAGGCCGGCAGCAATAACTGGTCGTTTCCACACAAAAGACCGAGTTTATCGCCGGCCAACCGAAGGAAATCCATCATCTGGACCATATTCTTCGCGCTATCCTTCATCCCAACGACGTGGGGGATTCGGGCGAGACGCGCTGCCGCACTCGCTGGGATGTTGACGCCGGTTCGATCTGGCATGTTGTAGACCACAAGAGGCAGGGCTACGGATTTTGAGATAGCGGCATAGTGGTCTACGAGCTCTTCAGTCGTGGGCCTGATATAGTAAGGGGTAACAATTTGAGCCATGTCAGCGCCGAGGGCTTTTGCGGTCCGCGTGAGTTCGATCGCTTCCTTGGTCGTCACGGCCCCCGTTCCCACCGAAACAAGCATCTTCCCCTTCACTTCCTCGATGGCCACCTTGGCCACGCGGTTCCGCTCATTCACACTCATAGTCGCGAACTCGCCAAGGCTGCCACATACCACCACGCCGTGAACGCCATGCTGAACAAGATACCCGAGGTGCTGACGCAAAGCCTCCTCGTCAATTTCGCCGTTCTGTTTGAAGGGGGTAATAGAGGCGGCCATTATGCCGCGAATTCCGTACCTTTCAGCTCTTGTCATGATGTCCTCCCTTCGTCTGTGCTTCGGGTATGAGTGGCGTCAGGGACGCTCTTAAAGCCGGGGGACTCCCTGCCCGAATAGCCAAGGTCTTTCGATATCGCTTGCGCGCACTCAATCACTCGACACGCTAACTGGGGAATTTCCGCATGGGGAATCCGAAACGCCGGACCGACAATGCTAACCGCGGCGACGAGGTCACCTCGTAGATCGAAGACTGGTGCCCCTACACATCGCAGTCCCTCGCGATGTTCCTCGTTATCGACAGCGTAGCCCCGCTGTCGGATACCCTCCAAGTGTCGTCGGAATGCTTCATGGTCGCTGATCGTATTAGCTGTAAAAGGTGTCAACGTGAGCCGCGGCAAAAGGCGCTCCAGCTCGTTTAACGGAAGGAAGGCGAGTAGGCACTTGCCGATCGAAGTCGCGTGAATCGGTGGCGTGCCCCCGACGCGTGACTTTAGAGAAACAGGCTCCAAGCCCTCGATCTTCTCGACATAGACAACTTGTGATTCTTCGAGGATGCCGAGGTGAACGGTCTGACATGTGGCACGCATGAGACTGGTCATGTGCGGGCGAGCAACCTGGCGAACCTCTAGCGCCTCCAGGGCGCGCGCGCCAAGCTGCGCAAGCCGCAGTCCCAAGCAATAGCGGCGGCTTTCAACGTCTCGCTTTACAAACCCGCACTCTTTCAAAACTGAGAGCAGGCGATGAGTCGTAGCTTTGTCTAAGGAAGAGGCCTGAGCAAGCTCGGTGAGGCCGAGAGCCTCAGGTGAACTCGCCAGGCAGTCAAGGAGGTGCAGGGCTCTGCGGAGAGAGCCCGCGTTAGCAGAGGCAGGCTTATAGAACTGTTGGTTCTGTTGGTTCATTATACGAACCTTAGATTCACATAGTAAAATAGTACTCAACCTCCATTCTGTCAAGGGACGATTTTCTGAGACTCAAAAAGTGATGGAATAACTGCTGACTATTTGGAAAAGCTTAGCGATCGAAGTTTAACGTCCTGAAACTCTTAATGTGTATCTGGATACTCCTGTATGCGTAGAGTTCGGCTTGGTCCAATCCTCTAACCCATTTTCGCCAGTTTCAGAAGGCGCCTCGTGGCTTTTCAGGGGGTTAGCCGTCGAGGAGGCCGTTTTTAGTCACTACACTTGCTGGCTCTCGAACAGGTCGCGCTCCTCCGCGAGGGTCAGCTCCACCCGCTCCAGCCGGGTCTTCGGCCGGGGCAGCGTGATCCGCATGGAGTGCAGGACGGCCGCTTCCTCCGGGCGAGGGGTACTGATGCGCTCCAGGTGCAGCTTCAGCCCCTGGACGGTGGTCAGCGAGATCGTCCCCAAGGTGATCCCGTAATGGGGGACGTTCCAGTCTTTGTCGCCTTGACAGGGGACCCGGCCGTTTCTTTTGTGGCAAGGCGATTCCCTCCTTTCCATGGCACGACGACCAGTGGGCGCGAGGTCCCAGCCGACGCAATCGCCAGGCTGGCGCAGTAGCCATCATCACGCAGGATACTCCCTCAAAGCCTGCTGGTCTTACGCCGGCAGGCTCTGGTGTCTCAGGGGTGGAGGCTCTGGTCCGGTGGGTGCTCTTGGTGATTGGGTCCCTCTCGGGCGTTGGGAATCAAGGACGCGCCGAGGATCCGCGGCATCTGCAAGGGTCGGATGGAGTGGGATGATCAGCGGCCTGCTGAAGGATTCCGCCACCCTGACCTCTGCCATCCGGAGCTGGGTGGAATACTGAGCCCCACACCGGAGCTGAAACGCCACGACGCCAAGTTTCCCCTCGACGGACAGAGCGATCCCCGGATTTCTGGCCCGCCGACGGCGACAAAGCGGCCAGAAGTAAATTCATGCCCTTTCAGAAGCAAGGGCTTCGGGGTCAAATGATGTTCGGTACCCTTTTACCTCTCTACAGGTAGCTTTCCCATACGAGCCGGA
>Ga0315274_10013144_pt1 | contig 11780 bp, 10 predicted proteins | sample YL17G02_20_MG_FD_203700 | JGI IMG/M metagenome (GOLD analysis project Ga0315274, IMG submission 203700) | Sediment microbial communities from Yellowstone Lake, YNP, Wyoming, USA - YL17G02_20 | ecosystem: Environmental > Aquatic > Freshwater > Lake > Sediment | place: USA: Wyoming | collected... | reverse complement strand
TGCTCAATAAAAAAATACTGAAAAACACTTCTTTTTTATGCATCATTTTCTTATTTTTATTGCTTTTTGGCTATTTAAGTTTTGTCTTTATGATAGAATAGATAATTACTATTATCAGTAAAAACAAAAGCAGTTCCATGCTCAATATCTTCATTTTTTCACCTTTTGACTCATAAATGACTTTTCCCGTTATGCCTGATGTTTCCTTTTTTTCATTATCTTGAGATTTTAATGAAGTATTTTGAGATATATTTGAAGAAACATTACTAACTGAGTTCTTAGAAGAAGAATTATTGACTGAATTATTAATAGGGATATTAGAAGAGGCGTTGCTTATGACATTATTAATCTGATTAATTGTTAATGAATTATCAGTAATGGTTGTTTTGGAAATATTGTTATTGTCATTTTTTATTTCATCATTTCCATTATTGATTGTTGTTAAGGTATCATTATCTTCATTTTTTGTGTTATTAATGTCATTTACTATTGTTTCATTTCCTTCTATGAAAACATCTTTGCATGCAATATCATTTGCAGAATTATCATCCTGTATAGTTGAATTTAAAATTTTGCAGCAAATCTTGAATTGTCCTGAATTTTTTGGAGTCCATGAGCGGGAGATTGTCTTTTGTTTCTTTAATTCATTGCTTGTTTCTTTTGGAAAGCCAGAAACAAACTCATTATTTTGAGTTATATAATACTGCAATGTGAAAGTAATATAGTCTTCAGCAGTTTCATTGTTCATGACTATCAGTTTGTAAGTATTTGAAATATCTATTACAAAAGTCTGATTGCTTTCTATGCTTATGTTTAGATCATAATTTGAAAAAGCAGAGACAGAAGGACAACTAAATAAAGAAAAAATTACAATTAACAATAATAGGATTTTGTTCATTTTTACTGCCAAACGCCTGCGATTTTCTCATTGCAGAATTTGCATTTTCCATCAACAATATTATTCTCTCCAATGATAAAGAAGCCAACTCTTCCTATCAGCAGTTTTTTGCATGAAGGGCAGTATGTATTACTTCCTTTATCATCGCGGATATTTCCTATATAAACATAATTTAGCTTTTTTGAGGCAATTTTTCCTGCTTTTCTTAATGTCTTTAATGAAGTTGAAGGCAGATTTGACAGTTTGTGCATTGGCCAGAAGGCACTGAAATGTATTGGAACATCCGGACCAAGATTTTCTGCAATCCAGTTAACCATCCATTTGATATCTTTGTCAGAATCATTTAATGTTGGTATGATTAAATTTGTAAGTTCAATCCACACTTTTTTTCTTTTTAATGTTATCAGTGTCTCAAGAATAGGATCTAACCATGCCCCTGTAATTTTTTTATAGAATTCATTATTTCCCTTAAAATCTATATTTGCAGCATCTATATAAGGAGATATTTCAAGCAATGGTTGCTGGCATATAAAACCATTGCTTACCATGACATTTTTTATATCCTGTTTTTTTGCGAGAATTGCAGTGTCATACATATACTCATAAAAAATAGTAGGCTCACTATAGGTATAAGAAATTATCCTGCTCTTATGCGATTCTGTTTCTTTTATTATATCCTTTGGAAGCATGTCATGTGAATGAATATTCTCTGGAGCGCATTGTGAAATCTCCCAATTTTGGCAATACATACAATGTAGGTTGCATCCTGCTGTTCCAAAACTTAATGTTTGCTCTCCTGGAAGAAAATGATAAAGTGGTTTTTTCTCAATTGGATCAACTGCAACAGAAGCAGGCTTTCCATAAATCACACTGAAAAGTTTCCCTTTTTGATTCTCGCGGACACCACAATTGCCTCTCTCCTTGTCTTTTATTGTGCAAAGTCTAGGGCATAATTGGCATTGCACAATATTATTTGCTAAAGATTTCCAGTATAATGCCTCTTTTGCCATTTTTTTATTATCTTATAAAATCATCAAAACTAATTCCAATTTTTTGAATATCCTCTAATGAAATAGCAAGGCCTTTTCCAGTATCTTCTAATTTTTCTGGCTCTATAAACCACCAGCCTTGCCTTGAAAATTTGACTGCAAGCACTGGAGGAGCTCCCCATTCAATTGCGAATTTTTTTAATTCTTCAATCTGCTGTTTTTCGAGATATCTTTTCTTGTCTTTGCATGTTTTGCATTCCACTATAAACTGCTTTTTCTTTAAGCCATGGCTCATAATCAGGTCGCATGCAGTTTCTTCAATCATGCCACTTCCGGCCACTCTTACAGCTTTCCATTTTTCTCTCTCCAGCATATGCAATAGTTCTCTCTCGGCATTTGCCCCCTTTGTCTTGTTCATTTTTCCTCTTTAGACTATTTTGTTATTTATTAAATAATCCCTTACTAGTTTAAATATTATCTCATGCCCTTTTGTATTTGGATGAAGGCCGTCATCAAGCAGCTTTTTATAATCTAATTTTGAAAAACTGCCAAAAACATCAATAAAAAGAATCTTTTTTTCCCTGCATTCAGATTTTATTATTGTGTCGTAACTTTTTATTTTTTCATTGACATAATTATCTATGTTGACCTCTTTAACAGATTCATCAACAGGAGTTAATCCAACAAAAATAATTTTTGAAGAAAGCTTTTTCGCTCTTTTTATTATTTCATTGAGATTGCCCATAAATTTCTCTAAAGAAATTTCAGATAACCTCGTATCATTTATGCCAATTGCAAACATGAGAATAAGTTCTTCCTCTCCGTCAACTCTTTCTTGAGCTTCAGCTTCAAATCTCTCAAGAATGCCTTTTGTAGTATCTCCTGGAATGCCAAGATTATAGACATCTACGCACTCATAATTCTCTGCTAGGTAAACTTTTAATCTTTCCACCCAGCCGCCTTTTTCATCACAAGCACCCCAAGTGATGCTGTCTCCAAAGATGCAGATTGTTTTCATTTTTCCCCCAGTTTTTTGGTAATGTAATTTTATGTGCTGAAACGTCTGACAGCACTTCAGTGATGAAAATAATTAATTATTGACTTTTCTCTTCTTTTATTGGCTTCATAAAAGGAAACATAATAACATCGCTTATATTCACAGTGTTTGTAAATAACATTACAAGCCTTTCTATCCCTATTCCAACCCCACATGCAGGAGGCATTCCATATTTTAATGCCTCTACAAAATCTGTGTCAACAGGCATTGCTTCTTTGTTTCCTGCTTTTCTTTCCTGTTCTTGTTCTTTAAAATGCTCTTCTTGTAAAAGGGGCTCATTAAGTTCAGAATAAGCTCTTCCTATTTCCATTCCTGCTATGATTGGCTGGAAAATCTCTGCTTTTGTCTTGTCTTTTCTTGATGTTCTTGCCAAAGGAGCCATTTCTAGTGGATAATCAATCAAGAATGTAGGCTGGATTATTTTCTCCCTAAATGTTTTCAGCAAAGCATCTGCAATATTCGCCTTTGTAATTTCTTTTTCATCTATTCCATGTTTTTTTGCTATTTTTTTAGCTTCACTGTCTGTTTTGATTTTTTCAACATCTTCTTTTGTATATTCATTGATTGCATCAAGCAATGGGAGTCTTTTCCATTTTGACAGATCAATTTTTTGTCCCTGATATTCAATTGTTGTTTTTCCAAAAATTTCAATAGCAATTTCTTTCATAAGCTCTTCAAATAATCTCATCCCATCGTCATAATCTGCGTATGCCTGATACCATTCAATTGTCATATGCTCTGGATTGTGTGTTTTATCTGCTCCTTCATTTCTGAATTTTTTTGTAATTTCATAAACTCTTTCAAATCCACCTACAAGGGCGCGCTTTAAATAAAGTTCAGGAGCTATACTCAAATAAACATCAGAATTATAAGCATCAGAGTGCGTCTTGAAAGGCTTTGCATGAGCTCCGCCATAAACTGCCTGAAGCAACGGTGTTTCAACTTCAATAAAATTATGCTTTTCCATGAAATTTCTAAGAATCTTCATTATTTTTGCCCTTGTTTCAAATACTTTTTTTACATCTGAATTAAGCATCAAGTCAAGATATCTTTTTCTGAATCTTTCCTCAACATCCTGCAAGCCATGCCATTTTTCAGGCATAGGAAGCAAAGCTTTTGCAAGAATCTCAATCTTGTCTGTATTTATTGAGAGTTCTCCTCTTTTGGTCCTGAAAATTGTTCCTTCAACTCCTATAAAATCTCCATTGTCTATGAATTTAGAAAAAAATTCAACAAGTTTTTTGCCTGCATTTCCCTCTTCAATAACAATCTGGATTTTTCCGCTGCTGTCCTGAAGTCCAGCAAAATTAATTTTTCCCAATAATCTCATTCCAAGAATCCTGCCTGCAATCTTTACTCTGTCTTTTGTCTTTTCCTCATTTGCTAGTTTATTGTATTTTTCCTGCAGTTTAATTGCAAAATCCTTTTTATCATAAGAATATGCATAAGGGGCTATCTTCAGCTTTTCAAGCTCCTCAATCTTCTTCATCCTCTCTTTTATCATCTCTTCTTCACGTGCCATGATTATCCTATTGTTTATGAGATTTTAAATATTATGTTTTCTTATTTTGCAAATACTTGCTTTGGCTCTCCGGTTATCATCAGGCTTTCATAAAATCTTATGATATCATTGAACTTATTTTTTATACTATCCATTATCTTGAAATATTCCTCATAGCCTGATGTTTCAAACATTATTTCCAAATCCCATGGAGCAAATGTTGTTATTATGTTTATTGTATTGCTTAAATGTTTACAATAATCTATGAACTCTTTTTTCTTTATATCGGTTATGTTCTTGAAAAAGACAAATGCCTTACATGTTGTGAATCCAACTTTTGATGGATTAAGAAGGCATTTATAACCTTTAATGATGCCTTCTTTTTCCATTGCTTTTATCCTGTATCTAATAATATCGATTGAAAGCTTTGTTTTTTCTGCAATATCAACAATGCTTTTTCTTGAATCTTGAATAAGTTCATCAAGAATCTTTTTGCTTTTCTCGTCTATTTCGATAGTTGGCTCTTTTTCTCCAAAATTAAACTCAACTATCGGAGATTTATCATAATACATCCATCTCCTGTTATATTGAAAATTCTCTCTGCTTATAGAAAGCTCTTTTTCCTGTATAAATTTGCTGAATTTGTGAAGTATTGAATCATGAATCTGGAAAAACTCTTCAAGATTTTTGGCCCATATCCCAAATATCAAATCCCATCTTCCCTTGCATATTCCTATCCAAAAAACATCCTTATGAGAATTCAAAAAATCAATAATCTTTTTGTAATCCTCATCAGAATAATCACTTAATCTCAAGTACACTTTGTAAGCAGTCAAACCAAATCTATAAGTCGCAGGAACAGTATGAAATTTTAAGATGATCTTATTATTAATAAGATTATTCAGCCTGTAATAAATCACTTCTTTGCTTGTCTTTAATATCTTAGCTAAATTAGAAAGACTTTCTCTTGAATTCTTGTCCAGCTCAAACAAAAGCTTCTTGTCCCTTAAGTCTAATTTGTATAAATTATCCTCTTTCATGCTATAAGAGTAGTGTAAATTATATATAAATATTGCGTTTTTGTTAAAATTTTGATTAATAAAATTTAATAATATCATAACCTATATATAATTATCACTAAAAAGTGATAACAATAAAGGTCATCGAAGAACTTGGCAAGTTCTAGCTGGCTTGGAGCATCCGGAAGGGTGAGGTACTTGCCGTCTCCCTGGGTTCGAAAGAGCTGCCAGCCAATGACCACAAAAAGTTGAAAGGAGGTCAAAAACAAAATGAAAAACGAAACAAAACAAGGATACGTAGCGAACAACCAAAATTCATTGGTTCTTTTGACTAATGAGAATGGTGTGATGAAAGACTTGGTTGGCCATTTAGTTTATACTGGTCAGCAAAAAGTCTGGGCACCATATAAAGTCGGAGATAAATTGGATTTTGAGCCGTGTTATAGCTGTTATCCGAAGTTTGTTGAAACAGGCTATGGAAAATTCGGAAGCATAGATGAAGAGCTGAAAAGCAAAGATGGTTTGCTTTTCTTGATTGCAGATGGAATGTTTCCAATGGGTTGCGGAATCAGAAAACCAAACACCGTGTTTGCAGTACAGCCAAAAACAAAATGTCTAGCTGAAATAGCAGATCAGATAGAGGCAGATTGTGGCTACTGTGTAACCGATGTAAAGCCAAAGGCATCAGGAAAGCTAAGCTATTTGGAAAATGCGCTGCATATAAATGGATTCAGTGAAAACTATTTTGCAAATCAGCAGGCTTATATGGATGCAGTTGCAGGATTAGTCAACAGCTCTGTTGCTCCTGAAAAAACGCCCATAATCTTTCACGTAAAAGCAAAGTAGATAGGTTTTTTAAAACAGCCTATCTTTCTTCTTTTATGGCAAAGCTTGGGTTTCAAGACATTAAATTCCATAAGGATAATGGTGATGTCAAATGCATTTTTTTAAATAATTTTTACTTTGACATTTCTAAAGATGAATTGAACAGGCTGGGAAGATGGAAAGTTACTGATAATGCTCTTGAAATAGAAGGCAAAGAAAACATTGCAAGAAGGAATTTTAATCATCTTTTAGAAATAAAGCTCCAGAAATTAAAATCATTTCAAAACAAGAAGGCAATTTTCATACATAAGGGCTTTTTGCCACTCATAGGAAGCTTATATTTCGGTATAATAGACAGGAACACAAATATAATAGAAATAAGGCCCATAACTGGATGCAATCTCAATTGCATTTTCTGCTCAGTTGACATGTCCAAGAGAGCTAATGATTTTGTTGTCCAAAAAGACTATATTGTAGAGGAATTTAAAAAATTAGCAGAATTAAAACTTAAAACTGTTGACAGTATTGAAGCGCATATAAATGCGCAAGGAGAGCCGCTTTTATATTCTCCTTTAGCAGATTTGATAAAAGATATCTCAAAAATAAAGGGTGTTAAGACAATTTCAATAGATACTAATGGATGTTTGCTTACAAAAGAAAAAATTGATGAAATTGTTTCTGCTGGGCTGACAAGGTTTAATGTCTCATTAAATGCATTTTCAAAAGAAACAGCAAACAAGGTTTCAGCAACAAACTATCCTTTTGAACATGTTCTTGAAATGTGCAGATATATCGCTGGAAAATGCGATATCTTAATAGCAAGTGTATGGCTTCATGGCATAAATGACAATGATCTTGAGAATATTTTGCAATTTTCTCTTGAATTAAAGGAAATAAGAAATAAAAGAAAACCTGAACAGAAAACACCTTTTATTGGAATCCAGAATTTCTTGGAGTATCAGTTTGGAAAAAAACCAGTAAGACAGCAAAACTGGAAAAACTTTTTTTTATTCTTGAAAAAATTAGAAGAAAAATACAATACTAAATTAATACTTGGAAAAGATGATTTTACAATAAAAGAAGCAAATGTTCTGAAAAAACCTTTCAAGAAAGGACAAAGAGTTGAAGCAGAAATTGTTTGTGATGGAATGTTTGAAAATGAAAAGCTTGCGAAAGCAGATGAAAGGACAATAGTGATTCCAAAATGCAAGAAAAGCGGAAAAATCAGAGTTAAAATAACTCGTGATAAGTATAATGTTTTTTATGGTTTAATAGCCTAGAACCCTGTAGATATATTTATTAATTCTGAAAGTGAATACTAAATATGGGCAAAGGCCAAGTCACTCTTTTTGTGGTTATTGCAGTTTTGTTTGTTGCTATAGTTGGCATAGTTTTTTTAGCTACACAAAAGAAATCATCTAATGAAATTCCTGAAATAAAGCCTATTAAGGCATTTATTGATAACTGCCTTGACAGCACAGCAGAAGATGCCTTAATCTTTACAGGCCAGCAAGGAGGTTATTCTGAGTTGCCACAAAACTCAATAGATTCTTATGTTTATTATTTTTATAACAATAAAAGTTACTTGCCTTTGAAAACTGAGATAGAAAATCAAATTTCCCTTTATGTTAATGAAATGCTTTCTTTCTGCACACAAAATTTTGTTGAATTTCCTGATTTTGAAATAGAAGCAGACCCTTATTCAGTTAAAACAAAAACAATCATCCTTGGAGATAAAATAAGATTTGTAATAAAATGGCATGTTTCAATCAAAAAGGCAGATATTAAGTATCAGCTTGAAGAATTTTCATCTGAAATAAAATCAAGATTAAATACAATTTACAATGTTGCCCAGAATATAACATCAGAGCAGTTAAAAGACCCAAACCGTATATGTCTAAGCTGCCTTACTCGGCTTGGCATTGAAAATGACTTGTATATTGATATGGAAAACTATGATTATGACACTGTTATCTTTACAATAAAAGACAATCAAACTTTGATTAAGAATCAGCCTTATGATTTTGTTTTTGCAAATAAATACTAAAATGACAAAAAATAAAATATCAATCAATCTGCTTGCAGTATTTTCAATTCTTATTATATCAATTTCATTAGTTCAGGCAGCAGTTGTTTTTAGCACAGGGGCTGCTACAAATATAATTGTATCAAAGGTTCTTGCTGCTTCGCCGCAAGGACAAGCTGTACTTGCAGCATATTCATGGGCTACAAATCCTGAGGCTTCTGCAATCAATCTTTTAGATTCTACAGGCAATGTTTACAATGCCCTGAAAGTTGTTCAGGGCGCAGATCCTTTGCAAATGCTTGGTGGCATGGCAATAAGCAAGGCGCAAGGTGAGGTTCTTGGAAAAATATATGAAAGTCTTCCTCCTGAGCAAAAAATTGCATTCCTGAATGCGCAGGAATATGCTTCTTATGCACAGCAAGTCTTCAAATATCAGCCAGATTCTGCTGATGCCAAAAATCTGATGAATCAGGCAGAATATGACAACAAGACAGGAATTTTAAAACTAAAAATTCCTGATGGAAAAGGCGGATATCAAGAATTCCTGCAAATACCCAATGGTTGGGGCATGAAATCAAAAGAAGGCATAATGACCTTGACTTCAAGTACTATTGACCAGCAATTCAAATTCATGGACAGTGTTTCAGCATATCTGCAGAAAAACGGAACAATCAAAATTCAAGGACAAGAGATTACAGAAGCAGATTTCACAACAGCAAAAGAAAGCACATTGAAATTTGGAAATAATCAGCTGCTTAGTGTGCCTGCAAATACATCTGTAAGATATCTAAATGGAACAATTGAAATTGAAGGCAAAACATTTAGATATGGCAATGAGAATGTTGATATTATAAATAAAAGTATAAAAATTCAGGGCAATGTAATTTCAGGAAAATTCAAAATAAATAATATTGATGTTGATGGCACTATTTCTGTTGAAAAAAATGGTTACATTCTCCATGAAGGCTTTGCTGAAAAGGAAAAAATAAGGATTAATGTTGCTAGCGAGAAAGACAAGGTTCTAATTGTTAATTCAAATGCTGATGTTTCATCTTATGAAGGTAATTGGATAAAAATTGATGAAGAAAGATTAGAGATACAAAGCATAAATGGAAGCAAAGTGCAAATAGCAGCACTTGCAGGTAATAAGTTGTTTAATATGGAAACGCGTGAATATGCGAAAGATGAAAAAGACAGATTAGTTAAATTCACGTCAAGCGACAAAAAAGAAGGTTTTGTTAAAGACGAATATGGCTATAAATACAAAATTATCCCTAATGAAAAAGGCCTACTTGGATTCAAGGTTAATAATGGGGATAGCCTGGTTGTAAAAGGCCGCAAGGGATTGGTTCCTGAAATTAGCCATACCTCAAAAGGTGGCTATGTTAAAATTTCTAACGGAAGATTTGATTTTACTTTAGATAAAGAGTTTAAAGTTGATGTTTCTTCAATTTCACACGAAAAAACACTTAATAAAATAATGGAAGGAAAATATCAGTCTGTGCCTTTTGAGCTTACTTCTCCTGCTCTCGACAAAAACAAACTTCGAATAGCTGCTACAAACCAGTATGCAATAATTGATAAAGAAAATGAAGATAGGGTTGTTTTTAACAAGTATGGAATCCCAATAGCTGCAGGAGATGACCAGATGCAAACTATTGACCAGTTGCATGCAAAATGGCAAGAAAAGGGGATGGATATCAAAATATATGGGCCAGATCCCCTCTCACAAATGCTCCTTGGAATAAAAAAATTTGATAAAAATGAAGTAAGCCCTTATATGGTTCAGGTTGTTGACTATTGGTTAGAAACACATCCTGAAGCAGTAACCAACATTAAAACTATTGAAATTTCTGATGCAGCAAATGCCGCATTTACCGGAAAGCAGAGTTTACTGCTCGGAGAATTGATTTTTGATCCTTATTATGCTGATAAATTAGCTTCAGTTTCTACAGACAGGAATTTTGATAAACCCTTGACAATAATCACTCATGAATATGAGCATCTGCTTGATGATCTTGTTGCAAAAAATGACAAAGAAGCATTAGGAGATCTTGTGAATAAAGAAGGCAGCAAGCTTAGGCCAGAGATGTCAAAACGTGCCTCAACAATTATTAATAAAGAAGATAAAATTGAACGGAGAGATGTTTTGAATTCTTTGCACAACGCAGTTCCTGAACTAGTTGAAAAAGAAAAAAAGACATATGAACAAGCAAAAGAACTATTTGAAAAAGAAGGATATGAGGGATATATGCGCAAATATAAATACTTGAAAACTACTGAGGACGTTGATACTAATTTGAAAGGCCAAAAGGATCTTTACGAAACTTACTCTAAGGATACTGAGATAATAGATTCTATACAAAAAGAAGGCTTTAATAAAACAATGGTAAAATATGGGGACTACATAAAGGAATGTGTTTACGAGGCTAGAATAAACGTAGAAACAAGTAAAAAGCTCTTTGAATATTTTGCCAAAAAAGAAGAATTTAAACCCCTGGATTTAACATATAATGATATTGTGAAATCAAGTAAAGCCAATCTTTTAGAAAGTGATCGCTTTAAAAATAGCATATCAAAGGTGGTAGAAACACTAGAAAAAGAAAAAGATAGTTATGAAGCAGATGCAAAAAAATCTGCTGAAGATATAGTAGAAAGATTCAAAAAAGATCCGAAGAAAACAACAGGACTTATAATAGATCAACTTTCAATGCTTGAACATTTTGGAGAGATAAGTGAGAATATAGCCTCTTTAAACAAAGAAGTAACAAGAGTTGTAGAAGAAGAGACAGGATTGCCAGCAAATTATGCATTTAGAGATTATGGTGCAGTAATGGAGGACTGGTTTGTTGATATGTTTGGTCAAGGATATAAGAAAGAAAATGGATTAGCTGAATTATCATCAACTTATAGAGAAGAATCCATAGGGGAAAGGAAGTTGAAGGTAAATTCTCAAAATCCAAAAGTAAGCGATATGTATACAAAATTAACCCAGGTTGCCTTTGACTCTGGAAAAATGCAGGCTGAAGAATATAAGGCAATTATGGGAAATATTTGTAAAAGAAAAGATTGCTGCGATCAAAAATGTAAAATATACAAATTAACCTGCAAATGTTAAAAATGAAACTGCCAATATATCATACAACAAAAAAAATAATTCCCTTAATGTTTATTCTTTTGGTTTTGTTAGGAACTGCAGAGGCTGCAGAATATCATTTCAAATTGAATTTGAGCAATGAAAATGGAACTTTGAAATTTAATAATTTAACTCTTCAGTTGGATGGACAAATTAGAGAACAACAGGGGATATATAAAACAAAAATAGAACTGCTTAATTATACAACTGTTGATGGGCCATACTTTGATACCTTTTATTTTATTATAGTAGAGGGAGTAGATCCAATAACAGGAGATTTGATAAGTGAAAGAAAAACTGTAAATAAGACAGAAATTATTCTTGACCTG
>Ga0315274_10013143_pt1 | contig 11781 bp, 10 predicted proteins | sample YL17G02_20_MG_FD_203700 | JGI IMG/M metagenome (GOLD analysis project Ga0315274, IMG submission 203700) | Sediment microbial communities from Yellowstone Lake, YNP, Wyoming, USA - YL17G02_20 | ecosystem: Environmental > Aquatic > Freshwater > Lake > Sediment | place: USA: Wyoming | collected... | reverse complement strand
CCCTCGGCGGTGCGGCTGCAAAATGGGGAGCTGAACGCGATGAAGAACATCTTGCTGCGAGAAGGTGAGATCCGAGAATGTGTCTCCCTGGATGACGAAGCGATAGCCGCGGTGGAGGAGGCTTTCAGTCGGCTTGCCTCGGGCGAGGCGACGGTGCCTCCGGTGATTGGAATTGAGGTTCCAGAGCGCAGGGGAGAGCTGGACATCAAGACCGCATACGTAAGCGGCCTTGACAGCTTCGCGATCAAGGTCGCTTCGGGATTCTTTGAGAACGAGAAGATCGGATTGCCGGTGTCATGCGGGTTGATGCTGGTCGTTAGCGCCAAGACTGGGTTTCCAGAAGCTGTCCTGTTTGACAATGGGTACCTGACGCAGATCCGCACGGGAGCTGCTGGCGCGATCGCAGCCAAGTATCTCGCGCCCAGGCAGGTCACGACGGTCGGCGTGATAGGTGCGGGAACGCAAGGACGGTATCAGGCAATAGGGCTGGGGAGGGTCCGCAGGTTCAATCGGCTACTTGTATACGACGTCGACCCGAACAAGAGAGATCCGTACGTGGCTGAGATGCGGGAGGCCTTGGGGGTCAAAGTTGAGGGAGTCAGAGATGTGCAACCGCTCGTCGAGGAAAGTCAATTGGTGGTGACGACGACTCCTTCGCGCACACCCTACCTGAGGGCTGAATGGCTCCACCCATGTCTTCACATCACCGCGATGGGTGCCGACATGGCTGAGAAGCGGGAACTCTGTGAGGGAACGCTGGAGAGGGCGGATCGTGTGGTTTGCGATCTCAGGAGTCAGTGTTCTGTTCGGGGAGAATTGCACCACGCCCTCAAGGATGGCAGGTTTTCCCACGAGGACCGTATCGCCGAGCTTGGAGAGCTGACTTCGGGGAGGGTTGTGGGTAGATCCGATGAGGAACAGATCACGATTTGTGACCTAACCGGAGTAGGCGTTCAGGACACCGCGATTGCTCTATTGGCGTACCACAAGCTCGTAGCACGCGGCTATGGTATGGAGATAGAGACGCAATAATCGGAGACCTCCCGGGGCATTGCCGTCCTTGGGTTCTGGATGCTTTGAGGTGGGTATGGGCGCGGGGGCGGTTCCGCTGTCGGTCTGTCGTCATAGGGGACGGCAGGATCGGCATGGTCGGTGGCCTGGCTGGATGGCTGTAGCGTGACCGCGAGGCAATCCTATCTCGGGGAGCAAGTCGCTAGCCCTGTTGCATACTTAGGGGCATGGTTACGCATGACCCAACAACACTGAAAGATGGCCAACAAACTGAGTCGCTCCGTCCTACCCGATCACGGCTCGCGCGAGTAATCTTGATGCTTGCCGATGGCCAGCCCTATCGCCCTGTCCAGGACGCCGTTGGGTGCTTCCCTTCCTACGCGAGTCGTTGGAGGGAGCGCTTCTTGCGGGACGGCATTGCGGGGATGGGATCGGGGTGTCGGGGCCAGTCCCCGCGGATCATGACGCTGCATTTGGAAGCCCGGATCTTGGATCGCACAGGCCGCCGTCGGCCGGCCGGGTCCGCCCACTGGAGCATCCACAAACTGGCGAAGGTCCTAGGGGTGGATCACATGATGGTGGCGCGGGCTTGGGCACGGGCTGGACTGAAACCCTATCGCTTTCGGCGATACATGGCCTCGACCGACCCAGAACTTGAAACGAAGGCCGCTGACATCATCGGCTTCCATCTGAACCCGGCGCGCCATGCAGATGTGTTGCTCGTCTTCGACGAGAAGGCTGCCATTCAAGCCCTGGATCACCTCCAGCCTGTGGTTCCGCTGTCGCGCGGTCGCGCGAAGCTGCATGCTTTTGGATACTACCCACCCGGGACCTTGTTGCTCGTGGCAACCCTCAACTCGCGGACCGGAGAAACGGTCGGCCGGGCGGTTTCTTGTCACACCAGTGCCGGCTTCGCCGACTTCCTCACTGAGGTTGTCGCCACCCAGCCGCGGCGCAAGGAGATTCAGGTCTTTCTGGACGACCTCTCCACCCACAAGACCCAGACGGTGGCGCGGTTCTCGGGGGCGCACCCGAACGAATATCTGCACTTCACTCCGACCTACGAGTCGTGGCGCAATCAGATCGAACTCTGGTATTCCAAGATGGAGCGAGACCCGATCACCCCGGGCGGCTTTCGCTCGGTGCGTAATCTGCGCCGGACTATCATGCACTACATTCGCCACCGCAATCGCGCGGCTCAACCGATCTTTTGGGTCCATCGCCATCCCGATCGTCGCATCATCAGCACTACACCATGGGTTGGTACGGCACTTTGTCCCGCTGCCATTAGAAGCTGCAACGTGCCACACATCCGTCTCTTGATACAGCTTGTCCACAGGGGGCCTTCTTTCGGAACATGGTGATGAAGTGTGCCACACCCAAAGCTGCTGTAAACCGGCGGAGGGGGGAGAAGACGCAGCGTTGGACCTCTTGTGAGAAAGCCGCCATTCGGGATGGCAACGGCTTGCACCGGTCCCGTGACCCGATCCAAGGTTTAGGGGTCTACGGCAACAACATGTGACGCAACGTGGGAATCCGCCGCATAGCCCGAGAGACTGGTCCCGTGACAATCCCAACGGACGAGTTTGCGCACTCAGAGGGGAAGTTGAGGGTCCGCGCCCAGACGAGGAGGTAGGATGGGGTATCACGGAGACAAGGGAGGCCGGCCGGACACTCACTGAATTCGCGGAAATCTGCATGGCAGATGGTCGGACGCCATGGTCAGACTACCCGGCGATGAGCTGTATGATCGTTTACGATGAGTCAAGATCTGATCATTTCGAAGGAGGGTCTATTGGGAGAGCTGGATCGCAGGACATGGTTCGTTCACGATGTCAGGATGTATCGACCCACAGAGCATACTGGGAGGAGGAAGATGATTAGTCGATCGAAGATCGTTGTCCTTGGGCTGCTGGTCACTTTGTTGATGCTTGGGCTCACAGGCTGCGGAGGCGTCCAGTCCACTGAACCGCCGGAAACTGCGGTGCCAACCGAGGTTGGCGAGGACATCGCCACAGAGGTTCCGGAGGAACAGGAGGAGCCCGGGCAAGACCTTGTGGTTGTCCGGTTTGGATCTCTCTATGAGCCCGACCGGCTTGACAATCAGTATGTGGCCAGCAATCCCTGGGACTTCAAGGATCCCATATGGGAGGCGGCTATTGGTTCCGGGCCGGGTGGAGGCGAGCCCACGCCGCGCCTGGCGCGCGAGGTGAAAATCTCAGAAGATGGATTGACATACACCTTTCACCTCTATGATGGCATCACCTGGAGCGACGGGGAGACTTTTGATTCAAGTGACTATGTCGAGTTCTTCGACTGGATTACGGAACTCAGCCTTGGCGATTGGTATCTCTCCACAAGGGACGTCGTGTCTTGGGAGGCGCTGGATGACTTGACCTTCCAGTACACCCTCTCGACCCCGAACGGGAGCTTCTACGGCAACGACGGTATCTTCGTCTGGCCGCTACCTATGCAGGTGTATGGTGGCATGACGGAAGATGAGTTCTTCTCGTATGGGACCGACCTGCCACTGACCACGGGTCCCATCAAGATCACCGAATGGGAGCGCGGCTCACACATCGTGCTCGATGCACGCCCGGAATACCATCTAGGGCAGGTAGACTTTGATCGAGTCGTGTGGCAGGTCTATTCGAACTGGGACGCGCTGATTTCGGGATTGCTCTCTGGGGAGATCGACGTCATTCCATACAGCATCCCCCCTGAGCAAGTGGAACCTCTGGCGGCTGACCCAAACATAACCATTGCTGAAACGACGCCGGGCTCGATCGTCACCCTGCTGTTTAATATGTCGGACAAGGGGCTTCAACATCCGGCCGTTCTCGTTCCGCTCGTGCGGGAGGCGATTGACTATGCACTGAACCGGCAGCGGGTCATAGATATTGCTCTCCTAGGCCATGGGACACACTGCCCTCCGCTGTTCAGGTGTGGCCCGCCGCAAGTGGGCCTTCAAGATCCAACGGCAAAAGTTGCCGCTTATGACCCTGAGAAGGCCAACCAGATGCTCGAGGATGCGGGTTATGTTGATACCGATGGTGACAGCGTTCGCGAGAGCCCCGATGGTCTGCCTCTCGAATTCCGCTTGCAGTTCGATCTCCAGTTCCCGCCGAACGAAGCGGCGGTGCGGCTGATCAGTGACGACCTAAAAGCGATTGGATTTGCCACGGAGGTGGAAGCTGTGGAATACGGGGTTCTGGCAAATGTCATGATGGCCGAGGAGGACTACGATCTTGTTCTCATGGCAAGGAGCGCGGACGCGGATCCGACTTCAAACCATGACTGGCGTCTGACATGCTGGAGCGCCGTGCTTGACGCGAGCGGTAACTTCAACAACTACTGCAATAAGGAGTTCGATGCGCTCGTGCAGAAGGTGAGTGAAACTCTCGGTGAGGAAAGGCAGCAATACGCCTATGAGCTCGATCGAATGTTCGCCCGTGAAAGGCCCTATCTCTATGTTGCAGGGGTCAGCACAATCGGTGCCTACCGCAACGATAGGGTGGAGATCCCCCATGACTTGCATCCGGATGGTGGTTACCTCTGGAGCTGGTGGGGGCTCATGAATATGGAAGTGAAGTAGTCTTACGGGGAACTCGCTCCTTGCGCCTTGGACTGCAGGGGTCAGCGGAGCGCAGATCGCGCTCCGCTGACTGCTTGTGCGCCCGGCATGGGCGCTGACTAGAGAGTGAGAGTCTCTTACGGAGGTTGACCGCACCAACCGTTAGCTGAAGGCAAGGGCGTCGCCGCGAGGCGGGGTCCGGAGGAAGCCATAGGCAAACCTGCGACCCGAGGGACACGAACCCCATCTGAGGCTGCGAGGCCGGGCGAGTGGGCAAACGACGACAAAGCCCGATGCGGTCAAGGGCCAAAGCAGTAAATGGGGCGGGAGTGCAGGGCAAGTCAGCGCACTTACCCGGGGAGGCCTGCCGTCAGGCCGCAAGAGCGGTAACCCTGGTCGAGAGGCCCGGCTGAGGCGGCAGGGGTCAGCAGAGGGCGTAGTACCGGTGGGGTATCCGAAGCCGGGAAGGCCCGAAGGTCAAGCGGGGTGAGTACTGTGGGCAGCTCGAGGGATGAGCGAAGAAGGCAGCCTTCCCCGGATAGGGGACCTGCTGGAGAGAGGAAGCCGGTGAAGCCGGCGGCATCTAACCAGAGGGCCGAGCGATCCCCGGTGCGAGACGAAGGAAAACCCGGCGCAGGGCTGTGGGAGGCCATCTGGGAGAGGCAGAACCTGCTCACAGCGTTGAAGCGAGTAGAGAGAAACTGGAGTTGCCCCGTTTCGGTGGACAGGCAAGGGCTTGCATGACTCAGCCTCGATAGGCATGGACCATCTCGTATCTGAGAGGCGATGCATAGCCGAGGGATGAGTGCCGACGCTGCGGATTGCACCAACCCTCGATGTATTCAAACACAGCCCCGCGAGCCTCTTCACGCGTGTGGAAACGATGTCGATCTATCAGCTCGCATTCCAGGGTGGCGAAGAAGCTCTCGCAGAGTGCGTTATCGTAGCAATCTCCCACCGATCCCATGGAGGGCCGCACGCCCGCTTCCCGGCAGCGCTTGCCGAAGGCGATCGACGTGTATCCTGACCTGTCGGTCCAGGACAGGTTGGCTTCCCTGGTCGGAGTGGTGGATCACAGCCGCCGGATGGCGTCGCCGGATCGCCATGTCCAGGGCGTCCAGCACGAGCTCGGTGCGCAAGTGGGTAGCCATGGACCAACCCACCACCCGGTGGCTCCAGGCATCCACCACGACGGCCAGGTATACCCATGCTGGGCACCAAGGCAGGAACCCGCTCCAAGTCGGGACATACGTGATGTCCGCGACCCACAGCCGGTTCGGTCCGGTAACGGCGAAGTCTCGCTCAACCAGATCGGGTGCTGGCTGGGCTCCAACAGCTCGCACGGTCGTCTGGGGGCGCCTGCGACGGCTAACACCCTGCAACCCCGCTTTCCGCATCAGGCGAGCCACCCGCTTTCGCCCCACCCGGACCCCCTCATCGGCCAGCTCAGCGTGGATGCGCAGTGCCCCATACGTCCGTCGCGAGCGAAGGTGGATCCACCGGATCCGGTCGGCCAAGATGGCGTCCCCTCGAGCGCGCTCCGAGCGGGAGCGCTTGCGCCACGCATAGTAGCCGCTGGCGGAGACATCCACCTTCGGCGCGGCACATCGCGGCGATCGGGTAGCGGGCCTGGTTCGCCTCCACGAACTCGTAGACTCGGGCGGGATCGAGCCGGTCTCCTGTGCGAACCAGGCCGCGGCTTTCCCCGAAAGGACATCGGGACGATGTGCCAGGATTTCTCGTTCCAGCCTTAGCTGCTTGTTCTCGCGTCGCAGCCGCGCAAGCTCCTGCCGTTCAGCGGTCGTCAATCCGTCGTGGCGACGACCCTCGTCCAGATCGGCCTGCTTGAGCCAGTTCTTGATGGTCTGTGCCGTAGGCTCAAACTCACGGGCCAGCTCTTCAGGACTGCGGCCGGCACGAACCAGCTCCAGTATCTGCCGGCGATACTCTGACGGGTATGGTGGATGGCTTCTCGGCATCGTGAACTCCTTCCTCACAAGCATAAGGGTGTCCACGTTACCGGGTCAACCCCAGACTCCTTGCTCGAGAAGCTCAAGATGGACCACCTGGAAGCGCAGCTGGATGCCGTCTGCGAGCAGGCGGCACAACGTCAGGCCGACTACAAGACTTTCCTGGTCCAGGCTCTGCAGACCGAGTGGCAGGGACGCTACCAGCGAGGGACGGAACTTCGGCTGCGCCAGGCTCGCTTCCCCTGGCTGAAAACGCTCGAGCAGTTCGTCTTCGAGTTCCAGCCCAGCCTGGATCGGCGGCAGGTGCGCGGGTTGGCCGGGATGAGCTTCGTGGAGCGGGCACACAATGTGATCGTGCTCGGCCCACCCGCGGTAGGCAAGACCCACTTGGCCATCGCCCTGGGGATCAAGGCGGTTGAAGCCGGCTACTCGGTGCTGTTCCTGACCCTGGAGGAACTGATCGGCCGGCTGGTGAGAGCGGCCAAGGAGAGCCGGCTGGAGCGCAGCCTGCAGCAGCTCACCAACCTCAAGGTCCTGATCATCGACGAGATTGGCTACCTGCCACTCTCCAACTTCGAAGCGAGCCTGTTCTTCCGGCTGGTCGTGCGCCGCTACGAGCGGGCCAGCATGGTCATCACCAGCAACAAGAGCTTCCTGGATTGGGGCGAGGTGTTCAGTGATCCGGTGCTGGCCACCGCCATCGTCGATCGGCTGCTCCACTACTCAACCACGCTCAACATCAAGGGGGAGAGCTACCGGCTCAAGGAGAAGCGCCGAGCCGGCTTGCTTGGCAGCTCCCCCCTCCTACAAGGGGGCGCGAAGGAGAAGGTAGTACCGGAAACTTAGAGCCAGGGGACATCAACCGCGATGATCAGGGGACACCTTGTTCCGATGATTTGGGGACATTCTCGGATGACGTTGACACCTGATGGCAGTGAATGTCCGAACGCCTGGCGGCGCCCCTCTTGCCTTCGAGGGCCTGAGAAGAAGCAACCTTGGCGACGCGGTTTCACCCGCCTGGCACGGGATGTTGCTCCTACAGGATTGACCCTGGCAATGCCCCAGTGTATTGCCCGTCCCTGATCACCGGCTTTCCGTTAACAAACACGTAGGGAATGCCTGTCGGGAACTGATGGGGGTCTTCGTAGGTCGCCCGATCGTTCACGGCCTCCGGGTCAAAGAGCACAATATCCGCCCACGCGCCTACCCTGATCTCACCCCGGCCCTCCAGGCGAAAGTGTCTTGCAGTGTCATAGGTCATCTTCTTGACGGCTTCTTCGATAGTGAGCAGCTGTTCCTCTCTCACGAACCGCCCTAGGACTCTCGGGAACGTCCCGTAACTTCGCGGATGTGGCTTAAATCCAGCCAAGGTTCCCTTGGGGGAGAAGGAAGCGCCGTCGCTTCCAACAAGGACAGAAGGATGACGCATGATTCGCCGCATGATATCAGGAGACTGGTCGAAGAACACGCATCCAACCTGGCCTTGGGTCCTCACCACCAATTCGCAAGCCACATTGAAGGCATCCTCCTCCCCCGCTGCCAGGTCGGCTAGTGTCCTTCCGACGACACCATCCACTTTGGGGGCTTCCGTAATCAAGACTCCTTCCCATCCCGACACGCCGCCAAGACTATCCCAGTCTTCTGGTCTTTCTGTCCAGTCTTGCCTCATCCGCCTGCGAAAAGCCCCATCCTTCAGGCGGGAAATCATGGGAGTGGTCCCGCCCTCCCGTACCCAGGCGGGAAATACATCGGAGAGCCTAGTGGAACTTGCGCTATAGGGATACTGATCACACGCGAGATCCACGCCACTGTGTAGGCCATCGTCTATGGTCTGAAGCAGCTCCTCAATGCATCCCCAGTTGCGCTTGCCAATGATTTTCAAGTGAGAGATCTGCAACCGGACTCCGCTTCTCCTGGAAACCCCCATCGCTTCCCTTACGGCCTGGATAACTCCACCGCTCTCGTTGCGCATATGCGTGGCGTAGATCCCCCCCTCGGATGCCACGACTCTGGCCAACGCCGTGATCTCCTCTGGAGTGGCATAGACGCTAGGGACATAAACCAGACCCGTGCTCAATCCTCTCGCGCCTTCCCTCAAGCAAGCGTAAAGGAGGCGCTCCATCTTGTCTTGCTCCTCGGCCGTCGGCGCCCGTGCCTCCATGCCCATGACTGCCCTTCTCAAAGCGCCGTGGCCAACTAGAGGGACAATGTTCACAAAACTTCCGGAATCGCGAAGGCGATCAAGATAACCTCCCATGCTTGCCCAATCAATGTCGACCCCCACATCCTTCCCGTGCAGCGGGATCTCCGCCGAGCCGTCCTTGCCGATAGGCGCTGCAGAGAAGCCACAGTTACCCAGAACCTCCGTAGTCACACCCTGCCGGATCTTGCTCTCGCCTGCAGGCCTCGCGAGCAACATCAGATCTGAATGGGTATGTGGATCAATGAATCCTGGTGCTAGACAAAGTCCCGCCGCGTCCAGTTCCTCGCTAGCCCTTGAGCCCAGATGTGGCCCGATCTCCGCGATCCGGCCTGACAGCACCGCCACATCTGTAGTGTAAGCGGGTTTACCGGAGCCCTCTATCACCTTAGCGCCTCTGATCATTAGATCCATCAATGGGCTTCTCCCTTCGTTCGGGTGAAGATCACGGCAGGAGTTCTTGGCAGGGAATGTGATCCCCAACCTAGCTTCCACAGTTCTGGGGGACCGTCCGGCCACTAGGCACGTCTACGGCGTGAACGTCCGATGGTAGGCCGCGCCGGAGTATTCAGCGAGATGCGCCTTGCCCTCGATTAGCATCCCGAAGCGCATTCTCTCGGGACTCCGGGGATCTTCGCTCACTCTAAACACATCTTCCCCAAGAGGAGATAGTACCTCTTCTTGTCCATCGGGCTGGATCCACACCAGCTTTCCCTTTCTTATGTGGACCCGGAAGTTGGTGAGCCACGGATTGTGGGAAACGTAATGGCCCACGTAATTCCGCCATCTATCCGGAAATGAGAAACCGGCTCGCCCCTCATGGCGCAGGTGGAAATAGGCTTGGCCGCCATGATACACATCCACGACCTTCCCCTCGTGGCGACCGAACCTCAAGAGATAGCGCGAAAAACCAGGATGTTTCGCATAGAACGCATCGAGGCTGATCTCAGGATGCCGTTCCAGGGGGATCAATATCCCCTTGTCTAGCAAGAATAGTGCATCGCCCTCGGACACAAAAGATATCTCACCCTGTTCCGATTGGTAGCAGCCCGCGTAGTCAGCCGCATTAGTGATCCGATGGGGATCCATGGGTTCGAGTAGCAGGGGGAGCTCCTCATGGCGAATACGACCTTGTAGCAGCGTCAGGCCGATCCGTGCAGCATCCCGGGACTCCCATGGGCCGTTTGCCAGGATGACGACACCCAAGCCATCGTCAAGATCCATAACCACGGAGCCACGGTACCCCACCATCTGGCCCCAGTGAACTAAGCAAGCGGCTCCATTCATGGTGTCAAGGCCGAGGCCCAATCCATACGCCCTGCCATGGATGTCGTTTTCCATCGTGATCGCTGGCCGGGTAAGAGTCTCAAAGGACGAGTAGCTGAGAAGACCGCCTCCCCGGTTCAGCAGAACACGCATGTACTTCGCCATGTCACTCGCATTAGAGCATATAGATCCGTCGGTGGAATCGAACTCGAACCAGGGGGCCTCAGCCAGGCTCCCACCCCTGGACAAAGGCCGATCACCAAGGAGAGGTTCATAGCCCACAGCCAGCCTAGGTCGAATCTCGCTGGTGATGACCGCCTCGCTCTCATTCATCCCCATAGGATCGAGGACATACTCTCTCATGATTTCCGCGATCCCCTTTCCGAGAATGCGCTCCATGATCAATCCGAGGATCTTGTAGGCGGTATTGGAGTAGTGGAAGTATGTCCCCGGCGGAGTCGAGACATCGGTGTACCGCAGGTCCCAGACCTGCGAAGAGGCGCTGGCCGTGGCTTCAGTTCCAGTGATCAAGCCGGACGTGTGGCTCATGATATGGTTCAGCCTGATCGGCTCGTAGTCTGACCGTATGGCAAACCATGGTAGGTATTCCGATACTGGGGCGCCGATATCCAGTCTTCCCTGTTCCTGCAGCCTCAACACTGCAATGGAGGCAAAGGCCTTGCTCATTGAGGCGATCTGGAAGAGCGCTCCTGGCGTCAACAACTCGCCTGTCGCCATATTTGCGCGGCCGAATAGGAGCAATCCCAGCAGTTGTTCCTTGTCCGTAAAGGCCACGGCTATGCCTGGGGCATTGATCCATGATCTGTTGACCTCAATGTAGTGCCTGAAGGTTTCGACCGCACCTGCAGAGGCGGCCATTACCACCCTCCGCGGATCGAGGCAAGCCGTTTGATGAAGATGATTTGGTGAGGCAATATACTCAGACAAGGCGGCATTCTACCACCAAACAAGGAAACAATCCTTTCCAGGCAGTTGACCCGATCTACGCGAACATGAGGGCGGTGTGGGAGGCCCGAGGACACCGTCTAGAAGTGCGGCCGGAAACCCGGTTGCGGCTGGCCGGATAATGCTCGGATGGGAAGCCTGAGCCCCAACTGGTAGGTGCGAATAGCATTGAAGCCTCGCCTGAGCAGAGACAACAAGAAACGCGGGAGGCCCTTCGCCCTGTTTCCGGGTCTCATCTTGCTCGTCTTGCTGGCCGTCAGCGTGAGATTGGCCACCGTGGATGCCAGTATCAGTTGGAAGCGGGTCTTGACTTGCCCGAAGTAGTGCGACTTCCGTGTGCCCAACTGAACCAACCTGGCCAAGCGATGCTCGGAGGCCTAACGTTTCCTCTGATACTCCTCAAACTCGGGACTGGCTTGCAGGGCACGCGCCGCCTGCAGCAGTCGTTCCTGGGGATGAATCATCACACTTCGTCCGTGCCCCGGGCGTGCTCGCAGGCATGCCGGGCGCATTGCACATCGGTCGCGGACTTCTTCCTGGAACCGGAATGCCCTAAGGCGGATGGTTCGACCTGCCCGATCCTTGCGCGTCCCGTAGGGGACCGTCGTCTGCGTCACTTCTTCCGCCGGACAAGTGCACCTGCTCCCTTCGAGATCGAAGCGGAAGGCCTCCTTGGTGAACTCGCCCTGGTTATTTGGACGGGGCACCCTAGCCACCAGTTTGCGCTCCGCCTGCTCGAAGATCTCCCTGGTGGTCCCATCCCCATAGGAACAGTCACCAATGGTCTCTTCCAC
>Ga0315274_10013142_pt1 | contig 11781 bp, 12 predicted proteins | sample YL17G02_20_MG_FD_203700 | JGI IMG/M metagenome (GOLD analysis project Ga0315274, IMG submission 203700) | Sediment microbial communities from Yellowstone Lake, YNP, Wyoming, USA - YL17G02_20 | ecosystem: Environmental > Aquatic > Freshwater > Lake > Sediment | place: USA: Wyoming | collected... | reverse complement strand
CCGGCCGTTGGCCGCTTCACCACTCCCGACCCCTGGCCCGGGGAAATCCGGGACCCCCTGACCCAGAGCCCCTACCTCCTGGCCAAGGCCAACCCGGTCAACTTCGTCGACCGGTGGGGGCTGCACGCCGAGGACCCGGCCTTCACATACATTACGAACCCCAACCCACCTGACCCAACCGCCAACTACCGCGAGGTCTGGGCAAGGATCTTCCTGGCCTCGGTTGAGTACTGGTACACCGTCGAGGTCTCGCGGTCGGCCTCGGCCATCGTCCTGGAGCACGTCTACGAGCACCTTCACCTGCGGCAGCACATCCATCTCCGTTCCGAGCGGACCGTCCGGCCGGACGGCTTTGAGTACTGGGAGCTGGTCACGGACGAGCAGTGGGAGACTTGGGATGTCGTCGGCCACCACACCGACCGCCAGGTGATCGATCGCATCGCCCTCAAGCGGGAGCAGATCGAAGTCCTAGCCGGAGAGGCGCCTGGCTCATGGGCCTCAAGCGCCGGCGGGGACGTCGCCGAGAGTGTTCTCCTGAGCTTCGTGCCGATCGTCGGCGACGTCAAGGACTTCATGGAGGCCTGGACAGGAACGGACGAGGTCACCGGCGAACGGCTGACGGGCTGGGAGCGGGCTCTCACCGCCGTTCTGATCTTCGTGCCGTTAGTGGGCGGAAGCACCGTCCGGGGGCTGGTCGGGGGCGGGGAAGCAGCCATCGATGCCCTGACGGATGTCTCGGGTAAGAGCGGGATTGCGGATGAGGTAGTTCAAGGTCTGTCGGAGAGCTTGGCGGAGACGCTCACGAAGTCCGACAAGTACCACGACTTTCCCGTCCTGCTGGAGCAGTTTCGCTCAGAAGGCGTCACGCGCGTGGTCACGGGCGGGGACGGCGTGAGGTACACTGTGATAGCGCTGCCTGGCTCCGTGAATGGCAGGAGCGGCGTCTACCAGTGGATTATCGGGCCGGATGGTGCCATTAGGCACAGAATGTTCAAGGGTCCTGACTCGGGCAAGGGTCTTCCCTAAGGCGACGCATCTCCTTGATGGTCTCGCGAGGAATCGTCCCTGGGCCTGGGGGATGGAGGAAGTGCGATTGGAGTTGCCTCTAAGGCTGAGCGCCAAATTGAAGATGATTATTGTCCGGGATCGCTTCTGTTTCGGCCGTAACTTGGAGATGTTGGCGACACATGCTTGGGGTTGGCCAGAAATCACGCGGCCCATCAACCACCTGGCCAAACGGCGCATCGCAGTTCTGGGAGGCGGCATCTGGGAAGTGCGGCAGAGCCCGACCCGACTGGACATGCGTGTCGAGGATTGGACCTTCGAGAAGGGGGACAGAACCTGGACTCAGTATGTGCAGGACAGCCGGGACCACGCCTTGGAGAGAGCGTCCGCGTTTCACCGCCTGGCGAGTCCAGCTTGCCTCTACTCGCTTGTCTTTGCGGACAAGCATCTCTACTTCGCTTTGCTGCACAGAGACGAGTACCCCCCGCTCATGGAGCAGACGGTCCCGTCGCCGGCTTGCATCGCCCATCATCTAGGCGTTCTAGCGGACCTCCTTGACGACGTAGGTGAGGGCACATGGGCATCCAAGCTTGGCCACATACGGGAGCAGGTCCATAGCCTCGATGCGGCCGACCAGGACGGGTGGCGATCGCTGTTGACGTGGGTGATGGAGTCGCTCTTTGGCGAAAAGGATTCACTGGCAGTCTTGAGATTGCCGTGTGGCGAAGCTGGCGACCCCTCGATACGGCGCCGCGAGATCACCATGGATAACGCCGTTGGGCAGGTGTACTACTGCATTCAGGAATTGAGGATTCGCCTGAGCATCAGCAGCGATCACGACGGAGCTGGTGTGTCTGAGATGGTCCGCTCCGGACGTCGCCTTCCGTAGCGACGTCTCCGTCGCAGCCGTCCCACGACGTCGCGGGAAACCTCACGAGAGCCGTGTCGCCCGACGGCCACCCCACCTTCTCTTGCGAGGCCGATGGCTTCATGGCGACGCGCTGGTCCGATGTGGGCCAGGCGGTCGGGTTCTCCTACAGCTAGGCCCGACCGCCCTGACAAACGCGGCCGATCGTCACGACCCATGGCCTCGGTCGTACAGATCCACCCGTCCATGCCCGCTTTCTCACCTACGACCTCGGCGATCGTCTGGTGGCGGAGGCCGACCCCGCCCGATGTCCTGAGGGTCATTTGGGACTGGAGGTGATTCGAGTTGAGCGAGGAGGAAGTGGCCGCCATCCTGGAGAGAAGCTTCTCCTATCCGGCTTCCGAGAAGTCTGGCGAGCAGTTGCTTCGCTACGTTCTGGAGGATGCTCGCCGACTAGTCAACTCCGATCGCAAGGGTTTGGTTGCGGTCCTTGGCGGCTGGCTCGCGAGCGGACGGGAGCCGCACACGACGCTTGGTCTTGGTCTTAGGATCGCCCGTGAACTCCGCCTCGTGGCCGGTCGTTCGATGTGCTTGTCAGCCCGCCCCTGCGGTTCGCACAAGCATCTTCCGAACGTCCTCGACGGTTCTCACCGTTCGCCCTCCCGCATGAACCACCGCGTGGCAATTGGGACATATGGGCACCAAGTCGGACGTCGGATCGGGCGAGTATCCCTCCCGTATCTGCGACAGAGGGACAGTATGATGCACGTGGACGAGCCCTTCGACTTCCGGTCCATACAGTTCAGTGAGCGACTTTTCGCACGCGGCACACTTGTGGCCAAAACGACGAAGACATTCGTCGCGCGCACTGCGGTCACGCTCGAACCTGTTCACGGATACACGCACCATGGCGCCTTCCCAGTAGCCGGCATGATCGGCAATCTCCTCAAAGGCGACCCAGCCAGAAGTAAGCGCCCCTGGCCGAAGAACGGCGTCGAGATACTCAGCCATCAGCGGCTCATGCCGCGCCGCACTGCGGGGGTCGATGCTGCGGGTCCGGGCCAACACATCATTGAGGTAGGCGAAGTGCGACTCTTGTATGACCGGCCAATCCTGACCGTTGTTGTCGTCCGAAGGCCTGTAGAACCCGTTGCGAGATGGGGGACGTTTGTAGCGAGGGTATGAGCCGGTGTCCCATTTCCACGAGCGCAAGACCGAGAGTTGATCATCGTGTTGAGGATCTGTCGTTACCCAGGCCGTGTCCCCCGATAGGGTCATGACGATGAGGCGTCCAGCGAAAAGGCGGATACGATCTGAGAGCACGTGCGTCAGCCACAACGATGGATTGTGAGAGTGAATGAACGCCAGAGACTCGGCGAACACCGCGAGTTGACGTGCCCGTAAGGCTGGGTCTTTGAGGACCGCCTCGACCTTGACCGCAAGAGCTTCTAGCTCGCCGCTCGGCATCGACTGAATCCCTCCGTCGGGGCTTTCCCATTCCGCTGATCTTGTCGAGCGCAGGCCGAAGACCCAGATCGGGCAGAGCGACCCACGAAGCTCAGGAGCGAAGCCAGGAGCGCCGCCCCCAACAGCAGTGCGGATACTCCACCGAATCGGGACTCCGCGCGGTCCACGAGACTGCCCCAGCGGCGGCCCCGTCGCTTTGAGACATCGCGTGGCCCCCTCCTCATACGCCATGGTCACACCTTGTTGGCACCCCTCGCTCACAGATTCATCAAGACCAGCGCCATTATCACCCCGGCGAGTGCCAATAGCAGCACGACACTGAAAGCGAAGATGGACCCGAACGCCGCGCGAAAGTGGCCCTCATCGATAGCACGCACATACCGGGTATGCCGAACGGCCGACACGACGCAGACGACGACGCCCAGGCCGATGAGGCCAAGACCCATGTAGAGCGACAACCCCGACCCTGACCCAACACCGGCTGCGCCAGGAAGCGCGATCTCGCGCAGGAACACCCCGAACCGCGCCACGACAAATCCGAATGCCATGAGCGCAATGCCGGTGCGGATCCACGCCAGGAAGGTCCGCTCGGCTGCCATGTAGATTCGAGGGTCCGCGCCTCTGTCATCACTCGCCATCAGGATCACTCCCTCTGCGTCCCGCTTGTGGGCTTCGTCCCCTTCGTCCATTTAACGGATAGCGACTGAGCGGCGCCGACGCGGCGCTCCGGATAATAGCGCCTAGCTCACTGCCCGTATGCTTGTTGAAGAGGTCGTTACTGACTACGCGGGCGGGCCGGCGGCCACGTTGTTCGTGGCCGGATCGGGGTCAGACGTCCGCCTCGCACTCGGCGGACGGGCGTAATGATGAGGCTACCATCGCGGACCGTGACATTCACCACGAGGCACCTCCCTCTCCCGCCATAGTATCGTGGACGGAAGCCTCGGGAAAGGGGCGGCAGAGAGCCAGGTCCCGCGCCATCGGGGAGCGGCTAACGGCTCAGCGGCGCCAGGGGCCGTGTTACGCACGGTTTGCCGAGCCGATTGCGGCCGCTGGAGCCGCTGGCTAGGTCAGCACCCTGGTGACTTGGCGCCATGGTGACTTGACCACCGAAGCACCACGGTGATAGGTTGCTGCCATGAGCAAAGTCGTCAAGTGAGCCACCATTTCCTTTGACCCCGATCTTCACAGGGCCCTCCGTATCAAGGCGGCCGAGACCGACCGGAGCATCTCCGATCTGGTCAACGCAGCCGTGAGCCGCTCTCTCGCCGAGGACGCGGTCGACCTCGCGGCCTTCCAGGACCGCGTTCACGACCCGACGGTGGTCTTCGAAGACGTGCTGCGTGGCCCAAGAGCTTGAGAGTCTACCCCGACGCGACCTGGTGCGCATGGTAGGCCGCATTCAAGCCTTGTCCGACACTCCGGCGACTACCGCATCCTGTACGAAGTCGATGACCGCAGCCAGGTCGTCACGGTCGTGAAGATCGGTCATCGCCGAGACGTGTATAGATAGCCTCGCACGCCATTGGCCGAAGGCGTTCCGGGAGCGCCCACGACTCCCCGGCCAGAAAGCGTGAGCGACGACAGAGCTCACCCCATTCCGCCCAGCACTCTGCGGAGAAACCGGTCGGCGGTGTATGCTATTATCAGACGACGGGAGGAACGATCATGAGCGAACTGGGCGTCAGGCTCCTTGGAATGGCCCGAGAATACGCACAGGCCGGGAAGGACGTGCTGGGCGACAGGCTCGTGTCCGTCGTTCTCTTCGGTTCTGTAGCCAGAGGCCAGTGCAGCCCAACCTCGGACATCGACCTCATTGTGGTTCTTCGAGAAGCGCCCATGAGCGCCCGCGCGCGACGAGCTATACTCGACCCTGTGCGTGACAAGCTGCAGCCCGCGCTGGACGAGCTCTGGCAAGAGGGGAACTTCACCGACTTCACGGAGATTGTCCTCACGACCGGCGAGGCGGAGAAAACCCACGCCCTCTTCCTGGAGGTTATCGAGGACGGGGCAATCCTCTATGATGCCGACGACTTCTTCGCCGGGGTTCTCCGGCGCCTAAAGGAAGCTCTGCGGCGGCTGGGCGCCGAGCGTAAGATGATAGGCCACCTCCGCTACTGGGACCTCAAGCCCGACTTCCGGCCCGGGGATGTGGTCGAACTGTGACCAGCCGCGGCGAAGCGCTTTCTGCCGCCGGCCACTGGAACCTCGTCGTCAGGCGGTCGCAAGAATCCGTGGAACTGGCGCTGAAGGGCGCCCTGGCCTGGGCCGGCATAGCTATTCCGAAGGTGCATGATGTGGGTCCGCTCCTAAGACAACACGGCGACAGGTATCCGGCCGGGTTCGCCGAGGCAATTCCCCAACTCGCTTCGATGTCGAGAGCCCTGCTCCTTACTGTGTAGAGCGAGGCTGAAGGGGAGACCCCCCTCCAGGGCACCTTGGTGGGCCTCCCGTGTTGCGACGCGAGCGCCGGCGGTTACCCCCCGCTCCGGATACGGCGGTCTTCCCCGCGTTAGGGTCAGGTCGGCACTCGCGACTGCATTTCGGGGCCTGCTCAGGGTTCACGCGTGTTGCGGCCCGCGGATTTGCTGGCCCTCCCAAAGAGGACTCTGTCCGGGGTGGCTTGACGACCCCGGTCACCCGGGACCGTCCACCCGTAGCTACGAGGCTGTACCGCTAACTGCCTCGGCAGGACTTTCACCTGCAAGAACGCGCCGCCTTTCACGGCGCACTCTAACGGATGGCGGCTGAGCGGCGCCGGTAGAGTCCTACGCGAGGTTCTCCGAGCCTCCTGCGTCCACAGGAGCCGCTGGTCATGCGCCAAGAGACCTGGCCAGTCTGACAGACGCCACCCGAATGTCACGAACGGCCCGAGCGAGCCCTTCCCAGAAACCCAGGGCATCCGAGCTGCCATACTTGAGGGCCACATGGTCGAACAGTTGACCCTTGCTGGACTCAGGGTACCTGTGGGACGCAACAGCGGTGGAGGGCCTCCCAATAGGAAAGGCCCCTCTTGGTTCGCTCTTGCAGGAGAGCCCTCGGCTCAACCTCCGACGGGCCCACGCTCGGTATCACCACGGACAGCAGGCATGTGCCCTCGCCGATGCCAGGGGATTTGCCTGTGTCGACCTCGACGAACTGGACAGGAATCCACTCCGGGAGAGCTCCCGGGGCGAGGTAGCGGCCGTCTATGGATTGTCAGCCACGAGCACCGAGCGTTGCGCAATACTGAGAAAGCCACATGCAGGAGATGGCAGGGATGAGTGGAAGATTATGGTGCTCTTGCCGGAAAGGAGTGTGGTGGGTGCATGCGTCGGGTCGGGCTGGTCCGCGTATGCGTATTGACCGGGATTGCGTCAATGGCGTTCCTAGTAACGCTAGCTTGTGGGACCCCGTGTTCGGCAGGGTCGGCAGTCACGGTGAGCGGTACCGAAAGCTGGCCTGCAACAACCTACTACCTGGATAGCCTAACCATCACCTCAACAGGGCATCTCACTCTCCAAGCGGGATGCGTACTCAAGTTCGACTCTTCAGCTGGGGGGGTAATTGTCGAAGGCACCCTAGTCGCCTCCGGAGCATCCTTGAATCCAGTGGTGTTCACCTCCAGCAGCGGCACGCCCAGCAGTTGGGATGGCATAGTGGTCGAGTCCGGCGGCGTCCTGGACCTGGATTACGCGGAGGTTGATGACGCAGGGTACGGCGTCAACATTGTCTACGTGGACGGCGGCCAAGCCTCGCTGGATCATTGTTTGATCACAGATGGGGATTGGGCTGGCGTGGAGGTGAGCGGGTCAACAAGCGACTTGACGTTAGACGACGTTGTCGTGCGTGACTGTTGGGAAGGCGTTGACTGCTATGACGGAGGAAACGTAACCATTTCCGACCTGTCGGTGAGTGACGTCGATTTCAATGGTATCGCGATCTGGGACTGCGGGGATGTCTCCATCACTGACTCCACAGTAACCAGCTGCGGCAACTGTGGGATGTATGCGTGGAGCCTTTCGAGTCTATCGATGGACGGGTGTGCTGTCTCAGACTGCGGGCATGGGGGTGCGTTTGCCTGGGATATTCCAGAGATACAGATGTCTGGCTGTACGCTGGAGAGCTGCAGCACCTCTGGCTCCTATCCCGCCCTGTGGGTGTGGGACGCCAATCTGGACCTAGAGGACTGCAGTCTCAGCCAGGCCGGATTAGCCCTCGAGTACGGCCAGTCTGACGAAACGACACGCAGGAGCCTTGAAGTCAACGGGACGCACTTTAGCTCCGGCGGCTATGCCCTGGTTTCGGGTGATCTGAACTTCGACCTGAGCGGTAGCCGCAACGCCATTCCAGTGACCTACCTCGAAGGAACCCTCAGGGATGACACGACGCTTCCGTCAGGCCAATGTTTTGGAACGACCTACGGGCTTCTAGGTCAAGCCCTGTACAGCATGCAGGAATCTGAGTATGGCGCTCTCGGCCGAGCCCCGCGCTATCCGTCCAGTATGCGGGAACTCAGGCGCGCGCTTCTCGCCCAAGCCAAGGACAACGTCCAGGGACTTAAGCGCGAGTTTCTTGGCCAAGCCCTGCGCAATGTGCGGGAACCTGAACACGACGTTCTTAGCCGAGCCCTGTATGATACAGAGGAGCCTGAGCACTTCACCATTGACAGCGGCGCCACGCTCTCGGTCCAAGGGGGGACCACCTTCCTCGCCAAGTCGGGTGAGCCGTACGCCGCGATCCAGGTGGCGGGGGCTCTCGAAACCCTGGGGACGTCCAACTCGAGCAGGGTGGTGTTCACATCCGAGGACGCGACGCCAGGCAGTTGGGCCGGGATCTGGGTGGAATCAGGAGGGAATCTCAGCCTCGAGTATGCAGAAGTGAGCTACGGGGGCTATAGCTGCCAGGTTGACAATGTATCGCGGCAGGACAACATCCAGGCAAACGGGGGCGAAGCCACCCTTACGAACTGCCTAGTCTCAGATTCGGCGGGGGACGGCATTCACGTAGCCGACGGGGACTTGATCATGACGTGGAGCCGAATCGCGGACAACCAGTGCGGCGTGCGGGTTCTCGGCGGCGAGGCATCCCTGTCATACTGCCAGGTTTGGACGAACAGCCTAGGCCTCTATGTGGACCTTCCCGGCACGCAGCCGAGTGTGCACAACAGCAGTTTCGTAGGCAACGCGGGCTACGCCGTCTATAACAACCGGTCGAACACGACCGTGTCCGCCACATCGAACTGGTGGGGTCGCTCCCAAGGCTGCCCGCTTGAGAATCCGAACTCGGCGTGGAACCTCGGGGAGACGGTTGACGTGGGGTCCTACCTCGACGAAGACCCGACGCCCGAGACTTTGCCGCCCCCACCTCCCGTTCACCAGTGGTACAGCCAGCGTGACCCGCAGGCCACCGGGGGTGAGTGGGACGACACTCATCTGGAGGTTCTCTTTTTCCCCGAATCCGACAAGGCCGGCATACCGTTCGATCTGTATCCAGCGGACGAGGAACACCCGTATGGGGGGATTGTTCAGCGATGGGGCTGTGTAGCGACCTCCTGGGCCATGGTCCTAGGCAACCTTGATGTGAAAACAGTCAACACGCGGACCGATTTCCGCAGCGAGGTCACTGACAACTTGGATCCCGACCCGCTGACAGTCACGTTCGCCAACATCGGAGACTGGACGGTGTATCCGGACACTCAAGGGGAGGAGACCATATACAACTCCCTCTGGGACGGCCACAACCCGGTGGAGATGAACAACTATGCGGGCGTGATTGGCGAGTTCGACGTGACTGCTCGCTACTACCGTTTCGTACGGACCAAGCTGTCAGAGGCGGTGGAAGAGGACGACGAGTCAATGACGTTCGAGGACGACTCAGTGGTCTCGGGCGACGGATGCTACGTGACCATTGAGGACGAGATCGTCAAGATCGTTGGGCCCGACGCGAATCCTGGAGCCTATCTAGTTGGGCGAGGTCAGGCTGGAACCGATGCCGCCGCCCACGATGCCGGCGCTTGGGTCTATGAGGGAACCGAGGACCTCAGGGCCTGGATGATCCATAACCTTCTCACCGAGGACTGCGACCCAGAGACGCCCGGGGTCCAATGCCGTACGCAGGGGATCGTCGGGTACTTCGAATATGTCGATGATGAAAGCGTGCTCCACAGTCACGGGTTGGTCTTCGTGGGCTCGGAGCTTGGCCCAACCGACTTTCCCAATCCCAGCGATCTGTACAGCGAGGTCGACGGCAGATGGGTGGACCTTGAAGCCGCTACCGCGGAAGAGGAAGTCCTGGCAGAGGACATTCCCGCGAGTCCGCGTGGGCCTGAGACAATGGAGGCGGCAGGCTTCAGACAAGGGCTGCGGGTGTGCGACCCACGGGCGGAGACGGCCGCTGAGGGAGCAGATGTTCTCCTGTCGCAGAGCGGCGCAAGTTCCTGCGAGTACCTCATCCGCTTGAAGTCGATATGGGTGGTGGAGACGCCTTGATCAGGCTCAGTCGGTCCAAGGTCAGCCTGTGTGGTGTGCTCATCATGATGGTGTTGGCGTCACTTACCTCAGGGTGCCGACCTGCGGCGCCCGTGGTAAGTCCGGAGACGGTGACGACCGACGAGGACACGCCGGTTACGATCGACGTGCTGGCCAACGACACTGCCGCCAGCACCGGGGGCATCCTCTCGGTGACGAACTGCACGGATGGGTCCCACGGCACGGTGACCCTGTCGGGTGACGAGGTGACCTACACTCCGGCGGCGGGCTTCACCGGCTGGGACAGGTTCACCTACACAGTATCCGACGGGCACGGCGGCACGGCCGAGGGACAAGTGACCGTGACGGTGAGACCGGTGGACGAGTATCCGAGTATTGTCATCGATTGGGACAGCTTCTTCGCGGGTCTGCCTGATCCGGGATGGGATGATGCCTTCGAGGCCCACCACGCCGCGGCCTACCTGGCCCTGAAGCGGGCTTACGCAGCGAACCCGTACGTGAACCTAGACCTCGGACCTAATGGTTCGGATTCTCCTAACGCTTGGGAGTACGACTGGGAGCTGCTTGCGCACAGTCTCGAGTCCGGCCTCCCCGACAACCCTGCTCTAGCCAGGGCGAATGTCCCTTTCTCTGGCGGGGTATCCGAGCCTGGGGGCACCAAAATCGCGGGCGCGCTTGACGCGCATTGGAGCCCGGGGAGCTCAGAAGTTGTCCTGGAGCAAATGAATCAAGCGCTGAGCGACATATCGCGATGCGTGATTGAGGGCTATCTCCCGGTCAGCGAAGCCTTCTGGATGGGCTACGACTCACTCATCCGCTTTGAGACACGGGAATTGCTGCCCGAGTCTGGTGTGTACTATCTTCCCGGCAGCGACGGTCGCGAGATTGAGGTGCGACTCAGACCCGACGGCTACGAGCAAGACCGCTACTTTGTCAACTTCGGCCTCAAAGTTTCGCAGTTGTACCGTTCCGGATGGCCACAGACCGACTGGGCGGACGTGGCGGTGGAAGTATCCGAGCCTCAACCCGGCGAAAGTTTCTCAGACTACAGGGGACGCGTGCTGAACGCTCTCGTTACGTACTGGGGTCCGCGCGACAGTCATGTGTCGGTCAACTCGGGAGGGACCATGAGCCCTTCCGAAGACTGGTGGGAGACCGAGCTCTCTTGGCTGCGCGTCCCCGGCTCAGCGGACGAGGCGTGCGTCCTAGAAAAGCTGGCTATGCGCTTCAGCCCCATCGATGCGGTAGCTGCGGAAGATGCCCGGGCAGACCACGGGTCTCTGACGGTCACCGAGGAGCTCGCGTGGGAGCCGAGGTCCTACGAAGGAGCCCCGCCGACCTGGCAGGCCTTGGCCGGGGCACGCGACGTCATCATAGGAGCCTACCTGCCTGTTGACGACACCTTCGCGGACCAACTGGCGGCCACCGAGCTGTCCGAGGACTCTGCCGCGGACCTGGTCGGCCAAGACGGCAGAAAGATCCACTTCGAGGTCGAGGAACTCACTCAGGAAGCCGGGCTCTGGCGCTGCCTCTATACTCTGACCTGGGGGCAGTAGGGGCTGAGGAGCGCGCCCCGGTGAGGGCTGAGATCTGGAGCCACAAGGAGCCACGGAGGCTCACGAAGGTACGTTCGGGTAGAAGAACGGCCCCCGTTCGCCCTCCTCGAACACGGCCCCGGGCGACCCGATGCGCGCGGCCCGGAAGGCTTGCCGCAGTTTGGCCAGTCCAACATGCTGCCTGAGTATACGACCTACCACTATCACTGCACTGAGGGAGAACTAACCGAGACTACCAAGCGTCATGCAGGTTGTGTGTACGTCAGCGAGTGCGACTAGCCTGATCCTGCTCGACACTCTAGGCGGAACGCGTCTCCGCCTTGTCTGTGATACTCCAGAAAGGGGCCACGTGTTCGGCGAAATGGGAGCCGCCCCGGTAGTCTCGGGGGGCTGAAGCAAGAGGGCACGCCGCACC
>Ga0315274_10013139_pt1 | contig 11782 bp, 11 predicted proteins | sample YL17G02_20_MG_FD_203700 | JGI IMG/M metagenome (GOLD analysis project Ga0315274, IMG submission 203700) | Sediment microbial communities from Yellowstone Lake, YNP, Wyoming, USA - YL17G02_20 | ecosystem: Environmental > Aquatic > Freshwater > Lake > Sediment | place: USA: Wyoming | collected... | reverse complement strand
TTCAGCTAAAGAGCCGTTGGTAAGCAGCAAATATCCGGAAATTGCTATCGAAGTTCTTAAGGCCGACGGTCAGAAGTGCCCGCGCTGCTGGAATTATTCTCTGTCAGTAGGCAAGGGTAAAGAAATATGCGACAATTGCTCAGAGGCAATAGGAGGAAAGTAAATTGTCCCGGAAAATGAAAAGACAAAAACAGAGTTGTCGGGATTCCAAAACGGCAACAAAAAAATCAGCAAATTCGGGAAAAAAGAAATTCAGCAAGAAAGATTTAGCCTATTTTAAGAAATTACTCCTGAAGAGAAAAGAAGAAATTCTTGAAGGTATCAGGCATATATCTGAAGATACGCTGAAAAGATCACAAAAGGACGCCTCTGGCGATATATCCGGTTACACCTATCATATGGCTGATGTGGCCACTGATACATATGATAGAGAGTTTTCTTTGGGTTTGGCTTCTAACGATCAAAAAACTTTATACGAATTAGATGATGCCTTAAAGAAGATAGAGGAAGGCACATTTGGTATATGTGAAGAATGTAAATCCCCCATTACAAAGACCAGATTGAAGGCAGTTCCCTTTACGCGTCTGTGCGTGAAGTGTCAAGAGAAGAAAGAGAAACGATAGCCGCCTCATTTTAATGGTCTTTATCATAGCAATACTTATTCTTGCCTTAGATTGCATCACGAAGTTCCTCATTACAAAAAATTTATTTCTCCATCAATCCGTTCCTATCATAAAGGGAGTGTTCCATTTTACCTTGGTTCATAACCGCGGAGCAGCTTTCGGCATTTTAAAAAATCAGACTCCCGTGTTTATCTTTACCTCTATATTGGCCATAATCCTATTTTATTTTAGTCTAAAAAACACCAAGCAAAAGAATTCTTCTGTTTATCGACTGTCCTTAGGTCTGATTTTATCCGGCGCTTTAGGTAATCTGATTGACCGAATATTTTTCGGATATGTAATTGATTTTTTGGACTTTCGTATTTGGCCGGTTTTTAATGTTGCCGATACCGCGGTGACCGTAGGTGCGATACTCTTAGGTTGGTCTATATTAAGAACCCGAACTTAAAATGTACCCCATTATTTGTAAAATCTCCCCTTTTACTCTTTATTCTTACGGACTCATGCTTGCCATTGCTTTTATAGTCAGTTCATTCTTAGCAGTAAGGCAGGCAAAAAATAAGAGTCTTAATCCCGATATTATTTTTAATCTCTTATTTTGGGTTTTCATCTGGGGTATTTTCGGCGCGCGTATTTTATACATCATCGAGAACCTTCAGTATTATCTGAAAAATCCCGCAGAAATAATTATGTTACAGCTGGGAGGGCTTTCCTGGTTTGGAGGGTTGTTGCTTGGGATTATGGCGGGTATTTTTTATTTAAAGAAAAATAATCTGCCCGTATGCAAAACTCTGGATTTAGTAGCTCCTTTTCTTGCCCTTGGTCAGGCAATCGGCAGGATCGGTTGTTTGCTAAACGGCTGCTGTTTTGGCAAGGCTTCTAAATTCGGCATATATTTTTCCAGCCATAACTTAGTGCTTATTCCGACTCAAATTTATTCTTCCCTAATTTTGGTTTTTATTTTTATTATTTTAAGATTCCTGCAGGACAGACCCCATCGCCAAGGCCAAATCTTCCTAATTTATTTGCTGCTTTATTCCGTAAAACGGTTCTTTATCGAATTCTGGCGCGCGGATAACCCCGTTATTTTTTCGGGCCTAACTTTATTTCAGCTTTTTAGTATCCTAATTTTTATTTTCAGCGTCATAAAACTTTTCTTGATTCAAAAGAATAAATTCTAATATGCCCGAATACATTTTAAATGTCTCACCAAAAGAAGCGGGAAGGCGCTTGGATTTATTCCTCTTGGAATTTTCTAAGCAAAAGAATTTAGCCTTTTCCCGGACTTTTCTGCAAAAATTACTTAAAGAAAAAAAAATAACTGTGTTAAGCCTGCCTTTAGCCAAGCCGCACTATAAGATAAAAGCAGGCGATGAAATCAAAATTCAGGTTGAAGATAAAAAGAAGTATGAGATTCAAGCAGAAAATATCCCTTTAGAAATTGTTTATGAAGACCAGGATGTGGCAGTAATTAATAAGCCATCGGGATTAGTGGTACATCCTGCTCCGGGAAACTACGAGCATACGTTAGTAAACGCCCTGTTATATCATTTTAAAAACCTGTCAGATGTTAATCCGCAAAGGCCGGGCATTATACACAGGCTTGATAAAGAAACATCCGGTCTTTTAGTAATCGCCAAAAACAATCACGCCCATTTTGCCTTAGCCGAACAGTTTGCCAAACACAGCATTAAACGCAAATACGTTGCCTTAGTAAAAGGAAGAGTGGAATTTGATGAGAATGTCATTGAATTGCCTATCGGTAGGCATCCTTACAAAAGAAAGAATATGTCCGTAGGTTTCGGCAAGAAAACAAAATATGCCAAAACTTATTATCGCACTTTAAAACGCGCCAAAGATTCAAGCCTCCTTGAGCTTGAGCCTTTTACGGGCAGGACACATCAGTTAAGGGTGCATTTGGCTTTTGTAGGACACCCGATTTTAGGAGACACTAAATACGGCAGAAATAATGAGTTTGCGCGTTTAGCTTTACATGCAAAATCTCTAAGGTTTACGCATCCGCGTACGGGAAAATTCTTAGAGTTTTCTTCCCGGATACCAAAAGAATTTATAAATACAAATAGACCTTGATTATTTTAAGAACGCTGTTATACTAAATTGAAAGTACGAAGACTAAAAGTTTTAAGGGCCGTAATGCGCAAGAGTCTTTAAGAAGGAGGTAGACATGGTCGGTAAAGCAAGAATACACACCGTCATACTAATTTTTTTGATGCTGACTTCTTTAGCTCTGGCAGGAGCAATATTTAATCTTTTACAGCAAGAGCGCAGGGTGAACGCCAAACTTCAAGAAGACTTAGATGTAGTCAGAAAAGAATATGACATAACCTTGACAAAATTGGAGGAGTCCAAAATGACAGTCTCCTCTTTAGAAATAAAGTTAAAAGATTACCAGGCACAGATCGATACCTTAAACGGCGACTTAGAACAAGAAAAGTCCGCCAAACTTGACGCGCTTGCAGAAGTTGAGCAATTAAAAACAGATTTAGATAAACAGCAGGGAGTAAAGCGGGAATTAGAAGACAAACTGGCACAGGCACAGAACAATTTAGAAAAAATGCAGGCGCAATTGACGGATTTGGAATCGAAGCGAACAGATTTGGAAACCAAGATAAAGGATTTAGAGGCACAAGCTAAAGAGGCACAAAATAAAGACGTGGAATTGGGGAAGATCGTAGTTAATCCCGAATCCGAAGGCAGCTTGCCATCCGTGAATGCGCAGGAGCAGAGGGCGCCGGAAGCTACTGGTTTAGAAGGAAAGGTCTTGGTGGTCAACAAGGAATATAATTTCGTAGTCATAAATTTGGGCAACAGCGACGGCATAAACACAGACGATATTTTTTCTGTTTACCATAATCATAACTATATCGGTGATATAAAAGTTGAGAAAGTCCATGACTCGATGTCGGCAGCAGGTTTTGTCTCGATAGAAACAAAGGATAAAATTAGCGAAGGTGATAGGGTCGTTCAGAAGATTAAATGAGGTCTTTTTTAGTCCAACCAGCCTCATCCTTGAGAGGAGAAATTTCTCTTTCAGGTGATAAATCCATAGCCCACCGTTGCATAATCCTTGGCGCAATTAGTCAGGGTAGAACCACAATCGAAAATTTCCCTACTAATAGAGACTCTTTTTATACCTTAAGTGCCTTCCAAAAGCTGGGAATAAAAATAATTGATAAACCGCGGGGACAAGGAAAAGCTTCCGTTACAATTTTTGGCAAGGGATTGTTTGGTTTAAGGAAACCTAAAAGCCCTATCTTTGTCGGCGATTCCGGTACCACCCTCAGGCTAATTTTAGGAGTTTTGGCTGGGCAGAGTTTTAAGACACGGCTGGTGGCCGGGAAATCCCTGTCCTTAAGACCTATGCATAGGGTAACAAAACCGTTAAGGATGATGGGAGCAGAAATCAATTCAAAATGCCTGCCTGTCGCCCGCCTGCCGGACGGGCAGGGACAGACAAGCAAAATTAAAAATGCAAAATTAGAAGAATATTCACCGCTAAGCATTAGAGGAGGAAATCTTAAGTCAATTACCTATAGGATGCCGGTGGCTTCAGCACAAGTAAAATCTGCAATATTACTGGCTGGTCTTTATGTAAAAGGCAAAACCCAAATCATTGAGCCGATAAAGACACGCGACCATACCGAACGTATTTTAAATTTATTTAGAGCGAATATAAAACTCCAACATAACAAAATAGTTATCAAAGGGATAAAGGAATTAACTTCTCCTAAAAAGATTTACATACCTGGTGATATATCTTCAGCGAGTTTCTTTATCGTTTTAGCTATTTTGCTGTTAGATTCCCAACTTCTGATTAAGAATGTGAGTTTGAATCCTTCGCGTATGGGGATAACCAAAGTTTTAAAAAGAATGGGGGCAAAGATAAAAATCCAAACTACAAAAGTTAGAATGAAAAAATACGAGCCGATGGGAGATATCTTGGTAAAGAATAGTTTATTAAAAGGCACGGTAGTAAAGAAAGAAGAGGTGCCTTTATTAATAGATGAATTGCCGGTTTTGATGGTAGCGGCTTCCCAGGCCAGGGGTATCACGGTATTTGAAGGAGTAGAGGAATTACGCGTAAAAGAAACAGACCGGATAAAGTCTATGTTTAAGAATCTTAAGAAGATGGGTGCAAAAGTCAAAGTGGTACAAAGTGATAAGTCCGAGAAGATTGTTATTCAGGGGGTCAAGGGGCTAAGAGGCAGCCGGGTAAGGAGTTTCGGCGACCACCGTACTGCCATGAGTATGGTGGTGGCAGGTTTGGCAGCCAAAGGGAATACCCGTATAGATGATGTTTCCTGCATAGATAAATCATTTCCCGATTTTTTAAGCATTTTAAAGAAGCTTATCTAATTAACCTCCGGAAGGCGTTTCTCCCAGAGCCAGTTGAATTCTGTTTTCCTGAAAAATTTTCTAAATTTTTATTTGACATAGGGTTTAATCTCTGATAAAATTGCAAATACTTCCTTTTAGGCAGCAATTTTGACAGCCTAAGGGAGCCATAAGGCAAAATATTGACCTGCAGCTATAGTTGGCTGCAGGGGGATTTGTTCGTTTTAAGGAGAGGATATGGCCAAAATAATCGAAATAATTAAAAGAATAATAAATTACTTTAAGGCAGCCGCTTCCAATGATATCGGTATTGACTTAGGTACTGCCACTACTTTAGTTTATGTAAAAGGTAAAGGCATTGTTCTTTGCGAACCTTCAGTGGTAGCTATCAGACGCGGCACATCCCAGGTTTTGGCAGTGGGTGAAGAGGCGAAACGTATGCTCGGCCGCACACCCGGTAACATTGTAGCCATCAGACCGATGAAAGACGGCGTAATCACGGATTTCGAAATCACGGAAGCTATGTTGCGGCATTTTATTAAAAGAGTTCGCCACCGCCGTTTTCAATTACGACCCAGAATAGTGATAGCTATACCTTCGGGAATCACAGAAGTAGAGAAGCGTGCGGTAAAGGAAGCTGCTGAAAGAGCCGGCGCAAGGGATGTGATTTTAATTGAAGAGCCGGTAGCGGCAGCAATCGGCGTAGGCCTTCCTATCTCGGAGCCGATAGGCAATATGATTATAGACGTCGGTGGAGGCACAACGGAGATCGCCGTAATTTCGCTAAAAGGAATTGTTTTTTCTAAATCCATCCGCATCGGCGGAGACGAAATGGATGAAGCAATCATTGAGTATCTTAAAAAAACATACAATCTCTTGGTGGGGGAACGAACAGCTGAACAGATCAAGATAAAAATCGGCTCTGCCTATCCTATGGAAGAAGAGATGACCATGGAGGTAAAAGGAAGGGATTTAGTCGCGGGCCTGCCCAAAATTGTTACGATTACCTCAGAAGAAGTCCGCGAGGCCTTACAGGAACCAATCAGGGCTATTTTAGAGATTACCAGGGTATCTTTAGAGAGGACTCCTCCGGAATTAGCCGCGGATTTAATTGATCAGGGCATTGTTATGGCCGGGGGTGGTTCTCTGTTAAGAGGTTTGGATAAATTGATTTCCGAAGAAACGGGTTTACCGGTGCATATAGCAGATGATCCCTTAACTGCAGTAGCTAACGGCACGGGAAAGTATTTGGATGAAATACGTCTGCTTAAGGATGTCGCCGTTTCTATGAAGTCAGAAATGCATTATTCCGCTGTTTAGCTTTTTTATTTAATCTTAATCAATCCGCGCTAACATTACCCTCGTGAATTTACGTTTTTTTAATCAGCTCAAAAAGAAACAAATCATCGTTGTCGTAAGTTTCGTTCTACTTCTGGTATTACTTGCCGGTTTAAATCCTTTCTTGAGAGTTCCCTTCATCAGCATCTCAGAATTACCCTTAAAATTATTTACTTTAATTCGTCAAGAAATAGGCGGGATTATTTTTTATCATTGTAATTATATCCAGAATGAAAAATTAAGAAAAGAAATAGACTTTCTAAAGCAGAAATTAAACGCTGCCAATGAAGCGCGCCTGGAAAACGAACGTTTAAAAAATCTACTCTCCTTTAAAGAAAAGTCTTCTTTGAGGGTAATTGCGGCCAGAGTGATCGGGCGTTCTGCGGATAGTTGGTCTTCGGTAATTATTATAGATAAGGGAAGAACCAGCGGCATAAAACGCGGATACGTTGCTATTACTTATTTGGGCCTGGCGGGCAGAGTGATTGAAACCGCAGCATCGGCGAGTAAGATAATACTCTTGAATGATCCTAATTTGGGAGTCTCTTGTATAGTCCAGCGTAGCCGTCAAGAAGGTTTGGTTTCAGGAACCTTAGGTACTTCCTTAATCATGAAGTATTTGCCTGAAGATTCGGATATCAAGATTTCCGATGTGATTGTAACTTCCGGTTTAACCGCAATGTATCCTAAGGGTTTGTTAGTGGGTAAAGTAGTAGAGGTGGGTGAAGAGCTTTCCGGACTTACCCGCTATGCCATCATTAAACCCGCAGTCAATCTTTCTGATCTAGAAGAGGTTTTAATTATTATTCCTTAAGATTATTAATGCATATGAGAAAGTTAGGTTTTTTATTAATAATTGTGGTTTTAGGAATTTCACAGGTAACAATTTTGGATTATCTTAAGGTCTTCTGGATAAAACCCGACCTTCTTTTAATCGCCGTAGTTTTAGTAAGTATATTATCCGAACTCAAATTGGCAATTTTTATAGCTATTCTTTGCGGCATTTTTAAAGATATATTTGCAGTACAAGCCTTTGGCATAAATACTTTATCATTTCCCTTATGGAGCCTGATTACGCTGAAATTATCTAGAGAGATTCCTTTGGATGATAATTATATTTATGTTGCGCTGATCTTTTTTGCGGTAGTCTTTAATGATTTAATCAGGCTAATCTTTATATTTTTTAGTAACTCATCCGTTCTCCCTCTAAATGTTTTCCTGCGCATTACTTTTCTAGAATCTCTTTATACTGCGAGCGTATCGCCTTTAATCTTTAAATTTATTAGTTTATTACCTTTTAAAAATAAAGAAGTAGTAATTTAAGCAGGGATCCATTTCTATTTTTTGAAAAATGAGAATCAGGATTGCCAATTATATAGTAATATTTATTTTTTTGCTTATGGCGTTCTGGCTTTTTAATCTTCAGGTAATAGGTGGCACCAGATACAGAGAATTAAGCGATAAAAATTGCATTCGTCTGCTTCCGCAGGAGGGAAGCCGCGGAAGGATTTTTGACCGCCGAGGAAATATCCTTGTCGATAATCGTCTTGCTTATGATTTAATGATTTTAGCCCAGGGAGAATCCGAAATTGACGAGATAATTATTAAAGCCTCCGGAATTTTAGGAAAAGATCCGCAGGATTTAAAGGAGAAATTTAAAGGCAGTTTTGCGGTTCCTTTTGTGCCGGTAACCGTGGCAGAAAACATAGACCTAAAGAAAGCCTTGGCATTGGAGGAATTAAAAACTGACCTTTCCGGCATCGTCATCCAACCCAAACCACGAAGGACATATCCCTTTGGAAAACTCGCCGCTCATGTCATCGGTTATCTTAATGAGATTGACCGGTGGCGTCTCACAAAATTAGCCGATTACGGTTACAAAACCAAAGATATAGTCGGTTTTGGCGGGATAGAAGAAAAATATGACTATTATCTACGTCAGGAGGAGGGAGGGGCATCCGTTGAAGTTGATCATCAGGGAAGGTTCGTGCGTTTATTGGGTTTTCGGCCGCCGCAAAGCGGAAAGGATATTCAGTTGACTCTGGATTTAAGGATACAAAAAATAATCGAAGAAATCCTGGCAGGAAGAAAAGGATGTGCGATCATTATGGATCCTTATACCGGCGCAATTCTTGCCTTAGTCAGCAGTCCGGCTTTTAATCCTGAGATATTTGTTAAAAAAGAAAATTATTCCATTGCCGAGCTCTTTGGCGATTCTGCATCGCCATTGATTAACCGCGCCATAAGCGGTCTTTATCCTGCAGGTTCGGTATTCAAATTAGTTGTGGCAACCGCGGCTCTGGAGACCGGAAAAATTAATTTAAACACCAGTTTTTACTGTCCGGGAAGTATGAATATAGGCAGAGAAGAATTTTCCTGTTGGGATGAGCACCATCAACAAAATTTAAGAGAAGCCATTATCCACTCCTGCAACGTCTTTTTTTATCGGACGGGTTTGCTGGTGGGCCCTCAGTTGATTCACGACTATGCCCTGAAGTTTGGTTTAGCCAGGCCTACTTTAATTGATTTGCCTTATGAAACACAGGGTCTTGTGCCTAATCCGTTATGGAGAAGAATTTATAAATTCAAAAAGTGGTTTGACGGAGATACTGCAAATTTTTCCGTCGGACAGGGAGAATTATTAGTTACCCCTTTACAGATAAGCCGCATGATGGCGGTATTTGCTAATCAGGGATACCTGGTCACTCCCTACACTGTCCAAGGGATAGGCAATCGCGATGTTTCTAGGCAACAGATAAAAATCGTTCATTTGCCTTTTAAAAAGAATAATATAGAACTTATCAGGCAAGGCTTAAGAAGCGCGGTTTCTGCCGCGGGAGGAACGGCACATATTTTATCTGAACTTCCAATTAGTGTAGCGGGCAAAACCGGAACCGCTCAAGTAACGCGTCGCCAGCCGCATGGATGGTTTACCGGTTTTTTCCCTTTTAAAAACCCCAAGTTTGTCATCACTATATTTTTAGAGAACGGAGGCTCAGGATATAATTCTTCTGTATTGGCAAAACAGATAATAGAAAGGATGATACAGGAGAATATTGTAGAATAAGGAGCAGGGTTTTGAGAAATTCAAACTTCCTCATTATTATTGCTATTTTAATCGCCGTCTGCGGTATTTTATCTATCTACAGCAGCACATCTTTAAAAGAGGGTAGTTTTTGGAAGCTTACTTATAAACGTCAGATATTTTGGATTACGCTGGGATTATTATCTTTTTTCCTCGTCTCCAATATGAGCTATCGGCGGCTTTGGGACGCTACCTATTTCTTATACGCACTCATGTTATTGTTATTAATTTTAGTATTAATCTTAGGTATTGTACGTTTAGGTGCGCAACGCTGGCTTAAGCTAATTTGGTTTAACTTTCAGCCTTCGGAATTGGCTAAATTAATCACCGTGATATTTCTATCCAGATATTTTAGCGCGAAATCTTTAGATGATATTTCTCTAAAGGTAGGCAAGTTCGGAGTGCTGCGCAGTTTGGCTCTTCCGTTTTTATTTATTGCTATACCCTTGGGGTTGATTGCGGAACAGCCGGATCTGGGAACAACGCTAACAATTTTTTTCATATTTATAGCGATGCTATATATAAGCGGCGTAAGAATGAAATATATATTAATATTTTTATTTATCGTGCTTTTGCTACTGCCGATATCTTGGCAGTGGTTGCGGCAATATCAGAAGGAAAGAATTCTAGTATTTTTAAATCCGAATATTGACCCTTTGGGTGCAGGTTATACGGTGATTCAGTCTAAAATCGCCATCGGTTCCGGAGGGTTCCTGGGTAAGGGTTGGCTTTCCGGAACACAGAGCCAATTACATTTTCTGCCGGAATCCCATACGGATTTTATTTTTGCTACCTTTGCCGAAGAATGGGGCTGGGCAGGAAGCATTGCTTTACTATTCTTATATTTCCTTTTGATTATGCAGGGTTTCCGCATTGCCCAAAGGACCAACGACCATTTTGGCAGGTTATTGGCTTTAGGCATATCTTTAATGCTCTGCTTTCAAATTGTGATCAATATTTCTATGACTTTGGGGCTGGCGCCAGTAGTAGGCCTGCCTTTGCCTTTAATGAGCTATGGTGGCTCATCACTATTTACAACTTTTATCGCCCTGGGGATACTAGTGAATATAGACAAGACAAGAGCAGTATTTTAGCAAAACTCAAAACTCAAAGCGCAAAACTGTAACGTAAAACTCAAAACGTTTTAATTTTTGCGCTGCAGTTTTGCGTTTTGCTCTTTGCATTTTACGCTATGCTTGAGGATATTCTCTTACAAGTCAATAAACCCGGTCGTTACATCGGCCAGGAATGGAATGTAGCAAAAAAGGATTTTAGCCTCACAAATATAAAATTCGCCTTGTGTTTTCCGGACCTCTATGAATTAGGAATGAGCAACTTAGGCCTGAGGGTTCTTTACGGTATATTAAATAATATCGAAGATGTATGTTGCGAGAGGTTCTTTTCCCCCGATATAGATATGGAGGAAATTTTAAGGCAAAACCAAAGCGAGATAGTTTCTTTAGAATCTAAAAAAAGACTGCGCGAGTTTGATTTGATTGGGTTTTCTTTAAGTTATGAGTTAGGTTATACTAATGTTTTAAATATCTTGGAATTAGGCGGTATGCCGCTTAAATCTTCTTTGCGCGACCATAGCTATCCTTTAGTTATAGGCGGAGGCCCCTGCGTGTTAAACCCCGAACCCCTACATGAATTTTTCGATATTTTTGTCATCGGAGAGGCAGAAGAGGCAATCGCGCAGATAATCGACCTTTACCGTGAATTCAAAGACAGATTCAAGGCCGCGCAAATAAATAAGCAGGATTTACTGGTTGAGCTTGTCAAAATCGAAGGCGTCTACGCGCCTTCGTTATACGAAGTAAAATATAATTCTTCGGGTAAGATAGCGGAGTTTAAGGCAAAAGTTAAAGGCGCTCCCGAGCAGATTAAAAAACGCTTTGTGCAAGATTTAGATCAGGTTTATGTTCCTTTGGATTGGTTAGTACCGTATATTGCCATAGTGCACGACCGCATTACCTTAGAGATTATGCGCGGCTGTCCCAATACCTGCCGTTTCTGTCAGGCCAGGTCGCAGTATTTTCCTTTAAGAATCAGGGGAATAAAAAACATATTGGATCTGACTACTAATATATATAGACGCACCGGTTATGAAGAAATATCGCTGGCAGGATTATCGGTGAGCGATTATCCCGATATCCTTGGACTTTTAGGGCAATTAGTGGATTTATTTAAAGAAAAAGCAGTGGGGATATCTTTGCCTTCTTTAAAACCTAAAACCTTAGCTGGAGATTTTTCCGCTTTAATTGCCCGGATCAAAAAAACCGGCTTTACTTTTGCTCCCGAGGCAGCGACGGAAAGATTGCGCAAGATTTTAAACAAAAATTTTGATCTCCCGGATTTTTTTAAGGTCATAGAGCAGGCA
>Ga0315274_10013138_pt1 | contig 11782 bp, 15 predicted proteins | sample YL17G02_20_MG_FD_203700 | JGI IMG/M metagenome (GOLD analysis project Ga0315274, IMG submission 203700) | Sediment microbial communities from Yellowstone Lake, YNP, Wyoming, USA - YL17G02_20 | ecosystem: Environmental > Aquatic > Freshwater > Lake > Sediment | place: USA: Wyoming | collected... | reverse complement strand
CTAATTGAAAATCATTGAAAAATTGAATCTGGAAAGAAAAAACTTTATATTTTACTAAATATAACCGATAATTACAATAGAATATTAAAATAGGGACAGATATGTATTATCTGCCCCTATTTTAAATAATTTACGTATTAAAAAATATTTTGACATTTGTTGACAAAATAAACAATAATTTATTTATTAAACAAAATCTCAAGTAGCGGTCGCATTTTGTGGTGCGAGCTTTAGCTCGCAGTATCTTGCGACATAAATGTCGCACCACAGTTTTTCAGAAATCAAACCGCTACAGAGAGGGATGATTTAACATGGCTGAGATTATCGTTAAATTAGGAGGTAATGTCGTTCAAAAGTATATCTTTGACAAAGAAGTCATTAGTATCGGCAGAGGAAGAGATAATGACATTGTCATTGAAAACTTGAGCGTATCTCGTAATCACTCCCGAATAAGACTTAAAGACGATAGATACATACTCACCGATTTAAACAGTGCCAATGGCACATACGTGAATGGTGTCAAAGTAACTCGAACTGAACTCGTTAACAACGACATCATAACTATCGGAAAACATAAATTACACTTTGTTGATAAACCCGTCAGCAATGAACAAGTTATTCTTGATGCTTTTGGTGCGGATAAAACAATGTTAGTTGAAAAAGCCTCTACCGCAAAACTTGTTATCTTAAAAGGAAAACACAAAGAGAAAGATTTTCCTATCATCAAATACGAAACTACAATTGGTAGAACAGCCGATAATGATATTTGTCTCCACGATTGGTTTGTTTCTAAAAAACATGCAGCGATTATTCGTCAAGGAAGTAATTTCTTTATCAAAGACCTGGGAAGTTGGAAAGGAACATTCGTAAATGAGAAACAAATCCGAGACACCGCACTGAATCATAACGATACAATTCAAATTGGAACTATAAAATTCCGTTTCCTTACTGAAGAAGCAAAAGAAATGAAAGGAAGAGTTCCTTTAGAACTCCCTGTGGATGAATCTTTCTTTGGTGTCCCAACAAGTAAAAAAGAACAAGAAATAACACCACCAGTTGAAGAAGTACCAACTCCTGTCTTTACCGAAAAAACCGAAGAAGAAGATATATTGATAACAGATAAAGAAGAATTACCGCTCAAAGAGGAAAAAGAAGAAGCTGAAGTTGTCCAACCCTCAATAATGGATTCTGAGGAAAAAGAAATGCCAGAAATACCCGTAGAATCCCCCTTCGAATTTCCAGATAGCACACCGACTTTTGACTACGGACTCTTCGGTAAAGAAAAGGAATCATTAAAAAACGATATTTTCTCAGATGAATCAGCTTCGTTTGAATATCTTGAAGAGGTTAATCCACCAGAGACACCGTCACCAAAAATGTTTACAAAAGAAATATTTGACGAAACAGAAAAAAAAGTAAAAAAAGAATATCAATTTATCGGAAACAAAAATGACAATATTTATCACAAAACTGATTGTTCAAAAGTAAATGAAATCGAAGAATTCGATAAAGTACTTCTCGTAGATAAGGCATCAGCTGAATTAGAAGGACTAAAACCCTGTGAAGTTTGCCTTGTTGAGGAAAAACAACCACAAGAAGTAAAATCAGAGGAAGAAGTTGATCTCTGGCTCTCTGCTCTAAAGAGCAAAAGCCCTATAATTAGAGAACACGCTAAAAAACGTCTCAAGAAATTGACTGGCAAAGATTATGACTAAAAAGACCCCTCAGAAAGTAGCGGTCATCTCCGATATCCATAGCAATTTAGAAGCATTGATGGCGGTCTTAGAAGATATAGAAAAAGAAAAAGTCGATAAAACCTTTTGTTGTGGAGACATAATTGGCTATGGTGCTAATCCAAACGAGTGCATCGATGAGATAAGAAAACGGAACATCCCTGTGATTATGGGTAATCACGACTCTGCTGCTCTAAAACTTACGGATATCTCCCACTTTAATGAAATTGCAAGACGAGCCATTATCTGGACACGAGATAATACCACACCAGAAAATCTAAAATGGATTGAAAAACTCCCTTATACTATTAATGAGCCTCCATTTTTCATCGTTCATTCTTCCCCAAAAGACCCTCAGGATTGGAATTATATTCTCACTATGGGCGACGCAAGACTGAGCTTCCAGTATTTTGAGGAACAAATCTGTTTTATTGGACATTCTCATCAGCCATTTTTCATAGAACTCCAAGATAAGAATCTTTACTGCCCTACCCAGAAAACCATCGTTATTAAGGATGATTGTCGTTATCTGATTAACGTTGGGAGTGTAGGTCAGCCTCGTGACAGAAATGCAAATGCCGCCTATGTTATCTGCGATCTAAAAAATAAGTTGATTCAACTTAAACGACTCTCTTATGATATTCCTCAAGCTCAACAAAAAATTATTAATGCAGGTATACCCAGAGAGCTTGCTGAACGCATTGCATTCGGCTGGTGATGAAGTATGTCTAACCCCAGTAATATCCAGAAAAAAATCAACGAACTACGTAAACTGATCAGAAAACACGACAGACTGTATTACGTTCTCAATCAACCCGAAATTTCTGACAGAGAATATGATGCCCTCTACAAAGAATTAGAAGATTTAGAAAAACAACATCCTCAATTTATTATCCCTGATTCACCCACCCAAAGAATTGGTGGTAAACCCATCACTGAATTTGCAACTGTAACACATTCTAAACCAATGCTAAGCATATCAAATACTTATTCTCGTGAAGAATTGTTTGAATTCGACAAACGTGTGAAAAAGACTCTACCAGGTGAAAAAATTGAATATGTTATGGAACTCAAAATCGATGGCGTTGCTGTTACTTTAATGTACGAGAATGGAACGCTCATTTATGCCGCCACTCGCGGTGATGGTTTCAAAGGTGATGATGTTACACAGAATATCAAAACCATCAAATCAATTCCTCTTTCATTAGATGAAAAAGAAGTAAAAACAGGGAGACTCGAAGTCAGAGGTGAAGTTTATCTTAACCATCAAGGCTTCAAGGAAATGAATGAACAAAGAAAGAAAACAGGTGAACCACTCTTTGCAAATCCAAGAAATGCTACCGCTGGTTCAACCAAACTCCTTGACCCCAAATTAGTCGCCCAAAGACCCCTGAATATCTTTATCTATGCTGTTGGGGAATATAATGTGACCCATATTAACAATCACTGGGATATGCTCAATTTCCTGCATAAAATTGGATTCAGGATTAATAACTACCGTTACTTATGCAAAAATATGGAAGAAGTATTTGAAAAATGTGAGGAATTGGGAACGAAAAAAAAGAAGCTCGATTATGATATTGATGGTGTCGTAATCAAGGTCAATAATTATCATCAACAAGACATTTTGGGTATAACATCTAAAAGTCCAAGGTGGGTCGTTGCCTATAAATTTTCTGCAGAACAAGCTGTTACAAAATTACTGGATATTAAAGTTCAAGTCGGTAGAACTGGAGCTTTAACACCTGTTGCTGTCCTTGAACCTGTTCAGCTTGCTGGCTCGACAATCTCAAGAGCAACACTTCATAATGAATTTGAAATTGAAAGAAAAGACATCCGAATCGGTGACCAGGTCGTCATTGAAAAAGGTGGTGAGGTCATACCAAAAGTTGTTAAAGCAATTACAGAACTACGTAAAGGTAAAGAAAAAGTCTTCGTTCCTCCTGAGACTTGCCCTGTGTGTGGAGGTCCCCTGAAAATTTCTCCAGATGAGGCTGTGAGAAGGTGCGTTAATCGAGATTGCGTTGCCCAGATAAGAAAAAGGCTTCTTCACTTCGCCTCCAGAGATGCAATGGATATCGAAGGACTCGGAACAGCTATTGTTGACCAATTAGTAGACAATAATCTCGCTAATGATATTATTGACCTATACAGCCTTCGTGAAGAGGATTTAGTAGACCTTGAACGGATGGCAGAAAAATCCGCTACTAACCTTATTACTCAAATCGAGAAAAGTAAATCAAGACCCCTTCCTAACTTGATTTACGCTCTCGGTATCAGATATGTAGGAATAACTGCGGCACGAACTCTTGCGGAGAATTTTGAAAGTCTTGATGGTTTATTCTCGGCTTCTGTTGAAGAAATCAATGCCATTGAAGGCGTTGGCGATGTTATGGCAAAGAGCATTTACGAATACGTCCAGGATTCAAAAAATATCCAGAGAAAAGAAAAACTTCAAGCCCTTGGAATTAATCCCAAATATAAAATTGAAAAAATAGATACTACAAATCCATTCTATGACAGATCATTCATCCTTACAGGGACTTTATCCACTTATCCAAGGTCTGAAGTGGAGAAAATCATTCTATCAAAAGGAGGAAAAGTTTCTGATTCTGTAAGTAAAAAAACGGACTATGTTATTGTGGGTGAATCCCCAGGCTCCAAATTTGATAAAGCTAAAAAATTAGGTATACAAATTCTATCAGAAAATCAATTCTTAGATATGATTAATAAAGCTAAGTAGGAAAATGGTAATGTTGACATCTTGATTGTAATGCGACATTTATGTCGCATATGTATTATGCGAGATAAATCTCACACTACACTAATCTTTAATAGGAGTACAGGTATGATTTTAAACAAGTTCACACTTGGAATGTTTGCATCCAATTGCTACATTCTCGGCTCAAAAGATAGCAAAGAATGTATTATTGTTGATTGTGGTGAAAAAAGTCAAGAAGTCGTAGATTATATCAAATCCAACAATTTAATCGTAAAGTACATTGTCAATACTCATGGTCATCTTGACCATATTCTGGGTAATAATCTTCTAAAGAAAGAGTTCAATGCCCCTTTATGCATTCACTCGCTCGATGAAAAAATGCTTTATAACCCATTATTGAACGGTTCTTCTTTTTATTCCTGTGATTTTATCTCTGAAAAAGCTGATATCTTGCTCAAAGATGCCGACCCCATCCAGATTGAAAATCTTAAATTAACAGTTATGCACACACCAGGACATAGTGAAGGGAGTATTTGCCTATTAGCGGATAATTATGTTTTAACCGGTGATATACTCTTTCAATTAGGAATTGGAAGAACTGATTTACCGGGCGGGTCTGAAAATGAAATTCTCAACAGTATTAAAAACAAATTATTTCAGCTCGATAATAAAATGAAAGTCTATCCCGGGCATGGGAATCCAACAACCATTGGGTATGAAAAACAAAATAATCCCTTTTTTGACTTGATTTTGTATAGATAGAATTATCTAATACCTTATCTTTTAAACTTAAAACATGTAGAGACGCAATGCATTGCGTCTCTACTTATATTCATCATTTACTCTTAGAGCTAAATATTTTAATACAATCAATTTTCGATTGTCTATCCTATTGTAGTGGTTTGATATATCAAACCAAAATAACCAGGCGTGATAAATCACGCCCTTACAAAAATCATTTTCATCATATAAGAAATTAAGTTACGGAAGGGGGATATAACTATGACAAGAATACCTCTCAAGGGTATTTCATTTATAATCATACTCATATTCATATCTATTTTCCCAATCGGATGTAAAAATTACGAGGCAAAAAAACATTATAAGTTGGGTAAAAAATTAATAGACCAGGGTAAAAACGAAGAAGCTATTAAAGAATTTAAGGAGTCCATTAAGTTTAACCCAAATAATCCAAAAGCCTATTATAGAGTTGGACAAATCTATCTGAAATTAGACAAGTATGATGAGGCAATTGAATATTTTGAACAATCTCTAAAAATCGACCCCTTAAGAGGTGATAGTTATAAAAATTTAGTAAAAGCGTATATCGCCAAAGGTGAAAAAGACAAGGCTTTAGCCGCTTGTGAAAGAGCTTTAACTAAAATTGATGATATTAAAGTCAAAGATGAACTTAAAAAATTATCCGACCAACTCATCGAGAATATTAACAAAGAACAACAAGACAAATTGAAAAATAAAGAAAAATCAGAATAAGCCACTAAAATTCACGAAAACATCACGAAAAAAAATAGGACACAGATAATATATGAGGGACAGACGTGAATCGTCTGTCCCTCATATACACGCAGATTAAACATCAGAGTTAATCCGTTCCAGCCTTTGTTTATTGGCGTTCTATTATTATTTTTTCGTGTCTTTTCGTGTTCTTTCGTGGCTAATTTATTTTTAAAAACTTATTATTTCATTATTGATTTTTTTTCTCTTGGGATGAATATTAAAGACCACTAATAAGTCAAATAATATGAACGATAGGTTACAGAATAGTTTAGAAGAAAGAGAACTGGTCGATTCTCTTAAAAAAGGCGATGATTCGGCATTAGAAACTATAATTGATATGTACAACCGAAAAGTGTATAGTCTCGCATATAATTTTCTCGGAAATCACCAGGATGCTGAAGATATAGTTCAGATGGTCTTTATCAAAGTGTTCCAAAAAATAAAAGGATTCAAAGGTAAATCATCCTTTTCAACCTGGCTACATAGGATTACAATTAATTGCTGTAAGGATTTTCTAAAAGCAAAATATCGTTCACATACATACTATTTAGAGGACCTGAATCCTGATGATAAAAAAAATGTGGATAATCTTACGCCATCGAATCAGCCTTTACCAAGTGATTATCTTCAAGATAAAGAACTGAACGAGATTATAAATTCAGCTCTTGATAATTTATCGTTGGAGCATAGAGAAATAATTATTATGAGAGAACGAGAAGGACTTTCTTATGAGGAAATCAGTAAAATCTTGGATTGTAACTTAGGAACAGTGATGTCTCGTCTTTTTAATGCAAGGAAAAAATTGGCTGAAATACTTAAGAAAAAAATAAGGTAATACCCTATGAACAACAAATGTGAAGAAACAAAAACTGATTTGATGCTCTATTTTGATGGTGAACTCTCTTCCGAGAAAGTTCCTGATGTTGAAAAACACCTTAAGGAATGTGAATCCTGTCAAAATGAGTTTAAACAATTTCAATCTGTAAGAAACTTCTTGAAAGCTAATCCCGTTCCTGAACACAATCAAGAATATTGGGGAAATCTTAAGAAAAGAATAGTTACGCACTATTACAATGCAGTGGCACCCGAAAAAGAACGTAAAAACATATTTCAATTCTTATTTTCCAAACCTGCATTCTGGGTCGCTTGCCTTTTAGTCTTATTCCTCATAACGTTTATGTTTAAAGGTAAAGAAAACAGTTCTGACCTGCTTGTTGCATATTACCCCGGAGAAAAACAAACTTCTATGCCCAAACTTAAGTCAATAAAATATTCTGAAGAATTGGGGAATCTAATTGTAATGCAGCCGAAAGGCACTGATACTCTTATTATATGGTTCACAAAAAAACAAATATAAAAGTGGTGCGAACTTTAGTTCGCATCTCTTGCGACATAAATGTCGCACCACTATTCCCATCTTATAGGGGGTTGTTATGACAAAAAAAAGAAACATTGTGTTATTTTTTCTTACCTTATTTCTCGCCTCAATAGTATTCTCCCAAGAACCAGAGAAAAAAGCACCTATCAACTTCACAATTATTTCCATCAAAGCATCAAACAGTGACAAAGAAAAGGTGACTAAAAAAGTCGACCAGGATATTCTTAATATCCTGAAATCACTATATAAATTCAACTCTTATGAAGAAATTAACAGGAAAAACATCAGAATTTTAGAAGGCGAAAAGGGTTCAGCTTCTCTTCCAAATTCGTTGAGTTTTGAAATCGAGGCTAAAAGCGAGAAGAATACTATTAATGCTAAAATCATAATCAAAGACAAAGATGATCAGGAACTTCTGAATACAAACATAGAAATGCAAAGAGGAAAGAAGATTATTCTGGGTGGTTGGTCACTTAATGGGGATACAATGATTGTTGTAATCAAAGCTTCCTAAACTGTTGAGTCGGTTAATCGGTTTCTCGGTTAGTCAATTAAATTCATCCCCTAAAAACTAACAAACTGATAAACCGACGAACCGATTAACTTATCCAGCTCTTTCTGTCAATTCAAGATAAGACATAGGTGCCGCATCACTGGTATATCTCGGACCTATCTTAATAATTCGTGTATATCCGCCTTTTCTTTCTTTAAATCGAGGTGCAATCTCCTCAAAAAGCTTGTGAACAATATCCTTTCGTTGAATGAATGCCAATGCTCTCCTTCTTGCGGCAAGCGTTCCTGATTTTCCAAGTGTAATCATCCTATCAGCAAAACGACGAGCTTCTTTCGCCTTAGGAACCGTTGTCTTTATCCTCTCATAAATTAATAAGTTTGTAACAAGATTCCGTAACATAGCTCTTCTATGAGCCGTTGGCACTCCTAATTTTCCTCTTCTTTTTCTATGTCTCATTTCAACTATTCACCTTTCTTTGTGGCGACGGCATCTTGCCGGCTATTATCCAACCGACGAGACGTCGGTGTTACAATTAATATCTATTTCTGCTGTTCTTCAAGTTTCATATTTAATGACAATCCCATTTCCGCAAGGACTCTCTTGATTTCAGAAAGAGACTTCTTACCAAAATTCCTGTATTTAAGCATTTCAGCCTCTGTCTTCTGTACAAGCTGTCTGATTGTTTTAATCCCAGCTGCCTCAAGGCAATTATAAGAGCGAACGGAAAGCTCGAGTTCTTCTACGCTCTTATCCAGATGTTCATTCAGTGGGAACTCTTCTTTTTTCTCTTCTCTTTCTTCTTCCAAAATTTTACCTTTATGGTCAACAGCTATAAACAACGATAAATGGTCCATCATTACATGTGCCACATAAACTAATGCATCATCAGGTTTCACAACTCCATTTGTCCATATTTCCATCACTAATCTATCATAGTCCGTTAGCTGTCCGACACGAGCATCTTCTATATCAAATCTCACCCTCTTAATAGGAGTGAAAATCGAATCAATTGGTATCGTTCCAATTGGGTCATCTTCACCTTTATGCAAATCGGCAGGAACATAACCTCTACCCTTACAAACATTTATCTCCATATAGAGATTACCCTTCTCATTCAGAGTAACTATATGTAAGTCAGGATTTAATATTTCAACGTGAGCATTAGGTTCAATATCACTTGCTTTAATATCTTTTGGACCCTTAACCTGAAGCTTCAAAGTAGCCTCAGTCTTATTATCCAATAATCTCATATATAAGTTTTTGAGATTCAGAGTAATATCAGGAATGTCTTCAAAAGCACCAGGAATGGCTGAATATTCGTGCTGAATTCCACGAATAAAAACTGATTTAACAGCTACACCTTGAACAGAGGATAATAATATCCTTCTCAGACTATTCCCTATTGTCCGACCATAACCCCTTTCAAAAGGTTCAGCAATGAATTTACCGTATGTATTGGTTAAAGTAGATTCATCACAAAGAATCTTTTTAGGCATTATAAGAGATTTATATTCCATACCATTGCTCCCTCATTAATTTTGATTTATCAAACAATTTACTAATGTTGTAGAGACACAACCGATACAAATAATGACTGAATAAAACAACAATTACTTGGAATAAAGCTCGACAACCATCTGTTCCTGGAAAGGAAGATTTATCTCATCTCTTTCAGGAATATATTTAAAAACACTTTTAAGATTTTGTGGATCAACCTCTAACCAGGCAGGGAAACCACGACTTGCAGTCGATTCCATCGATAGCTTTATAGGTATCACTTCCTTACTTGCACCATCTAATTCAATCGCATCTTGCACATCAACAAGATATGATGGTATATCAACCCTTTTGCCATTAACCTTTATATGCCCATGTCTGACAAGCTGCCTTGCCATCTTGCGAGAGACAGCAAATCCACTTCTATAAACCACATTATCTAACCTTCTCTCAAGTATCTGAACAAGAATGGTTCCAGTCATTCCCTTCATACGAATCGCCATACTAAAATATCTCTTAAATTGCCTTTCAAGAATCCCATAAAATCTTTTCGCTTTTTGTTTCTCTCTCAACTGAAGTCCATAAGTAGAAAGTTTAGACCTTGACTGACCGTGTTGACCAGGAGCATAAGCTCTTCGCTTTATGCCGCACTTCGATGAAAAGCATCTATCACCTTTTAAAAATAATTCTCTTCCTTCTCTTCGACATAATTTGCAAGACGGACCTATCGCTCTACTCACCTATAATACCTCCTTAAACTCTTCTTCTTTTAGCAGGTCTACAACCGTTATGGGGAATCGGTGTAACATCTTTTATAACACTTATTTCTAACCCAACAACCTGTAAAGACCTGATAGCTGACTCACGACCCGCACCGGGTCCTCTAACATAAACGTCCACAGTTTTCACACCCTGGTCAATAGCTTTTTTACCAGCAGTCTCCGCAGTAAGTTGTGCAGCAAAAGGCGTACTTTTTCGTGAACCTTTAAATCCGACACTACCCGCACTCGCCCAAGCTATTGTATTTCCAGTCACATCACTTATTGTAACAATTGTATTATTAAATGTAGCTTGAATATGAGCAATTCCCTTAGCTATATTCTTTTTTTCTTTCTTTTTAGCTTTTGGTGGTTGTGTTGTTGCCATTCATTTTCTCCTCATATTTCATAATGAATATATTTATGCGATATAAAATCATTATAGGGGTGTATAGTTATATGTCCCTACTTATAACTAAATTATTCAGTTGGTTTCTTTTTCTTACCAATTTGCTCTCTTCTCGGACCTTTTCTTGTCCTCGAATTAGTTTTTGTTCTCTGCCCTCTTACAGGCAATCCTCTTCTATGTCTTAATCCTCTATAGCATCCAATATCCATTAATCTTTTAATATTCTGACTAATATCACGCTTTAAATCACCTTCCACTTTATAATTAGACGAAATAATTGCAGATATTTTACTCACCTGTTCCTCAGTCAAATTCTTCACTCTTGTATCAGGACTAACTCCTGCCATTTTCAATACTACATTAGACAACTGTCTTCCTATTCCATAAATATAAGTGAGCCCAATCTCTACCCTTTTATCTCTGGGTAAATCTATCCCTGCTATTCTTGCCACTGATATTCCTCCTTAACCTTGACGTTGTTTATGTTTAGGATTTTCGCAAATAACTCTAACAACACCTTTACGCCTAACTATCTTACATTTCGAACATATTTTTCTAACAGATGCTCTAACTTTCATTTTATCTTCTCACAAACTCCTTTTTTGAAACTCACAACAGATACTAAACAATTCTTTTTATACATTTTTTGTAGGAAACGGTTTAAAACCGTTCCCTACATCTAATCTACTTTTATTTATATCTATAGATTATTCGTCCTCTATTCAAATCATAAGGTGATAACTCAACCATCACTTTATCACCAGTTAAAATCCTTATATAATTCATTCTCATTTTGCCGGAGATATGTGCCAGAACTTTATGACCATTACTCAATTCCACCCGAAACATCGCATTCGGTAGTGGTTCCACTACCGTTCCTTCCACTTCAATTGATTTTTCTTTCGCCATAAAGTCTTTCCTTATCCCAGCAGGGAATTTTAAACTTAAACATTTAATTTTTCAAATAATAATGATGCTTTAAAATAATGCTTATTTGTCAAGATATTTCTGTTTATGTAATAATCAACGGACCATTTTCTGTTATTGCAACAGTATGCTCAAAGTGGGCTGAACACGAACCATCTTCTGTAACTACTGTCCAACCATTGTCTAAAACCCTCGTCTCCCAACCTCCTATATTCACCATAGGTTCTATGGCTAAAACTAATCCTTTCTCAAACCTTTTCCCCACTCCTTTGGTTCCAAAGTTGGGAACTTCGGGTCCTTCGTGCATTTGTCGCCCTATACCATGT
>Ga0315274_10013137_pt1 | contig 11783 bp, 3 predicted proteins | sample YL17G02_20_MG_FD_203700 | JGI IMG/M metagenome (GOLD analysis project Ga0315274, IMG submission 203700) | Sediment microbial communities from Yellowstone Lake, YNP, Wyoming, USA - YL17G02_20 | ecosystem: Environmental > Aquatic > Freshwater > Lake > Sediment | place: USA: Wyoming | collected... | reverse complement strand
TGACGCGCAACAGGCGGAACTCCACGCGCATGTTCTGCTTGGCCTCCGCCATGTTCGAGGGCTTTGCGATGAAGGGTTCGCGGATGCCGGCCCCGACCGGTTGTATCTGGCTCGAGTCAAGGGTCAGGCCTTTCTGCCCGGCGTACTGGATGAGGGAGTTGCGAACCGCCTCGGCGCGCTTGCGCGACAGGTTGAGCGCCGCCTGCATCGTCTGGCGGGGATTCATCCCCGGGACGCCGTCGAACTCGCCCGCCTCGACCAGTTGCGCGAGCTCGACCGTGTCCTTGAGGTCCAGCGGCCGGCCCTTGAACGAGTAGCGATAGTCGCCCGGCGAGCCCGAGCGCTTGAGCACGCCTTTCTGCATGCCGGCGTTAACCAACTCCAGCAGTGTCTTCGTCGGGTCGGAGTGGCCCCGGACGGCAAACACGGCGTTGCCGTATTTGTTGGCCATCTCGACGACGCGCTGGTACTCGGCGCCGTACTGGACGACGCTGAAGTCCACCTGGTTCGGCTCAAAGCTGATCGTAAATGACACAATGGTCCGGTCGTCCAGCCCCCCGCCGGCGCTCAGCTGCTCGATCTCCTTCTGCACGGCCTCGGCGCGGAAGCGCTCGCCCCGGTCCACGGCCGTCTTGGTCAGGTAGGACGTGAAAGCGGGCGAGTTGTAATCAAGCCCCGAGGGGAAGAACCCGGTCTTCGCGCCGGCGTATCCCCGGCGCACGGCCAGATCCAGGGCGGACTCCTGGAACGCCTCGAAGCCGCTGAGGTTGTTCTTCTGAGTGAAGAACACGACGTTCCCGGGGTAGCCGACAAACGAGCAGTCCGTCAGAAGGCCGTGGGCGTCCTCCTCGAGCGTGGGGATCACGTCCTTGCCGTAAATGCTCTGGGTGAGCTTCAGGAGCTCCATGTACTTGTCCGAGCCCGCCGTCTCGTACTGCTTCTTCAGGTCGACCACTTCCTCGCAGGCCTTCAGGTAGCCCGCCACGAACTTGGTCACGAGGTCGCGGTGGGTGTCGTAGAAGTCTTTGCGGCAGGCGTACACGTCCGCGATCGAGCGCGACAGTTCGGCCGTCGAGACAAGCACGCGCGCCCCGGCGACCGTGCCTTCAGCCCCCGACCCCGTGTTCTGCAGTCCTCCGGTCAGGCCGATCATGTCGGGGGTGATGACGAAGCAGGCGTCGACGCCGGCGTTCTTGCGGAACATCTCGGCCGGACTGTCGGGCGAGCCGGTCAGGTCCTTCGCCCAGACCACCTTCACGTCGTCCCAGGTCAGCGGCGCCGTCTTCAGCACGTCGTCGAGCATGCCCACGTGGGGCCCGCCCTCCTGCAAGACAATCGTCTTGCCTTTCAGATCCTTGACGGTCTTCAAGGCGCCCCGCGCCACCATGTGATCGCCGGCCGACCAAGTCATCTGCAGAATGACCACGCCCTTGGTCCGGGGATCGGCGCTGATCGCCTCCGAGGCCATGCCGAGCATGTGGAACGTGCCCCGAAGGAAGGGCGTCTTGCCTGCCATGTAGTCGCGCACCTGCTGGATGAAATCGTCGCCGGGCGTCAGGCGCAGGTTCAAGCCCTGCTTCTGGAAGATCGTGCCGGGCCTGGTCTCCAGACCCCCGTTGGCATAGAACGTGGCCACGTCGCCGCCCCAAGTGATGTAAGGCACGACCAGCGGCGGGGCGGCCTGGACGACGCCGACCTGCACAGGGCCGACTTTGTCCTTGAATCTCCCTTCGCCCCTGGCGCCCCCCACGCAGAGCAGGCTGAGAAGCAATACAGAACAGATTGCCCATGAAGTCCGTTTCATCCTACCGCCCTCCGCTTCGCTTGTGATGCGCCCAGCGCCCGCGGCGGGACGCCGAGCCTCCCGCCCGAAAGGACGCTCTGAAACCCGTAGTCGAGCCGCTTCTGTCCGTCCATGACGCCCATCTTCAGAGCCGACTGGCACAGGCGGACGCCCGTTCCAGAAGACCCCGCAACGGTGTGGCGTTTATACCGAGGCGCGGACGCGACGTCAAGCAAGACCTTCAGGAGCGCGGGGGCCCGCTTGCCCCAGTTTCGCCCCGTGGCGCGCCGACCATGCTCGCTCTGGCCCGGGCAGCGCGCCCGCACGGTCTTTTGGGAGCGCGGGGCCTTGGCCCCGCCTTCGCGAGCGGCAGGCGCGCCCCCCTTCGCGGAGTCCGGCAAAGGCAGAAGCGCATCGAAACAGGAGGCCGACCGACCCCGAATGCCGCGAGGGGCGCCAACCGAAGAGCGGCGGCAAGCCGCCGCACTCCACCTGGAGCGATGCCCGCGCCGGCGCATGGAGAGCGTCTGATTGCCCGGATCCCAATCTGCCCAATAGGGGGCTGCCCTGGCGCGGGGTCCACGCGCTTGAGGAGCATCCCCGGGCTGGAGGGCTTGACGACAAACTCCTGGCGCCCCAGCGTCTTGAGCGCCCCGGTCTTTTCTTCACCCACTCTCGTCAGGTCTCGATAGAGACCAAATGGGGAAGGCCGGAAACTGTTTGCACTCTCGCCCGGAAATGGGACACAATAATGAAGAGAGAGTGCGACGCTTTCGGGAAGAAGGCGCTGCTTTTGCGGTCTTGTGCTCCGGCGACTGTAAGCGGAAAGGCAGGTGAGATGGTGGTGTGCTCAAATGACCGCGGGAAGACATGCCGAGAAACATACCGGAGAGGCCTCGTCCGTGCGCCTTTCCCCAGTTTGTCTGACACGGCAAAGCGTGCTGAACCGTGGCGTGGCCATGCGGGGTTGGAATCCGCGCGTTGCTGTTGGGGATTGCGTCGCTTGCTTTGGCTCGGCGCAGTCTGCGCCATCGCGCTTGCACTAGCGGGGTGTCATCCGATCATTTCACCTCAGGGCGAAGCGGATGAACGCGCCAAGGCCGAGCGGGCCGGCGCGGCTTACTCGGCTCCGCTCGAGAAGCGTCCGTTGCCGGACCTGGCCACTTCGGCCACCTTGCCTCTGGCCCTAGAATATGCCTTCAATGCCAACGGCGACATCGAGGCGTCCTATCGGCAATGGCGCGCGGCGCTGGAACGAATTCCGCAGGCGGGCGCGCTTCCCGATCCGCGCCTGAATTTCAATGTTGTTTTTAACGCCCAAAACGTCAAATCGTTCAGCGATGCCTTGAACAGTTTCAGCGTCATGGGGGAGCAGGAGTTCCCGGCGCGCGGCAAACGGCCGGCGCGGGCCGAGCAAGCGCTGGCCGAGGCGCGCGCGGCGGGTGAGCGATTCCGCGCCGAAAAATATCGCCTGCAATCGCGCGCGGTCAAAGCCTACGCGAATCTCCTCCTAAACAAATCCTTCCTCGACCTGAACGCCGAAACGCTTCGCCTTCTCAAGGAAACATACGACGTGGTGTTGCATCGCTACCACGCCATGACGGGCGAAACGCAGGCGGATTTGCGCAAGATCGAGACCGAGATCGAAGTGGCCGAAAGCGAGAAAAAAGAACTCGAAATCCAGCGTTCGAGCGCCGCGGCGGAACTGAACAGCGTTCTCAATCGTCCGATCGACGCGCCGCTGGGCGCTTTGCGACTTCCCGCCCTCCAATTGCCCGAAACGACGAACGCGGATCTTTTCGCCCGCGCCGTGCGCAACAATCCCGACCTGGCCGCTCTGCGCCACGAGATCGAGGCGCGCGGCGCCGCGCAGGTATTGGCCGAACTGGAAAAAAAGCCCGACTACAAGATCACTGGCGGAGCGGACGTGAGCGGCTTTGGCAAGATGTTGACGACAACATACATGCCGTCGTTGGGCGCCGAAATCAATCTGCCGATCAACCGCGCGCGCATCCGCGCCGGCATCGCGGAAGCCCTCGCGGCGCGCCAGGCCGAGGAGGCCCGCCTGCGCGCCCTTTCCTCCGACGTGCAGGCGCGCGTCGTCGTCAACCTGGCGCTCCTGCGCGACGCGAACCGTATCCTCAAAGACTACCGGGAACGCATCATCCCCCAGGCGCAATCCATTCTCGACATTCAGCAAACGACCTACCGAAGCGGCCAAGGCGACTTTCTCGACATCCTCGACACGGAGCGCCTGCTCGTGGATTACCGCAAAATGGTCGCCCGCGCCGAAACCGACCGCCTGCAATCGCTCAGCGACCTGGAGGAAGCCATCGGCGAAGATCTGTTCCAATTCCTTCCGAGCGGAGACGCGGAAGGGAGCGGCGGGCATGATTGAACGCCTGATCGAGTTCTCCATCCGCAATCGCTTCATCGTCATCATTGCGGTTGCCGCCGCGGCGATCGCCGGCGTGTGGGTGATGTTGCGCACACCCGTGGACGCCATTCCCGATCTCTCCGAAAATCAGGTGATCGTTTTCACCGACTGGATGGGCCGGAGCCCCCGCGAGATCGAGGACCAGATCACCTATCCGCTTTCCGTCAACCTTCAGGGGCTTGCCGGAGTCAAGGCGGTGCGTTCCTCCTCGGAGTTCAATTTCTCGATGATCAACATCATCTTCGATGATTCGGTGGAGTTCTACTTCGCGCGCACCCGCGTGCTCGAACGCCTGGCGCTCGCCGCGACGCTGCTTCCCGAAGGCGTGGTTCCTTATCTGGCGCCCGACGCCACCGCCCTGGGTCAGATTTTCTGGTACACCGTCGAGGGCGACAACACCGACGCCGGCACGCTGCGCGCCATTCAGGATTGGTACGTGCGCTATCAGCTCAATGCGATCCCCGGCGTCGCGCAGGTGAGCTCGGTCGGCGGATTCCCCAAAGAATATCAGATCGACGTGACGCCCGACCGCCTGCGCGCCTACAACATCACCCTGGGCGACATCTTCCGCGCCGTCGAGAACAGCAACAGCGCCGTCGGCGGGCGCGTGATCCAGAAAGGCAACGCCGAATACCTCGTTCGCGGCGTCGGATGGATCCGATCCGTGGACGACATCCGCGACACGGTCGTCACGGAGCGCGACGGCGTACCGATCCGCGTCGGCGATGTCGCCACGGTCCAGATGGGTTCGGAGTTCCGCCGAAGCGTTCTGGAAAAAGACGGCCGCGAGGTTACTGGCGGCGTCGTGATGATGCGCTACGGGGAAAACCCTCTCGAAGTGACGCGCCGCATCGAGGCGAAAATCCGCGATCTGCAACGCGGATTGCCCCAGGGCGTCCGTATCGTCCCGTTCTATAACCGCACCCGCCTGATCGAAGGCGCCATCCACACCGTCAAGACCGTGCTGCTCCACGAAATGCTCATCGCCACTCTCGCGATTCTCCTCATCCTGACGCATTTTCGCAGCGCTTTCGTCGTCGTCATCACGCTGCCCCTGGCGATCCTCGCCTCGTTCATTCTCATGCGGGTTTTCCACATCTCCTCCAATATCATGTCGCTTTCCGGCATCGCCATTTCCATCGGCATACTCGTCGATCAGGCGATCGTGATGGTGGAAAACGCCACGCACGAACTCACGAAGCGGTTCGGCGAAGAGCGCATCGTGGGCGACACGACGGAGATCGTGGTCAAGGCCGCGCGCCAGGTGGGACGGCCCATCTTCTTCTCCGTCGCCATCATGATCGTGTCGTTCCTGCCGGTCTTCGCGCTGTCGGGCCAGGAGGGGAAGCTCTTCCATCCGTTGGCCTTCACGAAAACCTTCGCCCTCTTCGGCACGGCCATTCTATCGGTCACGCTCGTGCCGGCGCTGATCCCGCTTCTCATCCGCGGCCGATTGGCGCGCGAGGAAAAGAACTACATCGTGCGCAGCTTCATCGAGATGTACCGCCCCGTGCTGACGTTCCTCATGCGGCGGCCGAAAACGGTGATCTGGCTATTCGTGCTTCTCTTGGGTTTCGGTTTCTACCTCGCGCGGCATCTTGGGCGCGAGTTCATGCCCCCGCTCGACGAGGGGAGCATCCTCGACATGCCCATCACCGCGCCCCGCGTTTCGGTGACCGAAGCGGCGGACGATCTGAAGGCGCGCGACGCCCTGATCCGCGCCTTCCCCGAAGTCGAAATGGTCGTCGGCAAGGCCGGCCGGGCCGACACGCCCACCGATCCCTCGCCCCTCGACATGGTCGAGTCGATTATCACGCTGCGCCCCAAAGACCAATGGCTGAAACGCAAATTGCGCATCGCCGACGCCTCGGTCGAAGCCCAGCGCGCGGTCGCGCTCCTGGAATCGAAGAATGTTTTCGCCAAGCCGTTGTCGGGAACGCAACGCAAGGATTTCATCGACCTGGTCGCGTCGCTCGCAACGGAAAAATTCGACGAGGCGATGCGCCTGGAGATTTTCCGGCGTCAGATGGATTTCCACCAACTCCTGGGGGATGAATCCGCCCGGTTCGTGGCCCAAAAGATCCTCGACCAGATCGATGGTCATAACGGTTGGGCCGCGCCGTTCGTCGCCGAGGATCGCGCGAAATTCATCGACTCCTTCGCGACCGCCGAACGCGGAAAATTCTCCCAGACGCCCCTTTTCTACGATATCGAGCAAGCCATCGAGGCCGCCGTCGCGCGCCTCGCCGCGGACAAACGTCTCCGGCCCGACCTTGCCGATCCGCTGGCGCCTATCCCCTCGACTTTCGGCGCGATCATAGGAGGCATCGCGGAATCCTTCGGCGCCGAGCGGAAGGATTTCCAACAGAAAACCTATGCGGCGCTCGAAGCACTTCGCGCCGACCGCGCGCGGCAGTGGGCCAAGCGCGAGAACCAGGCCCTCTTCGACGTCGCCATCGCCGCCTTCGAGAGCCGCCTCTTCGCCGCCATCGAGAACGAGGCGAAAGCCAAAGGATTCTGGAACGACCAGGGCGATCCGAACGTCGTCGCCGCGTTGCGCGACGAACGCGCCATGGCGTTCCGCAACGAGACTTTCCTGTGGCCCTCCTCGAAGGCCCAAATCGTCCAGGAAATGGACTCCGCCGTGCGCCAACTCGGCTGGGCGAACATCTGGACCCAACCGATCATCAACCGCGTCGATATGCTGGCCACCGGCGTCCGCACGCAGATCGGCGTGCGCGTGTTCGGCCGCTCGCTCGACGACATCCAGAGCGTATCGAACCGCGTGGCGAACGTCCTGCGCGGCATTCCAGGGGCGGTGGACGTAGTGCCCGACCAGACCATCGGCAAGGGCTACGTCGAGATCGAGATCGACCGCGAGCGCGCCGCCCGATACGGAGTCAACGTCGGCGACGTGCAGGATGTGATCGAAATCGCCCTGGGCGGAAAACCGATCACGCGAACCATCGAGGGCCGCGAGCGGTTCCCCGTCCGGTTGCGCTACGCGCGCGATTTCCGCGAGGATGAAGAATCGATCCGCGATATTCTGATCACGAGCGACATGGCGGGCGGCATGGCGCAGGTGCGGCTGGCGGACGTGGCCGAAGTGCGCATCGTCGAAGGCCCCGTGATGATCAAGAGCGAGAACGGGCTGTTGCGTTCCTATGTACAGCTCAACGTGCGCGACCGCGACATTGTGGGTTTCGTCGAAGAGGCCCAGCGCGCCGTTGCGCGGGAGATTACTTTCCCCGAAGGCTCTTACGTCGAATGGAGCGGGCAGTTCGAACACCAGGTCCGCGCCAAGAAAACCCTTCGCATCGTCTTCCCGGCCGTCATCGTCGCCATCTTCCTGATCCTGTATTTGACCTACAACGACTTCATGCACGCCATCCTGATGATGCTCGCCGTGCCCGGCGCGCTGGCCGGCGGCGTCATCTTCCAGAGAATCCTCGGCTATAATTTCAGCGTGGCGGTGTGGGTGGGCTACATCGCCTGCTTCGGCATGGCGACCGAGACCGGCATCATCATGCTGGTCTATCTGCGCGCGGCCATCGAGGAGCGCGGCGGTCTGCGCGGAATTCTCAGCCTCGAGGCGCTCGAACAGGCCGTCGTGACCGGCGCAGTGCACCGCCTGCGCCCCAAACTCCTCACCGAAGGCACGGCCATCGTCGGCCTGGCGCCGATGCTCTGGGCGCACGGCGTGGGCGCCGAGGTCATCGCCCCCATGGCCGCGCCCGTGCTGGGCGGCCTGCTCATCGCCGACGAAGTGATCGACATCTTCCTGCCGGTGCTGTTCTACCACGTTGAAGCGCGACGCTGGAAAAGGATCCGCGCCCTGGAATCCAATCCGATCGCGGGAGAATGAACCATGACGCCTTCCGATACCAAATCCACGCCGGATCTTCCTCCGAAGGATTCCCAGGAGTCAAAACCGGGGACAGGCGCGCGGCAAACCACCGCCGCGAGCCAGTCCCCGTTTTTGAAGGATTCCCCGACGCCCGACGCAAAGCGCCCGGAGCATAAGGGCCTGAAACGCTTCTTTTTCTTCCTCAAGATCCTCGAGATCCGGCTGCGATTCGTCATCATCCTGGCCATCACCGCCCTGGCGGTGGGCTACTGGGACTATATTCAGAACTACTACGAGCGCTGGAATCGCCAACGCGCCGCGCAGTCGGCGCATGAGGGCCATGCCGCCGCCCAAACGCCGGAGAGCGAATTCGAGTTCTTCTGCCCCATGCATCCCTTCGTCATCCGCGCCACGCCGGGCAACTGCCCCATCTGCGGCATGAACCTCGTGCAACGCCGCAAATCCGAAGGCGCGGCGGAACTCCCCGAGGGCGTCCTGGCGCGCGTGCAGGTCTCGCCCGAACGCATCCTGCAGGCCGGCGTCGCGGTGGAACCGGTCGTCTATCGTCTCCTGTCGCGCTCGCTGCGATCCTATGGAACCGTCGAGACCGACGAGACGCGCGTCGCGCGGATCATCGCGCGGTTCCCGGGCCGGGTCGAGCAGTTGATGGCGGACGCGACGGGGCTGGCAGTGAAAAAAGGCGATCCGCTCGCGCGCATCTACAGCCCCAAGTTCCTGGCCGCCGCCGAGGAATACGTCCAGGCCATCGCGCAGGGCATAACCGCCGGCGCCGACGCCAAGGTCGCGGAAGACGCCCGGCGCGCCAACCGCATGGCCGACTACGCGCGCCAACGCCTCGCCCTGGCGGGATTCACCAACGAACAGCTCGACGCCATTGCGAAGAGCGGCAAAGTGGACGACTCCATCACCCTCTATTCGCCCTTATCCGGCGTGATCCTGGAGAAGAACGTCCTCCTCGGACAAATGCTCGACGAAAGCATGGTCCTCTACACCATCGCCGATCTCTCCACCCTCTGGGTTCAGATCTGGGTGCTCGAATCGAACCTGACCGCCGTCAAAGTCGGCATGCCCGTCGAAGTCACGAGCGTTTCCTGGCCCGGCGAAATCTTTTTCGGCACGGTGGATTTCATCTTCCCGACCCTGAATCCGGATAATCGCTCGATAAAGGTCCGCGTCGTGGTCGATAACAAGGCCGGCAAACTCAAGCCGGGCATGTATGTCACCGCCGTCGCGCGCTCTCCCATTGGCCGCTACGGCGAAATCGGGACGCCGTCCGAACCGCCGCTCGACGCCCCGCCGCCCGCAACCACCAACGCGCTACCGGTGGCCGTGGCGGATGAGGCTGCTTCGAAGAACGCTGGAAGCGGCGGAATGAAGATGGCGGGACATGAGAAAAGCGCGAGCTCCGCTCCCGCGAGCGCCGTCCCAAAGCCAAGCCTGCCCACAACGAAACAGGAGGATGCGGACGCCTTCCTGCGGCCGCTTCCCGTGGGGGCTGAGTACTACGCGTGTCCGATGCACCCCGAAGTCGTATCCGACACAGCCGGCAATTGCCCCAAGTGCGGCATGACTCTGGAGAAGAAGGCGCTGGTGAGTGAGGCAAAGAAGCGCGGCTTCGCGGCTTTCGAGTCGGAGGATCGCTGGGCCGAGGGCTACACCTGCCCGATGCACGTGGACCAGCTGCAGAACGGACCGGGTGTCTGCGGAATCTGCGGGTGCGGGATGAAACTGACGAAATGGCGCGTCGAGCGCGTCCTGTCGATCCCCGAAACCGCCGTCATCGATACGGGAACCCGCCAGGTTGTTTACATGCAATCCGCGCCGGGGATATTCGATGCCCGCGCCGTGGTCCTGGGACCGCGTGCCGGGGCCTACTACCCGGTCCTTCAGGGCTTGTCGAAAGGCGACCTGGTCGTCTCGCGCGGCTCGTTTCTCATCGACGCCGAGACCCGCCTCAATCCGGCGACAATGCCGAGCGAGACAACGGCGACCGCCCAGTCGACCGCCTCAAGGGGCGATGCGCGCCCGGGCGGAAACTCGCCCCACGCGGACCATGTGCGTGGTCAATAGAACTGGGGAACGGCGACAAGGAAGGCGTCGCATTTCCGGGAAGCATCTCAAGGATCCCCAAGATGCGCCCTCGAAGGGAACCTTGACTCGTCAACCCATCAAACTCCAGTCATTCTCCGACCAGAACATTCCGGGGGACGAGAGACGGATTCAGGACCGGCCGGAATCGACATTTCTTAGCCGGACGAACCCGGGAGAAAAACAAGGCACGGCTGCGTTCGGCAACGAGCGCCTCGTGACTGGAACCATGGATCTCGGCGATTGGGGGCGAGCAACAGGGGGGATCGGGACCGGATGCGGGTCTTCGGTCTGGATCGCCCCCCGCGCCGTTGTCCGAGATCGTGTCGAGCGCGCCGACGCGTTCGCGCCGTTCGAGTCCGTGAGGCCCGAAGCGAAAACGGTCATTTCCGCGCTTCGGACGGATCCAACAGAAGAAGGGGGGTCGTGGAGATCCACACGCTCAACGAGGGAGAAGATGTCTTGTCAACGAGCACAACGCTCGTGAATGAGCTCGGCATGTCGGGAAGCGAGGGGTAAACAGGGAGGGAACTGGGAATGTAGTAGATGGGATCCAGGTTCTCTGTTTCGGATCCAAACGCCGCGCCGAAGTGGATGTCACAAGGGTAATAAGGGGAATGATCTTCAGATCGCTCGGTAGTCGTGTGCGGAACGCGATCCAGGATCTCACAAAATTCCCTGGCTTGTATTTGTCCCTCATAGCAGGCTCGCGGCTCAGCCTGGAGACCGCCGTCGTCAAACCACGCGCGATGCAGATCCAACAAGGGCGGCAATCCGCAGTGGCCTCTTCTCAGTGTTCTGAGCGGTCAGGGCGGTGAGACTTGAACTCACGACCTCGTGACCTCCAGTCAGGATTTGTCCTCTTGCAGGAAGTCGCACATCCCTGCAGATGCTTGCAGATAAATACGTTACAGATCATCGCGGATTGCAGGGAAATGCTCAGAATGGCAGGAAACAACAGGGCATGGGCCACACTTTGGGCCACACCCCTGAGTTGGTTTCCGATTCCTTCCAGACATGGAGTCGTTCATCATGTCAAGTCTGGAGAGCAGCCACGATACACCCCAGCGGCCCGCTTCGAGGATGCAACCTACGGATTAGGCTATGTCCGACAATCGGGTTCTGGTCCGGATTCGAGTGAATCCGAGCAGAACAGAAGCCCGAGAACTTTCGGCCAATCTGCCGTATCGCATCGCGATCCGGCGGCGCTCCTTGAGCCTGCCGATGAGCCGCTCCACGACGTTGCGTCGCCGGTATTTGTCTTTGTCGAACTCCAGCGCCGATTGCGGATATGCGCCGTCGCGTTTCTTTCGATGCGGAATCAAAGGCTGGCAACCGCGCGAGCGAATCGCGGCCCGCGAAGACGCGCCGTCGCATGCTTTGTCGCCCGAAACCGTCTCGAAACGCTTGCGCGGCCTGCCCGGGTTGGCCCAATACTCCTCACTTGAGGCTGGACATTCCATATTGCTGAAGCTTAGAAGTCTCCGCCGCCCATTTGCGGCTTGGAAGACGAGAGCGGACAGGCGAGACTCTTGAAAATGAAAAGTCCACTTCCCAGTTCAAGAGGCCCCGCTGATGCCCGCTCCCGTTCCTCTTCTCGCTCTGGC
>Ga0315274_10013135_pt1 | contig 11784 bp, 8 predicted proteins | sample YL17G02_20_MG_FD_203700 | JGI IMG/M metagenome (GOLD analysis project Ga0315274, IMG submission 203700) | Sediment microbial communities from Yellowstone Lake, YNP, Wyoming, USA - YL17G02_20 | ecosystem: Environmental > Aquatic > Freshwater > Lake > Sediment | place: USA: Wyoming | collected... | reverse complement strand
GTTTGCTCTACCGGACCGTGCCGACCACGCCCACGATCATGGCCTTTATGTGTTTCGCCGACCGCAACGACCTGGTCAACGAGACGAACGAAGCGGACAACTACTCGATCTTGCGCAACTACCGCGTCCTTCAGACCAACCTCGTGCTCGACAGCTTCTCGTTCGGCCCGAATCCGGTGCGCCAGGGACAAGCGCTCCAGGTCGGCGGCAGGGTGCGCAACGTCGGCGCGGGAAGAAGCGGCCCGTTCTGGGTGGAGTTCTGGGGCGGACTGGACCCCGCCAATCCCACTCTCGACATTCAGCTGTGCGATTCGATCTATGTGCCGGGACTTGCGCCCAACGCCACGTGCGATCTTTCGACGCCGCCGCTTACGCTGCACAGGATCGTGCCGCCGGCCCTGTACTCGGTCATTTGTTACGTGGATCGCATCGGTGAGGTCCCCGAATCGAACGAGAGCGACAATTCCATTGTGCTGCCCGGATACCGGGTCCTCCCCGCCATTCTCATTCACGGCGAACGAGGCGAGTAGGATAGGTTGGCACAGGCGTTTAATGGTTTTGGCGGGGCGAGAACCCTTTTGACAGGATGACAGGATGCACCGAGACGAAGAATCCTGTGAATCCGGCCCACCGGACTTCTCCCGGCGATCGGGCGGCACAGAGAAGCGCGGAGACTCCCCAAGGGCATTGACTCGTTCCGCTTTCTCTGGGTTTTCGCGAACCGGTCAGGGGCAGGAAGAAATACAGGGCTTGGCGCGGCGGCGGACGTGTATGCTTTTTGGGGATGGGCCGGAAACAGGCAAGAAGATGAACAGGATGGCGGGCAAAGGATGTCCCAGATTTCAGAATCCCCTGAATCCTGTCATCCTGTCAAAGGCTTCAATCGGGATTCTTCAAACAAGCAGGGGATGGGAAACCGTTAAACGCCTGTGGCTGTCAGCCTGCACCACAACACTTCTGCAAGAGCCTCTGAAGTCGTAAATGACAAACGGGCGCGGGACCTCGAATCCCCCGCGCCTATTTTCGCCCGCCAAACCAGTTCTCAACTTGGAACTTTCAACTTTCCACTTTGCTTTCTTCCCTCACTTCGTCAGCACCTTGCACTTGGACATCGCCTTCTTCACTTCCTCGATGCCGGCGGGATTGATCTTGGTGCCGCGCAGATCGAGCGTCTCGACCGATTTGAATTCGGTCAAAACAGGGATTCCCTTGTTGGTGACCTTCTTGTCGGCGCGCAACGTCAGCGTCTTCAGCGCGGTCATCCCTTTGAGGTTGTCCAGTCCGGCGTCGCCGACCTGGGTGCTCGACAGCTCGAGGGTCACCAGCTTCGTCAGACCCGCGATCTTGGCGACGCTGGTATCGGGAATGCGGGTGTGGCTGAGGTCGAGCGTGGTCAGGTTCTTCATTTGGCCGAGGTGGGTGAAACCCTCGCTGGTGAGCCTGTTGTTGGCCAGTTGCAGAGTGACCAGCGACTTCAGCCCCGTGATGTTGGCGAGGCCCGACCCCACGATCTTGTTCTTGCGAAGGTCGAGAACGACCAGCGCGTCGAGTCCCTTGAGAGGGACCAGCGCCTCGTCGGTGAGCTTGATGCCGCGCAGAATCAGCTCGCGAAGCGAGGTCATCTTGCCGATGTGCGCCAGGCCCGCGTCGGTGATCTTGGTGTAGCCGAGGTTGAGGATTTCAAGCGAGGTTAGCTTGGAGACGTGGGCCAGGCCGGCGTCGGTGATCGCCGTGCGGCCCAGATCGAGCCGACGAAGCGAAGTCATCTTCACGATATGGGCCAACTGCTCGTCGGTGACCGGAGTGCGTGACAGATCAAGGTTGTCAACACCGGGCGAGGTGAGGCTTTCGAGCAGAACAAGATTCTTGGCGGCCTCTTCGCTGACCTTGAGCATCGCTTCCTGGCCGGCGGGAATCTTGACTTCGCCTTTGGCCTCGGCCAGGTCCTTCCATGCCGTGGGGTCAGTCGAACCCCACTCGCGCACCTTGACCATGCCGATGGCGGGGAACTTGATGATGCGCTCGGCCGGTTTGGGTCCGGAAAGTCCGATGGTCACATCCGGTTTGGGCGAAGGGATCTTGGGCTTCGGGTCAGCCGCAAGACTCCACGCCGCCAAGGCCAGAATGGTTGCACGCAACAGATGGGTTTTGGTCGTTGTCTTGAACACGGCTCTCCTCCTTCTGAATGATTGGAACTGCTCTCGATGAGAAAGACCCCTTCACGGGGGTGAAGGATTGTCAAGCGACACTGTTTCCGGTTTCGGACTTCGAGTTTCAAGTCAAAAGTGGCGGAACGAACCGCAACCAGCACAATCGTCCCTGCGGCAAACACTTGCAACCGGCAACCTGAAACCTGAAACTCCGGGCGAAGAGACAGCGGGATGCGGCAATGAGCGGCGAACGCAACAGAGGACCAGGGGGAGATTCGACGGCGGGGAAGGCAGCGGCGGGCGACGCAGCCGGTTGCGCCCGGCGAATCTGTTTCGCCATCGAAACCCTCGAAATGGGCGGGGCCGAAATCCACGCCCTCACAGTGGCCGAACACCTCAAGCGGCACGGCTGGGAGGTCGTTTTTGCCGTCATGCGCGAGGCGGCGGGAGCGTTGGCCGAACGATGTCGCGAGGCGGGGATCGAGGTTCGCGACCGCCTGATGGCGAGTCGGCGCGGCTGGGGCGTGATCGGACGGTTGGGAGAGATGGCGCGCGAGCGGCGCCCCGACGTCCTCTTTGTCGTCGAGTGTTTTTATCTTAACGCGCTTCTGGCCTATCGCGCGGTGAAGCGACGGAGCGGGGCGCGCGCCTTTGCCGTCATCCACAACTGGCCGTCGCGCCGCGAGTTTTCGCACCCGGCGCTGCTTTGGGCACGCGCGGCCTTGATGAACCGCGTCTTCGAGCGCATCGTTTTCATTGCAGAGGGCCAGCGCCGGCACTACGAGCAGAAACTCGGAATTCGTTTCGAGCGCGCCGAGGTGATTCCGTCGGGCGTGGATGTCGAGCGGTTCGCGCCGGCCAATCGCGCCAATGAAAGCGGCGATGCGGGCCGACCGCCGCGCGTCGGGATCGTCGCCAGCTTGCAGCCGCGCAAGGGGCATGAGTTCTTCTTTCGCGCAGCAGCTGAGATTCACGAGCGGCGACCGGGCGTGGAGTTTCTCGTCATCGGCGACGGGCCGCGGCGCGCCGAGCTCGAACGCCTCGCGCGCGAGCTCCAGATCGAAACCCACGTGCAGTTTCTGGGCGTTCGCCACGACGTGCCCGACCAGCTGCGCGCGCTCGACGTTCTGGTTCTCGCCTCGCAGGAAGCCGGGGGCGGCCATGCCGAAACCTTGCCGCTGGTCTTGATGGAAGCGGGGGCGACGGCCCTGCCGGTGGTCGCAACCGACGTGGGCGCCGTCTCGGACATTGTGGCCGACGGCGAGACGGGACTTCTCGTTCCTCCGGGCGATCCGAAAGCTCTGGCCGAACGAATTGACGCGCTGCTGGCCAACCCCCAACGACGGCGTCGGATGGGCGCTCTGGCCCGCGAACGAGTCGTGGCCCGATTCGACGCGCGCGACATGTGCCGGAGGTTTGAAAGCCTCTTTCGGACCGGGCGATGACGGAACCGGATGCCCTTTTGCTTTGACAGGGCCTGAACACGCCGGTAGGGACAAAGACAGGATCGCACTTTTTTCGCTCGGCAAGTGCAGGCAGCAGGGCGGCTCTCGACGGGCCGGCGCTGCTTCGCATGAGTAGAAGGCGGGGACGCAGTGAAAGTTCTCTTCATCGGCGACGTGATCGGCTCGCCCGGACGCGATGCCGTCCATCGGCTGTTGCCGGGGCTTGTTCAATCGCAAGGAATCGAGTTTGTGATCGCCAACGCGGAAAACGCCGCCGGCGGCAAGGGGCTGACTCCCGGCGTGGCCCGCGAGTTGTTCGCGATGGGCGTTCACGTGCTCACTAACGGCAACCACGTCTGGCAGAATCGGGAGATTCTCGAGATTCTCGGTCGCGACGAGCGGGTGCTGCGGCCGGCCAATTTTCCGCAGGGCGTCGGCGTACCCGGCCAGGGCAGCGGCGTTTATGCGCTTCCGAACGGCGTCAAGATCGGCGTGCTCAATCTCGTGGGGCGCGTGTTCCTGCATCCCTACGATTGCCCGTTCCGCGTGGGCCGCCAGGAGGTTGAGCGCTTGAAGCAATCCACGCCGATCATCTTCCTGGATTTTCACGCCGAGGCGACGAGCGAGAAGATCGCGCTGAGCTGGTACTTCGATGGCGAGGTCTCGGCGGTCATCGGCACCCACACCCACGTCGCCACGGCCGACGAACGCGTGAGCGCGAACGGGACCGCCTTTCAGACCGACGCGGGGATGACCGGCCCGTTCGACTCGGTCATCGGGGTCCGCAAGGAGCCGGTCATCGAGGCGATGATCAAGTTGATGCCGGCGCGGCACGTGCCGGCCAAAGACGACGTGCGCCTGAGCGGCCTGATCGTCGAGGTGGACATCGTCACCGGTCGGGCAAAGCGAGTCGAGCGCGTGTGCCTGAAAATGAAGGATGAAGGATGAAGGCGGAGGGATGAAGGATGACGAACCAGTGCCGAGTGGTGAGTGGTGAGTACACTCCAACACAATCAAGGGACCAAAATGACATGAAGGACAAAAGGGACGGAGAACCCGGACCCGTCAATCAATGTGGTCCACCGCTCTGGCTTGTCTCTTCTCTCTTTCGTCCCTTTTGTCATTTCGGTCCCTTTGTTGCGTTGGGGTGGACTGAGAACTGATCGCTGAGGGCTGACGGCGGATGGCGGATCGCTGATGGCGGGGAAATCAAAGAACAAGCCGGACGATCTCGCCGGCCCCTTCGGCGGCGAACGGCGGCCGAACGTGCTGACGGTCGGCGAGCTGACGCGGCAGATTCGCCGGCTGCTCGAAACCGAAATCGGCGCCGTGACGGTCGAGGGCGAAATCTCCAACTGGCGACCGGCGGCGTCGGGCCACGTGTATTTCGTCCTCAAGGATGCCGAGGCTTCGATCCGGTGCGTCATGTTTCGGTCGGCGGCGGTGCGGTTGAAGTTTCAACCGACCGACGGCCAGAAGGTCGAAGTGCGCGGGCGGCTGTCGGTCTATGAGGTGCGCGGCGAGTACCAGATCGTCGTCGAGACGATGACCGAACAGGGGCTGGGCGCGCTGTTCGAGGCCTTCATGCGCCTGAAGGAGAAGCTGGAGAAGGAAGGGCTGTTTGATCCGGCGCGCAAGAAGCCGCTGCCGTTTCTCCCGCGCCGCATCGGGGTCGTCACGTCGCCGACGGGCGCGGCCATCCGCGACATATTGAACATTCTCGGTCGGCGGTTCGCCAACGTCCACGTCCTGCTGTGGCCGGTGCGCGTACAGGGCGAGGGGGCGGCGGCGGAGATCGCCCACGCCATCCGCGAGATGGACCGTCGGCAGCGGGCTGACGTCATCATCTGCGGCCGCGGCGGCGGTTCGATCGAAGACCTCTGGGCGTTTAACGAGGAAGTCGTCGCGCGGGCGATCTTCGAGTGTCGGACGCCGGTGATCTCAGCGGTCGGCCATGAGATTGATTTCACGATCGCCGATTTTGTCGCCGACCTGCGTGCGCCCACCCCGTCGGCGGCTGCCGAACTGGTCGTGCAGAATCAGGTCGAGTTGCTTGAGAAGTTGCGGACGCTCAGCCGTCATCTCGATCAGACGGTTCTGGCGCGGCTCCAGTACTTGCGGCGGCACGTCGAGGGTTTGCTGCAAAGCTACGCGCTCGAGCAGCCGCGCTTTCGACTCGAACAGACGCAGCAGCGCTGCGACGACCTGTTGGCGCGCCTCGAACGACACGCCGGCCACGCGGCCGAGTTGGCGCGCGGGCGACTCGGCGGCCTGTGCGAACGCTTGGGGGCATCGGCCCGGTCGGCCCTGCGCGCCGCCTCGACCGGTCTGATCGAAAGACAGCGGCGGCTCGACCGCGCGGCCACCGAGCAGATCGCCCGGATCAAGGTTTGGCTTGACTCGCTGACCGAGCGTATTGAACTGTTGGGTCCACAAGCGACACTGGAGCGCGGGTACAGTCTGGTTTTGCGGCGGCGGACCGGCGAGCTCGTTCGCTCGCCCCGCCAGGTGACGGTCAACGATCCGCTCGACATCCACACGGCGGGCGGTCTGCTCCCGGCGCTGGCCACGCCGCCGCTTCGCGCCGAGCAGGGAGACCTGCTCCGGAAGGATGAAGGATGAAGGATGAAGGCGGAAGGATGAGGGATGAGGGATGAAGGCGGAAGGATGAGGGATGAAGGATGAAGGATGAAGGCGGAAGGATGAGGGATGAACGAGGAACGAAGAACGGAAGCAGGGAAAACGGGCCTGTGGACTCCGTCCCGTATGGAGCGGTCAGCTTGTGTTCTTTTTTCGGTCTTACTTCCTCGTTCCTCATTCATCCTTCATCCCTCATCCCTCATCCTTCCTCGTTTATCCTTCTGCCTTCATCCTTCATCGTTCATCGTTGCGGTCTTGGAGGGTGCCAATGGCCAACACGGTTCTGGTCATTGACGACGAGCTGACAATCACTCGGGCTCTGGAATATCAGCTGCCGCGACTCGGCTATGGGGTGCAAACCGGCGAGTCGGCCGCCGATCTGTGGAGGCAGCTGGAATCCGCGCCGCCCGACGTGGTCATCCTCGACGTCATGCTCCCCGACGGCAATGGCGTGGATCTGCTGCCCGAAGTGAAAGAGCGCTATCCCGCCCTTCCGGTCATCGTTTTGACGGGCCATGCGACGGTGGACATCGCCGTCGAGGCGATGAAACGCGGCGCCTACGACTTCCTGACCAAACCCATTGATCCAAGGCTGCTCGAGATCAGCCTTCGCCGCGCCATCGAGCATCGAAACCAGGAGGAAGTCCTGACCGCCTATCGGCGCGGGTTGGGCGCCCTCGATTCGTGCGGCGAAATGGTCGGACGCCATCCCACGATGCAACTGTTATATGCCCAGATTGAGAACGTCGCGCCCAGCAACGTGCCGGTGCTGATCACCGGAGAGAGCGGTACGGGCAAGGAACTGGTGGCGCGGGCGCTGCACGCCAAGGGCCAACGGGCGCGCGGACCGTTTGTGGACATCAACTGCGCGGCCATTCCCCACGAACTGCTGGAAAGCGAGATGTTCGGCCACGAGAAGGGGTCGTTCACCGGCGCCCATCGCCAGTATGTCGGTTGTTTCGAGCGCGCCCACGGCGGCACGCTCTTCCTCGACGAAATCTGCGAGATGGACATTCATTTGCAGACGAAGCTGCTCCGCGTCCTGCAGGATGGCCGGTTCGCCCGAATCGGCGGCGACCAGAAGCTCGTCGCCGACGTCCGCATCATCTCGGCGACCAACCGCAATCCCGAACAGGCGCTCGCCGAAGGCAAGCTGCGAGAGGATCTCTACTATCGCCTCAATGTCATCCGGCTCCACGTGGCCCCGCTGCGCGAACGGCGCAGCGACATCCCGTTGCTGGCCCATCACTACCTCGACCGCCTCTGCCGCATCCATGAAAGAACATTTCGCGGCTTCGAGGAAGACACGCTCGAGGCCCTCGTTGCGTGTCCCTGGAAGGGCAACGTGCGCGAGCTCATCAATGTCATCGAGCAGGCGGTGGTCCTCAACCAGGGCGAAACGATCACGCCGGCGATGCTGCCGGCCCACGTGGCCCAGGCGGCGCAGCAGGCGAGAAGCGAGATGGACCTGGGCAAGGACAGCGGCGTTCTGCCGTTCTGGCTGACCGAGAAGCTGGAGATCGAGAATGCGCTTCGCCTCAGCGGCGGCAACGTCGGCGAAGCGGCCCGGAAACTCCAGATCAGCCAGGCGACGCTCTATCGCAAAATCCAGAAGTACGGCCTCGTGCGAAAATGAAGAGAGCGGACGAATGCCGTTCACTCCCGTCTGGGAGCCTTTTGGGTGACCAGTAAACCGCTGCCGGCCTCGTCGGATGACCATGACCGAATCCGCGTTGAGTTGCGCTCGCGCTTCGGGATCGAACGGTTTCGGCCCGGTCAGGAAGAGATCATCGCCAAAATCCTGCAAGGCCGCAACGTGCTCGCGATCTATCCGGCCGGCTACGGCAAGTCGCTGCTCTACCAATTGCCCGCGGCGTTGTTGCCCGGAATGACGCTCGTCTTTTCGCCGCTGGTCGCCTTGATGCACGATCAGCAGTACACGCTCAGCCGCCGTTACGGCATTGCGAGCGTCGGCCTGACGCACGTTCTTCAGGAACGCGATCCGCGCGCGTTCGCCGCCGCCCTCGGCAACATCCGGCGCGGCCTGTGCAAGGTTGTTTTCATCGCACCCGAGAAACTCGACAACGACCGCGTGATGGACGCGATCCGATCGCAGCCGATTTCGCTGGTGACGCTCGACGAGGCCCACTGCATCTCGACGTGGGGACACGATTTTCGTCCGCACTATCGGCGAATTCTGCGGTTTGTGGCCGAGGTGCAGCCGCCGGCTGTCCTCGCGCTCACGGCTACCGCGCCGCCGCCGGTCGAGGCCGACATCCTGCGTCAGATCGCCGGGCCGACCGAGGTCTTCCGCGCCTCGCCCCATTTGGACAACCTTCGCCTTCACGTCTTCAACGTCGCGGGCGAGGTCGAGAAGCTCAGCTGCCTGGCCCGCCTCGTTCCGCGCCTTCCGGGCAACGGCGTGGTCTATTGTGGGACGCACGAAGAATGCGAGAACGTCGCCGAGTTCCTCAATCTCCGCGGCGTGGACTCGACCTTCTATCACGCCGGTCTGGGCGGGCGGCGGCACGAAATCGAGCGCGGCTTTCTGGCCAACCGCTGGAAAGTCGTGGCCGCCACGTGCGCTCTGGGCATGGGCATTGACAAGCCCGACGTTCGGTTCGTCATCCACTATCGGCTGCCCGGCTCTCCCGAGCTCTACTATCAGGAGATCGGCCGCTCCGGACGCGACGGGCAGCGGGCGGAGTGTATTCTGCTGTTCGATCCCGAAGATCGCTCGCTCCAGGAGTTTTTCCTGCGCGCCGTTCATCCCGAACCCGACGACTACTCGGCGGTCTATGGCGCTCTGGAGCCGAGCGAGCCGAAAACGGCCGACGCCCTTTCGGGCGAGACGGGTCTGACGCGGGCGCTGATCGAAGTCGTGCTCGACAATCTGGTCAACGCGGGTCTGGCGCGACGCGAAGCGCCGACGGGGCGGGGACGAACGGCGCCCGGCTTCTGTCGCCTTCGCGGCCATCCGTCACGGGCGGCGGTCGAGCCGTTTCTGGCCGCCCGCCGCCATCGCGTCAAGGCCCTCGATGCGATGGTTGCCTACAGCGAGACGACGTCGTGTCTGATGCAGTACCTGTGCCGCTACCTCGGAGCGCCCGACGCCAAACCGTGCGGACTGTGTACGCACTGTCGCGGCTATGGCGAGCGCTACGAGAAATATCGCGAGCCGATGGCGGAGGCCGATGAGTTTCTGGCCTCGCAAGTGCCGCGGCTGGGCGGGTGCAGCGAACACGAGGGCGGCTATGCGCTCGATTTCCACAGCGGAACCGACGTGGGCGAAGCGCTCAGCCGCGCCAAATATGGCCGCCGGCGCGCGCTGCCCGAATGGCTGATCGAAGAGGCGGCGGACTGCGTCAAAAGGAAATTCATGGCGTCGGCGGCCACCGCCGTCGAGGCGCTGACGTTCATTCCGACAAACACGGAACGCAATACTGCCGGAGACCTGGCTGGGCGGCTCGCGGAACGGTTGAAGATTCCATGCACGGCGCTGCTCGTTCGGACGCGCCCGACCGACCTGCAGAAGAACATGAAGACGCGCGAGCAGAAGCGGCAGAACATTCGCGGCGCATTCGCCGTCGCGCCCAACGTCGCGCCGCCCGGACGTTCGTTGCTGTTGGTGGACGACATCTATGACTCCGGCTGGACGTTTCGCGAGGCGGCCGCCGTGATCCGACGCGCGTTTCCGGACTGCCGGATTCGCGTTTTCGCTCTGACGCGAACGCATCACAGCGACGACTACTGAGGCAAGGCGGAGAGATGAGGGATGAAGGATGAGGGATGAAGGATGAACGAGGAACGGCTGGCGATAGGGTTCTTGTTCATCCTTCCGCGTTCATTCTTCAGCCTTTTGAATTTCGGAAGAGGGAAGACCCGCCGATGACCGATCGTGATGCCTTGTGGCTGTGGTTGTGTTCCGCCGACGGCGTGGGTTGTGCGACCGCCAACGACTTATGGGCGGCGTTGCGCGAGCGCGGTTTGACGCTGGAGGACTTCTACGATTTCGGGGAAGCGCAGTGGGCGGATGAGTTTGGCTTGAACGTCCGCGCGGTCAAAGGTCTCTCGCAACAGAAATCGTGCATGAAGGAGGTCTTCGATCGCGCCGAGGAGCTTCGCGAAGCCGACGTCCAACTGGTTTCGCTCGAAAGCGCCCGCTATCCCGAAGCCCTGAAAGCGGCGCTGGGCCGAAGCGCTCCGCCGCTGCTGTACGCGCTGGGCAACGTGTCGCTTCTGGCGCGCAGCGCCGTGGCGGTGGCCGGAGCGCGCGACGCCGGCGGCCGCGGCCTGCTCATCGCCCACTCGATCGGCGAAGCCGTGGCCCGGCAGGGCGTCGTGCTCGTCAGCGGGGGTGCGCGCGGAACCGACAACGCCGCCCACGCGGGGGCGCTGCGGGCCGGCGGGGCAACCGTGCTCGTCCTCAGCTGCGGCATTCTTCGCTACCGTCCCGACAGAGCCGTGGGCGAGATGGCCGAACTGGGCTCGGCGCTCTATGTCAGCGAACTGCCGCCGAACATGACGTGGCAGACCGGCGGGGCCATGGCGCGCAATCGAATCGTTTGCGGCCTGGCCTCGGCGGTCGTCATCGTCGAGGCCAAGGAGACGGGCGGGACGGTTCAGGCGGCCCAGACGGCCCTGCGTCTGGGCAAGCCGCTCTTCGTGGTCGAGTTTCCCGACTACGACGCGCATTCGGCGGGCAACCCGTCGCTGTTGCGCAAGGGCGGGCGGCCTCTGAAGGCCGAAGGCGACCCGACCGGCGAGTCGTGGCGCGTGGACATCGCGCCGGTCCTGGCCGAAATTGAGCAAAGCGGCATTGGCGGTCCGGCGGGAGGGCAACTCCCTCTGTTCTGACTGCGCAACGCAGAATCCCCGAGAAGGCATCCCGCGCAGAAATTCCAAGACGAAGATCGAGTTTGTGACTGTGCGCTGCACAAAGTCTTGACAGCCTTGGCTCACACGCCAGAGTAACGCGGGTGAGCGGCAAGGGCGCGTCGTCACAGGCTGACAGCCTGCGCCAGAGTAGGACACGCCGCGCACTCGCCGCCGCGAAGCGCTTTGGCGAAGCAGGGAGCGCTGGCGCTGCGGGCAGATTGTCAATCACAGGCGTTCAATGGTCTTCGCGGGGCGAGAAACCTCTTGACAGGATGACAGGACGAACCGGATGAAACGCGACGAAGAATCCTGTGTATCCGGCCAACGGGGCCTCTCCCAGCGATCGGGCGGCATGGAGAGGCGCGGAGACTCCGCAAGGGCATTGACTCGTTCCGTTTTCTCCGGGTTTTCGCGAACCGGTCAGGGGCAGGAAAAAACGCAGGGCTTGGCGCGCCGGCAGACGTGTATGCTTTTTGGGGATGGGCCGGAAACAGGCAAGAAGATGAACCGGATGGCGGGCAAAGGACTTTCCCGATTCTGGAATCCCGTGAGTCCTGTCATCCTGTCAAAGCCTTAAATCGAGATTCTTCAAACAAGTAGAGGATGGGAAACCGTTAAACAGCGATTTTCGCAGAGCGTTTAACCGTCACGGCGATATAAAGTTTTGGGGC